>Ga0210387_10000596_pt1 | contig 25912 bp, 22 predicted proteins | sample IncBWC7OmetaG_FD_160108 | JGI IMG/M metagenome (GOLD analysis project Ga0210387, IMG submission 160108) | Forest soil microbial communities from Barre Woods Harvard Forest LTER site, Petersham, Massachusetts, United States - Inc-BW-C-7-O ...
AATCCTCCAACGCGCTACTCTCAAACCCTCATGGTGAGGAGCGCGGCAACGCCGCGCGTCTCGAACCATGAGGCCCGGGAGCCCGCGGCCATCCTTCGAGACGGCGCTTCGCGCCTCCTCAGGATGAGGTCAATCCGCGTGGCTCGCCCGCAGCGCCGCCTACAGACTCGCGTAGTCGATCGGCTTGAAGCGATCGAGCGTGCGCGTGACCGGCGGCAGCGGGTATTTAAGACCCGTCGCGCAATTGAAAAGCATCACGCGGTCACCTTTCGCAACACGACCTTCGGCGAGGCTCTGCTGATAGGCGGCATAGGTTGCAGCGCCCTCGGGACAGAGCAACAGCCCCTCCTCGCGCGCGACGTCGTTCAGCGCGGAAGAAATTTTCTCATCCGTCACGGCGATGGCAAAACCTTTGCTCTCCCGCACCGCCCGCAGGATAAGGAAATCGCCGACCGCCTGCGGCACGCGGATGCCGGAGGCGATGGTGTGCGCATCCTCCCAGCGCGGCGCGTGCTCGGTGCCTGCTTCAAAAGCGCGCACCATCGGCGCGCAGCCTGCCGCCTGCACCGCGACCATGCGCGGACGCTTGGAGCCGATGAAGCCGATCTTCTCCAATTCGTCGAACGCCTTCCACATGCCGATCAGCCCGGTGCCGCCGCCGGTCGGATAGAAGATCACGTCGGGCACGTCCCAGCCGAGCTGTTCGGCGAGCTCCAGCCCCATCGTCTTCTTGCCCTCGATGCGATACGGCTCCTTGAGCGTCGAGGTGTCGAACCAGCCGGCCTTGGCCTTGCCCTCACCGACGATCTTGCCGCAATCATCGATCAGCCCGTTGACGCGGTAGACAGTCGCGCCCTGCAGCTCGATCTCGCTGACATTCACCTCCGGCGTGTCGGCGGGGCAGAAGATCGTGGTCTTGATGCCGCAGCTTGTGGCATAGGCGGCGAGCGCAGCCCCCGCGTTGCCGTTGGTCGGCATCGCCATGTGCTTGATGCCGAGCGCCTTGCCCATCGACACCGCCATCACGAGACCGCGCGCCTTGAACGAGCCGGTCGGCAGCCGCCCCTCATCCTTCACGATGATCTCGCCGCCGCCGAGCTTCTTGGCAAGCTTCGGCAGCCGGATCAGGGGCGTCATGACTTCGCCGAGGCTAACGATGTCCTGGCATTTGCGCACCGGCAGCAGCTCGCGATAGCGCCACATGTCGGCAGGCCGCGCCGCCAGCGCATCCTTGGTCAGCGCCTTCTTCACGCCGGCGAGGTCGTAGCGCACCAAGAGCGGCTTGCCGGCCTTGGAGAGGTTATGGACCTGGTCGGCGGGATAATGGTCGCCCTCCATCGCGCATTCGAGATGGGTGACGAAGGTCGGGCGTTCGATGGTGAGGTTGTCGTTGTCGTGCACTGGTTCGCTTCTTTCCTTGAGACTTTCCCCACTTGTCATTGCCGGGCTTGACCCGGCAATCCATCACTTCGAATAAAGCTTCGTTCTTTGGATGGATGCGCGGGCCAAGCCCGCACATGACGAGACGGGAACGTGGTCGTCATCAGCGTCAGATATTCAGCACCCGCCCGTAGGCGTCGAGCACGGCTTCCTTCATCATCTCCGACAGCGTCGGATGCGGGAATACCGTGTGCATCAGCTCTTCTTCCGTGGTCTCCAGATTCATCGCGACGACATAGCCCTGGATCAGCTCGGTCACTTCGGCGCCGATCATGTGCGCGCCGAGGAGCTGGCCCGTCTTCTTGTCGAACACGACCTTGACCAGGCCCTGGTCCTCGCCGAGCGCGATCGCCTTGCCGTTGCCGACAAAGGGAAAACGGCCGACGCGGATTTCGCGGCCGCCTTCCTTTGCTTTTGCCTCGGTGAGGCCGACGGAGGCGACCTGCGGGTTGCAATAGGTGCAGCCGGGAATGAGGTTCTTGTCCATGGCATGCGGATGCAGGCCCGCGATCGCCTCGACGCAGATCACGCCCTCATGCTCGGCCTTGTGCGCCAGCATCGGCGGACCGGCGACGTCGCCGATGGCGTAGATGCCGGGGATGTTGGTCTTGCACATGCCGTCGATAACGACGCAGCCGCGATCGGTTTTGACACCGAGCTTCTCCAGGCCGAGATTTTCGATATTGCCGACGACGCCGACCGCGGAAATCACCCGCTCGAACTCGGTGGTGACAGGCTTGCCCTTGCCGTCATCGATGGTCGCAATGACGGTGTCGGCCTTCTTCTCGAGTTTTGTCACCTTGGTCGAGCTGAGAATCTTGATGCCCTGCTTCTCGAAACGCTTGCGCGCCAGGCCCGCGATCTCCGCATCCTCGACGGGGAGGATCTGCGGCAGCACCTCGACGACGGTGACGTCGCTGCCCATGGTGTGGAAGAACGAGGCGAACTCGATGCCGATCGCGCCAGAGCCGACCACCAGCAGCGATTTCGGCATCCGCTCCGGCACCATCGCCTCGAAATAGGTCCAGACCAGCTTCTTGTCGGGCTCAAGCCCCGGCAGCACACGCGGCCGCGCGCCGGTCGCGATGATGATGTGCTTGGCCTGATAGGCGCCCTCGCCCAGCGCGCCCTTCGGTCCCTCGACCGCGGACTTCTTCACGGTGACCTTGCCGGGCGCGTCGATCGATGCCTCGCCCCAGATCACCTGCACCTTGTTCTTCTTCATCAGGAAGCCGACGCCGTCATTGAGGCGCTTCGACACCCCGCGCGAGCGCTGCACCACGGCCTTGGCGTCGTAGCCGACCTTCTCGGCGGAGAGGCCGTAATCCTTGGCGTGCTGCATGTAGTGGTAGATCTCCGCCGAGCGCAAAAGCGCCTTGGTCGGGATGCAGCCCCAGTTCAGGCAGATGCCGCCGAGATAGGCCTTCTCGACAATCGCGGTCTTCAGCCCAAGCTGCGCCGCGCGGATCGCGGTGACATAGCCACCGGGACCGGAGCCGATGATAATGACGTCGAAGGATGTGTCGGCCATGGTTACTCCGGGCTGCGTCTCATGGGAGGGAACGACGGCGCGCTCCTCTCACACCATCATCATCACGGGATTTTCGATCAGGGATTTGAAGGCGCCGATCAGCTCGGCCCCCAGGGCGCCATCTATGGCGCGATGATCGCAGGACAAGGTCACGCTCATCATATGAGCTATCTCGATCTTGCCGCCGCGCACCACCGGTCGCTCCTCACTGGTGCCGACCGCCAGGATCGTCGCGTGCGGCGGATTGATCACGGCGGTGAAGTGATTGATGCCGTACATGCCGAGGTTGGAGACCGCGGTGGTGCCGCCCTGATACTCTTCCGGCTTCAGCTTGCGGCCGCGGGCGCGCGCGGCAAAATCCTTCATCTCGTTGGAGATGGTCGAGAGCGTCTTGGTCTCGGCTTTTCGGATGATCGGCGTGATCAACCCACCCGGCATCGCCACGGCGACACCGACGTCGGAATGCTTGTGCTTGATCATGCCGCCTTCAGACCAGCTCACATTGCAGTTCGGGATCTTCTGCAGCGCGACCGCCATCGCCTTGATGACGAAGTCGTTGACCGAGATCTTGTAGAGCGGCTTCTTTTCCTTGTCCTTCGGCGCCGCCGCATTGATCTCCTCACGCGCGGCCAGCAGCTTGCCGATGTCGCAGTCGATGGTGAGATAGAAATGCGGGACGTTCTGGATCGACGCGGTGAGGCGCTGCGCAATCGTGCGCCGCATGCCGTCATGCGGGATGATCTCGTAGCTTCCGGGCTCGAACAGCGCCAAAATCTGCTTGTCCGACATTGACGGCGCGATCGCGGGCGCGCCTGCGGGCGCTGCCGCCGGTGCCTTCAGGCCCTTGCCCGACTTCGCTTCCTCGACGTCGCGCGCGATGACGCGGCCATGCGGGCCGGTGCCCGTGACGCGACCAAGCTCGATGCCGGCCTCTTTCGCCAGGCGGCGCGCCAAGGGCGACGAAAAGATACGGCCATGGCCATCGGCTTGCGCGGCGGGTGAAGCCGCCGCCACCGGCGCAGGTGCGGCGGCGGGTTTTGGCGCAGGCGACGCGGCAGGTGCGGGAGCAGCCACCGGTTTCGGTGCGGGCGCTTCGGCCTTGGCGGGCGCAGGAGCCGCGGCAGGCTTCGCAGCGCCGGCGGAAGCGCCGGCAGCCTTCACGTCCTCGCCGTCGCCGGCGAGCACCGCGATCACATCGTTGACCGGCACGTCCTGCGTGCCCTCGGGCACGATGATTTTCGCTATCGTGCCTTCGTCGACCGCCTCGACCTCCATGGTCGCCTTGTCGGTCTCGATCTCGGCGATCACGTCGCCGGATTTGACCTTGTCGCCCTCTTTCTTCAGCCACTTGGCAAGGTTGCCCTTTTCCATCGTGGGCGACAGCGCTGGCATCAGGATATTGATCGGCATTGTCAGTGACCTTGTTGCGAGCGCGGCGAGGTGTTGCCCATGTCGGTCGGCCGCTCGATTTCGGCCTCGAACATGTCGACGATGCTTGCCAGCGCGTCTTCTTCGGTAATGTCGCTCTCGCGCGCATAGGCGCGCGCGGCGTGGCGGGCGATATCAACCAGCAGAAGGCCCCACATCTCCGGCTCCTCGAAAGCGCGCTGGAACGCGATCGAAAGCCCGCCATCGACGACAAAGGCGCGCAACACCTCGACCGCGTCCTCGCGGCCCATCACGTCAGGCGGCAGCGGCTGCTCCTTGGGACCTGCCATGTCAGGACTTTCCTTGGCTCACCGGTAGGAAACGGCCTTGGCGGCTTCGACCACCTCGGCGACAGAAGGCAACGCCAGCTTTTCCAGGTTCGCGGCATAGGGCATCGGCACGTCCTTGCCGGAGACGCGCGCGACCGGCGCGTCCAGATAATCGAAGGCATGCTCCATGATGCGGGCTGCAACTTCCGCGCCCACACCTGACTGCTGCCAGCCCTCCTCCACGCAGACCGCGCGACCGGTCTTCTTCACGGAGGCCACGATGGTCTCGGTGTCCATCGGGCGCAGCGTGCGTAGATCGATGACCTCGGCCTCGATACCTTCCTTGGCGAGCTCGTCGGCGGCCTTCAGCGCATAGGTCATGCCGTTCGACCAGGAGATGATAGTGACGTGCTGGCCCTTGCGGACCAGGCGCGCCTTGCCGATCGGGATCACGTAATCGTCGAGCTTCGGTACCTCGCCGGTGTGGCCGTAGAGCATTTCGTTCTCGAGGAAAATCACCGGATTGGGATCGCGGATCGCCGCCTTCAACAGGCCCTTGTAGTCGGCGGCCGAGAACGGTGCGATCACCTTCAATCCCGGGATCTGAGAGTACCAGGCCGAATAATCCTGGCTGTGCTGGGCGGCGACGCGCGCGGCAGCGCCGTTCGGCCCGCGGAACACGATCGAGCAGCCCATCTGGCCGCCGGACATATAGAGCGTCTTGGCCGCGGAGTTGATGATCTGGTCGATCGCCTGCATGGCGAAGTTGAAGGTCATGAACTCGACGATCGGCTTCAGGCCTGCCATGGCCGCGCCGACGCCGACACCGGCAAAGCCGTGCTCGGTGATGGGCGTGTCGATGACGCGCTTGGCGCCGAACTCCTGCAGCAGGCCCTGGGAAACCTTGTAGGCGCCCTGATATTCCGCGACCTCTTCACCCATCAGGAAGACGTCGGGATCCCTGCGCATCTCTTCGGCCATCGCATCGCGCAGCGCGTCGCGGATGGTCTGGGTGATCATCTCGGTGCCGGCGGGCACCTCCGGATCGGGCTCGGCCACGACTTGCGGCGCGACGGGTGCTTTCTTCTCCCCGCCTTCCAGTGTCGGCTCGGCTTTGGCCTGAGCGGGCGCAGCCTCGGCCGGCTTCTCCTGCTTGGCCGGGGCCGGCGCGGGCGCCTTGGCGAGATCGGCGGCACTTTCGCCGTCGGCCAGAATGGTCGCGATCGGCGTGTTGACGGCGACGTCAGCGGTGCCTTCGGGGATCAGGATCTTGCCGAGCTTGCCCTCGTCGGTCGCCTCGACCTCCATGGTCGCCTTGTCGGTCTCGATCTCGGCAATGACGTCACCGGACTTGATGGTGTCGCCTTCCTTCTTCAGCCATTTGGCGAGGTTGCCCTTCTCCATCGTGGGCGACAGCGCGGGCATCAGCACTTGAATGGGCATGGTAACTCCGAAAATGTAGCTTGCGCGCGCTTAGCGGTAGATGTCGGTGTAGAGCTCGGACACGTCGGGCTCGGCATCATGCTGGGCGAAGTCCGCCGCCGCATTGACGATCTCGCGCACCTGTCCGTCGATGTCCTTCAATTCCTGCTCGCTGACTTTGGCGGCGAGGAGACGGTTGCGAACCTGCTCGATCGGGTCCTGGTCATGACGGACCTTCTCGACCTCTTCGCGGGTACGATACTTGGCCGGGTCCGACATCGAGTGACCGCGATAGCGGTAGGTCTGCATCTCCAGGATGAAGGGACCCTTGCCCGCCCGGCACCAGGCGACCGCCCGGTCGCCGGCATCCTTCACGGCACGGACATCCATGCCGTCAACCTGTTCGCCCGGAATATTGAAGGAGGCGCCGCGCTTGGAAAAATCGGTCTGCGCCGAGGAGCGTGTTACCGAGGTGCCCATGGCGTAGCGGTTGTTCTCGATGACATAGACCACCGGCAGCTTCCACAGCTCGGCCATGTTGTAGCTCTCATAGACCTGGCCCTGGTTGGAGGCGCCGTCACCGAAATAGGCCAAGCTGACGGAATCGTTATCGCGATAGTGATTGGCGAAGGCCAGTCCCGTGCCGAGCGACACCTGCGCGCCGACGATGCCATGGCCGCCATAAAAGTTCTCCGCCTTGGAGAACATGTGCATCGAGCCGCCCTTGCCCTTGGAATAGCCACCGCGGCGGCCGGTCAGCTCGGCCATCACGCCCTTGGCTTCCATACCGCAGGCCAGCATGTGGCCGTGGTCCCGGTACCCGGTTATGACCTGGTCGCCCTTCTTCAGGGCCATCTGCATGCCGACCACGACCGCCTCCTGGCCGATATAGAGGTGGCAGAAGCCGCCGATCGCGCCCATGCCGTAGAGCTGGCCGGCCTTTTCCTCAAAGCGCCGGATAAGCAGCATGCTCCGAAGCGCTTTCAGCTCCTGCTCTTTGGTGAATTCCGGAGGGGAGCCGTGCTCCTTTTCCTGACCCTTGTCCTTTGTGTCGGTTTTTTTGGGGGAAGTGGCCATGGCAAATCCGGCTGGAAGAGAGAGTGGATAGGCCCTCTCTAACCCAACTCAATCCGGCGTTAAAGGATTGCGTGATGCGGCCAATGAATAGCTATGCCGCAGTGCAATGCGACATGAAACTTTCGAAATTGATTTGCTTAGTTTTTGGAATCGGACTGCGCGCTGGCCGGCAGCATCCGCACCAGCTCATGCGGATTGGCATAGTCGAGCTGATAGCGCGCGCGTTCGTCCAGCATGTCGGGATCGACCCTATCCGAACGGAGCAAGGAGACCCGATGCTCGCCCTCGGCCCGCTCGCGCTTCAGCCGGGCAAGCTCTGACGTCAGCGAGATGATCTCCTGATCGAGTTCCTGCCGCGCATTCAGCCCGTATTTGCCGGTATAGGCGTTGACGCCGAAATAGCCAATCAGGGCCGCCGCCACCGCGTAGAGGGCGAGCCCCGTGAGGACCGATTTCAGGCGCGAGCGTGTGACCATGACCGACCATGCGACGGCTCGGTTAATGGAGCCCTAATGCTCCCCGATCCTCATGGTGAGGAGCCGCGAAGCGGCGTCTCCGGGCGATGCTTCGCATCGCCGGGAGAACCATGAGGGCCCACTGGTGGCCTCATCCTTCGAGACGCGGCTGACGCCGCTCCTCAGGATGAGGGTCTGGAAGCGTCTAGACCTACGCGTTCTGCCTCTCGACGAACTTCGCGAACGCCGTGAGATACTGCTCCAGCACCTTCTGCAGGCCTTCCTTGACGATCTCGCCCTTCTCGTTGAAGGCATCGCCGATGCCGTTGAGGTAGGTCTCGGGCTGACCCATGATCGTCCCGCAAATGCCCGGCAGGATGTTCTGCAGAGCCTTGGCCGCGCTGACGCCGCCGAGCGGGCCAGGCGAGTTGGAGATGATGCCGGTCGGCTTCTCCAGGAACGAGCTCTTGCCGTAGGGGCGCGAGCCGACGTCGATGGCGTTCTTCAACACGCCCGGGATGGCGCGATTGTATTCGGGCGTAACGAAGAGCACACCGTGCGACTTCTGCAGCTTTTCGCGGAAGGCAGTCCAGTCGGCCGGCGGATTGGCCTCCAGGTCCTGGTTGAAAAAGGAAATGCCGTGCAGCGTGGTCACGTCGAGCTTCAGCGAGGGCGGCGCCAGCTTGGCAAGCGCGTTGGCGATTTTCAGCGAAAAGCTCTCCTTGCGCAGGCTGCCGACGATGGTGACGATGTGGTGCGTGGCCATGGGGTATCCTTCAATTGAGCCCTGAGAAACGAGGGCGCACTTAAGCCGGATCGCTAAGAGCATGCAAGTGCATGCATTGCGCAATTTTGGAAACGCATCGTTTGCGAAAACGAGCCCAAAAGCAAACGGGCCGCCCTTTCGAGCGGCCCGTTGTGACGGTGGCGCCGTCAGATCGTCGGATTCCAGGCTGACGGGATCAGCCGATATTTGTTGCCGTCCTTCTCGACATGGCCGACCGAGGGGAAGGTGAAGTGGAAACCGACCACCGTCATCTTCTCCGCCGCTGCCATGTCGTAGAATTTGTGCCGCGTCTGCTGCGCCAGATCGCCGTCGACGTCGAAGGCGACATGCCAATCCGGATTGCGCAGGAACAGCTCGGGAATATTGGTCACGTCGGACTGGATCAGGATCTTCGAATTGCCGGAGGCCACCGCAAACGAGGTGTGACCAGGCGTATGACCAGGCGTCGAGATCGAGGTGATGCCGGGCGCGACTTCCTTGCCCCAGTCATACTTGGTCACCTTGGACTCGATGCCGGCAAAGGTCTTCATCACGTTGGCGAAGTAGTTCTTCATCATCTCGTTGGATTGCGCCTTGGCGGTGTTCTCATCGCTGGTCCAGAACGCCCAATCGACGCTGGGCACCATGATCTCCGCATTCGGAAACGCCATCGAGCCGTCGGCAGCACGGATGCCGTTGGTGTGGTCGGGGTGAAGATGCGAGAGCAGCACGACGTCGATATTCTTGGGATCGATGCCGGCGGCGACGAGGTTCTGCAGGGTGCGGCCGACCGCGCCCGTGGTCGGCTCCAGATTTGCGACGCCGTTGCCGGCATCGATCAGGATGAGCTTCTTGCCGGTGTTGATGAGCTGCGGGTTGAAGGGGACCGTGACCATGCCCTTCGGCATGTAGGCGGCGTCGGCCGCGGCCAGCGCCTCATCCTTGGCAACGTTGACGACGAACTTGTCCGGCATCGGGAACGTGCGCGCACCATCGTTGATCGAGGTACACTCATAGTCGCCGACCTTGTAACGATAGAAGCCCGGCGCCTGTGCGCCGGCCGACGGCGCGGCGGCTTTCACCGCAGGCAGGCCGAACGAGGTCGCGGCTCCCGCGATGGCGGCACCGGCCAGAAGTTGACGGCGATTGAGATCGGTCATGGATGTCCTCCCCTAAGGTCTGATCGAGCGGTTTTCCCGCTACTGTTGCAGCGGGAATGTTCTCCCGCTGCGGGGAGAACACAAGCCTCTCGCGCGATCAAACACCGCCGTGACGCACTTCATCCGCCCTTGTTCGGATTGATCAGGAATTTCTCGCCGGTGGCGCGCTTGGCGTAGACCGCGAGGTTGGAAAGCTCGAGCGCCTCCCGCAAGGACACGACTTTCGTATAGTGGCTGGCGAAGGTAGTCTTCAGCTCGGAGACGACGCGCTCCCGGAGCTTCTGGCCGTCGACCGGGCCGATCTTCATCAGGAACGGAAACAACAGCCAGCCGCCGACGCCCCAGGCCATGCCGAAGGCGCGGCTGAGCTCCACCGGGCGTGTGTCGAGGCCGCCGTAGATATGGACCTGCTTGTGCACATTGGAGCCGTAGCGGCTGTAGACCTTGGCGGTCTTGTTGATCGCCACTTCCATTGCCGTGAGGATTTGCCCGGCAAGCTTGCCGCCGCCGATGGCATCGAAAGCGATGGTGGCGCCGGTCTCGGTCAGCGCCTGGGTCAGGTCTTCCATGAAGCTCGGGAGCGAGGAATCCACCACATGCTTGGCGCCGAGCTTGCGCAGCAAATCGGCCTGTTCCTGGCTGCGCACGATATTGACGAGGCCGATACCGTCCTTGAGACAGATCTTGTTCAGCATCTGCCCGAGATTGGAGGCGGCCGCGGTGTGAACCAGCGCCTTATGGCCCTCGCGACGCATGGTCTCGGTCATGCCGAGCGCGGTCAGCGGATTGACGAACCAGGACGCGCCGTCGGCCGCTGTCGTGCCTGCCGGCAGCGGCATGCATTCGTTGACCCGAAGCGTGCGATATTGCGCGTACATCGCCCCGCCGATGATCGACACGGTCTTGCCCATCAGCGCCTTAGCGGCATCTGACGATCCCGTCGCGATCACGACGCCGGCGCCTTCATTGCCGACCGGCATGGATTCATCGAGCCGCCCGGCCATCGATTTCATCGCGGCTTCGGGGACTTTAGCGGTGATGACGGGCGCGTCCTTTGTTCCGGAGGCTTTTGCCGTGGAAAGATCGGCGGCGCCGGTCAGAAGCCCGAGATCGGAAGGGTTGATCGGCGTCGCCTCGACCCGGACCACGACCTCGTCGGGCTTGGGCTCCGGCGTCGGCACGTTCAGGAGCGATATTTCGAGCTCGCCGCTCTTCTTGATCAGCGAACGCAGTTGCAGGCCGCTCGTATGTTGGGATGCCACGGTGAAGTCCCTCCCCTCATTGTTTTGTCTTGATTGGGAGTGATCAATTAGGCGCGTTGAGCCGGACAGACAAGGGCCAAGGCCGCAAGCGGCCCGCTTGCCATCACGTTTCAGACGATCCGATCAGACAACGAAATCGCGGCCGTCGGTGACGCAGATCACTCGCGCCGCGCGACAGATTGTGCCAAATAGAGGCGCCGCTCCCGATCGAACTGCAAGCCCTGCGATGCTGCGCCTGCCCAACATCCCGTCGATGACTGCCCGGCTTTTACTGGCGCTTGCAATCTACCTTGCCGTGCTGGGAAGCGTGACTTGCCAAGCCGACCAGAGCCGTGTCGCGCTTGTGATCGGCAATGGTGCCTACCAGAAAGTGCCCGCGCTGCCGAATCCGCCGCGCGACGCCGGTGATGTCGCGGATGCCTTGCAGCAGCTGGGCTTCAACGTCACCCGCCTGATCGACGGCGACCTCGCCCAGATGAACCAGGCGCTCATCGATTTTGCCGCTGCTGCCGCCAGGGCCGACACCGCGATCGTGTTCTACGCCGGTCACGGCATCGAAGCCGGCGGCCAGAACTGGCTGATTCCGGTCGACGCGGAGATCGCGAGCGACACTGATGCCAGCAAGCGGGCCATCAGCCTGCACCAGGTGCAAGGGCTGGTCGAGAAGACGAACGGTCTCGTCATCCTGGACGCCTGCCGCGACAATCCATTTGCGATGAAGGTCGCGACTGAGGCGCCGGCGGCAGCCTCCGGCGGCAAGCCCCGGACTGCATCGCGCTCCATCAGCCACGGGCTGGCGCCGACCAATCCGACCGGCAATGTGCTGATCGCGTTCTCCGCCAAGGACGGCACGACAGCTGAAGACGGCACCGGCCGCAACAGTCCGTTCACGAGCGCCCTGCTCCATCACCTCGGAGATCCCGGGCTGGAAGTCACCTTCCTATTCCGCATCGTGCGCGACGAGGTGATGAAGGCCACCAACAACGCGCAGCAACCGTTCGTCTACGGCTCGCTGTCAAAGGAAGCGATCTATCTGAAGCCGCCGACCGGCGACCAGAAGCTCGCGACGATGCCGACCTTCACTCCGGAGATGCGACCGGCCAATCCGCTGTTCTCAGCCGATGACGCCAAGCGCGTCGCTTCCTTTGCGAGCGACAAGCATTTCAACATGCCGGTCTTCCAGATCGATGCCCTCGACGGCGACGTGCCCGATCATTTCAAGCCGTTTCTCGGCGTGTGGGTCAGCCGGATCGGCCAGAATAGCGGCAGTGGGCGTCAGGTCATGCTGATCGTCAGCCATATCGACAAAGACGGCGTCGCGTCCGGCTATTACCTCTACGGTCCGCCCACCCCCAAGAGCTGGAATCAGAACCCTTCCGGCTTCAAAACCTTCAAGACCAACATTGTTGATGGCGTCGTGCGCCTCCAACTCCTTCAGGACAACAAGCCCTACGAGATCATGTTCAAGAGCGTCGACCAGGGCCGCATGCACTATCAGGCGCTGCTGGATAAGCGTGGGTCCTTCGACACGCTCTACCCGGTCTGGCGGCTGGTCGACGCAGCGTCCGGCAAGGACGCCGCCGACGCTGCCCTCTCCGCGCCGCCGACCCGCGAGGAACTGCAAGGCTCCCGCCCGGCCGAGAATGGGCCCACTACGGCTCAAAAACCGGCGCGATCAGCGATGGTAGTTGTGTGTGCAAGACCAAGTGCGAAACCGGCCAATCCCGGTTTTCTCCGGGCAACTCCATCGGCGCCTGCAAGGCACAGTGCGCCGCCGCGTTCTCCGGATGCACCAGGGGCGAGGTACGGTCTAACGTCCGCCGGAATTGAGCGGGCTCTAGGAGCGAGCGCTCAGCTCAGCGCCTTCAGCGCGCCCTTGCCCGCGTATATCGCCTGCCGACCGAGCTGCTCCTCGATCCGCAGCAGCTGGTTGTACTTGGCGGTGCGGTCGGAGCGCGCGAGCGAGCCCGTTTTGATCTGACCGCAATTGCTGGCGACCGCGAGGTCCGAGATGGTTGAGTCCTCGGTCTCGCCGGAGCGATGCGACATCACGGCGGTGTAGCCGGCTTTGTAGGCCATCTCGATCGCGGCGAAGGTTTCCGTGAGCGTGCCGATCTGGTTGACCTTGATCAGGATCGAGTTGGCGCGGCCGTTCTTGATGCCGTCGGCGAGCCGCTTCACATTGGTGACGAAGAGATCGTCGCCGACGAGCTGGCACTTGTTGCCGATCAGGTCGGTCAGCTCCTTCCAGCCCTCCATGTCGTCTTCCGACATGCCGTCCTCGATCGTCGCGATCGGATAGCGCGAGACGAGCTCGGCGAGGTACTTAGCCTGCTCGGAACGCGAGCGGGTCTTGTTCTCGCCGCCATAGACGTAATTGCCGTCCTTGAAGAACTCGGTGGCGGCGCAGTCGAGGCCAAGCATCACGTCGCTGCCCGCCTTGTAGCCCGCCTTGCCGATCGCGCTCACGACGAAGTCGAGCGCGGCGTCCGCCGACGGCAGGTTCGGCGCAAAACCGCCCTCGTCGCCGACATTGGTGTTGTGGCCTGCCTTCTTCAATTCGCCGCGCAGGGTGTGAAAGATTTCCGAGCCGCAGCGCAGTGCCTCGGCGAAGGTCGCAGCCCCCACCGGCAGGATCATGAACTCCTGGAAGTCGATTGGGTTATCGGCATGCACGCCGCCATTGATGATGTTCATCATCGGCACCGGCAGGGTCCTCGCCGAAGTGCCGCCGACATAGCGGTAGAGCGGCATGTCGAAGGACTCGGCCGCCGCCTTGGCGCAGGCGAGCGAGACGCCGAGGATGGCGTTGGCGCCCAGCCGGCTCTTGTTCGCCGTGCCGTCGAGCTCGATCATGGTCTGGTCGATGGCGACCTGGTCCTCGATCGCCTGGTCGGCCAATGCCTCATAGATTTCGCCATTGACGGCCTCGACCGCCTTCAGCACGCCCTTGCCGAGGTAGCGCGACTTGTCGCCGTCACGAAGCTCGACGGCTTCGTGCGCGCCGGTCGACGCTCCCGAAGGCACCGCGGCGCGGCCGATCGAGCCATCCTCCAGCACGACGTCGACCTCGACGGTCGGATTGCCACGGCTGTCCAGGATTTCGCGGCCGATGATGTCGACGATGGCGGTCATGATTGCCTCTTCGGAAATTATGCGGGGTCAAGTGGTCGGCGCCGCTTCTACCGCAACGCAACGGGGCAGGAAAGGCTCCAGACCCGGAAGTTATGAAGCCCGGAAGTTCTGCGCCCAACAATTAGGCCGCGTTATTGATTCCTGCGAAGCTGCAGTCCCAGCAGCGGCACGAATTGCTGGCCGCTATGCATGTCGCGCTCGACCACCCCGCCCTGCGGCGTCGTGCGCGGGTATGAAATCTTGACCATGTTCAGCGACTTGACCTCGAAGCGCTTCACATGGGTGACATCGACGCCATAGATCGCCGCAATGCTCTCGGCGGAGATGGCGGGATCGGCGTGATACCAGGCGTAGGTGTCGGGACTGTCGAAAAACAAATCGACCGTGACCCAGAAGGGACCGGCGTTCTTGGAGCGGACGTAGCGGCAGACGTCCTTGAGCCTAGGCATTGGCGACACTTCTCCGCGCAGGCGCGAGATCGATCCAGCGGGTGCGCGCGAGCTCGAAGGGCGATGACACATGCACCACATGGTTCAGGTGAAACTGGAACACTTGGCCGCGCTCGATCTCGGCGGGCGAAAACGGAAAGGCATAGCTCGGCAGCTCGTTGCCCTCGCGCACCGGGAAATGGAAGAAGATCGGATTGCACACCCGCGCGGCTTCGGTCGCCAGGGTTTGCGTCGGCGCGGTCGCGACAAACATCAGGCCGATCTCGCGCGGCGGTGGTGTGCCCTCCGCAGGCCGGCGTCCTGATACGGCGTTCCAGCCATAGGGACGAAGCGAGATATCGATGTCAGCACCGGCGCCCATGGTACGCGCCACGCGGTCGCGCAGCCCACGCGCCATGCGCGCGACGAAGGAATCCACATCCGCCAGCACGTTCGGGTCCTCGATGCCAACCAGCATGATGGTCTGGAATGGACCGCCGCCGGCGCCCTCCAGCTTCATGGTGTAGGGCCTGGTCTCCCACCGTGATCCCGTGACACGGACTCGCCGTTCATCGAGAGCGACATATTCTGCATCGGTGACATCGAGCACGCCGCCGGGTTCGACGAGACGAAACGGATCGCTGTTCTCGTAGAGCATGTGCGCCGACACGGTTTCGGGCGTGCAGCGGTTCTCTGGCGACAATGGCTCGATGGTGAAGCCGTCGCGGCCGATGCTCATCATCACACCGGGACTGGTCGGGTTGACCGTGCAAAGCCCGCCGCATTCGGCGATCTTGGCCGCATGCCAGGCGGACGCCGCATCGGCTCCCTGCATCAGCGGGACGGCGGCGAGCACGGCGGTGTCGGTGGTGCGGCCGCCGAGGACGATGTCGGCGCCCTCGGTGAGAGCCGCGATGTATGGCTCCGGTCCGAGCAGCGCGACGATGTGGGTGCAGGCATCGAGGTCGGTGTCGGTCACACCAGCCGAGGGCGCGAGCGGCGTGATGGCGCCGACGGCGGCTCTCACCTTGAGATCGGTGGCGCTCTGCTCGGAATAGATCACCGCGATCCTGGGCGTATCGCCCTGCTCTCGCGCGACTTCCAGCACGACCTCCAACGTCTGGTCCACCGCCATGTCGCAGCCGGAGGTGCCGCAGGAGCCGATCAGCAAGGGAATGCCGGCCCGCCGCCGCGCGGCCATCAGGATCGACAGGTCGCGCTTGATGGAGGGACGCCCGTACTTGGTCCGGCCGGTGGCAAGATAGGCCGGGCCAGAATCGGTCGAGCCGGCGTCGACCGCGATGGCGTGAGGCGCCATCGCGAGGCCGGCGTCGATCTCTTCAGTGCGAATGCCCCAGCCCAGCACACCGGCCGGCACGAGCACGCGGACGTCGTCCGCTTTAGTTGCGGTCATCCGGATGTCACCTCTCATGATCGGACTTACTGTTTGCGCATGATCTTATCGGAAAACCGCTGCACACTTTTCCGGATCATGCGCTAGCGCGAAATCTCCTCCAGTTCCAGATTAAGGGTGCGCGGTCCCCAGCCCCCGATCGAGACGACCACCATCGTCATCGCCACCGCGATCAGGCCGAACACGCCCTTGGTGCCCGCGGTTTGCAGGAAGAAGGCGATGATGAAGCTGGCAAAGACGGTGCTGATCCGGCTGAGCGAATAGGTGAAGCCGACGGCGCGGGCACGGACGCGCGCGGGATAGAGTTCGGCCTGGTAGTTATGGAAGGAATAGGACAGCACGTTGTTCGACAGAGTGATGAGCACGCCGCACAGGATCAGGAGCGGCATCGTATTCTGGAACGAGAACAAAACGCCGAAGGTTCCGATGCAGATGGCAGATCCCACCACCTGCCATTTCCGCTCGCATTTATCCGCGAACAGCATGGCAAGCCACGGACCGAAGGGAGCCGAGCAGGCGATGATGAAGGAGTACAGCAGGCTCTGGCTAACATTGATGCCGGTCTGCTGGGCGATCAGTGTGGGCACCCAGGCCGCGAAGCCATAGAAGCCGAAGGTTTGGAAGAACTGGAAGACCATCAGCATCACGGTGCGGCTGCGATAGGTCGGCTCGAAGATCTCGGAGAGGCGGCCAACGGGCTGGAGGTCTTCGACCGCATGGTCCTGCGGCATGGGCAACGGCTTGCCGCCGAGGTCAGCGGCGACCTTCGCTTCGATCGCAGACGCAACCGCGTCGGCTTCGTCCAGCCGCCCCTGATTGATGAGCCAGCGCGGGCTCTCGGGGAGCGCGCGGCGGATGAACCAGACCGCGATGGCGCCGGCAGAGCCGATCAGGACCACCCATCGCCAGCCGTCGATGCCGAACGGGCTGATCGGAACCAGCATGAAGGCGACAAAGGCCACGATCGGAACGACCGAGAACTGGACACCCTGGTTGAAGGCGAAGGCGCGGCCGCGCATCGATTTCGGCACGAGCTCGGACAAATAAGTGTCGATGGTGACGAGTTCGACGCCGATGCCGATGCCGGCGATCAACCGCCACAGGCACACGGCAAGGCCGGTGCTCTGGAACGCCATCACCAGGGTCGCCGCGCTGTACCACAGCATCGAATAGGTGAAGATCGTGCGGCGTCCGTATTTGTCGGCGACATAGCCGAAGCACAGAGTTCCGATGAAGAGGCCGAAGAAGGTCGCGGCGACGAACAGCGCGGGTCCGGCGAAGATGCTCACCGACACGTTGGTGAGCAGCCCCGCTTTCATCAGACCGGGCACGACGTAGGCCGTCATGAAGAGATCGTAGAGCTCGAACATGCCACCGAGCGAGAGCAGCGCGATCATGCGCCAGATGTGTCGCGTGCCCGGAAGTCGATCGAGGCGTCCAAGAATCGCGGCGGCGCGCGACTGCGTGAGTGCATCCATGCTGGGTCCCCCCGAATTTTGTTCGCCGTCGGTTGAACCGATCGGCTTGTTATCCGTCCAGCATGCCCTCTTTTTGCCGATCGTTATAGGGGTCTGTCCTTTCGACCAAGGGCTTAAACGGTTCATTGCCGCGCTGCACATCGCTCGCTCGCGCGAAGGTTCCGACGAAGGCGTGACGCTGCCGTCACAATTGGCTAAAGGGGCCGGAACGGAGATCCTCATGCCCACCAAGCACCGCAAACCGGCCAATCCATCCAACCTTCAGCTCGGCCGCGCCGTCGAATGGCCTGATCGCCCAGAGAAGGCACAAATCGATCGCGTCCCCAATCCGCAAAAGGACACGGATTACCTGGTGCGCTTCACCGTGCCGGAGTTCACCTCGATCTGCCCGGTCACGGGACAACCGGATTTCGCGCATCTGGTCATCGACTACGCGCCCGGGCCATGGCTGCTCGAGTCGAAATCGCTCAAGCTCTATGTCGCGAGCTTTCGCAACCACGGCGCCTTTCACGAGGATTGCACGGTCATGATCGGCAAGCGCATCGCCAGCGAGATCAAGCCGAAATGGCTCCGGATCGGCGGCTACTGGTATCCGCGCGGCGGCATTCCGATCGACGTGTTCTGGCAGACCGGCCGGCTGCCCAAAGGGCTCTGGGTTCCGAGCCAGGGCGTGGCGCCCTATCGCGGCCGCGGCTAGGGCGTCGCCCCCGCCACGCGGTTGCCTTCCCACGCCTGTGCTAGAGTCTTGGAAGAGATTCGCCGAGGGAAAATCCTTGCAGAGCACCGCCGGCCCTAGCGCTATCCAGGAGGCCGAGCGGCAAGAGACAGTTCGGAAGCACCTCGAGACATTGCTGGCTGCATTCGCCGCCTACCGTGAAGGCAGGCATGCGGACGCGCAGTCGCTTTGCCGGCGAATCGTTACCGAGCTGCCTGATCTTTTTGAGGCCGTGCATCTGCTCGGGGTGTCCGTTCTTGACTGCGGACAGCACGAGGAAGCGCGAGGGATCCTCGAGCGCGCGGTTGCGCTCAACCCCGGCTCGGCGGATGCCAACTCCAATCTCGGCTTTGCGCTTCTCAGGCTCGACCGCTGTGAGGAAGCGCGTGTCTGCTATGACAAGGCGCTCGCGCTGAAGCCGAATTTCCCGATCGCCCAGAGGAATTTGGGCAATGTGCTGCTGCGTCTGAATTTACCTGAACAAGCAGTCGCGGCCTTCACGCGCGCAATCGAGCTTCAGGGGAATGACGTCGACGCCTATTGCAATCGCGGCGTGGCGGAAATGGCGCTCAAGCGATACGAAGCAGCCGTCAACAGCTATGAACGAGCGCTTGCGATAAGGCCGGATCATTTCGAATCCATGGTTGGCTGGGGGTTGGCGCACCTCGAACTCCGGCACTTCGAGGTGGCGGAAGCGGCGTTCAATGCCGCGCTCGCGATGAACCCGCACACGGCCGAGTTGCTGGCCCACCGCGCGCGGCTCCATCTGCAATTGGCACGCAGGGCTCAGGCGGAAGCAGACTTCGATGCCGCGATCGCGCTCGACCCATCGCTCGAGCTCGCATGGCGGGGGAAGGGCCAGATCAGCACTGTCACGGGCAACGTCGCGCAGGCGATCGTCGCCTGCAAAAGGGTGCTCGAGCTAAATCCGACTTCCGAAATCGGCCTCACCATGCTGGGGACATGTCTCGGCAAGCTGGGAGATACGGCCGGCGCAATCTCGCATTTCGATCGGGCGCTGGAGATCAAGCCGGATTGCGACGATGCGATCACCAAGAAGATATTCCTTCTGGATTTTCTTCCCGAGGCCGATTTCGCCATCCAACAAGCAGCACGAAAATATTGGTGGGATGCGATCGGCTCCAGATTTGCCAGGCGCAACCTCGTCGCGCGCTCGCTGGATCCGCAAAAGCGCATCGTCGTCGGATATGTCTCCTCCGATTTCAGAACGCATTCCGCGGCATTTGCTTTCCTCCCGGTGCTGCGGTCCCACGACAAGGCGAACTTCCAGATCAACTGCTACTCCTGTTCGCCGATACAAGATTCGCAAACCACCGTTTTCCAGTCGCTGGCCGACGTTTGGGTCGACGCGGTGCGCCTCTCTGATGACGAACTGGCGGACCGCATTCAGGCCGACGGCGTTGATATACTGGTCGATCTTTCCGGCCACACCTCGGGCAGCCGTCTGAATGTATTCGCTCGCAAGCCGGCGCCGGTCCAGGTCACGGCCTGGGGCCACGCCACCGGGACCGGCATTCAGACCATGGATTATCTTTTCTCGGACCCTGTGATCATTCCGGAGAATGTCCGGCACTTGTTTGCTGAGCGCGTATACGATTTGCCGTCGGTGATCACGATCGAGCCCGTCGCCGATGTGCAGCCCTCCCCGCTGCCAATGCTGCGCAACGGCTATGTCACCTTCGGCATCTTCAACCGGATCGACAAGATATCCGACCAGGCGCTCTCGGTCTGGTCGAAACTGCTGCGCGAGGTCGCGGGATCGAAGATCGTCGTCAAGCATATCGCGCTCGACGACGCGCTGGTGCGCGATGGTCTGGTCGGTCGTTTCGTTGCCCAGGGTATCTCGCAGGACAGGCTTGTTTGCATCGGCAAGACCGAGCGGCGCGATCATCTCATGGCCTTCGCCAACATCGACATCTCGCTCGATCCGTTCCCGCAGAACGGCGGCATCAGCACCTGGGAATCGCTGTACATGGGCGTTCCGGTTGTAGCCCGGCTCGGCAACGGCACAGCCTCACGCATCAGCAGCGCGCTTCTCGCAGCCATTGGCCTCGACGACTGGGTCGCTGAGGACGATGACGGATATGTCGCGATTGCAAAGAAGTTTGCATCAATGCCCACCGACCTGGAAAAGTTGCGGGCGGAGCTGCAGGCAAGAATTGCGAGTTCGGCCGCCGGCAATGTCGCGGTTTATACAGAGCGCGTCGAGGCGGGCTACCGCCAGTTCTGGCGCGATTATTGTGTGAAAGCCTCCGGCGCGGATCAGAGCCAGGCCTAAGGGCTAGTGGCTAGGGCTCGACCTCGGGCCGTCTCGCCGCATCCGCCGGAAGGCGCTGCTGCAGCAGCTGCGCGCAAACAATCCCGAGCACGGCCATGCAGGCGGCCGCCACGCTCAGCGTCACGGCCTTGCCGCCATGCTGCAGGCCGAAGCCGTAGGCGATCGGGCCGACGGTCTGGCCCATGAAGAAAAAGAAGGAATGCAGCGACAGCGCGGTGGCGCGTGCTTCCACCGACAGCTCGCTGGCGAAGACCTGGATGCAGCCGTGGATCATGTAGAAGCCCCAGCCCATCATCAGCATGCACAGGAATTGCAGCTTCCACCCCGGGCCGAACGCGGTGGCGACGAGCTGGATGCCGACCAGCGTGGCGCCGACGATCATCATGCCCTTCATGCCGATCCGCGGCAGGAAGCGCGAGACGGTTGCGGTGTAGAACAGTCCGCCGATCGCAAAACCCGCGATCACGATGCCTGCCACCGACAAGGATTTCTCGCCGAGGTCGAACAGGAACGAGGCGATGAAGGGAAACAGGCCGAGCACGCAGCAGCCTTCGATGAAGACCGTGGAATAGCACACGCGCGCATTCGGATTGGCGAAGATCGTGTGATAGCCGTGCTTGAGCGCGCCCAGGCTCGCCCGCGGCGGAGAGTTGAGCTGCGCTCCGCGAAAACCGGCCGCGACGGCGATCGCCGCGACGACGACGAGCCCACCCAGGATGGCCAGCACGCCGCGCCAGCCGAGGAAATCGCCGATCAGGCCGGAAAAGGTCGCGCCCAATAGATTGCCGGTCATCGAACCCGCCAGCGTGCGGCCGATCCCGATTTGCCGCTTGTCGGCGCTGACGAGATCGCTGGCGAGGCCAAGGGCTACCGGAAACACGCCGCCGGCACCGACGCCCGCGATGATGCGCGAGACGAACAAAATCGGAAACGAGGTGGCCAGCGAACCGACGAGATTGGCAATGCCGAGGATCACAAGGCAGAAGATCATCAGCCGCGCCTTGCCGAAGAGGTCGGCGGCCGCCCCGATCAAGGGCTGGATGATAGCGAAAGTGAAGGCGAATACCGAGGAGAAGCTTGCCGCCGCCGCGATCGTCACGCCGAAATCATCGGCGACATGTGGCAGCACCGGATCGAGCGCACGGCCCGAGAGCGCCGCCGAGAAGCATGCCAGGGCGACGACATTGAGCGCCGGCGGGAGACGTTGGTCCTTGGGGGTTTCCTTGGGCCGGGCGACGGTCTGATGCATCAGGTTGTTTTGGCTTTGGCGAGCGCGTCGAACGCCATCAGCTTCTTCACCAGCGCCTCGAACTCCGAGAGCGGCACCATGTTCGGTCCGTCGGAGGGCGCATGATCAGGGTCGGGATGAGTCTCGATGAATACCCCTGCCACGCCAACTGCGACCGCCGCACGCGCCAGCACCGGCACGAACTCGCGCTCGCCGCCGGAAGCGCTGCCCTTCCCGCCCGGCTGCTGCACCGAATGGGTGGCATCGAAAATCACCGGCGCACCGGTGGTGCGCGCGAGAATTGGCAGCGCACGCATGTCGGAAACGAGCGTGTTGTAGCCAAATGACGCGCCGCGTTCGGTCACCAGCACGTTGCGGTTGCCACCGCCGGTGATCTTTGCGACGACATTGGTCATGTCCCAGGGCGCCAGGAACTGCCCCTTCTTGACGTTGATGACCTTGCCGGTCGCGGCGGCCGCCAGCAACAGATCGGTCTGACGACACAGGAAGGCCGGGATCTGCAGCACGTCGACGGCTTGCGCGACCTCGTCGCATTGTGCGGCTTCGTGGATATCGGTGAGCACGGGCAAGCCGAGCGAAGAGCGGATTTCGGCAAAGATCGGCAGCGACTGCTCCAGCCCGAGCCCGCGCGCGGCGGAGACACTGGTGCGGTTGGCCTTGTCGAATGAGGTCTTGTAGACGAGCCCGATTCTGAGGCGGCCCGCGATCTCCTTCAGCGCGCTTGCGACTTCCAGCGCGTGGGCACGGCTTTCGAGCTGGCAGGGACCGGCAATGATCGAGATCGGAAGGTCGTTGCCGAATTTGACTTGGCCGACATCGACGACCGGCGCTGCGGATGGTGTAGCATTCACGGATAAATCCTCAAGACTTCCGGCCGACCATAAGGTCGCCCCCGGTGGGATCAACCCACTTTAGCCCTCGAATATCAGGGTTGCGCCAAAGGCCAAATCGGGCCGAATGACCAGCCGCCCCAGATGGCGCTCAGGCTTGACCCCGGCATCACGGAAAATGCCCTCGGCTTTGGCCATGTCGGTGACGGCAAAGCGCATCGCATTCAGCGTCATGCCTTCCCCGCTCACCTCAGCCGTGACGCCGAACTGGTCGCGGAAGGCAACCGCTTCCATGATCTCGATCTCGCCATGCGCGGTCGTGGCCTTGATGCCGAGCGAGCTCGAATGCAGATCGCTGATGCCGGTGAAGCCTTTCAGAAAGACATGATGATCACTCGGATTTTCCGCGACCATCACCACACCCGGCATGCTGGTCGTACCATTGGCGTGAAGCTGGAACGCCGGATTCCAGAAATTCTCCGGAAAATGCTGCTGGCACACGGCGAAGCCGAGATCGGGCGATGCCGGATCGCGCGCAAAGGCCAGCGAGAACGCGACCTTGACCGTCGAGCCGTCAGGCTTTTTCGCTTCGCGTCCGAAGTCGAATACCTCGAAATCCGAGATATCAGCGGCCTCGAATGAACGCGCATCGGCGCGCGCGTCCGTGCTCTTGAGAATCAGCATCGAAAGCCCTTCGCGTGCGGCGACGAAGTCGCGGTTGAATGCGCCGAAGGAAAAGGCCCGCGGGCCGTGCGGTGGAATCTTTGCGGGCTCGCCGATCTCGAGCAGCTCAATGAACGAGGTCTTGAACTGCACGATGCGATTGTGAGTGCCCCAGGGATGGATATTGCGCGCGCCGACCGTAAATCCCAGCCGGCGATAGAAATCGCCGGCTGCATCCAGGTCGCGCACGACGTGCACGATATGGTCGATGCCCTGGGGCAACGCTTGTCACTTCACCGATGAGAACGACGTCGGCGCCAAGAGCTGATTGACGATGTTGAGGACGATCTGGCCGTCTTCCTCGGTCTTGGCACGCGCCGTGATCCATTCCTGGTCGCTCTGGAACGCGGCCCACTTCTTTTCGCGCTCGGCAAGCGACTCCCAGGCCAGGAAATAGGTCAATTCCTGGTTGGATTCACCGACATACGTGGTGAAGAAACCGGCCTGCTTGATGCCGTGCTTCTCCCAAAGTTTCAGTGTGATGGTGTCAAAGCGCTTGAGCAGCGCCGGCAACCGGCCCGGCAGGCAGCGATAGACGCGCATTTCGTAGATCATGGTTTTCCTCCCTGGTTGGGTGGCCGCTTATATCGGTTGAATGCGAAAGTGTCTTGAGGGCGCGCGGGCATGGCACCCCTGTGCGGCTTGACCTGACCTAGAGCAGATTGTATATACAATAAATGGTGGATTTTGATCCGGCCAAAGATGCGATCAACGTCGCCAAGCACGGCATATCGCTTGCGCGCTGGGTTGATTTGGAAATTCGGGCCATCGTTCCGGCCGAACCGTTCGATTACGGCGAACCTCGCTATCGGGCTTACGGTTTGATCGATGGTGTCACCCACTGTCTGGTCTTTGCGGTTCGAGGAGAGCGGTATCGGCCCATCAGCTCGCGACGAGCTGATGCAAAGGAAATCAAGCGCTATGTCCCGTAAATTGAAAGAACCGGTACTCGACGACGATAATCATGAATGGACCAAGGCGGACTTCGCTGCAGCGACCAAGTTTCCTCGCGGCCTGCGACTGAAAGATTTGAAGCCGGGAGAGCTCGAACGTCTTGTCAGAAAGCGCGGGCCTCAGAGGGCGCCGACCAAGATTCCCGTGTCGATCCGTCTCAGTCCGGAAGTCGTCAAACACTTCAAGGCCAGGGGTCCAGGCTGGCAGTCACGCATCGACGCTGCGTTGCGCAAGATCGTGAAGAGAGCGAGCTGAGAGCCGGCTTAAACCAGCCGGCTCTGCACCATCGCGGCCTGGATAAAGGACGCAAACAGCGGGTGCGGCTCGAATGGCCGCGACTTCAGCTCGGGGTGGAATTGCACGCCGATGAACCAGGGATGGTCCTCATACTCGACGATTTCCGGCAGCACGCCGTCGGGCGACAGGCCGGAAAATTTCAGACCATGCTGCTCCAGCCGGTCCTTGTAGGCCGTGTTGACTTCGTAGCGATGACGGTGGCGCTCGGAAATTTCGGTCGCGCCGCCATAGACCTCGGAGACCCGGCTGCCGCGCTTCAACGCTGCGGGATACGCACCTAGCCGCATGGTACCGCCGAGGTCGCCCGCCTTCGAGCGCTTCTCCAGCTCATTGCCGCGCAGCCATTCGGTCATGAGACCGACCAGCGGCTCCGGCGTCGGGCCAAATTCGGTGGAATTGGCCTGCTCGATGCCGACCAGATTGCGCGCGGCCTCGATCACGGCCATCTGCATGCCGAAGCAGATGCCGAAATACGGCACGTTGCGCTCACGCGCAAACTGCGCCGCCTTGATCTTGCCTTCGGCACCGCGCTGGCCGAAGCCGCCGGGCACCAGGATGCCGTTGACGTGCTCGAGGAACGGCGCGGGATCCTCGTTCTCGAACACCTCGCTTTCGATCCAGTCGAGATTGACCTTCACCTTGTTGGCGATGCCGCCATGCGAGAGCGCCTCGATCAGCGACTTATACGCGTCCTTCATCCCGGTATATTTGCCGACGATGGCGATGGTGACGTCACCTTCGGGATTGCGGACGCGCTCGTTGATGATGTTCCAGCTCTGCAGCGCCGGCGGAATACGCGGCGCGATCCCGAACGCGGCCAGCACCTCGTCGTCGAGGCCGGCCTTGTGATAGGCCTCCGGCACTGCGTAGATGTTGTCGACGTCGCGCGCTTCGATCACGGCACTTTCGCGCACGTTGCAGAACAGCCCGAGCTTGCGCCGCTCCTCTTTCGGAATCTCGCGGTCGGTGCGGCACAGCAGGATGTCCGGCTGGATGCCGATCGAGCGCAGCTCCTTCACCGAGTGCTGCGTCGGCTTGGTCTTCAACTCGCCGGCGCTCGGGATGTACGGGAGCAGCGTCAGATGGATGTAGATGGCGTGCTCGCGCGGCAGCTCGTTCTTGAGCTGGCGGATCGCCTCGAAGAACGGCAGGCCTTCGATGTCGCCGACCGTGCCGCCGATCTCGACCAGCACGAAATCGTAATCGTCATTGCCGGAAAGGACGAATTCCTTGATGGCATTGGTGACGTGCGGGACGACCTGGATGGTCGCGCCGAGATAGTCGCCGCGCCGTTCCTTGGTCAGGATGTCCTGGTAGATGCGCCCCGTGGTGATGTTGTCGGCCTTGGTGGCCGGCCGCCCCGTGAAGCGTTCGTAGTGGCCGAGATCGAGATCGGTCTCGGCACCATCATCCGTCACGAAGACTTCGCCGTGCTGATACGGCGACATCGTGCCCGGGTCGAGATTGAGATAGGGGTCGAGCTTGCGAAGCCGGACCTTGTAGCCACGGGCCTGAAGCAGGGCGCCCAACGCTGCCGATGCCAGACCTTTTCCGAGCGAGGAAACCACGCCGCCGGTTAT
>Ga0210387_10000601_pt1 | contig 25849 bp, 23 predicted proteins | sample IncBWC7OmetaG_FD_160108 | JGI IMG/M metagenome (GOLD analysis project Ga0210387, IMG submission 160108) | Forest soil microbial communities from Barre Woods Harvard Forest LTER site, Petersham, Massachusetts, United States - Inc-BW-C-7-O ...
GGTGATGTGCGGCGTCATGGGCGCGAGCAACATCGCCATCGTGTCAGTTGCCTCGGTAAAGGCCGCCCGAGAGATTCCGTGGTCGCTGCGCGCGGCTTTACTCACGGTGTTGAGCAGTTCCATCACTGCCGCCACGGCGGTGTTGTAACTCCAGCGAGCAAAGTCATTGGTGACCCGAGCGATGGTGCGATGCGTGGCTCGGCGAACCTCGAGGTCACTCGCGTCGTCCTCGTCACGCAGTGTGACGTCGTAGCCGTTCCAGAGCCGGTAGAAGCGATCAATAAACCGACCGCACCCCTCGATAACGTCGTTGGTCTGATCCGTCCAGTCCAGATCATCACCCGGAGGGCCGGCAAAGAGGTGGAACAGTCGCAACCCGTCCGCTCCGACCGTGGCGTAGAACTCTTCGGGCGCAATGAGGTTGCCCTTGGACTTGGACATTTTCGACCCATCCAGGCGAATCATGCCCTGGGTGAAGAGCCGCTGGAAGGGCTCACGGGGCAAACCGGGCGCGAGACCGAGGTCATCCAAAGCCTTGAGGTAGAAGCGCGCATATAGAAGGTGAAGGATCGCGTGCTCGATGCCACCGATGTACTGATTGACCGGCATCCACTTCGCGGCCTGGGCGGGGTCGAACATCATCGAAGGGGTGAAGGGATCAGTGAAACGTAAGAAGTACCAGGACGAGTCCGTGAAGGTATCAAGGGTGTCCGTCTCGCGCCGGGCCGGCTTGCCGCACACCGGACACGTCGTCATCAAGAACCCCTCGTGCGTGGCGAGCGGTGACTGCCCCGAGAGTCCGAGGGTGACGTCGTCGGGGGCGAGAACGGGAAGTTGCTCGAAGGGCACGGGCACGATCCCGTCGTCGTCGCAGTAGATCACGGGGATCGGACAACCCCAGAAACGTTGTCGCGAGACCAACCAATCACGCAGGCGATAGTTGACTTTGGCGACGCCGTGGGCGTGCTCCACCAGGTACTCAGTCGCCTTGACCTTCGCGTCAGCGACATTAAGGCCGTTGAGGAATCCGGAGTTCACGTGAGGCCCGTCCCCGCTGTAGGCATCGCCTTCGAAACCCTCGGGTCGCTGGACCGTTTGGATCACCGACAGGCCATTCTCAGTGGCGAAGTCATAATCACGCTGATCTTCACCGGGCACAGCCATGATCGCGCCCGTGCCGTAGTTGCCGAGCACGTAGTCGGCCACGTACACCGGGACGTTCTCATTGGTGAAGGGATTGACGACGAAGCTACCGGTGAATGCACCACGCTTCTCGGCGCTCGCCCCGGTCTGCGACGTCGTGGTGCGATCAATCTCACTCAGTGACGTCGCGCGCTCGACGATCTCCTCCACGCGCGCGCGCTCGTCGTCGGTCGTGAGTAACGACAACATTGGGTGCTCCGGTGCAACGACCGCGTAGGTCACGCCAAAACCGGTGTCCGGTCGCGTCGTGAAGACGCGAAGCGCCTTGGTCGTGTCGAACTCGAGGGGAAGATCGAACTCGACTCCTTCACTGCGTCCGATCCAGTTGCGCTGCTGCAACTTGACACGCTCGGGCCAGTCGAGTGCATCGAGGCTCGTCAAGAGTTCGTCGGCGTAGTCGGTGATGCGGAAGTACCACTGTTCGAGTGACCGGCGCTCGACGATGTCGCCCGAGCGATCACACGTGCCATCGGCGTGCACCTGCTCATTGGCCAGCACTGTCTGGCACCCGGGGCACCAGTTGACCATTCCGTCCGCCCGGTACGCGAGGCCCGCTTTGAGAAAAGCCAGGAAAATAAACTGCGACCACTTGATGAACTCGGGGTCGTGGCTATAGACCTCGCGACGCCAGTCGTACACGGCCCCGAGTCGACGCACCGACGTCTTGAGTTCGTGCATGCGGGCCTCGGTAAATGGCCGCGGGTGCGCGCCCGCCTTGATGGCCGCGTTCTCCGCGGGTAGGCCGAAGGAGTCAAAGCCGTAGGGCGAGAGGACGGCCTTTCCGAGCATGGTCTGGTAGCGCACGACCAGGTCGCCAAACACGTAGTTGCGCACGTGACCCTGATGGGCGTATCCCGAGGGATACGGGTACATGCACACGGCGTAGTACCGCTCACGGGGGTCGTCGTTGTCCACTTCGTACGTGCCCTCGTCCAGCCAGCGCGCCTGCCACTTCTCTTCGATAGCGACGACGTCAAAGGGGCGGTTCATTAGGACATTCTAGGGAAAATTCGCTCTAACCTCTCGACGAGGAGGTCCGATGACAGACCCAACGTACGTACTCGTTCATGGAGGCTGGGGAGGCGCGTGGGTCTGGCGAGACCTCGGCGAAGAGTTGACCCGTCGCGAGGTGCCTTGGACGGCGGTTGACCTTCCGTCGGCAATCCACGGCGCGCATCCCAACACCTTTCTGGCGGACGATGCGCGCGAAGTTGCCGTCGTCGCCAACGCCGAGGGACCGGTCGTCTTGGTAGGACACAGTTACGGTGGCGCCGTTCTCTGCGAAGCGGCGCAAGACGTGACGCATCTCCAGCGACTGGTGTTCATCGCGGCGCTCGTCCCGCTTCTCGGCGAAAGTGCGACGGAGTCGGTACGAGAAGTGCAAGCTCGTACCGTTCTCGATGAGGCGATTCAGGTAGACGGCGACTTTCTCACACTCGAACCGACCCTCGCGAAGAAGGCGCTCTACCAGGACTGTGGAGACGAGACGGCCGACTGGGCGCTGACCCAGCTGACGCCACAGACCATCGCGAGTCTTCGAAGTCCGCGAAGCTCCTTCGACGTCGACGCCCCCTCGTATTACGTGAGATGCACGCTTGATAACGCGGTCGACCTCAGCGTGCAAGAGCTGATGGCCGCGCGCTGTACCGAGTACGCCACTCTTGAAAGTGGTCACTCCCCCATGTTCTCGATGCCCGAAGCGCTATGCGATCTCATCTTGGCCGCAACCTGAAGGTTCGCGATGAAGTCTGATGTGCTCGCCGAGTACCTGCTGAGTTTTCTCGAAACGAGTGAGGAGCAGCCTTTTGGTCCTGACGTTGACGTCTACAAGGTTGCCGGAAAAATCTTTGCCATTGTCTCGCCCGATTCAAAGCCTCGCCGTATCTCACTAAAGTGCGATCCCCTCCTCGCTCTCGAGCTTCGGCAAGAGTATGAAGCGGTAATTCCGGGCTATCACCTCAACAAAGACCACTGGAATACGGTGGCACTTGACGGCACTGTTCCAACCCGTGAGTTGAAATCGATGATTCGCCACTCATACGACCAGGTCGTAAGTGGTCTTTCCAAATCCGTTCGCGAAAGACTCAGTCGCGAGTGAACCTGTCCGCACATGACGTTTGGATCGAGACGAGTGGCCGTACCGGCAAAATCGCCTCGGGGACCCGACTGCTAACATCGGTAGACCTTTTGGGGGTATAGCTCAGCTGGTAGAGCACTTGCATGGCATGCAAGGGGTCAGGGGTTCGAATCCCCTTACCTCCACGACATATCTTGGCCTTGACCAGGTATTATGAGTGCAGACGACCCGGCCGCTCGCTCGCGCGAATCTTCAAATGTAAGCAACCGTGTAAGCAACAACGAACGAATACAGTCCCTTGCAACGAATTCGATCGACTGAGAAATCCTCTGTTTCCTTGACTTTCCTGCGGCATTGACCCATTGCATCACAATTTCCGGTTGCCTGCGTGCAAGGAGTCAGTGTGGCGCAGATCTCACACATCAGCGCGAGTAATCACTCACGAAATTGTCAGTTCTCGAGGCACTCAGGGGTGTACGTCGATGCCAAGACCAAGCTCTAATCGCATTGTCTCGATAATTGCCACTGCGGTACTCCAGACGAACGAGTCATTGTCCACCGCCGCAAGGCGCCCCGCATATTTCTGACTGAGCGGCGCGCAGGCGCGACGAACGACTTCGTCAATGTGTTCCGAAATTGATGCCCACATGTTGGGTCTGTAGTGCTGGTAATACACCCTCGAGTCGAATGTGGTCAAGACCTCTTTCAGGTTGTCGACCATGTCGGCGATGAACTCCTGATGTAAGACAACGTCATCGCGGGATCCGAGTCGCCCCATATGACCGCTGATCAAGTGGCTCCACGTATAGCCAAGCGCGACCCCGGGCGCGGCAATATACCCTTCGATGTCGACCGCAATGTTGAGGTTGTATATCGGCACCCAACCGACGTTTATGACGTCAACCAACATGAGCGCGTCGTGATTGGGGAAATAGATAAAACTGTTGTCAGGCGAGTGATTTGATCCATGCCAGCCGAGTTCGATTCGTTCTCCACCGATCTCCAACGTGCGGCTGTCCTGGAACGTCTCATCGAGAGGCGGTCGCCGTGGATCGTCGGTGCGAAGCAACAGCCTGCGCGTTTCCTCGTGACCAATTCTCACCACGTCACTGCCAAACAGCGAAGAAGCAGCTCCATGATCTGCGTGATGGTGAGTATGGACGAGATACTTCACCTTGTTGCTCGTGTCATTTGCGTGGGCAATTTCATCGATCGCCCTTTGAATGTTGTGGCCTAGGAAAGCTGGCGCGTCAAACAGAATGACGCCTTCGGGGGTGGTCAGAAAGGCACATTGGTAGACGCCACTCGTAATCCAATAGAGATTGCGCTCGACTTGGCCGACGTAGTAGCCCTGATCGTTGACGGCCGGTCCGAGCGACGACGCGGGGACCGGGGCATATTCAGGGAGAGAATCTTCACTTACGGGTGTCGAGTCAAACGTCATCGTCGTCTCCTTGTTCGACTGAAGAATTCAGCCAAACCGACCGTAGCCAGCCGGTATCGCCACCTCATCTAGGAGTGCCTTAGTCACCGGAGCACTGCTTCAAGCGCCTGTGTCGCGTCATTGTCGGACGCAGTTTCCGGCGAGGCGTCAGCAGGCCCGACAGCCGACAGATACCGGGACGATCTCGCCGTGATCCGAGTTCACTGAGTTGCTATCGACACTCGTCACGTCTTGCTGCGACGTAAGCGCCGCGAGTCCACCAGACTTAAAGACAAGAGCAGCGCAGACTGCTCCGGCGGCAAATGTCAGGGAAGACCAGAGGAATGCCGTCGTGTCGCCATGTAGCGCGGCTGCACGCGTGGCAGTAGCTGTGTGGTTCGACGCGGCGAGGAATGAAGCTGCTGCGCTCGCCGCCAGGGTATTCAGTAATGCCGTGCCAACGGATCCCCCAACTTGTTGCGACGTGTTCAGGGTTGCCGATCCGACACCCGCGTCCCGTGGGGTCAGTCCCAACGTGCCCGTGCTGAAGGCTGGCGCCACACTTAATCCCGAGCCGACTCCCAGCGCGATGAGATATGGCAGCACGTGGGTGGCGTACGCCGTGTGCAATCCAACCTGATGGAGGCCAAGTAATGAAGCAGCGGAGACGAGCAGGCCCAGCGGAACCATGAGCCTGGGACCGATTCGTGGCAACAAAATACGATTTGACACTTGGGCGGCACCGGTCAGACCTGCGATTAATGGCAAGAACGCAATCCCACTCTTGATAGGACTGAATCCCAATGTTCCCTGCATGTAATAGGTCAAAAATAGGAGCACTCCGAATGTTCCGACACTCGCGAAAAGCATGACCAGCAACGATCCACCCCGTGTCCGGTCCAGAATGACGCGGGGCGGAAGCAACGGATACTTCGATCGGCTTTCTACGAATGCAAACGCTGTCAGGAGAACCAGCGCCGCCGAAAGAGAGCCAATGGTGAAGTGATTACTCCATGACGTGGTCTCTGCGTGAGAGAACCCGAACACCAGCAGAAAAAGCCCGACGCCGACCAGGCAGAGACCCAGAAGGTCGAAGGGATCGCGCTCGGTCCGACGATCATTCGTAAGCCAGAGTAGAGCGCCGGTGATTGCAATCACAGCAAACACGAGATTTACGAATAGCGTCCACCGCCACGATGCGTACGAGGTCAGAATCCCGCCAAGCAGTAACCCAAGCGCTCCGCCAGTGCCGGCGATGGCACCGTAAATACCGAACGCCTTTCCGCGCTCTGCCGGGTCAACAAACGTCGTGGTGAGTATGGCTAATACGGAAGGAGCGAGCAACGCACCAAACGCGCCCTGCACCGTTCGCGCTGCAACCAGCATTGCAAAATTTACTGACGCGCCACCAACTGCCGAGGCGAGGGCAAAACCGACGAGTCCTGTAATGAGGGCCCGTTTGCGACCGACCCGATCTCCTAGGCGTCCGCCCAAGAGAAGCAGGCTGCCAAATGCAAGCGAGTATGCGGTGACGACCCACTGACGATCAGCATTCGAGAAGTGGAGGGAACGTTGGGCGCTTGGCAACGCGATATTCACGACTGTGCTGTCGAGTATCACCATGACCTGGGCGATCCCCAACACGCCAAGAATCCACCAACGCCGTGCGAAATTGTCGCCTTGAAGCGATTTCTCCCCGCTACTTGGATCCAACGTCATCAGCGTGGTCATGTTGATCCCTTCCTGATTGTCGAAGTTCTCGTGCTTCGAGTGCTCAAGGCTGTCCTCATGCCATCAGCCACCGAGCGAGGACAGTCCAACGCGAATGACACGCTTCTGGCGCAACTAAATGCGGTTCTCTTCATTCGAGATTGCTCAGTTCGTATCGCGCTTGGTCATCCAGATCCACCTGAGAGGCCGCAAGGTTTTCTCGTAGATGGTCACGCGACGAGGTTCCGGGAATCAATAGGAGGTTTGGTGCCACGTCGAGCTCCCAGGCGAGACACACCTGAGCTGGCGTGCAGCCGAGTCGATCCGCGACCTGCATCACCCGAGGATTGTTCAGCACTTGCGAAGCGCCAAAACCAAGTGGAGCGAACGGTACGAAGGCGATATTTTGGCTCGCGCATGCTTCAATCACGTCCGCTGAATCTCGGTCCAACGGATTGAAGGCATTTTGCACGCAGACGACGTCGAGCGAATTGAGCGCGTAAAGAAGCGTGTCGAGCGTCACGTTGCTGAGTCCCACTGCACCAATCAAACCGTCGTTCCGTGCCGTGACCATGGCTTCCAACTTGTCGTCGAAGTCAACATCGGGAAATCCGGTTCCGTGAAGGCGGAGATTCATAACGTGAATCATTTCGACGCCCAGGGTCCTCAAGTTGTCCTCGATGCCGCGCCGCAACTGAATGGGCTCCTCTGCGACAATCAGTTCGCCTCTCGGACCTCGCGCAGCGCCTACTTTGCTGACGAGAACGAGATCCTCCGGATATGGAAAAAGCGCCTCTCGGATCATCTCGTTGACCACGGTCGGTCCGTAGTACTCCGAGGTGTCAATGTGATCGACGCCGAGATCCACGGCTTCCCTCAGAACTGCGATGGCCTCAATACGATCCTCCGGGGGGCCAAACATGTTGCGTCCGGTCAGGCGCATCGCGCCAAAGCCGATCGGCGACACCGAGTACACACCGAGGCTTCGTCGATCGGCGCGTTCGTCGCTCATGATCCGATCTCCCTCCTCGTTTCACAGAGATTCTTTTGGGCGAGCATTATCTGAAGATCTTCCCCGCGTCAGCACAAAGCACTTGACCGGTCATAGCTGCGCCACCGTCCGAAGCAAGAAACGCGACGACCGCGGCCGAGTCTTCCGGAACCAATCTGCGTGTCAACGACTGGCGGCGGACGATCGCGTCGAAATCACTGTCCGAATTGACAGTTCTCGATCCAGGCGTATCGGTGAGGCCGGGAGCGACGGACGTGACGGCGATACCACTTGGCCCCAGTGTGACGGCGAGAGCGCGCATCGCCCCGATGAGGGCTCCCTTGCTTGCTATATACGGCAGCATCGACGGAAGTGGGGGTTCCCACACGGTGTCCGACGTCACGAAGATGATTCGTCCAAAACCTCGCTCGGCCATGCCGGGTGAGAACGCTTGGGTGAGCCAGAGCGCAGACTCGACGTTTACTGCGAACACGTGACGCAATGTGGCAGCGTCGAGTTCGGAGATCGGAGCCTGGTCAAAGGCGGCGGCGCACTGTACGAACACGTCCACCCGGCCAAACTTTTTCAGCACGGCCACGGCAACATCACGAGTCGAAGACTCGGACCCAAGATCGGCAGCAAAGGTGCCGGTCTTGTCGATCACGACCGTCTGGTGACCTGTCCCCTGAAGCGCGACAACAATGGCTTCACCGATCGCTCCCGCGCCTCCGGTGACAACGGCGACTCGACCCTCTGCCGGGCGGCGCGGATCAGACCTTGGCGACATCGCTTTGGAGTATCGCTTCTACATCAAGCGTGAGTAAGACGTCGTTGCTCAATAGCATTGCGTTGGCAACGCCCGGGATTGGCGCGTTGAAGTTGACGCCATAGTCAGTCCGATCAATCTTGGTTTGTGAGCTGAACGAGGCACGAATTGCGCCGAACGTGTCGGGAGAGAAGCCGTTGACGGTTAGATCAAGCGTCACTGGGCGGGTTATACCTCGGATCGTCAGGTTTCCGTCAACGAAATAACCGGCGCTCTCACTTCGAACAGCTGTGGATGCGAAAGTGATATTGGGAAAGTGCTCGACGTCAAGAAAATCCGCCGAGCGAACCTGGTTGTCCCGGACGGGCATGTGCGTATCCACTGAGGAGGCGTCGATCGTCACATTCACGGAGGAATGCTCAAACACATCATCAGTGACGATGGTCCCGGTGTACGCGTCAAAGCGTCCACGCACCTTGCTTATGACGAGGTGGCCCACCGTAAACGAGACTTCAGAATGATTCGGGTCGATTTTCCACGTACCAGCAATGAATCCCGGAATCTGCGCAACGCTGTCTGTCATTAGATCTCCTGTTTCGTTGTGGTACTTAGTTACTTCCGGCATCATCACTTGGTAGTGCCAGGGTTCTCCACAAACTCGAGGACGTTCCCGTCAGGATCGCTCACAAGCAGACTGGCCCCTCCACCCAGCGAACCAACTACCGTCCATCCCCCAGCGACTAGTTCGGCCTCTGCTTCGGATACGGATCCCACGAATACCGTTGCTCGCAGGTTGGCGAGCTCGGCAAGAGCAGCCCTCGGGCCTGAGAGCACCGATATTCCTGGAAAGACATCGACCGTCAGGCCGCGGTCTTCTATCGGAAACTCGTGAAGCGGATCGGTGCCAAACAGTGCCGAGTAACGCCGAACCGCACTGGACCGGTCAGTACTGCGAACGGTTGTGGAAGAGCCGAGAATATTCATCGCGCCGCGGCAGCCGAACGGTACGGAACAACAAGCTTGCCGCTGGCGTAGTCCGTCGGTGCTACTACTACTCGCGCTTCGGAACGTGCGAACTCCGAGATGTCGTTCGACTGGATCCCGCGGAACTGAACGGTCAATACTCTTGGATTCGCCCACTCCCCGAGGCGACCGAAAGTCACATCGCCCACCACCGTCGAAAAGGTGGAGCTGCGGGTGTAGTCCGCAAGGGCTTTGTCATCGACTCCCCCGGTTTTCTCGACTGCCTGTTCCACAACCTGCAACTGCGCATACGCAAATGGCGCAACGTAGTACCCGAGTGAGTCGGCCGACGTGCCCTTGGCCCGCTCTTGATACTCGGCAATCAACTCGTGAACACCAGGAAAGTTCATCGCTGGCACGGGTAACCAGTACTCGTAGTTGACGATGCCATTGATGGCCGACCCGAGTTGAGTTTGCACTGCACTGCTCTGCGGCCCGATCATGGCTCCGCCCACCAGCAAGGGATTCATGTCTGATGCCGCAATGGCCCGGATGAGTCCAATGGAGTCATTTAAGTAGGAGCAGTAGAACAGAATGTCAGGCGAGAGCTTCTCGACTTCTTGAAGGAAGGGAGCAAAATCCGTCGTCGTCAGCGGGTACTTCGACTCCGAAGCCACCTCAAGGCCGTTCTTCTCCGCGTTGGCTCGCGCACCGAGGATCGGGTTTTTCGAAAACGGGGCGTCCGCTGCGACAATTGCCACGGTCTTTGGTCGAGGGTTCTGTTGTGCGGCGGAAGCAAAGAACCCTTCTGTGAGTGCAGAGTTTGGGTCGGTACCTGTCGGGATCATCGCGAAAAACTGGTCGTATCCAAACTGAATATTTTCCCCTAGAGCCATGAGGCCAACCAAGAATCTTCGGTCCTTCATTACTAGTGGCATGGCCGGCGTTATGGAGTTATTGCCGTATCCGCCGAGAAGCAAATCGACCTTCTCCTCCGAGATCAATTTCTCGTAGATGGCCTCCACGGTCGTTGCATCGGACTTGTCGTCGACGCAGTGCAATTGCACCTCACGCCCGATCAGGCCACCCTTTGCGTTAACGCGGTCTCGCCAGATTTCGTGAGCAAGACGGGCGGTTTGCCCGTTAGCGGCCAAGCCGCCACTTAGGGACAGGCAGTACCCAATTTTGATGGGAGCGTTGGACACGGATCAGTGCTGGATGTGCGAACTGAGATTTTCGAGAACACCTAACTGCGTCAACAAGATCGTGCCCGAGGGGTAGCAATCAAATCGCTTGATCTTCCCTTCATGAATCTCGAAAAAGTCAGCGCAAGGAGCGTCCATTCGCTTTCCCGTCGCCGGAATGACTCCGAACGGAAGGTGCAACGGACCGCGATGCGTTCCCTGGAGGGCGAGTTGGACAAATACATAGTCGTCGGTTGAGTAAAACTGGAAGAGTTCGCGGTGCATGTCCGGAAATGCCTTCGCGAAGTTATCGACGGTGAAGCCAATGTCCTCACCCTTGTACGTGACATTGATTGATTTGTCGGTGAAAGTTCCCTCGGGCGTGAAGCAGTTGACGAAGCCCTTCAGATCCTTCAGTTCCGCCAGGTGATAGGCCGTCCGGACGATCTCCTCATTCTTTGCTGACATTGCCCTCATTCCTTTCGTCTCGCAACCGTGGGATTGTTCCCCACCGAATAAACACGACGATCTTCGTTGGCTCGGGCGGTCGCGGCATCTAGGAGCCCCTTAGTCTCAGAAAACACGCAATCGGTCGAGCTCACCGCCTTACTCGAAGAGCGGTGAAACTGATGTGGCGGGGCCTCGCAGTATTCGTTGCAGATCGACTAGTTGTCGGTCACCCTGGTGCGACTATCGCCTCGCATGAGCTTGTTCGCGATCTGAGTTCGAGACTTAATTCCGAGTTTTCGGTACACCTTCCAGAGGTGGTATTCGACAGTCGCCGAACTAATGAACATCTGCTCGGCAATCGCCGGGTTAGTAAGCCCTTGGGCGGCAAGCGTGGCGATGCGGGACTCTTGGGGCGTCAAGTCATAATCGGTATCGGTAGCTTGCTTCTGAACCGGTTCACCCGTAGCGCGCAATTCGGCTGCGGCGCGTTCTGCAAATGCCAACGTACCGAACTGCATAAACATCTCGTGAGACTTTCTAAGTTGAATACGAGCATCTTTCTGCCGACGCTGCCTACGTAGCCACTCACCGTAGAGCAACCGAGTCCGTGCCACCTCAAATTGCACCGATGTCGTCACGAGCCGATCGATTGCTTCGACGTACAAAGCCTCTGCATCCTCTGTTGTCGCGAGTAACGCGCGACTCCGAGCCTGAACCGCGAGCGCCCAGTCTGTTCCGCTCGCATCAGTGCGCTCAACCAGTCGCGAAAAATAGGGTTCTGCCTCATCCTCCTTACCGACGCGGCTTGCCGCTTCAATAAGTTCGACGATCGCCAGTCCCGAGTAGACAAAATCATTGGGATCTTTGAGTGCTTCCGTCGCTGCGGAGTAAGCGACTTCATATTGGCCAAGCGCGTTGCATATGAAGGCTTTTGCCCACGAAGCAGTAACAATGGCGGCACCTTCGCCCCTCGCGGCCGAGTCCTTAGTAATTTCCTCGATGAGTTTCCGAGCTTCAATGTCGTCTCCGCGGAAAACTGCGACGAGGAGAGAGGCATTACGAAAGCGGAGGTTCTCTGATGCCGCCGACACCTCGCGCGCCTGATCAACCAGAAAGGAAGCTTCAGCACAGTTACCGGCGTAAAGGGTGGCACCGGCTCGAATACTGAGCGCGAATGGCAGAATTGTCAGGGCGCCAAGTTCGCGCGCGATTTGCTCCTGCCGAGCGGATAGGGCTTCCCAGGATCCGTGATCCCAGATAACGCCAGCAGTCGAGCCGGCCACCCATCCCCAGCGCAACAAGTCTTGGTTCGGCGCGTCGACTGCGGCAAATCCAGCCATCGCCAGCTTCAACGCGGTTGTGCCCGAGTTATAGCTGCCTGTGATCAACAATGCCAAACCTTCGAGAAGTAGTTCGGACGCGGGACGCGGCCCAATTGTGAGCGGCGCTCTCAGCGCCCGCCTAGCCACGGTCAGCGCGCCCGCGTCATGCTGAGCGAGCCGGCCGGCAAACAGCGCCGCAACAAGAGCATCGAGATACGTCTCATGCGCGAGCCGTAAGTCAATGCCTTCGAGTAGGGAAGCTGCTCTCAACATGAGTGGAGCAGCTTCTTTGCCGCGGGTGCCCGCGAAAGCGATCCGTCCGCGAAGAACATCTATTTGGGCGCGCTGGATGTCATCCAGGGGCCCGTTTTCTGCAATGGCCGCCAGTTCCAACGCGGAGTTCAGGGCACCGGCTACCCGCTTTGCCTCAGCCGCTCGGAGAGCTCGATCCGTTCGGCGTTTCGGATCGCTCGTCAATGCAACTGACCGCTCCAAAAACGCAGCTGCCGCTGAGTATCCGCCGCGGGCTCTTGCGGACTCAGCAGAACGTTCAAGATCGCTTGCGACATTCTCGTCTTGCGTCAATGTCGCCTGCGAACGATGCCACGCACGACGGTCAGAATCAACTTCCGGATTCGACACGTCCGCGATGACTCGATGGGCCTCCCTGCGTTCGTGGGGTTCGGCCGACGCGTAGACCACCGATCGCACGAGCGGATGTCGAAAAGTCACGGCCCCGTCGATTACGAGGAGCCCTTCGGATTCCAAGGCTTCGGCGGCCTTCTCAGGTATGCCCAGCCTTTCCGCAGCGCTCCAAAGAAGTGCGGAATCTCCGAGAGGATCTGCGGCTGCCACCAAAATAAGTTGGCGCGAGTTCGTAGGCAGTCTCGCAAGTCGTTGCCTGTAGCTCTGTTCAATCCGCGCCGTCACCGACAATGCACCGGGCAAGCCAAACCCCCCAGCCAGCTGACTTTGCGTGAGACCGCGGGGTAACTCAACGATGGCAAGCGGATTGCCTGCCGTCTCGGCGACGAGACGCTCAAGCACCAACTGATCAAGCGGCATAGTCAAAGCTGACTCGAGCAGCGCAAGAGCATCCCGACTTCCCAGTGGACCAACTGGGAGTTGCGGAAAGCGCGCCAATTCGGCGCCAACGTCCCGAGTCGCAAATATCAGCGCTACTGGTTCCGCGAGCAATCGTCGGGCGGCGAACGTCAGCGCCATAGCCGACGCTTGATCGAGCCACTGCAAGTCGTCGACCAGGCACAAGAGCGGCTGTCGGCCAGCGGCCTCGCTCATAAGGCCAAGGGCCGCGAGGCCGACGAGGAGGGCGTTTGGGGCTTGCCCGGCACTCGTTCCAAAAGCGACACTGAGGGCTTCGCGTTGCGGGCTGGGAAGTGCCTCGGCGAACTTCATGATCGGCGCACACAGAATTTGGAGAGCTGCGTAGTCGAGGTTGCTCTCGCCTTCGAAACCTGACGTTTGAGCTACTTGGAAGTCGCTAGCTGTCTCCACTGCATACTCGAGGAGCACCGATTTTCCAACGCCGGGATCGCCGTGCACCACGAGCACCGAGCTCTCGCCTCCTCGCGCATTGGCCAGTGCGCGATCGATGATCGCTTCCTCGATTTGCCGACCAATCAACCTCTTGGAGTCCCTCGCGCTTTGCAGCATTCCCGCAACCTTACGGAATAACGGAGACGCTCGTCGCCTATTCCATCACTCTGGCTCTGACAATGGAGTCCTCTATGAGGTGAACTCATACACCCTTACCTCCACCACGAAACTCCTCCGAGAAATCAAGGAGTTCGACCTTTGCAGGCGAGTCAGATGCATGATTGCTAGATGCTTGATGTCACACCGTGCACGGACCCGCTCGACGAGCTGACTTCGTTAGACATATACAACTCGGTATGGCCACACGACGCCGTGACGATTGACGCGGTGCACTCATTTCGGGACAGCGCCCAGGATTACGTCGACTACCTCGCTCGCGACGACGGCGTCATAGTGGGTTCCGGCGTCGGCGCCATCTTTGGCTATCGCACTGACCGCGTCGTTTCGCTGATAACTGTGCTTGCCGCGTACCGCAAACGTGGCGCCGGTACAGCACTGTACGCGGCCCTCTCCACATGGGCCAGTGAGCGAGGGGCCCTCGAGTTGGAGGCGTCCGTTGCTGAAAACGATGCGGAGAGTCTTTCGTTTGCGCAGCATCGCGACTTCGTCGAGGAACGGCGCGAAGTACGCCTCGTGCTGAATCTCGCTGACATCTCGTCGTCGCTGGTCATACTTCCGGACGGGATCGAAATCGTCACCTGGGCGCAACGGCCGGAGCTCGCACGCGGGATGTACGCGGTGGACATTGAAGCTCGGCCCGACATCCCTGGATTCGACGACGTCACCGCCGAACCTTTCGAGGAATGGATGGAGCACTTCATGCGGCGGCCCACCGACTCTCCCGAGGCGACGTTCATTGCCGTGGCCGATGAGGAGGTCATCGGCTACGCAAAGTTGTCGCTCACCGCGCCGACCGCCGCCGGGAACTCCATGACCGCCGTCAAGAGAACCTGGCGCGGACGAGGCATCGCTCGAGCTCTGAAGGTAACAGAAATCAACTGGGCGATCGCAAACGGTTATACCGAACTCCACACGAGTAACGAGGAGCGAAATGATTCGATCAATCGCCTAAACGCTCGTCTCGGCTACCGACCCGGCGACGCAACGATGTACTTGGTCGGCCCTGTCCAACATGCGCGCTGACGATCGCGTTAATCCTGAGGTCGCCAATAGGGCTTGTCATATCGATGACCGAATTCCCGTACTTCACCAATAAAAAATTCAATATTCTCTGCGGCGCGCTGAGTACCGATGACAAGTCACCCCGAATAACGCGATTCCAAATCCCGCGCACGGGATCACGGGTATCTTGTATCTCGCCAGGTCTGAGCAAGGGTCTCGCCCAGACAGCGCCGAACCAACGTCAGAGGAGACTATGTCCAGGCGAGGACACTTTGATGTGGTTGCGTCCGTCTCGCTTGCGCTGAGCGCAATCGCGCTGGCCGGCTTCGGCGACGTCTCGATCGCGGCCGCCAGCGCCCCCAAGATGTCACAACTCCCGGGCGCCACCGCGCCGATACCCGCCGGCGACACGGTGATTGGTGCGGCGCCTTCGTCGACAAATCTTTCCCTCCAGGTCGCTCTCGCGCCACGCGACCCTGCGGCCCTCGCCGCCGAAGTCAGCGCGGTCTCCACTCCGAGTTCGCCGCAGTATCGCCAATTCCTCGCGCCCGGCCAGTTTGCCCAGTTGTATGGACCAACACCACAAGTGATCTCGACAGTGAGTTCGACTCTTGAAAGCCTGGGCCTTTCGGTGGGACCGGTATCGGCCACCGGCCTCGCTCTGCCGGTAACGGGAACCGTGGCGCAGATTGAATCAGCGTTCGACACGACGATCGCCGACGTCCACGAACCGTCGGGAAGGATCGGGTACGTCAACGAACTCGCCCCGAGAGTTTCCGCGACGATTTCCTCTTACGTCCAGGGAGTCGTCGGACTCGACACCCTTGTCCAACCGCAGCCAACGAACTCTGGACCTCTTAAGGCAGTACTGCCGACTGGTGAGCACATTGTTGACCACCAAAGCGTCAACACACCAACACCGAGCACGGGTCAACCCACGCCGACCGCCTCGTGCGGCGGCACGTTCACTGAGCTGGAGAGCCAGTACGGATCTCACACTGCGAATCAGTTCGCCCAGAGCTACGACCTCGACCCGCTCTACGCAGCAGGGGCATACGGTTCGGGGTCGACCGTGGCGCTCGCCGAGTTTGGCGCCGCTAACTACGTGCCCAGCGACATCTCTACTTTCGCCAGTTGCTACGGAATCTCGTCGTATCAATTGTCCGAGGAAGGTGACGCTTCACTCGGAACGGGCGGCAACTCCGATGAGACAGAGTTGGACGTCGAAACCGTCCTCTCTCTCGCGCCCGCCGCGTCAATCGAGGTATATCAGGCAGGCACCGCGTACGACGGCAATGGCTACTACGCCCTCTTCAACAAGATTGTGGGGGACGACTCAGCCAAGATCGTGAGCGTCAGTTACGGAACGTGTGAGGCGGAAGAACCCACCTCGTGGATGAACGAAGAAAATACCGTCCTGCAGGCCGGCGCCGTGGAGGGACTGACATTCTTCGCGTCGGCGGGAGACGCGGGCTCAGAAGCGTGCAATGGGGGTGGACCAAACGGAGTGGACACCGGCAATGACCCAACAGCGCAGGTCATCGACCCGTCCAATGGCACGCTGTACGTGGCCAACAAGAGTGCCAACAACGTCAGCGTGTTCGACGAGAGCACGGGGAATCTGATGGGCACGGTGTCCACGGGGTCATCACCAGACGACATCGTCTTTGACGGTGCCACCTCTCAGGTCTTTGTCGCCAATTTCGGCTCCAACTCGCTCACCGAATTCTCCGCAGGGACCTGCCAGGCATCCAACGTCTCGGGATGCTCTTCTCCCAGCACGATCACGGGGAGCCATATCGACGAGCCGTCAAGTTTGTACGTCAGTGGTCCGACTCTGTACATCGGCAATGCGGGCAACTACACGGTCACGGCCAACAGTTTGTCCGGCGCATACGACGGCGCGGCCCAACTTGCAGCGGACGCCGACCCGTCGGCAATCGCCACTGATTCGGCCGGCGAGGTGTACGTCACCGACTCAGTGGGCCAGCAGCTTTACTACTTCGACAACTGCAGCAACGTCGCGACGAGTGGATGCGCGAGCGTCAGTCACCTGAACGTTGGCAACGCGCCTGACTCCTTGTTATTTGATCCGTCGAACGGCAATCTGTATGTCGGCAACGTCTTTGACTACTCGAGCGACGCGGCAGGTGGCATCGGCGTCATCAATACTTCAACCAATACCGAAACTCAATACATCGGTGATGGAGGTATAGGCACCAGTTCACTAGCTATGTCACCCAGCGGCGATCTTTTGGCAGGTTCAGAGTATGACGGCACAATCTCTTCGATCAGCACGAGCACCGGGAACCTGCTCGGTGCTTATTATCTCCAAACGGGCAGCGACACGATGGGTCAGATTGCTGTCGATCCCACTCTTGACTACGTATGGCTCTCCGACGAGAGTGCGAACGTCGACCTGGTTGAGGACATGAACTTGGGAGTCAATGACCCTGCCAGCCAGCCCGACGTCACTGGAGTTGGGGGTACGTCGCTGAACGGCCAAGAATCGGCCTGGGGGGACGGCGGCGGCGGCCTGTCACGAGTCTTTGACATGCCGAGCTATCAAGAGTCACTCGGCGTGATTTCGAGCAGCAGCGGTACGCCGTGCTCGAATACGTCAGGCGATTGTCGCGAGGTGCCCGACGTCTCGGCGGACGCAGACCCCAATACCGGTGAGTCCATTTACGTCAGCGATCAGGGCGGATGGACAGAGTTTGGTGGGACGAGCTTGTCGTCTCCACTCTGGGCCGCCGCGCTCGCGGACATCAGTTCCGCCGCATCGAACACCGCAGGGTTTGGACTGCTTAACCCCAGTCTCTACGCGTTGGCCCAATCGAATCTTGGAACTTACTTCAACGACATCACCACTGGCGACAATGACGCAACCGGGACCAACGGTGGTGACTACATGGCTGCGCCCGGATACGACATGGCCAGTGGTCTTGGATCTCTTAACGCCTACGCGTTGTTCATCGGACTGAAAGGCGGACACTCACTCGTCAACGCGGGACTGAGCGCGAGCACGCGTCAGGAGGACCAGGACGCCTCTTGGACATTTACCGCAACGACAAGTTCCAGCGGGGCGCTGACAGCTTCTTCGGGGACAATCACGATCGTTGCACCGACGGCGTCCGAGTTTCTTCCAAACGCTTCGGTCACCGTCGACTCGACTGTCGCGACGACGGTCTCCGGGAAAGGAACGGACACACTGACCGTGACCACCCCGGTCGCCATCAGCGACGCCACCACCTTTACGGTCAACGTCGTGGGCATGAACCCTGGGGCTGGCAACTATGGCAATGTCTTTACTCTTTCGACGAGTTCTGACACCACAACCACCCACCTCGCTCAGGGGTTCGAGGTTGGTTCTGGCGTCACCAATGTCGTCTTCTCTACGAGCAATCAGATCGCCGGCGCCACCTCGACCTGGACGGTGCAAGCCACCACCAGTGCCACGGGCGCTCTCAACGCCGGAACCGACACGATAACGATCGATGCACCGACTGGGACCTACTTTCCAACAACGAACACCTCGTATACGGTCAATGGTGTCACCGTCCCACCAACCTTCGGAACTATTGGCGGACCGTCGGAGGTCGGGTTTTACACGCCGGTCAGCGTTGGGAACTCCAGTCCACTGACGATCGTCGTGACCGGGATGACCAATCCGTCTGGCAACTTCTCCGGCACCTCGGACTTCTCCGTGGCCACGACCGCCGACACGAGTAACTTCGCCAGACCCGGACTGAACTTCAATACGCCGACGACGACTGTTTCGAGTGTCACCGTCGCCCCCTCGACTCTCCAAGGAGCCACGACCTCTGTCTGGACCGTGGGGGCGACAACCAGTTCCACCGGTGCTCTCGCGGCAGACAATGGCACTATCACCATTAGCGCACCGAGCGGGACGATTTTCCCAAGCGGGATCAGCTACTACAGAGTGGATGGAGACGTCGCCGATGAGCTGTCGATCGGCGGCGGCGGCGATACCGCGACCATCATGACGAGCACCGCCATCGGTGACAATACGGCCTTCACGATCGTGGTTGGGGATGTGACCAATCCCGCCGTGGGTGTGTACTCCAACACCGCGTTCTCCGTTGCCACGAGCAGCGATGGGACGGCGGCGAGCCCCTCAGTCGGGCTGACCTTCGTATCCGCCAGCGTTCCGGGCGCTCCAACATCTCCGCTGATGACCGCGGGAACTGACGCCGCGACGCTGGCGTGGGTCGCTCCCTCCAGCGGAGGAAGCCCGATCACTGGTTACTCCGTGACGCTGGTGAACCAGACGCTGAACACCACCACAACCGACGCGTGCCCCGGATCGACCTCCAGTCCGGCGACACAGTGCGCACTGAACTCCTTGACGGGGGGTGACTACTACCTGTTCAACGTCACGGCAATCAACGCAGTCGGTGAAGGACCCGCTTCGCTCAACTCCCCCGAAGTACTCATCGCATCCGCTGGTGGTGGCGGTGGTGGTGGCGGTGGTGGTGGCGGTGGATCTGGCGGAGGCGGTGGGTCTGGCGGAGGAACGTCACCGCCCAGCGGCGGTGGGTCAACTCCACCGAGTGGTGGAGGGACAAGTGGTGGATCAGGTACCTCGGGTGGCACTCCCCCAGCCGGCGTAAAGCCGACCATTCGCGGAGTATCAGGCTCGCTCCATATCGGAGGTTCAAGTCAACTTGTTCTCACCGGAATTGGCTTTCAGGCGGGGGCGAGAGTCGCGTCGAACGCGAATGGTGTCAAGTTCAAGCTTCGATCCGTAAGTTCCACCCGGGTCATCTTCACAGTTGATACAACAACCTCGGTAAAGAGTGGGACCTACCAACTCACGATCATGAACAAAGACGGCAGGGGCGACTCCAGGTTCGTGATATTGGTCGTGAACAGGAAAAAAGATACTGTTGTCGTCATTCTCAAGCCGTAGCAGGCCTAATGCGTCTCCGATAGATCACGAAATTCCTTGTTCCTCTTGTAGAGGTAGAAGAGGCCGCCAAGAATTGGAATGAAGAACGTGATGAGGAATACCGATGTTGGGCCGCCGCCGACCTGCTGCTTCGCCGCCCCGGCGTCAATACGTTGCTTCGCATCTAGTGAGGCCCATAGTGCGAGTCCACCAAAGATAAGAAGATAGACAATGAGTTCACTCACGAGAATTCATCTCCTCAGAACGAGTCAATCGATACCGGCAAATGTAGATGTCGAGTTCTGCGGAGAATGAGGAAAAGTCGAAAGTTCACGGTCCCGATACATTCCACGTTCCGAGTGTCAAGACTGCGGCCATAAACTTCGAACATCGGTTCCCGATGCGTTAGGTCATGCAATCTTTGCGACCAGGTTGCAGACGCGTCCGTCATTTTGGACGCGATTTAACGTCCGAGAAAACGTCGAGTCGGATCCGAATCAACCCAGTCCAACGAACCTCAGGGTTGCGTCGATCGCATCAAAGTTTGATGGGGTAGAGAAATGATCGACTCCGGCGAGAGTCACGAGAGACCCCGAACCTAGAGCTGCAACCAGTCGTTGGGCGCCGCGTGGATCGTCACGGTCACCGAGCACTACGAGCGTCGGACACCTCACGACCGACAGATCTTCTTCTCGGAGTGGTTGATGGGGTCGGCGCAGGAAAGCGGCCATCGCCTGGCGGTCGTTACCGCTCGACTCGGCGAGTCGGTAGAACAACCGCATCTGGATATCCTCCGGCTCCTCATCTTGTAAAAGAGCGTCCGCCAGGGGATTCGTGCCGGAACCGCCGCTTTCGAACACGCCGTCGCCCACCCCAAGAAGCACGATCTTGTCGAAGTTGTCGGGGTGGCTAATGGCCATGCGCAGCAACAAACGGGCCCCGGCCGAGAACCCCACAGCGGTCATGGGTTTGTCGACAGGAAGCGCATTGAACACATCGACATCAATGCTGTTGTAATCGTTTGGATCGTGGGAACGCATTGCCTGACCGTGACCCGGCAGGTCGATCTCGGGCGCATCGCAACCGAAGTCGGCCAGGATGTCGACCCACCCGGTTCGTCGCCAATTGTGCTCGAACGACGAGCCAAGGCCGTGCAGAAGGACTATCGAATCGGGCGGCTGCGACATTTGTTCAACAACCTATCCTTTGGTGGCACTGGCTAGACCTTCGAAACCCCTTATCCCGCAAACAGGCATTGCCCCGCTTGCCGCACCAGGGTCGTGCGCCTGAACACGCTCTCAAGCGAAGGTGGCGGAGGCCAAGAAGGTGCCGTTTGATGTGTAGAGTTTCGCGCCGCGAAGCCGGTGGATGTCAACCAAGACCGACTTTGACAGCATGCCGATCCCTTGGTGGAGCACAACCTTGCCTGCGGCGACGACCGATCCATCCTTGAGTTCAAGTTTGCAAGTGATCGTCCCGGCAAGTTGCGAGTCGCCCACGTTCATATAGATCCACGAAGGGTGCCCGTTGTAGGCGACGATTTGTCCCAGCACGTCGCCGTTGGACGCTTCGAACGAACCGGTGCGCACGCTGCCGTCATGCGGCACGCTGATGGCAGCGGTCGTTGCCGGCCCTTGGTCGAAACTCTCAGTGGCGACAAAAGTTCCTCCGATCAGCGCCACACTGGCCGCGACCGAGACCAGGGCGACTCGGGCTCGACCCGCTCGCAACGAGCGGACATTGGAATGAGGCGAGGAGCTCGACTGTTCCGCCAATGACTCATACAGGTCAGAAACGAACTTATCGTTGGGAATAGCGTCGCCGGGTCGGGCCGCCCGCAGCTCGATCGCGGTGCGCAGGATCTCGACGTCATCGGGGTCGGCCCTGAATTTCTTGGGCCGCCGACCGCTGACCAGCGCATCGATGAATGAGGTAACTCGGCGTTCGGTCACTGCTGTAGCTCCAAACCGGCTTTGGCTGCCATGTGCAGGGCGCGATGTTGGAGAACCTTGGCATTGCCGACGCTGATGCTCATAGCTTCAGCCGCCTCTTTGATCGTGCACGCCTCGAGAAAGCGAAGTTCGAGAATGCGCCGGTAGCGATCCGGAAGCGCGGCCAGGATTTTGGCGGCCCGTTGGGGGGCGTCGGAGGGGTCGTCGACTTCGGACGGTGCCGCCAACGAGTTGGACTCTGACTGTGGATCAATCGTGGTGACCTGCAGGCCCAACGTCCGCCGCCAGTGCGATGCGAGCACTGTCTGGGCCGTGGTCAGCAGATACGACCGCACTTCACCCTTTGAGGAGTCCAATCGCAATGGACCCAAAGCTGTCCGAAAGACTTCCGCCGTCAGATCTTCGGCGTCGGCGCGATTCCCCACGCGCGAGTACATCAAACGGTAGAGGCGATCGATGTTGTCGCGGTACACCGTCTCCCAATCGGCGTAGCCGTCAGGGTCAACCACTCGAAGTCGGGTGACGCCGCGCGAAACGGGTCGAGAGCGAACGTCTCTTTTGGTTGAAGGAAAGGGTGTTAGCGACATCTCATCTTAAGATAGCGACGAGGGTTACACCCTTTGGAGCGCCGCAAACTCGTGCGCTCGCCCCGCTCGAAGGGCGTCGGCTCCTCGGCAGTTTGGGAGGTTGTGCCGAGGAGCCGACGCCAGAGCACGGGCTGGGGAGAGTGCTCATAGAGAGATAGTCCGTGGGGTTACAGACACTCTGTCCTTGGGCGTTTTCCTTGGGCCTAGACGTCCCGCTGGCGTGTCTCGGAGCAATGATTCAGCCTTTGGACGCAGGCTGAGCTTCCGTGCTCGACGCGACGATGCGGCGTCCAGCCCGTTATCCCGCCATCAGTAACCCCTCCTCATATTCCTTTAGCGACTGTCCAACAATGAAGGAAATTACCGATGATGAGTCGATCAAATGTGGCGGCCAGCGGGCCAGCAATGTCAACACGCCACCAAAAAGTCCAATTTCGCCGTGACTGGTTGGGGATCGGTTCTCGGATTCTCCGGCTCGTCGCTGTCGGTCTCCTGGCCTGGCTCGGTTGGTTGCATCTGAACTTGTGGCTGAGCGGCTACCGTCACATCCCCGGAATTGGCCCATCGTTCCTCGTGGCTGCCTTGGGAGCCATGGCCTTAGCACTCGCCATGGCGGTGAGGCCCAGTCGCCTCTTCGGGCTTATGGGTTTCGTGCTCGTAATCGGCATCCTGGGCGGAGTGATCCTCAGCGTCAACGTTGGCCTATTCGGATTCACCGAGTCGTTGAGAGCTCCTTTCGTCGTCGAGTCCATCGTGCTCGAAATCGCGGCATCGGTCACGCTCGCCATGTGGGTGACCTTGGACGCGAAGAACTCGCGCCGGAACGAATCGTCTGACTGGATTGGTTCGAGGATCTCACGGACGACAAGAGCACGATATTCCGCTCGGATGAGTCCGCCACGACTTCGTATGTCGTCGCGCAACCAACGGGGGTGCGAAGCCCACCGCTAGAAACAGAGGCTCTCGTTACAGAAGTTCTCCGAGCTCCCATCGGGCATTGACGCCTGTAACCCACGTTCCTATGGAGAAGCGTCAACGAAAACATTGGAGGGTTCATAGTGCAACGTGGCACGGTCCAGTTGGTCAAAAATCATCCCGTCCTGCGGGCCCTGGTTCCGGTCGTTTTCGTCGTTCTCGTGCTCGCGAGTTTGGTCATCGTCAAGGCCACTGGTGGGCCATCGACGGGCGCGGCGTCGGCGTCGAAAGTCGTAGCGGGAAGCACGGCCTCCACAGCTCGGAATACCGGGACACTGCCGCTGCCGCCTGACGTTGGGTTGCAAGCGGCTTCGGTGAGTGCGTCGACGCTCGCCGCGATCGGCACGCCGAGCACCACCGTTGCTCTCACGCCCACGGGTGTCCAGAAGACGTTGATCGCGAGCGACGACAAGCCGGAAGTTCTCTTCGTCTCCGCCGAGTACTGCCCATTTTGTGCGGCCCAACGATGGCCGTTAGTTGTGGCCCTGTCTCGATTTGGCTCCTTCCGCGGACTAAGTGCCACCCAGTCGTCCGCCTCCGATGTCTATCCGAATACGAATACTTTTTCCTTCTACGGCTCGAGCTTCGCGAGTTCGAGTCTGAACTTCACCTCCATCGAACTCCAGACCAACCAGATCTCCGGCAACTCGTACGCGACGCTCCAGACGCCAACAGCTAGCCAAGATGCCATTCTGTCTCAGTACGACGCGGCTCCCTATACATCCCAGCCGGGAAGCATCCCCTTCCTCGATATCGCCAACAAATACGTGAGTGTTGGTTCGGGCTATTCGCCGCAACTACTCCAGGGGCTCACCCTGAAGCAGATCGCTAAGCAACTGAACAACCCAAAGAGTCCCGTGGCGACGGCGATCGACGGAGAAGCAAATCGCATTGTGGCCGCCATCACGGCGGCCACCGGCGTAAAACCGAGTCCCGTCGCGCACACGTCACTCGCGACCGCGGGTTCCTAGGGTGTCAGCTCCGAGCCGCGGTGCGCTGCCGCGTTGGATCATTCCGACGTCGGCTGGACTATCGACCCTGGCCGTCGGCCTAACCAGTTATCTGACCGTGACGCACTACACCGATCCAGCGACGTTGGCGTGCCCAAACGTCGGCATCATCAACTGCACAGCAGTCACCACCAGCTCATGGTCAGTGATCCTCGGAGTACCGGTCGCGCTACTCGGGTTGCTCTGGGCTGTGGGAATCGCGGCTCTGACCTCGCCTCGGGCATGGCGATCGCCGGCGCGATGGTTCGACGCGGCGCGCCTCGCCACGTCAGGGACGGGTGCCGTCGTCGTCGTCTACCTCGTCTACGTTGAGTTGTTCCGAGTGGACGCGCTCTGCCTCTGGTGCACCGGAGTGCATTTCGCAGCCATCGCTCTCTTTGGAGTGACCCTCGTCGCTCGACTATCTCGTTCGTAGTTGCCGCCACATAGAACTCATCGCGTGATGACACCCTCCTGTGCGCAACAGCTTCGACGCACGTCGACGTTGTTCGGTGTCGAAATGTTGGGAGCACGTGACCTGTAACTCCGTCACCTATCTAGAGGTGTCATTTCAACACATAGGAGAATCCATCATGCAACATCGATACACACGAGCACTAATCAGCACGGTCGCCCTCGCCTCATTCTTGAGCCTGGGTGCGGGACTGGGAGGCGCCGTGAGCGCCTCTGCGTCGCCCACCGTGCTGTCGGCCGTCGGCCCTCACACCGTCGCCGCGTCGACGACCGTGCACACCGCAACGTCAAGAGTGGACGGTAAATCGGAGACGATTCTCGTCGACTCGCGCGGCCTACCCCTCTACTACTACAAGGGCGATTCGGCCAAGAAGTCCTTCGTCAGCGGCGGGCTCGCCAGTCTGTGGCCGCCGCTGCTCTCAGCGAAGCCCACCGCCTCTGGCGTCCACGGCAAACTCTCCGTGTTGGACGTGTCGGCGGGACACCAGGTCACCTACAACGGGCACTTCCTCTACACATTCGTCGAGGACTCATCGGGCCAGGTCACGGGCCAAGGCGTGTCGAACTTCTTCGTCGCCACACCACAACTCAAGGCGATCAGCAACGCGTCCCGTAGCACCTCTACGGGTTCGTCCTCGTCGAGGAGTGGCTATGGATACTGATTCCTTTACAGCTGGCTCACCGAGTGCTGCCAGAACCGCGGCAAGTGAGAAAGTCGCAGTCGCCATCATCAGCACCACACGCAGCGAGCACCGCAGTCACAGTTCACCATCGACGATGATGCCGTGCGTCGCGCCCATCTGCGGTTCGCAACTACTTGTCTTCGGTCGGTGTTCGCGAGCGGAGTCATGTTCCCTGAATCTTGATGGACCGGATACGAGCGGCACGAGCCCGGTCCATCAATGAAACGGCGATGACCTTGGCCACGATGGCCAGGCCTCGTCAACGCCCCGACTTTGTGTTCTCATCGCAAACACAAAGTCGGGGCGAACACCTATTTGAAGTAGTACGAGCAACCTCGCGCCCTCACGTGAATGTGATGACCTGTCGCGCGAAACGTAGTGACGATTCGGTGAAGCTACAGCGCAAATGGCTCGACGTCGACCAGCGGGCGAAGTACGGCCACCGCTCC
>Ga0210387_10000602_pt1 | contig 25820 bp, 22 predicted proteins | sample IncBWC7OmetaG_FD_160108 | JGI IMG/M metagenome (GOLD analysis project Ga0210387, IMG submission 160108) | Forest soil microbial communities from Barre Woods Harvard Forest LTER site, Petersham, Massachusetts, United States - Inc-BW-C-7-O ...
CGGTCGATCGCGGTGACGCTGTTTCCGCCAGTGTCAGAGCGCGATCAAGCGGGAATTGACGAGCTGGAAGCGCAAACGACGAACCTGTTGTCGTTCCGCCCGATCGTGACGCCGATTTTTGACACGCAGGTAGCTTTCACGCTCCTGTCGCGATATGGAGAAGAGAGCAAACCGAGTCTTGAGTCGGTGCGCGCGGCGATTGCGCACGAAGTGGCGCAGTATCTCGCGGGACGCGCCGCGGTGCCCGCTATTCAACTCGTGCAGACGCCCGTTTTTTACGGCTATGCTTTTTCTGTGTATGCGGAATTCGCTGCAGCACATGCTCCGGAGCAACTTGCGGCTGGATTTAAGAATCTCGGTGTGATGATAGCGGCGCCGGGAGATCCCGCTCCGACGAACATCAGCGTCGCGGGCGAAAGCAATATTCAACTGGCTCCGATCGAACCCGATGCGAACGTGGCGACGGGCATGTGGCTGTGGGGCGTGGCGGACAATCTTCGGCTTGCGTCGACGAACGCTGTGCGGATCGCGGAGGAATTAATTGCAAAACCGGTGGCGTGATCGCAGCGACAGTCGCGGTCGTCGCGCGAATGGCGGTTTTGCAATTTGTTTAGCCTGCATTGCAGTGTTGCTTGGGATTTTTGTGGAAATGGGCTGCGGGTACCACGTGGCTGGGACGTCTTCACGGCTTCCCAAAGATTGGAGTTCGATCGCGATTCCGGCGTTCAAGAACGATACGACGCGTTACCGGATCGAGCAGAGGTTTACCGAAGCGGTGATCCACGAATTTATTACGCGCACGAAATATCGCGTGGTGCAGGACGAGACGGGGGCAGACGGCGTGTTGCACGGAGAAATTCTCTCGATCGAAACCAGCCCCGTGATTTTCAATTCAACGACCGGTGAAGTGGAGACGATGCTGGTGACGATTCACGTGAGGGTGTTGCTCGTTGATAAGCTGACGGCGAAGCCCGTATATAAGAACGACGACATGGTGTTTCGCGACGAGTACCAGATATCGAGCGACGTGCAGAGCTTCTTTGACGAGCAGAGTCCTGCGCTGGGACGCATGGCGCGCGACTTTGCTTCGAAGCTGGTTGCGAATGTGGTGGAGAATTTCTGATGGCTGACGTCTCACCCGAAAAACTAATTGCGCGGCTTGCGAGTGGCAAGCCTGTTCCGGCCGTAGTGCTCCTGGGAACGGATCCGTATTTGCGAGATCTTTGCCGCAAGCAGATTGTGGAGGCGTGCGTCCCGGAAGGCGCAAGGGAATGGGCGGTAGCGCGCGTTCGCGGCGACGGCGAAGGATGGAACGAGGCGCTTGAACGCTTGCAGACGATGCCGATGCTTGCGCCGAAGCAGGTGATTATCGTTGAAGACGCCGAGTTGATCGAAAAGCTGGGCGATGATTCGCGGGACGAGATTTTGGGGGCGCTTGGGAAATATCTCGATTCGCCGGCAGCATTCAGCGTGCTCCTGATCGAAGCGGAGGCTCTCGATCGCCGGCAGCGGTTTTATAAAGTGCTCGCCGAGAAGGCGCTGCTCGTGGAGTTGACGATCGGAAGCGAATCGGCCGCTTCGCTGGCGGTGCAGATGGCGAAAGAATCGGGCGTTGAAATCGATCGCGCGGCTGCGACCTTGCTGGCCGATATTTTAAATGGCGAGCCGGCACGGATTCGAATTGAAATCGACAAGCTCGCAGCGTATGCGCAGGATCGCGGCCGAATCGCAACGAGCGATGTGGAAGCGCTCGTGGTGGCGGCGCGGAAGAATACGGTATGGCAGCTTGCAGACATGCTGGCCACGCGCGAACGAGCCGCCGCAATGTCGTTTCTCGATAATTTGCTGCGCGAAGGGGAAGAGCCGGTGCGGCTGGTGGGTGCGTTGGCGTGGCGATACCGGAAGCTCGTGGAAGCTCGCGGCATGCCGCGCACGACCAGCGGCTGGCAAGCGGCGAAACAATTGGGCATGAATCCGAATGACGCGGAAGCCGCAATTCGTAACGCTCATCGCGTTTCGAAAGCAGAGCTGCTGGCGGGTTTAGTAGCGCTGGCCGATGCCGATAGCCAGTTGAAATCCTCGAATCCGAATCCGCGCGCGTTTATGGAGTTTCTCATCGCGCGGCTCACTTCGACGTCAGCGTCGGCCGCCTAAAAGCTTCTGTCTAAAAAAAACGGCGTCCCAATCGCTTGGGACGCCGTCTGAAAACCAAAAGTGGCCTCGTGGGTTATGCCTTCGGCTTTGCTCGCAGACCGTTCAATGCCAGTGCGAGGCGTGACTTGTAGCGGTTCGCTGTGTTTTCCGTGAGAGTGCCCTTTCGAATCGCCTTATCGAGCGCGGAAAATGTAGGCGACGTGAGCTTCTCGGCAGCGGCGATATCGCCGGAGCTGAGAGCCGTGCGCAGACGGCGGATCGCCGAGCGCACTCGCGTGCGATTCATTTGATTGATTTCCTGCCGGGCTTCCGTCTGACGGATATTCTTCAGTACCGATTTCGTCTTCTTCTTGTGCTTTACAGCCCCACCCTGTGCCATTCAATGCTCCTCGTAGTCTATTTCGGAACAACCAGAATATCCGAGCCGTTCGGTTCTGTCAATTTCGGCGGTCCGTCTCGCGACTAGACGTCCATCGAGTCAGCGACCTAACTCCTACAGGAATGCCCGGATTGTCCGCTAGCGAGCAGTCCGAGACAATCTTTCCGGCTCCGCGGCATCCAATCGCGTCAGAAAAAAAAGAATCTCGACAGAGATCAACTATGCCCCGAGTCCGCGAAAAGTGAGTTCTACACAATCATCTCAGGCATCTCATGTGCCTCCGCGAAGCTTGCGAGCAGTCGAGTGGCTGAACTTCTTTCTGGCGGACGTTCAAACCGGGCTTGGCCCGTTCCTCGCAGCATATCTCGCGTCGAGCGGATGGAACCCGGCGCGCGTGGGTTACGTTCTGACGTTTGGCGGCCTTGTGACGGTGGCGATGCAGACCCCTGCCGGTGCGATCGTAGATTCGGCGCACCGAAAACGATTGCTGCTGGCGTGCAATCTTGGGTTATTGGTTGGGGGTGCTCTGCTGCTGGCCGCCGGCCAGTTGAACGCCTTTTCGATTTATTCCGCGCAGTTGCTGATGGGCGGTGCGGCGCCGTTTCTGGGACCGACTGTGGCATCAATGACACTCGGAATTGTCGGCGCAAAAGCGTTTGACTCGCAATTCGGCAGGAATCAGGCATTCAATTCGGCGGGAAACGTTTTCACAGCGCTGCTGATCGTGTACGTGAGCTATCGGTTTGGGTATCGCGCGATATTCGTGCTGGCTGCAATGATGGCAATTCCTGCGGCCTTCGCGCTTACTTCCATCGATCCCAAAGAAATTGATTATTCGGGCGCGCGAGGTCTATCTGCTTCAAGGGCTCAGGAAAAGGCCGAAGGCATTTCCGCTCTGTTGAAAGATCGCGCGCTGGTGTGTTTTTTCGCGGCCGTTTTTCTCTTTCACTTGTCGAACGCCGCAATGCTTCCCCAACTCGGCGAGATGCTTTCGAAAGACAATGTAAAGAAAGCCGCGGCGTTCATGTCCGCGTGCGTGATCGTAACTCAGCTAGTGATTTCCATCTCGGCGGCGTGGATTGGGAAACGAGCGGCCGAGAAAGGAAGAAAGCCGCTGTTAATGATTGGCTTCGGCGTGCTTCCGATCCGCGGGGTTCTGTACACGCTGACCCACGTGACGACGGCGCTGGTCGCGATTCAAGTTTTGGACGGAGTCGCGAATGCGATCTTCGTGATCGTATCGATCCTGGTTATCAAGGACCGAACCCAAGGAACTGGGCGGTTTAATCTTGCCGCTGGAGCGCTCGCGACGATGGTGGGGATCGGCGCGGCGTTGAGCACCACCGTTGGGGGCGCATTAATTCAACACGCCGGATATCGAGCGTCATTCCTCAGTTTGGCAGCTATTGCCGTTCTTGCGATGGCGGTATTGTGTCTCGGCGTTCCAGAAACATTGCCGGGACCAGGCCGTTCGCTAGAGTCATCCCTATAGAGCGAGTCTTCGTCACCCGAAACAGCGATATTTTCTCCGTAGCATTTTTCCATCCGCCTTTAGCGAGGAAACGAGTGCACCTTCCCGAAAAGGCGACAGTGGAATGCATGTTATGAGATACAAATTGTTGAAACATTTTGATTTACACCGCGTACTAACAGATAGCGAGGTGCGCGATGGAGACCGGTCGTGTTCCGAGGCGGCGTTCGCCGATCGGCGGACTGATTCTGATCGTCATTGGCGTGTTCTTTCTGGTTGTGACGCTGCGACCTGACTTCAACCCGTGGCCAGTTTTCGCCCACTACTGGCCGGTGATATTGATTGTAATCGGCCTCGGAAAGATTTGGGATGTTTACGCGAACCGACAGGAAGGAGAACCGGCTGTGAGGCACTCCGGAGCACTCGCGGCTCTTGTGATCCTTGTGGTGCTCTTTGGCCTTGCGGTGTGGAAAGGAAGCGGCGAAGCAACGACCTTGGTGACGGACACGCAAAGCGTAGAGCTGCAGGGCGCGAAGACCGTGAGCGCAGATTTGGAGATGCCCGCGGGCAACCTAAAACTAAGTGGTGGCTCAGCAAAGCTTCTCGACGCCAACTTCCGGTATCGCAACTCCGAAGGCAAGCCACAGGTGGACTATAACGTGAGCGGCGATCATGGCCAGTTGAGTATCATCCAGAACGAGAAGCGCCTTCACATTGGGACGACGCACAATGACTGGAATTTGCAGTTCGCGAACAATGTGCCGCTCGATTTGAACCTACAGATGGGGGCGGGTCACAGCGACCTCCAGTTGCGCGAGCTCGATGTGACACATCTGGAAGTGAAGATTGGCGCAGGCGAAATTCAGCTCGACCTCAGCGGTCCGCGGAAAAGCAGCCTCGACGCGGATATTCAGGGCGGCGTAGGCTCGGCAACGATTTATTTGCCCAAGGATGTGGGAGTGCGGGTGCACGCTTCGGGCGGAATTGGCAGCGTGAACGCGCACGGCATGACGAAGGATGACGACGATTACGTCAACTCTGCGTATGGCAAGACTCCCGCGACGATCACACTCACAATTCAGGGCGGCGTCGGATCGATCGACTTAGAGCAGCGCTAAGGATGGATCGACCCGGACAGTGCTCCTCGCAGCAGTTGCTCTCCCTTGACACTTCCAGCTGGCGCCTTTAGGCTACCCGCACTGGATCGACGCGGGCGTCCCTTGGAGTGCGTCGGCCGACCATTCGATGACGCGCGACGAAATTCTCAAGCTGCTTGCAGAGGTGGGCGCCGTCCGCCAGGGCCATTTCGAACTTTCGAGCGGCCGACACAGCGGTACGTACATTCAGTGCGCGCTCGTACTTCAATTCCCACAACATGCTGAATCGCTGGGCCGTGCGCTGGGCGAAATTTTTCGCGATCACACGATTGCTTGCGTTGTTTCTCCGGCGCTCGGAGGCGTCCTGATTGGACACGAGGTTGCACGCACTCTGGGAGTGCGAGCACTCTTCGTTGAACGCGATCGTTCCGGCCAAATGGCGTTGCGGCGCGGCTTTGAGCTGAAGCCAGGCGAGCGCGTCCTGGTAATTGAGGACGTTTGGACTACTGGCGGCTCGACGCGCGAGACGATTGGCGTGGTGGAACAAGAAGGCGGACTCGCCGTAGCGGCCGGTGCGCTCATCGACCGGAGTGGCGGACGCCTGGAACTCAATGTTCCCGCGCGTGCACTGATTGAAATGGATGTTCCCAGCTATGAACCGGACGAGTGTCCCCTCTGTCGCGCCGGGGGCATGCCCACGCGGCCGGGCTCGCGCTTTTCCCGCACACATCAGTAACTCTCTCGCTGCTCAAGCCAACTTTTTCGCGTTTTCCGTGTTTAATAGATGAGTGTGGGCGATGAGCCGCCGATAGAAGTTCCAATGAGATCGAGCGCAAAAACCGTGCTTCTTACGATGGCTCTGGCTGTGTTTGCGTTGGTGTTGATCGGCGCTGCCAGGCGCCGGATGTTTCTCGGCGGAAGTCCCGGGGAGGGCACCAAAACGGAGTCGCTTGAATACGGAGGATTGAGGCGAACCTACCTCCTCCACGTTTCCGCTTCATATAACGGTAACGGCAAAACGGCGGTTCCGCTTCTGGTTGTACTTCACGGGGCAAAGAGCCCCGCGGGCATTGAAAGATTGTCGGAGATGTCTCAAAAAGCGGACGAGCAGAACTTCATTGCGGTCTATCCGAGCGGTACCGGCAGGCTCCATGATGTACCGACGTGGAATTCCGGAAATTGCTGTGGATACGCCATGGAGAAACAGATCGACGACATCGGTTTCCTGTATACGCTTATCGACAAGCTGGAACGTGATTACGCGATCGATCGCAAGCGTGTGTATGTAACGGGAATTTCAAATGGCGGCATGATGTCGTACCGTGTGGGATGTGAACTCTCCGACAAGGTTGCGGCGATTGCGCCAGTGGAGGGCGCGCTGAACGTGGATTGTAAACCTGCGGCACCGGTATCCGTGATCGTCTTCCACGGCACTGCCGACCACTTAGTACCGTTCGATGGCGGGTCCACGCCCTACCAGCTCGGCTCTCATCGTTCCGACAATTCAGTAGCGGACGCGGTTGCGTTCTGGGCGAAGCGCGATGGTTGCGCACCCGACCCGAAGCATGAAGAGTCAACCAAAGTTCACACTGACCTCTACTCCGGCTGCAAAGATGGCACGGCAGTCGCGCTCTACGCCATTCAGGGAGGCCATCACTCATGGCCGGGCGACCACCTGACGCCGCAAATCTCGGCCACGGACACGATGCTTGCATTTTTCGCTGCGCACCCAAAACAGTAACGCCGCGTGCGATAATCCGTTCATCAGATTATGCGGAACGTCAAACTTACTATTGCGTACGACGGCGCCGATTTTCACGGGTGGCAAATGCAGCCCGGTCTGCCGACGATCCAAGGCGCTATCGCCGAGGCCGCGTCGCAGATAACGCAGGAAAAGGTGTTTATTCAGGGCGCGAGCCGCACCGATACCGGGGTGCACGCGCTCGGTCAGGTGGCGCACTTCAAGACGCAATCGGGGTTGCCGGCGGCGGAGTTTCAACGGGCGCTGAACGCGCTGCTGCCGCCGACGGTCCGTATCATCGCGGCGGAAGAAGTGGGGCCGGATTTTCACGCGCGCTGGCAGGCGCAGGGAAAAACGTACCGCTATCGGATCTATCGCGGCCAAGTGCTGCCGCCGTTTGAATACCGGCGAGCGTTTCACTATTCTGGGCCGCTCGACGAGGCTGCAATGGCGGCTGCAGCGCGAGAGTTTGAAGGCGAGCGCGATTTTACGTCGTTCGCAGCGTCGTCCGGCTCCGAAGATGACGATAAGGAGCGCGAAATGACGCGCGTGATCTATTCGTCGGAGATTATCCGCGAGCCGGATCGCGACGAAATCGTTTACACGGTGCGCGGCAAGTCGTTTCTGCGTTACATGGTGCGCAAGATTGTTGGCACGCTGCTCGAGGCCGGGAAGGGAAAGCTTGCGCCTGGCGACATCCCGGTGATATTCGAGGCCCGGGATCGTTCTCGATCGGGGCCGACGGTTCCCGCGGAGGGATTGTATCTAGTGTCGCTCGAGTACCCGGACCCGACGGACTCGCTCGCGTCGACTGGGGCTCGCCGCCGCTCATCGCGTTCGTAGTTTCGCAAAGGCTGGACAACCCGACTTCCCACGACGAGGAAAGGCCCTCCATTAAGATTGACGGGCAAGCGCTCGTTGTGGCTACCAATGCGAATGGACCGCCACCCGCAAAGCAGCACCTACGAAATTGCCGCGCACTCACCCAAATCAGTTACAATCCGAAAATAAATGGCGGTTTCTCCACACGCGCTTTCTCAATCTTCTGCCGCAGCGCAGAGCTTCGTTGATTCGGTCGATCCCGCCACGGGTGAGGTAATCGAGCGGATCGCCGCAACGCCGCTGAGCGCGATTCCTGAACTTTTTGAGACGGCCGCGCAAGCTCAAGTTGGCTGGGCTGCCCGGCCGTTACGCGAGCGCTGCACGATGCTGCGGCGGCTTCGCGACGTGATTTTCGAGCGACGCGAGGAGATCGCGGACATTGTTGTTCGTGAAACCGGCAAACCGCGAGCCGAAGCGATCCTGGCGGAAATTCTACTCGCGTTGGACACGGCTGATTTCCTGGCGCGCCAAGCGCCGCGCTGGCTGCATCCCGAACGTGTTCCGCACCACAATATTGCGATGAAAGCGAAATCGGGGTGGCTCGAATTTTGTCCGCAAGGAGTGGTCGCAATCATTTCGCCCTGGAACTACCCATTTTCGATTCCGATGGCAGAAATAATTCCCGCACTCGTTGCGGGAAACGCCGTGCTGCTGAAACCTTCGGAGCTGACGCCAGCTACGGGCGCGCTCATTGGCGAGATCATCAATCAAGCTGGCTTTCCTCTCGGACTCCTGCAAGTAATTCAAGGCGATGGCTCGGTTGGCGCGGCGTTGATCGAAGCCGGACCCGCGAAAGTGTTTTTTACGGGAAGCGTCGCTACTGGCCGGCGCATCGCGGAGGCTTGTGCGAGCAAGTTGATTCCGTCGGTGCTCGAGCTGGGCGGCAAAGATGCGATGATCGTTCTCGCCGACGCTGACCTGGACGTTGCGTCGAGCGCGGCGGTGTGGGGCGGCTTCACGAATTGCGGGCAAGCGTGCCTTTCGGTGGAGCGGATTTACGTGGAGCAGCCGATTGCGGAAAGATTTTCGCAATTGTGCGTCGAGAAAACGGAGAAGCTTCGACTTGGCACTTCATCCGACCCCGACGCCGACCTCGGACCGATGATTCGGGTGAGGCAACTGGAAAAAGTTGAGCAGCAGTTGCGGGAAGCGACGGAGCGCGGCGCTACTATTTTGACAGGTGGTGGACGCCGGCCCGATCTCGGTCCAAACTTTCTCGAGCCTACCGTCGTCACGCACGTGGACCACTCGATGCAGGTCATGCGCGAAGAAACATTCGGGCCTGTGATTGCGATTCGTACAGTTTCGTCGGCGGATGAGGCAGTGAGATTCGCGAATGACTCGCTGTTTGGCTTGAGTGCGAGCGTGTGGACGGGCAATGCACGTCGGGGCAGAGAAGTCGCATCGCGAATTCGCGCGGGCTCGGTGATGATCAATGACGTAGCAAGCTATTATGGCATCTCCGAAGCGCCACATGGTGGCCCCGGAGCCAGCGGTTGGGGACGGACGCACTCGCGGTTTGGACTGCTTGAAATGGTTCAAGTAAAATACATCGATGTGGATCGGCTTCCGAACACGAGGAAGCCATGGTGGTATGGTTACAGCAGCCGTTTTACTGCTGGCGCGGCGAGCCTGGTGGAAGGGTTATTCGCACCGAGTTGGCAGCGTCGGCTCGTAGCGATGGCGGGTAAGCGCGGTGCGCGCAATTTTATGTTTGGGCGTAAACGCATATGAGATTGAGTGATTCAACCAGGCCGTAACCGGCCCTTTTGAAATCAGGAGCGAATCGATGGCTGACGCAAACGCCCCAGAAAATCTGCCGCAATCGGATGCACCCGCTGCGGCGACACCAGCAGCTCCGGTCACGCCGGCCGCTACGCCTGTCGCAACTGCGCCGCCCGCGGCTCCTGCTGCCCCGGCCGTGAAAGCTGCCGCTACGGCTGCCGCCCCGCCAACTGCTGCTGCCGTTGCCGAACCAGACGCGCCGGCCGCGCCCAAAGTGAAGCCCAAGAAAGCTACCCAACGTGCTTGCGATGAAAAAGACGTGAAGGGCAAACTTTGCTGTGGGCACTTGAAGCGGTGGTACGACTACCCGAAGGAGATAGAAGCGCTGGTTGGAGCCAAGGCGGAGGTTTATCGCTGCGAATTCTGCCAGACGATTTACAAGCCCGACCTCTCGAAGACGCCTCACAGCTATACGCTGCGGTACTAGTTTCGGACTTGGGCGCGGCGTTTGTTGAGAGGGCACTCTCTGAAAACGGAAGAAATGAAACACGAACTCATTCACGACTGGAACACTTTCACGGGCGCCGAGATTCCCGTTGGGCGCCGGGTGGCGCTCAATGACGAAACCTTGCGCGACGGCCTGCAGAATCCGTCGGTGCACGACCCGAGTATCGGCGAGAAAATCGAAATTCTTCACCTGATGGAATCGCTGGGGATCGATACGGTCAATATCGGGCTACCCGGCGCGGGCCCGCGTGCCTATGCAGATACGGAAGCGTTGGCTCGCGAGATCGTCAGTTCGCGGATGAAGATTCGCCCGAATTGCGCGGCCCGGACGCATAAGAACGACATTAAGCCCATCATCGAAATCTCCGAGCGCGTGGGGATGCCGCTCGAGGCCGCCACGTTTCTTGGCTCAAGCCCGATTCGCCGCCTGGTTGAAGACTGGACAGTAGATCATCTTCAACGCACGACGGAAGAAGCCGTGAAGTTTGCCGCGTCGGCGGGTCTTCCCGTGATGTATGTGACGGAAGATACGATGCGTACGGATCCATCGACGGTAGTCACACTCTACTCGACGGCGATTCGCTCGGGCGCGCGCGCCATCGTGCTGTGCGACACCGTGGGCCACGCGACACCGCGCGGCGCGTACAATCTCGTGAAATTCGCGATCGATGAAGTAGTAAAGCCTTCTGGCGAAAAGATTCGCGTCGATTGGCACGGACATAACGATCGAGGACTTGCGGTGGCGAATTCGCTGGCCGCCATTGCTGCGGGGGCCGACCAAGTGCATGCAGCAGCGCTCGCGCTGGGGGAGCGGGTGGGAAATACGCCGATGGAATTGATGCTTGTGAATCTGCGGCTGCTCGGCCTGATCGATCAGGACCTTTCGACGCTGAAGCAATACTCGGAAAAAGTGTCGAAGGCGACTCACACCGTGATCCCGCCCAATTATCCGGTGGTGGGCCGCGATGCGTTTCGCACCGCGACGGGAGTTCACGCGGCGGCGATCGTGAAGGCTTACAAAAAAGGTGACGACGAGCTGGCAAATTTGATCTACAGCGGCGTACCTTCACACCAGTTCGGACTCGAACAGATCATCGAGGTAGGGCCGCTGAGTGGCCGTTCAAACGTGATCTACTGGCTTGAGAAACGCGGCATTCCTGCGACCGACGATCTGGTCGACCGGATTTTCGATGCCGCAAAGCGAGCGGAACGCATTTTCTCTGAAGACGAGATTCTCGCATTAGTCAGCCCTGCCAAAGCAGCCGGGAAGTCCCGGACACACTAATTTCGCCACCCGCGCAACGCTCTCGAAGCCATGTATACATCCTCGACGACTGGCGCTAGAATTTCCCGCACGAAACTCGTGAAACTCACCTTCATCTGCTGTATCTTTTTGACGATGGCCACTATTTCAGCTCGGGCTACTGAAGATTCCATTGAAAAGCTTGCACAGGAGCCCGGGTGCGTCCGCGCGATCGAGTGGATTGGCAAGAACACCGCCTGGGTGACCGAACAGCAGATTCACCTGACGGAAATTCCAGCGCCGGAATTCAAGGAGGCCCGGCGCGGTGAAGCGCTGAAAAAACTTTTCGAGGCGAGCGGGCTTCACGTGCACGTCGACAAGATTGGAAATGTGATTGGCGAGCGGCCTGGGTCCGATTCAAAAGACGTGATCCTGCTTGTTGCGCACCTCGATACGGTTTTTCCTGCCGGAACGAACGTGACCGTGAAGCATCAGGCGAGCCGCCTTCTGGCACCGGGGATTGCGGATAACGGAGCGGGACTCTCGGCGCTAGTTGGAGTGGCACGTGCGCTGTTTGAATCGCGCATTCGAACCAAGAAGACAATCGTGTTTGCGGGCGACGTCGGCGAAGAAGGCGAGGGAAATCTGCGTGGTGTGCGCGCGCTCGTTGAAGAATTCGGTTCGCGACTGTCTGCGGTGATTGCGATTGACGGCCCGTCGACCGAGCACATCACCACGCAGGGAATCGCGTCACGGCGCTTCGAGGTGGGCATTAGCGGGCCTGGCGGCCACAGCTGGTCCGATTTCGGCGCTCCGAATCCGATCACGGCGCTTTCGCGCGGAATTGTGAAATTCTCGTCAGTCCGGATTCCCGACGACCCGCGTAGTTCCTACAATTTCGGCGTGATTGAAGGCGGCACTTCGGTGAATTCGATTCCTGCTCTCGCGGCTGTGAAAATTGATTTGCGCTCGGAAGAGGAGTCCGAACTTGATCGATTGGAGAGCGCGCTTCGCGAGTCCATGCAGGCGGGAATGAAAGATGAAATGAGCGGGGGACATTCGAGCCCCGACACTCTTCAATTGAATGTCCGTTCGCTGGGAGCGCGGCCTTCCGGAAAGCTCCCGGAGGATTCGCCGCTTCTGGAAACAATTCGCAACGTGGATCGGTTTCTAGGCACGCGATCCCGGCTTGAACGGAGTTCTACCGATGCGAATATCCCACTGTCGCAGGGAATTCCTGCGATTGCGATTGGCGGCGGCGGAAAAGGGAGCGGATCGCACACGCTGGCGGAATGGTACGACCCAACCGGCCGTGAACTCGGATTGAAGCGCGTTCTACTGACGTCGCTGGCACTCGCCGGTCTGCAGAATGGAGCGGAGGGCGCGGGGCAGGCTGGAGTTCAGCCCTAGAATGCCTTTGCGAGTTGTGCGGTTCTGTGCGCTGATTGGGATTTGCGGTTTAATTGGAATTTGGCAGTATAAAGGCCTCGCAGCGACTGCTTCGCGACAATTGTCCGAAGCGCCAGCCAGGCCGCAGCCTCTGCAATTTCCCGCCGACCTCGTCCTTACGAACGGAAAGATTTATACCGGCGTTTCTGCGCAACCTTGGGCATCGTCGGTAGCTATCCGTGGCGAATTCATCACTGCGATTGCTGGGGCAGAATCACCGAAGGTTGCGCAGTCCGAATCAAACGACAGAGTGAAGTCGTGGAGTGGTCCTAAGACGCGCGTCATTGACTTGCACGGCCAGTTCGCGATGCCCGGTTTCAACGATGCGCACGTGCACTTCGCTTACGGCGCTTATCAAAAGCTGGAGATAGACCTGACCGGCGCTCGGTCTTTGGCGGAACTCCAAGAGCGGGTTCGCGCTCGCCTGAAAGAATACCCGCCCGGGGGATGGATCGTCGGCCGCGGATGGGATCACACTCTGTGGCCAGTAAAACAATTCCCCGGCCGGCAGGATCTCGACTCTATTTCGACCGACCACCCGATTTTCCTACAGCGCGTCGACCAGCATGTGGCCGTTGTGAACTCGCGCGCTCTCGCGGCCGCTGGAATAACCCGCGCAACATCCGATCCGCAAGGCGGCCGTATCGAACGCGACGCCACAACCGGCGAGCCCACCGGGATGCTGATGGAAGAGCCGGCGATGTGGTTGGCCAGCAAGAATATTCCTCCCTATTCCGAGGCGCAGCGCGCGCGCGCGTTCAGCCTCGTAGAAGAGGAAGCGCTTCGATACGGCGTTACATCCATTCAGGATACGTCTGTCGTTTATTCGCGAGACAGCGACAATTTCGGTTGGATGAATTTTCTCGTGCTGCAGAAAATGAAGACGGAAGGGAAGCTGCTGGTTCGCATGACCGAATGGTTGCCGTTCGATTTACCGCTTGAGCGGCTCGAAGAGATGCGCCGCGTAGGTGGCACCACCGATCTGCGGTTGAAGACCGGCCCGCTGAAGGCTTTTCTGGACGGGTCGCTCGGGTCGCGGACCGCCGCGCTGCTCGCGCCATATTCTGACGACCCCGCCACGTCAGGAATTCTCCGCCTTGATCCCGCGCTCGTGATGCAAATGGCGATCGAACGCGACCGTGCGGGATTCCAGCTGACCTTTCACGCGATCGGGGATCGCGCGAATCGCATTGCTCTGGAAACATTCGCTGCCGCGCAGAACGCGAATGGATCGCGAGACCGGCGCGATCGCGTAGAGCACGCGCAGGTCGTCGCGCCCGCTGACTTCGCACGTTTCACATCTTTGGGAGTAATCGCATCCATGCAGCCGTCCCACTTACTCGACGATGAACGCTGGGCCGCCGAGAGGTTGGGCCCGGAACGAGTGAAGGGCGCGTACGCATGGCACTCGATGGAACAGGGCGGGACGCATCTTGCGTTCGGAACGGATTATCCGACGGAATCGATGAATCCGCTCCGCGGGATCTACGCGTGCGTCACGCGAGAATTGCCCGGGGGCGGACCGCCGGGTGGATGGCAGCCCCAAGAGAAACTTTCGATGGATGAATGCCTTCGCGCTTATACGGCTGGCTCGGCGTATGCCGAGTTCGAGGAGAAGGAGAAGGGAACGATTGCGCCCGGTATGCTGGCAGATATCGTTGTCTTCCCGGTGGACATCACGCGCGTGCCTCCACGCGATCTCCTCGAAACAAAGGTTACGATGACAATCGCCGGGGGGCGCGTCGTTTACGGGCGGCCCCATTAGTTGTCGGCTTGGCGGAGCGATCTGGAATTAGTGTTGGAAGGATTTACTTTCCAACTTCAACGGCCTGAATTTCGCCATCGTATTTTTCCTTGTCGGTTACGACATAATCGACGGACGCTTCATGATCCTTCATCTGCGTGCAAGGGTTGAATTGCCCATTTTCAAACGGGACGGCCTCCTCGAATTGAACTCGGGTGTAATCGCGCGCATGTAGCTCAAATTCTGTCTCGCGCACGACTAGAGTCATCACCAACTCATTTCCGTTGCATGTCACCGCAGTCACCTTGCCCTCGAGCGTGACGCTGACCGTAGGCGCTCGATTCTTCGGTGCCCCTACAGCGAGTGGCACTTTCGCTCCCGCTCCAGTGCTGGTTGATTTTGGCGACTGGGCGGAAGGCGACGAATCGGCTGCGAGAACCGTTAGTTGCTGAATCGTTCCTGAATCCGTCTTCGCGTCTGGAACATACCGCGCGGTAACCCGCTCGCCCTTTAACGATGTGCAGATATCGAAATTCGCGGAGGCTTTGGACAAGACGCGAATCGCATTGTGCGAGCCTGGCTGCAAACGAAGCGTCAGAGTTTCTGTCGGCGTCGTCACTTGCAACTTGAGACCGTTCGCGCAACTTTCTTGAGCAACTACTCCTGTCGCCTCGCGGAGATTCTCGGCTGAAACTGAGGGCTCGGCTTGAATAGCGTTGTCCTGGCCACTATCGCGTTTCTCTGACTCGACAGACTTGAGGTTCGTGCGGCTATTCATCCCGTCGGCGCTGCTGCTCGCACTCAAGCTGCGAAACTTCTCGAGGTAGGTTAGAAACTGAGCGACATTCGTGCGTTCCTGCGGAGTTCGAGCGGCCGCCTGCGCGCGCGCCGCCACGAACTGCGCTTCATCGAAACGGCGGATCTGGGTGAGAACCTGAGCGAGGTAGAACAAATAGTTGCTATTCCCGGGCTCGAGTTCGACCGCCTTCCTCGCAAAGCTCAGCGCTTCGCCGGTAGATCGCTGGGCGCGGGAGAGATACAGGCCAAGCAGAGCGTAGGCCGGCGGAAAATCCGGCGACACGGCAATCGACTTGCGCAAATCGTCTTCAATCTGTTCATCCTGCGGAAAGGCTGACGCTCCGGTGAATGAGAAATCGGCGCGAAGGTAACGTGTGAGGCCGTTCTGAGGTTCAAGTTTCACTGCTTCGGATATGGAAGCGACAGCCGAATCACGACTACCTTCAAAGAATTCCGCAAGCGCGAGGTTTTGGTGCGCGAGTGCCAGGCTGGGGTCCAGATTCACCGCGTTCTGCAGGATCTCTTTCGCTTCCGGCCGCCCTCGAATCGCAAAAAACCCTCCGCGGTATGCTTCCTCCTCCGCGTCTGAAATTGTACGAAGGCGAATATCGGAGGCGGGAGGTTCGGCGGGCGCTTTTGTTTGGAAATAGGAAAATGTAAACCTTCCGATGTAACGACTGAGCTGGTCTTGGAGTTTTTTGAGATCGCCGAAAGCCTTGGCCGCGGCTTGATCGGGCGTGGCACCGGAAGAAAGCGCGCCGGCATAATCGAGCAGCATTTGCCGATGCGATTGATTGTCTCCGATCATCAAATAGTGGACGAGTGCCCAGGATTCCGCATAGAAGACAGTCGTCTTATTCTGTTCGTTGTAATATGGCGACGAAGTATCGACGTGAAATAGAACATCGAGCGGAATCAGCTTGTTGCCTTTCAATTCTTGAATCAGGACCGGATCTGCCATTCCCATCATCGCAACGCTACCGTTAATTTCTGAGTGGCCAAAAAAATCGGCAAGGCCTTCACTGAGCCAGACGGGCAGGTCTGGGAAGTAGGGAATCGTCAGCGAGTGGTAATACTCGTGGTACATCGTCGCGTATGGATTTGTGCCCTGATCGTCCAAACTTACTGCCGCATAGTATTGGTCGAGGCGGTTTGCAAATACGCCCGAAGGGTGCATGTGGCCCTTCGTCCAATATTCCGGCACCAGATCGCTAAGAGATTTGTCGTCCTTGACGGCAAAAACGGTAAGCAGAGGACTCGGGTGGCCCTGCGCGACCGCGAGCGAGTCTCTATACAGTGTATGAATTTGCTCGAACTGGATCGCAGTCTTACGCGCCTGCCGCTCACCGGCATTGCTCACGATAATGAAATTGGGAGTGCGGACCTCGACCCATGCATCACGTTTAGCCCCTGGCAGCGGGCCTCCCGTGAGGCTAGTCAGGAAGGCGCAAGTACAGATAATGGCGACTACTCGGTGAATCATCGCTCTCAAGTTTCTACTATATGCCCGTGGGAGCCGCAATCAACCGAACTTTAGCGCGTTCGTGAAACTCCCACGACGAGAACGGCGCTCGTCGTGGCTACCAAACGTCATGCAGCCTGCATAGAATCGGGTTTCTCATCTTGCGGCATGCCTCTTGCCTTGCCTCGAAGTGACGTGATGCTTACACTCTTCGTTCCATGTCTGGCTTCGCATTCAGCAAACGAATCCGTGCCGATCTCGCGCTTCTATTTTGTTCGCTCGTATGGGGCGGGACTTTCATTGTTGTAAAAGATGCGCTCGCGGATGTTTCGATCTTCACCTATATCGCTGTGCGTTTCGCTCTCGCCGCCTTTGTGATGGCAATCTTATTTTGGAAGGCGCTGCGCGGGCTTAACCGGCACACGATATGGGCCGGCGTACAACTTGGGCTGTTCATGTTCGGTGGTTACGCCTTTCAGACCACCGGGCTAAAATTTACGACGGCCTCGAAAGCTGCGTTCATCACCGGCTCGAGCGTTGTACTTGTGCCGGTTTTTCTGGCGGCTTTCGGGCGGCGGCGCGTGAATATCTGGATCTGGTTTGGTGCGCTGTCAGCTCTGGTGGGCCTTTACTTCCTGATGATTCCGCCGGAAGGCTTTGGCGGCCTGAACCGCGGCGACGCGATCGCGCTTGGTTGCGCGGTAATGTTCGCGCTGCATGTAATTTTCATCGGACAATATGTCGACCACCATTCGGTAGGTGCGCTCAGTTTTTTGCAGGTCGCGACTACCGCAACCCTAGCCACACTCGCTGTCCCGCTACTCGCAGCCACGGGTTGGGAGGAGCCGCATCTTGTCTGGTCCGGCCAACTGATTTTTGCAGTCTTGATCACTGCTATCGGCTCGACGGTGATTGGCTTTTCGTTTCAAACGTGGGCACAGCAGTACACAACGCCCAGTCACACGGCGATCTTCATCAGTCTCGAACCGGTATTTGCGGTGCTTACGGCGTGGGTCGTCGCGCACGAACGACTGGGCGGGCGAGTGCTTTTTGGCGCGGCTCTCATTCTCTTGGGGATTGTTCTCGCAGAACTTAAAGGCTCCTCGCCGATCGCTCCGGAATCGCCAGAGCCATTCGTTTCAGCTCGATAGAAGTGCATGCCCAGCGAGCCGGAAGACCCGACCTTCAGGAAGTTACGTTTAAGAGGCCCGCTGTTTGTGAAATTTTACGTCCACGGTCTCGTACATTTGCGGGTGCCGCAAGTTCTTGCGCTCGAACGAAGAAATATCCGACTCGTGCACGAGCGTCAGCCCAATGTCGTCTAATCCCTTCAGCAAGCACTCTCGCCGGAAGGGATCCACTGTGAACGAATAATTGAGCCCTTTGCCGTCGGTCACGATTTGTTGCTCAAGATCAACCGTCAGGTGGTAGCCTTCGCTTTGCTCGGTGCGTTTGAATAACTCATCCATCTGTTCGTTTGAAAGCGTCACCGGCAAAATTCCGTTCTTAAAACAGTTGTTGTAAAAAATATCCGCGTAGCTCGGAGCCAGAATCGCGCGAAATCCGTAATCGAGGATCGCCCAGGGCGCATGTTCTCGGCTCGACCCGCATCCGAAATTGGCGCGGGCCAGGATCACGGAAGCGCCTTTGTAGCGCGGCGCATTCAAGACAAATTGTGGATTCGGCTTCTCGCCCGGTAGATACCGCCAGTCGTAGAAGAGCACGCGTCCATAGCCTTCCCGCGTCAAAAATTTCAAAAACTGTTTCGGCACCATCTGATCGGTATCGACGTTCACTCGATCGAGCGGCGCAACCAGTCCCGTGTGCTTAGTAAATGGCTGCATATCTCTGCGTTCTCCCGAGGTTTCGCGCGCAGTTACTCGACTCCGTCCAAATTCTTCCACTTCCGAATATCTACAAAGTGCCCTTCGATTGCTGCGGCCGCAGCCATCAGTGGGCTGACGAGGTGCGTCCGGCTACCTTTACCCTGTCGGCCTTCAAAATTCCTGTTCGACGTGCTCGCGCTTCGTTCGCCGCTCAACAGCACGTCGTCATTCATGCCGATACACATGCTGCAACCGGCGTCGCGCCATTCAAATCCGGCGTCGAGGAAAACCTTGTCGAGGCCTTCGGCCTCCGCTTCAGCCTTCACACGCCGCGAACCGGGCACAACGAGCGCTTGCTTCAAGCTCTTTGACACATGCTTCCCAGCCACAGCCTTCGCCGCCATTCGCAAATCTTCGATCCGCGAATTCGTGCACGAGCCGATGAACACGCGATCAATCGCGATATCTTCAATCGGCATTCCCGGCTTTAGATCCATGTAAATCAGAGCGCTCTCGGCAGCTTTGCGATCTACAGGATCGTTAAAGGAATTCGGGTCGGGCACGCGGTCCGTCACCTGCGTCACCATCCCGGGGTTTGTTCCCCACGTAACCATCGGCGCGAGCTCGTCCGCCTCAATGGTGACGGTGGATTCGTATTTCGCACCGGGGTCTGTGACGAGCGACTTCCAGTAATCCACGGCTTCTTCGAATTCCTTGCCGCGGGGAACAAAAGCCCGCCCTTCCAAGTATGCGAATGTTGTTTCGTCGGGCGCCACCATTCCCGCGCGCGCGCCGCCTTCGATCGTCATGTTGCACATCGTCATGCGCGCTTCCATCGAAAGCCCGCGAACTGCTTCGCCGGTATATTCGGCGACGCTTCCGTTTCCGCCCGCGATGCCCATCTGGCCGATTACGGCGAGAACCATGTCTTTCGAGGTGACGCCGCGCGGCCGCTTGCCGACGAAACGGATTTCCATCGTCTTCGATTTGAACTGCGACAGGCACTGCGTTGCCAGCACGTGCTCGATCTCGCTCGTTCCGATGCCGAATGCCAGCGCGCCAAATGCACCGTGCGTCGAAGTGTGGCTGTCGCCGCAAACAATGGTTTGCCCCGGCTGCGTGATGCCAAGCTCCGGGCCGATGATGTGCACGATTCCTTGATTCTTGCTGTGCATGTCGAACAGGTGGACGCCGTGCTCTTCGCAATTGCGCGCCAGCGCGTCGAATTGACCCGCGGCGTCGGCATCGAGTACCGGCAACAGCCTGTTTTTGGTAGAGACGGAATGGTCCATCACGGCGAACGTAAGCTCAGGACGACGTACCTTTCGTCCAGCCGCCTTCAGGCCTGCGAATGCCTGCGGGGAAGTGCCTTCGTGTATGAGGTGGCGGTCGATGTAAATAATGGAGGGCTGGCCGGGGATTTCGCGTACGAGATGCGCGTCCCAAATCTTTTCAAACAGGGTGCGAGGAGCCATACGGTTGGTTGTTTTCACCTGCGGGGATTTGCCCCGGCGTACAGGCCGAAGTTTTTCGCTCCGGCCATCTGCCATTGTAACAAGTATGAGCGGCGGTCGCCAATCGTTAGGCAGACGCGGCGTGGCACGCAAAAACTGCGACGGGCCGTCCGCGTCGGCGAACGGCCCGCTAACAATTCTCCCGACCTCTTACCGAAGGTGGCCCGGTATTTACTAAGACTTCTGTGCTGCAAACTTCGCGAAGAAAGCTGCAGCGCGCTTGTTCGTCTCTTCCCTCGTAAGATCCTCGACGCGCATCGCAAGGGCCCATTGATGCCCGAACGGATCCGTTATCTTGCCGAAGCGATCGCCCCAAAACATGTCTTCCATCGGCATTTCCACGCGCGCACCGGCCGCCACGGCACGAGCGAAAACCGCGTCGACGTCGGGCGTGTAAAGGAAAATGCCATAAGGCGGCGTGCCGGACGTCGAATGAGAAAGGTTCATGCCAGGGAATTCGTCGTTGACGAATATGATCGAATCACCGATTTTCAATTCCGCGTGGCTCACTTTGCCGTCCGGCGAATTCGAGCGCATCACTTCCTCTGCTCCAAACGCTTTTTTATAGAAATCAATCGCTTCTGCCGCATCGCTGCATGTCAGCGTTGAAGTAATCGAATGATACCCCTTGGGGATTGGACTCGCGGCTTTGGCCATCGTTGGCCTCCTTGTTTGCGTAATTACCCGCGCACGTGCTTCGGGCACAGCCTAGGTGGGTGATGCGAATTCTACATCCTTCGATGACGGCGGAGTCAACAGGGGAATAAAATCGCGCGACGCCACTGATGGGCGCTTCATCTCACTCATGGCGCGCGCGTAAACCGATGATAAAATTCCAAGCTTGCAACTCGACTTTCAACCGAGCGGCTCTTGACTGAATCGCCCGACCAAAATCAGCGTCCGTGCCCGCTCTGCGGTGCGTTTGATCGCCAGCTCATTTTTCAGCGCGATGTGTGGCACGTCGTGAAATGCGCGCGCTGCGAAATGGTTTTCATCGGCGACAAACCTCTCCCGTACGACGCGCAGGCCGCCGATCACGATTGGGTCGATGACTATTCGAAAGAAGTCTCCCGCCGCAAGAGCGATCGTCCGGTGTTGATGTTTTTCTCGCGACTCACCCGTCCGCTGCGCCGCGACGCGACTGACCGCCAGCTTTCGCACACACTTCATTGGAAGCGGGAAGGGAAATTGCTGGACCTCGGGTGCGGCGACGGTCGGTTTCTCGCAAAAGCGGCGACCTGCTTCGAGGTGATGGGAGTAGAGCTCAGCGCGCGGGCCGTCGAATCTGCAAACGCGCTCGTTCCCGGCTCGCACATTGTGGTCAGTCCTGTGACGGAGGCGGCCGTTCCTGACGGCGAATTCGACGTCGTCACGCAGTTCGGTTACATCGAGCACGAATGGCAGCCGGTCGCGGGATTGGAAGTTGCGTTTCGAGCTTTAAAGCCCGGAGGCGTGCTCATGATCAAGACGCCCAACTATGCGAGCTGGAACCGCTCCATCATGGGGGAGGATTGGTGCGGCATTCACATTCCAGCGCATTGCAACTACTTTACGCCCGCGACCTTGGACCACATGCTCCGTCAAGTCGGATTTGAACCGTTGCCTCGGCCGCTGCTTGATCGCCTGCCGACGAGCGACACCCTGTGGCTCGCCGCTCGCAAACCTCAGAAATCTTAGAGGCTTGTGACTCCAGAGTGAGGCCCGTTTCAGGTCCCTTGGATGCCGGACGCTTGGCTCGGCCGGTGAGTTTCCACTCGCTCAATAGCCCAAAACTCTCCGCGATGCGCAGCGTTTGTAACCTTCCTGTGTTATAGTAGATATGCGCGCTACGGGGAGTGGGTCGTTCTGGGCCCATGCGCGCCGTTCGTAGCCTGTCTCACTCGATAGTTCTGGCTTTAGGGCGTGTGTGCGCAGGCTGAGCGTTTGCAAGCGGCGAATCTTCTCGGCGCGATTTGACGCCTCAATCGGCGTGACGGCGTTGGCCTAGCCATATCTCCTAAAAAGGAGCTATCCGATGACGACAACATTCAAGAAACGGCAAAAAGAAATGAAGCGAATGGAAAAGGCGCGTATGAAGGCAGAAAGGCGCGCGCAGAAGAAACTGGAACCCCGCGTTGAAGGTGATGACATCGCGTCCGGCAACGAAGCATTCATGCATGTTCTGCCGGGCGATGCGGACTTTGACCTGGACGTAGAAACGACGGAAAATTAAACGACTGGGCGGCGCCTTTTGTTTTTAAGGCGCCGCTATTCCTAACTCCCGAAGTGCAACCCGCCTTGAAATAAGTCCAGATCTCCCTCCGTATCTCTTATTCAGATAGGCATACGCGCAACCGTACTGCCCCGGCGCGAATCAAATGGGTGATATACTCACAAATTCTCAGCTTTTGCCGCAGTCATAGGAAGGGAGCACGCGAATGGGCGTTCAATTTCAGGAGTTGGTAAGCTGGGCCAGGCGCCGCAAGATCTTTGCATCCCTTCTCGTGGTACTCACGCTCGGTATCGGCATTCTGATTGGCACAGTGATTTCCGGCCGCGCGCTTGCTACTCATGGACAGTCCGGTCCAAGCGGAGCTTCGCTCCTGGCGGTTCCGGACCCGATATCGCTCTCGAATTCCTTTTCAACGATTTCAAAGAAACTCGGCCCGGCAGTGGTGAACATTTCTACAACTCAAGTGATCGAAAAACCGAAGGGCGGCGCGAAGCGCCCGCATCATTTGAATGATCCTTTCCAGGATTTCTTCGATCGGTTTTTTGATTCGCCAGATAATGGCCCGGATGCCGAACGGAGTCTCGGTTCCGGGGTGATTGTTGACCGCAAGGGATTCATCCTTACGAACAACCACGTGATCGACCAGGCCACCAAGATTCAGGTGGCGATCGACGGCGACCCGACGAAATACAGCGCGAAGGTAGTCGGCACGGATCAGGATACCGACCTCGCCGTGATAAAGATTGAAGCGACGCGCGATCTGCCGGTCGCCAAGCTGGGAAATTCGGATGGCGTGCAAGTGGGGGACTGGGTTCTCGCTTTCGGGAGCCCGTTTGGCCTCAACTCCACCGTCACGGCCGGAATCGTCAGCGCCAAGGACCGCACCACGGTCGGCAAACAGTTCCAGCGCTTCGTTCAAACAGATGCTGCGATTAATCCCGGCAACTCAGGCGGACCGCTCGTGAACATGGCTGGGGAAGTGATCGGTATTAATACTGCCATCTACACCGGCAGCCGCGGGTTCGAAGGCGTTGGCTTCGCGCTTCCTTCAAACACTGCAATTTCTGTGTACAACCAACTCGTTACGGTTGGCAAGGTAACGCGCGGATCGATCGGAATCACGTTCCAGGAAGACCGCAGCAATAATCCTGTGCTCTTGAAGGAACTTGGCGCACCTTACGGAATCGTGGTGGAAGCAATCGAGCCCGGGAGCCCTGCGGATAAAGCCGGCTTGAAACCAGGCGATGTGATTACCAATATTAACGGTACGCCTGTGCACACTGGAGCTGACCTCGTGAATCCGATCGCGCAAACGACGATTGGCCAGAGCGTGCAAGTTCGGTATGTCCGCGAAAAAGTGGCCAAAGAAGTATCGATGGTTGTAGCCGATCGCTCCAAAATTTTCCCGCAAGCCGCTGTGAACGCGGAAGAGCAGCCTGACCAAGGTGAAGAGCCCGCGCAATTTGGTCTGCATGTTGAGGATCTCACGCCCGATCTCGCACGCAAACTTGGAATGGGCAAGATCACAGGTGTCGTGGTCACGCAGGTTGAGCCCGCAAGCTTTGCTGAAGACATCGACTTCTCTCGCGGTGACGTAATCGTCGAAGTGAATCATGTTCCGATCACAAACCTCACCGACTATCGTCGCCAGATGGGCTTGCTGAAGCCTAGCCAGGACGTCCTGTTCAAGGTGGCGCGCCATGCTGACAACGACCGCGTGCTGACGCTGTTCCTGGCGGGCGCCGTTCCTTCGCTGTCGGTCCAATAAAACTTGCCTGTAAAGGGCACCCGGGAGAGAAGATCGGTTGCACGAAACGATGCTTGGGAGTATCGCTTTCAGCGAAGCCATCGTTTCCGGTTGCAAAATCCCCCGGTTGTCATTTAAGCTCCCGCACATTGCTCACAGCTTGAGTCTCACGCGCGATTGTCGATAATTGATACGGCGCGACTGCAGTCCCGGGCATCACTTTTCAGGGTGTGAGCGTCAAACATCGATGAGATATTCCACGCTAGTGCGCTGGCTGCCAATCGCTTCGATATTGTTGCTTACCTGTTTTTCGGCTACCCAGACGCGCGCGCAGGGCAAGCCGTCGCCGCAAAGTAAACCCCACCAGACAAGCTCGCAGCACCGCGCATCGCATCCGTCGCATCCGATGCGAAACGTCCGGCCAAAACACCATGCGGTGAACTACACAGGCGAGTACCTAATCGCCGCGCGCTATACGGTGCCGCAGCAGGCGAGCTCCACGGCCGTTGCGAGTTCGTCAGGCTCGCCGGCATCCGCGTCGAAATCATCAGGGTCATCTTCCGCCGCAAGTTCGAAGAAAAAGAAGTCGACGAAGAAATCCACGCATCACGCGAAGCGCGAGCCAATACAAAAGGCACCCACGCCGGAACGCATCTCTGAGATTCAATCGTCGCTAGCACGCGGTGGCTACTATCAAGGCGATCCAAACGGCAAGTGGGATGCGAACACAGTAACAGCGATGCAGAAATTCCAGTCCGCCAACGGCCTCGATCCAAGCGGCAAACTTGACGCGACCAGCCTGCAGAAGCTCGGCCTGGGTTCGGGTATCGCGGGCGTCTCGGCTCCGAAGCCTGCGACGACAGCGCCGGCGAGTACGGCCGCGCCTTCGAAACCCGCGCCGTCAGCAGCCGCGCCCGCGAGTTCCACGTCTACTTCGGCATCGAACGCATCGCCATCGTCTAATTCGCCTTCTGCGCTTCATAGCGGTTCGGATCCCAAGCCTCCTCCTCAGCGGTAATCGCAATCGATATTCAGCCCCAAGAACTAAAATGACCCGAAAATTCGACGCGCTAATTCTCGGCGCAGGCGCGGCCGGACTCGTCTGCGCGATTGAAGCAGGGAAGCGCGGTCGCCGAGTCGCCGTGCTCGAGCGGGCTGACCGCATCGGCAAAAAAATCCTCATCTCCGGGGGCGGGCGCTGCAATTTCACAAACATCCACTGCCAGCCCGAGAATTTCATATCCGCGAATCCACACTTCGCGAAATCGGCTCTCGCTCGCTACACGCCCGCAGATTTCATTAGGCTTGTCGAAAAGCATCGCATTCCCTATCACGAGAAAACTCTTGGTCAACTATTTTGCGACCACGCGGCTCATGAAATAACAGACATGCTCGAAGCCGAATCCAAAGCTGCCAGCGTAAAAATATTTCTTGATTGCGATATACGCGAAGTCCACAGAACGGCCGAATTCCTCGTTCGTACAAGTGGCGACGAGTTCTCTGCTCCCGCGCTCGTAGTGGCGACGGGCGGTCTCTCAATCCCGAAAATGGGCGCCAATGCATTCGGTTATGGGCTCGCTCGTCAGTTTGGAGTAAGAATTCGCGCCACGAAACCTGGTCTCGTGCCGCTCGTGTTGAATGCCGTCGATCGAAAGCGCTATTGTGATTTGGCGGGCGTCGCCGCTGAAGTGGTCGCCGGAGCCGAGGGCCCCACGTTTCTCGAAGCGATGCTCATCACGCACCGCGGTCTGAGCGGCCCCGCGATTCTGCAGGTGTCGTCATACTGGCGCGACGGCCAGTCGATTCGAATCGACCTTGCACCCGATCGCGACGTGACGTCACCGTTGCGCGTGGGAGCGAAGACCCGAA
>Ga0210387_10000603_pt1 | contig 25799 bp, 24 predicted proteins | sample IncBWC7OmetaG_FD_160108 | JGI IMG/M metagenome (GOLD analysis project Ga0210387, IMG submission 160108) | Forest soil microbial communities from Barre Woods Harvard Forest LTER site, Petersham, Massachusetts, United States - Inc-BW-C-7-O ...
ATACCTCACCTACCTGCACTACTCCGGCACCACGCCGCCCTGCTCGATCAAGGGCAACCCCTGTAGCCAGGTCCAGAAATCGCGCTACTCCGAGCTTGCGGGCGTTCCCGTGGCGCTGATCGGTCTGATCGGCTACATCGTCATCCTCGGGTCGCTGCTGGCCCCCGAAAGCGAGCGGGCGCGGTTCGTGACGATGACGCTCACGCTCGGCGGTCTCGGGTTCAGCGCCTACCTCACCTATCGCGAGGTCTTCACGCTGCACAAAATCTGCGAGTGGTGCGTCGGCAGCGCCGTGCTGATGACGATCATGATGGGCCTGTCGGTATGGCGCTTCCTGCGCGGAGACGTCGACGCGCGAGCAAGCGCGCTCGCGGCGCTGTCCGAGGACCCCGAGCCGATCGCGCCGCCGCCCCTAGGCGCGACGCCCTCGTGAAGCTCGCCGCCGACGCTCACTGAAAGCGCTCGGCTCGGCGCGCGGCCCGATACCGCGGCGCCCTGGGAGCAAGCCCACCTACGTCATTCGTCCAGCGCGGGAATAGCGATCCCTGAAACGGGGTACGCGCGCCGACCCTGATGAGTGATGCGCACACACACGCATATGACCGACCCATCGACGACCGACCCATCGACGATCGTCGAGTGCGTCGAGTGCGCTCGCTCGGAGGACCCGCCTCTCCTCGACGCCGGCGCGGAGATACTCGCCGGCGCGACAGACCCGGGCGCTTGCGCGAGCACCGACGCGAACGGCGTCGCGAGGCTGTTCGAGATGACCAGCGACCTGCTGGCCGCGATCTCCCTCGACGGACGCTTCACGCTGCTGAACCCCGCCTGGGCGGACGCGCTCGGCTGGAGCGTCGAGGAGTTGGTGGCTCAGCCGATGCAGGCGCGCGTGCACCCCGACGATCTCGAGCAGACGCTCGCGCTGACGCTCGCCGGTCGCAACCGCAGCGCGCAGCTCGTGAACTTCACCAACCGCTACCGTCACAAGGACGGCTCGTGGCGGTGGCTCTTGTGGAGCGCGCGCTGCGATGGAGAGGTCTGGTATGCCGCCGCCCGCGACGTGACCGACCGCATGTGGCTCGAGCGCCAGGCGCTGCACGACCCGCTCACGAAGCTGCCCAACCGCCTGTTGTTGATGGACCGCGCCCACCAGGCGCTCGCCCGGCTGCACCGCAGCAAGGGGCCGATCGCGCTGCTGTTCATCGACCTCGACGGGCTGAAGGCGATCAACGACAGCCTCGGACACGCCGTCGGCGACCTGCTGCTCGTCTCGGTCGCCGAGCGCCTTGCCGAGACGCTGCGCGACTCGGACACGGTCGCCCGTCTGGGCGGGGACGAGTTCGTGATCCTCGCCGAGGATCTCGAGAGCGACGGGGAGGCATTGGCAGTCGCCGAACGCGTCGTGCAGGGTCTGGAGGAGCCGTTCCAGATCGGATCGATCGAGGTTGGGATGTTCGCGAGCGTCGGCGTCTCGATCTCGCGCGACGCCGACGCCGACCCCGAGGACCTGCTGCGCGAAGCCGACGTGGCGATGTATCGCGCCAAGCGCGCCGGCGGGCACCGCCTGGAACTGTTCGACGAGGACCTGCGTCGGGAGCCCACCAAGCGTGGCGAGGCGCCGTCCGGGTCGATACGCTCGCACGCGCCATGGCATCCGATCGCGCGCCTGAAGCACCGTCGCCGCTGAGCGGCCCAGGCCTCGACCCGACCACGATCGAGCGCCACAAGGATGCCGCGGCGCGCGCCGCGGCCGAGCTCGTCCAGGACGGGATGCGCGTGGGGCTCGGCACGGGCTCGACCGTGGCTCATCTGCTGAGCGCCCTCGGCGAGCGGGCCGAGGAGCTGCAGAACGCCCGCTGCGTCGCGACCTCCCCCGCAACGGCGCAGATCGCCAAGGATCTCGGGCTGACCGTCGAGGAGCTCGATGACGTGGGCGAGCTGGACATCGCGATCGACGGCGCCGACCAGGTCGATCCCGACGGCTGGCTCGTCAAGGGCGGTGGCGGTGCGCACACGCGCGAGAAGATCGTCGCCGCCAGCGCACGGCTGTTCGTCGTGATCGTCTCCGCCGAGAAGGAGGTCGGGCGTCTCGGGCCGCCGGTGCCCGTGGAGGTGCTGCGCTTCGGCGTAGACCATACGCTGGCCGCGCTCGGAGACGCTCGACCGCGAGACATCGCCGCGAGCCCCGACGGGAACCTGATCGCCGACTATCTCGGGCCCGTCGATGACCCGCACGCGCTGGCCGAGCGCCTGAGCGGAACACCGGGGGTGGTCGAGCACGGCCTGTTCGCGCCCGAGATGGTCAGCGAGATCTTCGTCGCGGGCGCCGATGGGGTACGGCGCCGCGCCGGCGGCAAGCGGTGAGTCCTCAGCAGGCATAACGCTCACGAGCCTCTCCTCTTATACGAGAGAGACGCGCCCCATTGGACAGCCGTGTGGACAGGACCGCTCGGCGTGGGGCGTATTCCAGCGGATCTACGCGGATCGCACGTGCGGGCCACTGCGGCCGGATTTGGCTCTGGGCAGCGAAAGTCCCGTGCTTCTGGGCCATCGCTGAGCGGGGGACCGAGGAATCGAACCTCGAGCTCGGGTTTTGGAGACCCACGTGTTACCACTACACCAGTCCCCCATCGCGGTCCGCGCCCCGCATCCGCCGGCGCGCCGTCCGGACCTCGGGAGCGAACCATCGAGGGACCGTGATTCTAGGGGCCGGGAGTGCGGTCGCGGGCTCTGCTGTGGTCAGACACCGCACCCGCCGTAGACCCGAAGCGTGTAGCGACACAGGCGCACATCGGCGCCGTGGACGCGTGGTAGAGCCGTTCTCCGCTCCCTAAAGCCAGACACAGCGGATGCCGAAGCCTTGGGTAGACCCGAGACCCATGCGCTTATGATGATTGATACTTTCCTGTCAAGGTTGCCCCGCTCCGGCTCGGAGGACGGGTTCATGCTGCTCGAAGTCGTGATCAGCGCGCTACTCGTGGGACTGATCGCCGTCGGCACCTTCTCGGCGTTCGACGCCGCGGGCAAGAGCACCGCGGGGTCGCGCGCCCACGCCCAGGCGACCGTGCTCGCCCAGCAGGACGAGGAACGCCTGCGCGGCCTGACGACCACCCAACTCGCCCAGCTCGGCAGCGTGGAAACGGCCCGGGCCGAAAACGGCGACTGCCTGGAACAGGTCTCGGGCGCGTGGCACTACTGGAGCAAAGGGAGCACATCGTTTTGCGAAAACCCGACCGGCCTGAGCGGTACCTCCTACACCGCCACCGTCTTTACGATCACCTCTTCCGCAAGCTACGTCGCCGCAGAAAAAGGAGCCGAAAAAGCAGCCTTCACATGCGAAAAGACGGGGGGCGCCGCCAGCTACCTGCAAACGACCTCCTCGGTGTCCTGGCCCTCGCTCGGCACCCGCCCGCCCGTCAGCCAGTCCGGCATCGTGACCGTCCCCACCAGCGGCGTCCTGCTCGTCAAAGTCCTCAACCAGAACAACGAAGCCGTCGCAGGCGCGACCGTCACGGTGACCGGTACGGGGGTCAACGCCACCCAGACCACGCCGGCATCAGGCTGCGTGGTCTTCGGCGGGCTGCCGGCCGAGACCGTCGAAGTCGACGCGTCCAAGTTCAATTGGGTAGATCACCAGGGCAAATCGCCGCCCGCGGCCCTGCCTCCCATCACCATCACCACCACATCCGCCTCCGAAGCGGCCTTCAATATCGGAGAACCCGGCACGATCGTCGCCGGGTTCGAAAGCAACGGGACCGCCGTCGGCGTTACCGGCGACAACGTCTACGCGCTTCAGACCGAAATAAAATCTCCTTCCGACTACGTCGAGGGGACGGCCGGCGGCTACGTGTCCAGCCTGACGCTGGCGGGCATCGAAACTAAAGGTCTCTTTCCTTTCGTCAAAGTCGGCAAACCGGCAGAACCTGCTCCCTATACGGTCTTTGCGGGGGACTGCGAAGCGAACAATCCCGCAAAGGTCACCGAAACCGGTGAAAAAATCAAAGACCGCACAGCGCCGGTCGAACCAAACCTGAGCACGCCTGTGAAAGTCGAAGTGCCCGCGGTCACCGTCAACGTCTATGAAGGCACGAGCAGCAGCAGTCCCGGGAACCTACTCCCCCAATCAGAACACGCGATGATTATCGACAAGGGCTGTGAAAAACAAAAAGTGACCGCGCAGAACCCTGGTGTAGCCGAATTTTATAAGCACGCCGTTGAAATCCACGAAGGCCATCTCGTGCAAAAATACCAACCCTACGCCAAAGAACTCGCTCTCTGCGTGGTCGCGGAAATCGGCAGCAAAAAATGGTACAAGTACGAGAGCCCGACTCCTTTTGAAAACAAAGTAAAAAGCGGGACAACAGTCGGTGCGATTTACCTGAAAGCGACGGGAAGCGGATACGAAAAATCCGAAACCGCCGGCAAACTCACCTGCCCATAACGATCACATGTCCCATTCCCGCTTCCTACCCACTCCGGCCACCGAGCACGGCTTCACCCTGATCGAGCTACTCGTCTCGATGGCCCTTGCGATGGTGGTCATGCTGGCTCTGTTTACAATCCTCGAATTCTCAACTACCCAGGAGGCCCGCATCAGCGAACGAGTGCAGGCCGACAGAATCGGGCGCAGGACCATGACCAAAGTCATCGACGAGCTGCATTCGAGCTGTACGGGGTTCGGCGCCACGGCGATCCAGGCCCCCGGCACCACGCCGACGGCACCGCTGGAAAAAATCGGGCCACTCAACCTGTGGTTCATCAGCGCCTATGGCAGCTCCTCCAGCGCCAGCGCCGTCCAGACCAAGGTCTATGAGCACGACATCCACTGGGCGTCGACGGGCAAAAGCAACACCGGCGAAACGCTGGGCACGCTCACCGACTACGCGTTCGAAAGCACCGCAGGCAGCGGACCGGGCACCAAATCGGGAAAGTGGGAATTCCCCACACTGGAAGTCGCGCATGCCCAGGCCCACGTGCTGGCGCAGAACGTGATCCCACCGACCATCTCCAGCGCCAACACGATCTTCCAGTACTACAAGCTTTCTAGTTCGAACGGTGAATTCACCGCGCTCTCGTCCGGAGAAGTCTCCACGGCCGCCAGCGCGAACGAAGTCGCAAAGGTCGCGATCAACTTCACCCAGGCCCCTGAAGCGGGCAGCACGAAGCTCGGGGGCCGGACGGTCCCGTTCAACGACGCGGTCGTGTTGCGCTTCAACGCCACCGAAACCGGCTCCGAAGCGGAGGACGAACCATGCACGTAAGACTACCCAGGATCCTCCGCCGGCTCTCGCGAGACGAGGATGGCTTCACCATGATCATCGCCCTACTGGCACTGATCGTCGGCGGACTGCTGGCTGCCGCGGCCCTCGTCGCCGCCACCCAGGACGTGACGCTCACTAGCACCTCCATCAATCAGCAGAAGGCGTACTCCGCCGCGCTCGCGGGGATCAACAGGTATAAATACCAACTCAGTGCGGAACCCAACTACTGGGCAACTTGCCCGGAACCCGAAGGAACCGTCACGGGCGCCGCCGCAGAGACGTACAAAGTCAAGACGCTGCCCTCGACGTCGTGGGTCGCGAAAGGCAACACAAAATGCAAATCTGGTACACAGCTCTCGATCATCGAGACCGCGGACTCCGCGTCCGGGACCTTCCGGATCGAATCCACCGGCAAGATCTCAGGCAGTAAATGCGGCGCGCAGGAATGCGAACGCTCGATCGTGGCGACATTCACCCACCCCGGCTACCTCAACTATGTGTATTTGAGCAACTTCGAAGAGGCCGATCCCGAAACCACCGGTAAATCGGAGGCGGAATGCGAACTCTACCACGAAGAACGGGAAGAAAAAGGTCTGGGGAACACCTGCATAAGCTTCCCCTGGATACCCGCGGATAAAATCGAAGGGCCGTTCCACACGAATGACAAGGCCGACATCAACGGATCGCCCGTATTCGGTCGCCCCGGCCACAATGACGCCATCGAAATGAACAGAGGTTGTGAACCAACACCGTCCTGTACTTCAAAACTCAAAGAAGACGGCGACTACACCGAAAGTGGCGCGACCCTGCTGCCACCGGAAGTATCCGCCACCGAACTGCTGACCGAAGCCGAAGATAAATTCGCCGGCAGGACGATCATAACGCTCGAAGGCAACAAGATGAAGGTCCAAAGCGAAGGGACAATCAAATCAAACGTGCCCTTCCCTTCCAACGGGGTGATCGCCGTGGTCAACTCATCGGCGGGCTGCGCTTACAAATATAAAGCCCTCGAAACGATGTATGACACCGAAGCCACCGAAGCCACTGGCTGCGGCGATGTGTACATCAAGGGCACATACAGCGCGTCGCTGACGGTCATCGCCCAAAACGACGTGGTCATCATCGGCAATCTCACGACCGAAGGCGGAGAATCGGGAGGCGCACCCACAGGCAACGCTACGCTGGGCCTGATCGCGATCGAGCACGCGCGGCTGTACCACCCCATCAAGGAGTGCGAAGCTACTGTTGAACACATAGAAACAGCAGAAGCAGAAACAGAAGTCACAGGAGGATCGACGATCCTGAAGCATGTATCGTCAACGTCAGGCATCAGCGTCGGCTCCGAAATCTCGGGCACGAAAATCAAATCGGGATCGACCGTGACCAGCACCACCAACCTCGCCACCAAAGGCGAAATCACGATCAGCAAAGCGATTGAAGAAACGGAAACGGAAGTAGAAGTCACAGAAGGATCGACGATCCTGAAGAAAGTATCGCCAACATCAGGCATCAGCGTCGGCTCCGAAATCTCGGGCACGAAAATCACATCGGGCTCGACCGTGACCAGCACCACCAACCTCGCCACCAAAGGCGAAGTCACGATCAGCAAAGCGATTGAAGGCTCGAAAGGCAAAGCCAGCAAAGAGAAAATCGCAATAAAAGGCCAGACCAGTAAAGAGAAAGTCGAATTCAAAACCAAAATTAAAGTCAAAGAAATAGTAGAATGTAAAAATACAGAAAGCCAGGGCGGGGCGGTTACGTGTAACAGCGGCGGAAATGCGACCGCTGCCGAAGGTCCCGCCAAAGAATTCGGAGAATCGCTCAAAAACCCCATCATCGACGCAGCGATCCTGAGCACGAAGCACTCGTGGGGGGTCGACAACTACTCCTGCGGAGGAGAACTGGGCAACATCACGATCTGGGGGTCGATCGCCGAGAACTGGCGAGGGCGGGTGACGTGCTGCGCCAGCGGCGGCAACTACGTCAAGAGCTACAAATACGACGAACGCCTGGCGAACGACCAGCCCCCGAGCTTCCTCGCCCCATCGACCACCAGCGATTGGAAAATCGAGCGCGAGACCTCTCCTCCGGAAACGTAGCGCGCCCTGACGACAGTGCGCGCGGAGGGACTCGAACCCCCAAGGGCTAGCGCCCACCGGCACCTAAAGCCGGCGTGTCTACCAATTCCACCACGCGCGCATCTGGGGCCCGCACGCGTGCATCCACGCACGGGGACCGCCTGAGATTGTATGGTCATCCTCACGATGTCTTCAATGGCGGGTCCCTCGGCGTCCTCGCGGGCGACCGTGATCACGTATCCCAACCGCGACAAGCCGGTCGCGCAGGCCACGCGCGTGACGGTCGTGCTGCTGCTGCTGATCTCCGCGGCGCTCGTGCTGATCGTGACCGTGGGCGGCTGGTCGGTGCTGGAGAGCGCCTGGCCGATCCAGGCGGCCTACGTCCTCATCTACCTGCTCCTGGCGTTCTACGCCGTGCGCTGGCGCCGGGGCATCCTGCCGGTCGCCGCGGCTCTGGCGGTGATCTTGCTCGTGTTCGCGCTCGTGGCCGGGCCGTTCTGGTTTGCCCGCGACAAAACCGGCTTCTCCCAGCCGGCGATCGACGCGGGCCTGCTGGGAACGATCACGCTGCTGATCGTGCCCGTGCAGATGCTCCTGATCGCCTTCGCCATGCGCGGCTTCTCGCAGGGCTGGAACGTCGAGCTGGAGCGCCCCGCGCCGCTGTCCGGCGGACGCTCCTACCCGGACTACCCCGACGCGCCCACCCCCCATCCGGCCTGAGCCCGCCCGCGCGGCCACCGCTGTCCGCCGGGGTGGCTTTCTGCGAGACACGCTCGCCCCCGGTCTCGGCTCGTCGGCGGCGCTCGGCCTCGAGTGGTGCTTTCGGCCTCGCGCGGCTTCCTCGCGCGGCCTTATAGTTGGCGTTCGTTGCGGCGGTGGCGGAACGGTAGACGCGGAGGCCTCAAAAGCCTCTGTCCGCAAGGGCGTGTGGGTTCGACTCCCACCCGCCGCACTCCTCGAACCCGAGCGGGCGCTCCTGCGCCACGGACTCACTGAGCCCAGGCGGGCATTCCTTGCGCCCACGGGCTTACTCGGACCCAGGCGGGCGCTGCTGCGCCCACGGGCCTACTCGAACCCGGGCGGGCGCTCCTGCGCCCACGGGCGCTCGGCTTCGATCTGCGCGGCTAGCGCGACGAGCGTCGCCTCGTCGTTCGGACGTCCCACGAACTGCACCGCGCGCGGCAGGCCGTCCGCGGCGAACCCCGCGGGCACCGAGCAGGCGGGCTGGCCGGTGACGTTCCAGCAGGCCGCGTGGGAGACGGTCGCGGCGGCCACGGCGGTCGTCCACAGCCAGCCGTGGCCCTCGCACGCGCCGATCGCGGGCGCGGGCGCGGGCGTGACGGGCGTCAGCAGCACGTCGTGGTCGGCCAGCGGCTCGTTCAGCCGCGCCGCGTAGGCACCCAGGCGCCCGAGCGCCCAGTCGAGCGCGCCCGGCGGCAGCATGCCCCCGAGACGCGCGAGCGAGCGGATGCGCCGTTCCAGGCGCTCGGGATGCGCGAAGGTGGCGGCCTCCTCGTGGAGGCTGCGCAGGTAGATGGCCGTGAACTCGACCGACGGGGCGAGCGGGCCGTGGTCGAGCTCGCGCTCGTTCACCTCGTGGCCGAGCGAGCGCAGCAGCGCCACGGTCTCATCCAGCGCGGCGCGATTCTCGGGGTGGAGCTTGGTCAGCGGCGAGGGCGGGAGCTTGCTCGAGACGGCGATCCGCAGCGGCCGCGCACCCGAGCCGCCGTTGGCGGACCCAGCGGCCCCGCCGCCGCTCCCGGCCTGCCCGAGCGCGGCCAGGAACGCGCTCGGCGGGATCGTCGGGGCTCCCGGGTCGGCGGGCCCCGCGGCGATGGCGTCGTAGAAGAGGGCGTTGTCGCGCACCGAGCGCGCGACCACGCCGTTGACGCACAGGCCGTGCCAGGCGTCCAGATGCGGCGCCAGCGGCACCCGCCCGCGCTGGGTCTTCAGCCCGAACAGGCCGCAGTAGGCCGAGGGGAAGCGGATCGAGCCGCCGCCGTCGCCGGCCAGCGCGGCGCCGACGAGACCGGCCGCGACCGCCGCGGCGCTGCCCCCGGATGAGCCGCCGGGACTGCGCTGCAGGCCCCAGGGGTTGCGCGTCACGCCCCACGTGGGCGACTCGGTCCACGGGACGGCACCCAGCTCGGGCATGTGCGTCTTGCCGATCACGATCGCACCGGCGGCGCGCGCGCGGCGCACGATCTCCGAGTCCTCGCGCGCGGGCTCGCCGTAGGCGTTCGTGCCGAACGTGGTCACCTCGCCGGCGATGTCGAATTCGTCCTTCACCGCGATCGGCACACCCAGCAGTGGGCGATCGCCGTCCCCCGCGCCGCGCCGCGCGTCGGCCTGGTCGGCTTCCATGCGCACGCGCTCGTCGAAGACGACACGGAAGGCGTTCAGCCTGGGGTTCAGCCGCTCGATCCGCTCCAGGCAGACGTCCACGAGCTCGCGCGAGCTCACCTCGCCCGCGGCGATCAGCTCGGCCTGGCGGGCGAGACCGGCGTATGCGAGGTCGCTCGCGTCCACGCTCATGAATCTAGTCGATCCACCCGCCCGCGGCGATCCGCTCGCCATCGGCCATCGGCTCACCCTCGACCATTCGGCCACGCCGACGCAAGCGATCGGCACGCCCGCCGTTCCGCACCTTAGGATGACCGATGAGGAGCATCTGCTGTATCACGACCACAGAGGGGGAACATCTCGTGTCCTATCCCGTCACCTTCGAGGCCGACTACGCCGAGTCGCGTAGCCGCCTCACGGCGTTCTTTCGCCTGATCCTCGCGATTCCGCTGTTCATCTGGCTGTACCTCTACGCGATCGTGGCCGGCATCGCGATCGTGATCGCCTGGTTCGCGATCGTCTTCACGGCGCGCTATCCGCGAGGGCTGTATGAGTTCGTCGCCAACTACACGCGCTTCTACGCGCGTTTCACCGCGTACGCGACGCTGCTGACCGACCCCTATCCCTCGTTCGGGGGCTCCGACGATCCGGCCTACCCGGTGCGGATGCGCTTCGAGCCGCTCGCGCAGTACAGCCGCCTGAAGACCCTCTTCCGCATCATCCTCGCGATTCCGATCGCGATCCTGCGCTACGTGATGACGATCCTGCTCGAGATCGGCGCGATCGGCGCCTGGATCGTGATCGTGATCACAGGCAAACTCCCGCGCGGGCTGTTCGACCTGATGGTGCTCGCGAACTCCTACATCGCGCGCTCGGACGCCTACCTGTACCTGCTCACCGAGACCTATCCCCCCTTCCAGGACGAGCAGACGCGCGCCGCGGGCACGCCCGCTGCGCCGCCGACTCCGGATTACCCCTCGGCTTCCTGAATCGCCCGGCCGACCGTTGGGAACGGGACCGCGCATGCGCGGTCCCGCCGGTGGGCGCATGCGCCCACCGGAAGCCGTGCCGCATGCGGCACGGCAGCAGGGCCGCATGCGGCCCTGCCCGGGGTCGCACATGTGCGACCCCGCCGAGCGGCGCATGCGCCGCTCGGGACAACATCAGCTTTATTAGCCACGTGCGGCCCTCCGGCATGTAGCAGCCTCAAGCCACGTGCGACCCTCCGCTTACGGCGCGTGCGCCGCCGGCCCCGTCCCTAGACGGGCGTGACCGCGTTGCGCTTCGCGGGCCACTCGCGCCGCTTGGAGCGCGCGTGCAGGAAGCGCCTGATCAGCTCCGCGCGCAGCTCCGCGGGCTGCACCACCGCGTCGATGGTCATCTCGGAGGCGAGGTGCAGGATGTCGATGTCCTCGCCGTACTCGCGGCGCAGCTCCTCGGTCCTGCGCGCGCGCTCGTCCTCGTCGGCGATCGCCTGCAGCTGGTTGTAGTAGACCGCGTTGATCGCCGCCTGCGGGCCCATCACGGCGATCGAGGCGCTCGGCAGGGCGATGCAGCAGTCGGGCTCGAAGGCCGGTCCGGCCATCGCGTACAGCCCGGCGCCGTAGGCCTTGCGCACGATCACCGAGATCTTCGGCACGGTCGCCTCGCTGACCGCGCTGATCATCTTGGCGCCGTGGCGGATGATGCCTTCGCGCTCGACCTTCGTGCCGATCATGAACCCGGGCACGTCCGCGAGGAACAGCAGCGGCACGTTGAAGGCGTTGCACGTCGCGATGAACCGCGCGGCCTTGTCGGCGGAGTCGCCGAACAGCACGCCGCCCTTCTGCTTGGGCTGGTTGGCGACGATCCCGATCGCCTGCCCGTCCAGGCGCGCGTAGGAGACGATCAGCTCCTTGGCCCAGCGCGAATGCACCTCGAGCAGCGAGCCCGCGTCCACGACGGCCGCGATCAGCTCCTTCATGTCGAATGGCTTGTTCTCGTCCGCGGGCACGATCTCCTCGATCGGAACGCTCGACGCCGGCCCCGCCGCGGCGCTCGCGGGCGGGCTCTGCTCCCAGTTACCCGGCATGTAGCCGAGATAGCGCCTTGCAAGCGCGATCCCATCCTCGTCGGACTTCACCAGCTGGTGTCCGCACCCGCTCACGCCCGTGTGCATGCGCGCGCCGCCCATCTCCTCCAGGCTGACCAGCTCGCCGATCACCATCTCGGCCATGCGCGGCGAGCCGAGGTACATCGAGGCGTTGCCCTCGCGCATGATCACGATGTCGCAGAAGGCCGGGATGTACGCGCCGCCCGCGGCGCTCGGGCCGAACAGCACGCACACCTGCGGCACCACGCCCGACATGCGCACCTCGTTGTAGAAGATCCGCCCCGCGCCGCGCCGGCCGGGGAACATCTGCACCTGATCGGTGATCCGCGCCCCGGCCGAGTCGACCAGGTAGACCATCGGCACGCGCAACTGCAGCGCCCGTTCCTGGATGCGCAGGATCTTCTCGACCGTCTTCGGCCCCCACGACCCGGCCTTGACCGTCGGATCGTTGGCCATCAGCGCGACCGTCCTGCCCTCGACCGTCCCCACTCCCGTCACGACCCCGTCGGCTCCCAGCCCGTCCTCCTGCCAGTTGGCCAGCAGCGCCTCCTCGGCGAAGCTCTCGGGGTCGAGCAGCAGCGCGATGCGCTCGCGCACCGGCAGCTTGCCCTGCTCGGCGGCCTTCTGACGATGGCGCTCGGGCCCGCCCGCGAGCGCGCGCTCGGTTGCTTCGCCCAGATCGCTCATCGGCTGCGGCCGCTCTCTCGTCTCGCGCTCGGCCGGACGTCCGCGCGCTTCTCAGATGCCCGGGTTCTCGACCGGCGCGTCGCCCGAGTAGTCGTAGAAGCCCATCCCCGACTTGCGCCCGTACCAGCCCGCGCTGAGCATCTTGCGCAGCACCGGCGGGCGCGCGAAGCGCCGCTCGCGGAACTCGTCGAAGAGCACGTCGCAGATCGACCCGAGCGTGTCCAAGCCGACGAAGTCCGACAGCGTCAGCGGGCCCATCGGGTGGCCCGCGCCGGCCTTCATCGCCTCGTCGATCTCGGCGATCGAGCCCACGCCCTCTTCGTAGGCGCGCATCCCGTCGAGCAGGTACGGCACCAGCAGGCGGTTGACGATGAACCCCGCGCGGTCTTTCGTTCCGATCGCGAGCTTGCCCTCGGACTTCGCGAACTCCAGGCCAACCGCGAACGCCTCCTCGGAGGTGGTCACGCAACGCACTACCTCGACCAGCTTCATCACCTGCGCGGGATTGAAGTAGTGCAGTCCCACGAACCGCTCCGGGCGGCTCGTCGCCGCCGCCTGGTCGATCACGGCCAGCGATGAGGTGTTCGTCGCGAACACCGCCTCGGGCTTGACGATCTGGTCGAGCTCCTTCCACATCTCGAGCTTCAGCGCAAGGCTCTCGGTGATCGCCTCGATCACCAGATCGCAGTCGGCGAGGTCCTTGTAGTCGGTCGTCCCCTCGATCCGCCCGCGCACCGCGTCGGCGTCCTCCTGACTGGACTTGCCCTTCTCGACCGCGCGCGCGAGCTGCTTCTCGATCTTGCCGATCCCCTTCGCGAGCGTCGCCTCGTCGACCTCGCGCAGCACCACCTCATAGCCGCTCTGAGCCGCCACCTGCGCGATCCCGTGTCCCATCAGCCCCGCTCCGAGCACGCCCACCTGCTTCAGCTGCTGCGCCATCTGCCCTCCGTTAGGTCTGCGATTTGTGAGCGCAGCCTATATCCCCACCCGTGCCGCCGAGTCCAGGTAGCCTCCGTTTGGTGGATTCCGAGGAGACGTTCGATCTCGCCGCGGCCGGCCTGCGCGCCGACGGCGGCGATCTGCGGGTCTCGGTCGAGGTGCTCGCCGCCAAGCTCGAGTCCTCGCTGCCCGGGCGCTGCCGCGTCGAGCGCCACGGCGGCGGCCTGCTGGGCCGCGGCGCCAAGCGCGTGCGCCGGCTGACGGTCGCCATCGGCGGCAGCACCTACGAGCTGAACGTCTCCGACGAGCAGATCGAGGGCTTTCGCGGGCGCGAGGTCGGTGGCATCTCGATCAAGCGCGAGCCCCTGACCCCCGACGCCTGGATCGCGGCGCTCACGGCCGAGCTGCAAACCGAGGCGCAACGCAGCGCGCAGGCGCGCTCGGCGCTGCAGGGACTGCTCGGCTGACATGCCCGAACCGACACAGGACGCGCAGCAGGAACGCGAGCAGGCGGAATCGCTCGCGCGCATCGAAGCCGGCCACATCCCCATCTCGGCCGAGCGACGCCTGGACGAGCTGCGCGAGCGCCGCGGCGGCGGCGCGTTCACCTCGGACCTGACGATCAACGGCTTCGCCCTCTGCCGGCAGCTGGGCCTGACGCCGCTCTCGCAGGTGATGGGCAGCTCGATCTACCAGATGGGCTATCAGGAAGCCTGGGGCCGGCCCGGGGAAGGTGGCCCGCTCGGTCTCGGCGGCACGTTCATGATCGAGCTCGACACGCTCTCGCAGGCGCTCAACGAGGTCCGCACCCGCGCCCTGGACCGGCTCGCCGAGGAGGCTCTGCGCATCGACGCCGACGCCGTCGTCGGCGTGGAAACGCGCGCCGGAGAATCCGAACTGAGCGCGAGCGCGGGGGGCGGCCAGCTCGCGCTGGAGCACATGGTGCTCGGCACGGCCGTGCGTCGCGCCGACTCCCGCCGCGACCGATCGTCCGGGATCGGCCAGCCGGTCCTGACGGAGCTGTCGGTCGCGGACTACGCGCTGCTGCTGCGGGCCGGCATCGAGCCCGCCGGGATCGTGGCGTGGAGCGCGGTCTTCTTCGCCGGCTACTCCTTCGGCGCGGGCGGCGGGCTGATGAGCATGGGCATGGGCGGTGCGACACAGAACTTCGAGCTGAGCGACTTCACCCAGGCCTTCTACAGCGCCCGCGAGTCGGTCATGACTCAGATCACCCGCCAGGCCGACTCGCTCGGCGCCGCCGGCGTCGTTGGCGTGCGTATCGGGCACACCGCCCGGCCGCACACGCTCAGAGGCGGCATCGGCGGCGCCGTCGGCGGTTTCGGCGGGCGCGAGATCCAGGGGCTGATGGTGACCTTCAACGCGATCGGCACCGCCATCCACCAGCACGAGGACGCCGCCGTCCAAGCTCCCGAACCCGTCCTGGACCTGTTCGCATGACCGTCCCCGCCCCACCGACGATCGTTCGACGCTGTCGCACGTTCGATCGCACCGCCCTGCCGACGACACTCGACCGACCCACTCACCCGACAAGGAGCATCACGCCATGACCGACGAGCGCGAGACCGCCTACGACCCATCCTCCCTGGAGGGCGTCCCCGAGGCGGGCCGCGCGCGCCTGGAGCAGAACCGCGCGGGCCTGTTCACCTCCGACCTCTCGGTCAACGAGTTCCTGCTCGTCAAGCAGGCCGGCTTCGAGCCACTCGGCCTGGTCGTGGGCAGCTCGATCTACCACATCGGCATGCAGCTCTCGGGCTGGAAGAAATCGCAGGAGATGACCGTCCTGTCCGAGGCCATGTACGGCGCGCGCCAGCTCGCGATGACGCGCATGGAGGAGGAGGCCGACCAGCTGGGCGCCGACGGCGTCGTGGGCGTGCGCCTGGACATCGGCCGCTACGAGTGGGGCCAGGACATGGCCGAGTTCATCGCCATCGGCACCGCGGTCAAGCATCGCGACGGCGTCCTGCACCGCGCTCCCAGCGGGCGCCCCTTCACGAGCGACCTCTCCGGCCAGGACTTCTGGACGCTCCTGCACACCGGCCACCGCCCCGTCGGCATGGTCATGGGCAGCTGCGTCTACCACGTCGCCCACCGCGGCATGCTCCAGTCGATGGCCCAGACCGGGCGCAACGTCGAGCTCTCGAACTTCACCCAGGCGCTCTACGACGCGCGCGAGCTGGCGATGGAGCGGATGCAGTCCGAGGCCCAGGAAACCGGCGCCGAGGGCATCGTCGGCGTGAACCTCCACGAGACCAGCCACGGCTGGGGTAGCCACACGATCGAGTTCTTCGCCGTCGGCACCGCGATCGTGCCCCGCGAGGGCCACGATCAGGAGATCCAACCGCCCACCACCGTGCTCGACCTGAGCTGAGCCCGACCTGAGCTGAGCCCGACCTGAGCCACGACCGGCAGACCGCAAGCCGACGGCTACACCCTTACATCAACACGTCCCACGACCCATCATGCACGACACCCAAGCCCACCGACCGATTCAGTAGGAGGACACCAGAGCATGAGCCTCGTCAGCACCGAAGACCGCGGCGCCGTCCGCCACGTCGTCCTCAATCGCCCCGACAAGCGCAACGCGATGAGCCAGGCCCTGCTCGTGGAGCTCCGCGACGCCCTGAGCGGGGCGGCGGCCGACGCTTCCGTGCACTGCGTCGTGCTGCGCGGCGAGGGCCGCGTGTTCTCCGCTGGCGTGGACCTGAACGAGCTCGCGGCCTTCGCCGGCGATCCCTCCGTCCTGCGCCCCTTCCGCGGCGTGTTCCTGGACTGCGCGAACCTCTGCGAGCAGATGCCCAAGCCGGTCGTCTGCCAGATCCACCACACCTGCGTCGGCGGCGCCCTGGAGATCGCTCTCGGCTGTGACCTGCGCATCGCCTCGGAGGGCTCTCAGTTCGCCCTCCCCGAGGTCCGCTTCGGGATCATCCCCGACGTCGGCGGCTCCTCACGGTTGCCCGCGGTAGTCGGCCTGGGCCGCGCGAAGGAGCTGATCATGACCGCCGCCACGATCGACGCGGTCGAGGCCCATCGCATCGGGCTGGTCAACCGCGTCGTGCCCGCCGAGGAGCTCGAGGCGGCCACGCAGACGCTCGTGGACGAGCTGCTCGCCAACTCTCACGTCGCGGTCGGGCGCGCCAAGCTCGTGATGGACGCCTCGGCCCGCCCCACGCTCTCGCGGAGCCTGGAGATGGAGGTCGCCGTTCAGGAGTACTGCGTGGCCGCGATGCGCGAGGGCGCCCGGCAGGCCGAGTCGGCGGCGGCCGAGGCGGAGGCGGAGGCGGAGGCGGTCGCCGGGTAGAACGCGTGAGCAAGCTCATCGCCCGATCGGCGCGACGCTCTAAGGCAGATCACCCACCGCCCGATCCGCAAGGCACAGCCCGTTGGCCATCAGCCAGTGAAGATCCTGTCCAGCCGCCTCATCGCGTATCGCGCGAGCGAGTCCGAGCATCGCGTACACCCGTGTGCCCGTCGCGAGCCTGCGGTTCACATCCTTGACAACATCGCGCTTGATCGCCAGGTCGGCAGTGTAGAAGCGCACGTCGGTCCCGATGTCGACAAGTGCGCCCGCACCGAAGGGCCCGCCGTTGTCGCGCAGGAGCTCACGCGTGAGAGGATTGCGGGGTCCCGTTACCGGACGGACGTGCCGGTAGGTCACGGTATCGATTCCGGCCACGCAGATCCGTGAGCCGGTCATGCGCGTGACGTGGTTGACGACGATCCGCACAGTCCATTCGGGCAGCCTCTCAGAGGTGCACGATCTCCACGTCGGGCCAACGCTCGGCGAGGAACTCCGCGACTAGGCGACGGTGGCAGTGCTCGGCATCGGCCTCGCTGCAGAGCAGCGCCGTGCGCCGTGCGAAGGTCGAAGGTGAGAGCGCCTCGTGGATGCGGCGGCTCTCCATCAGCGCCCGAAACTCCCGCTCATATGCCCCCCAGCCTCCTTTGCGCTTCTTGTATGCGTCGAGGATGTCCTGGGTGGGTGCGAGCAGCGGCTCGTGCTCGTATACGGCCCCCACGAGCTCTTTTGCAAAATAGGGAAGATCCTGCGCCTTGGCGAAGCCGGCGAGCTGAGAGGTGTTGTTGAGCCGTACGTCGAGCAGGCGCTCGACACGTGCGTCGGTTAGCCGGGTGAAGAAACGCTCAGCCGTCGTCTGGGTGAAACCGATCGTATAGATCTCCACGGCAGTTCATCATGCCCGAACAGCATGTCCTGTGCGTGATCGTCTCGCAGCTGCACCGAGCGCTCGCTCAGCACGTCCCCGTCCGGAAGTATGTGGCGCAGCTCCGCGCCCCGGTCACACAGGACCTTGCCCACTAGGAGCCTGCGATGGCACTCATGCGGCTGCCCGCAGCTGCACAGCAACGCGATGCGATGCCCAGACGCGCCGCGCAGGATCGCGTCGATCGCCTCGTCGAAGGCGGGCTCCATGGCCATCCTGTCGTACAGGGCATGACCGTCGGCGTCGAGCTGATCTTCGCGCTGAGGACGCCCGCCGAGCGCTGAGCCGAGGAACGTATAGCGAATGCTGCACCCCTCGATCGAGGCCTGCAGCTCGTCGCGGTTGAAGTGCGACGCATAGCGAGAGTAGGGATGAGACCGTACGTCCACCACATGCGCGATGCGGTGACGCCGCACCAAGGCAAGGAGCACCTCGGCATCGTGGTTTGAATGCCCCACAGTCCACACTGCTGGTGGAATCCCCATCGAACCTCATGCTAGAGAGGTCGGCCGACGTCTTGCTCAGGGCTCTTCGCCACTCCTAGCGTAGTCCCCCCTCGCTTCACCCCACCCCACCGGTCCCGCCACAAGCGTGTGGCTTCCAAGCGGTCGCCCCAGCACCTCCTGCGCCTGGCGTGCGCAGGCAACGAGTGCGTCCAGGTCGATGCCGGTCTCGATCCCCATCTCCTGCAGCATCGAGACAAGGTCCTCGCTAGCGATGTTGCCCGTCGCTCCCGCCGGCACCGGGCATCCCCCCAACTCGCCGAAGCTCGACTCGAAGCTCTCCACACCGGCCTCCAGCGCGGCGAGGACGTTCGCGAGACCCTGCCCGCGCGTGTTGTGAAAATGCGCCGTCAGCTCGACCCCCGGCAGCCCCTCGCGCCACTGTGCGAACAGCTCGCGCACCTGGCGTGGGTTGGCCATGCCGGTCGTGTCGCCGAACCCGATCTCTTGAGCGCCCGCGTCGCGCAGGCGCGCTGCGATGTCGAGCACCCGCTCGGGGGGCACGCGCCCCTCGTAGGGGCATCCGAAGGCGGTCGAGATCACGCCCTCGCAGCGCAACCCCTCGGCACGAGCGCGTCCCAGTACGACCTCCAACCCCGCCAACGACCCGGCGATCGAGCGGTTCACGTTCTCGCGGTTGTGCGTCTCCGAGGCCGACATGAACACGTTGATCTCCTCGAACGCCGCCCGGCCGCCCCGTGTGGCGAGATCCTCGCGCAGCTCGAGCGCGCGATCCAGACCGCGCTCGTTGGGAATCAGCACGCTCACGGCCACCGCCTCGGGCACGTCGATGCGCGCCAGCACCTCCCCCGCGTCCGCGAGCTGTGGGATCACGTCGGGCCGCACGAAGCTCGTGACCTCCAACCGTCTGACCCCGGTGCGGGCGAGCGCGTCGATCAGCTGCACCTTGCGCGCCGTCGAGATCACCTCGGGCTCGTTCTGAAAGCCGTCGCGCGGACCGACCTCCCTGATCCTCACCGCGCGCGGCAGTTCGCTCATGATCAGCTCACGCTCTTCGCCGACCCGCTCACCACATCGACAGCCCGCCACTTACGTTCAGCGTCTGCCCGGTCACATACGAGGCGTCCTCGCTCGCCAGGAAGGCGATCGCGGCCGCGACCTCCTCGGGCTCGCCCGCGCGACCCATCACGGTCGCATCCACCATGCCCTGCTTCAGCCGCTCGCCGATCTCGCCCAGCGTCTGCGGCGCGCTGTTCAGCAGCGGCGTCTCGATCGGCCCGGGAGCGACCGCGTTGCAGCGCACGCGATAGCGCGCGCTCTCGCGGGCGATCGCCTTGGTGAAGCCGATCACGCCGGCCTTCGCGGACGAGTACACGACCGAGCCCTGCGAGCCCACGCGACCGGCCTCGCTGGCGACGTTCACGATCGCGCAGCCACTGCGACGCTCCTGCATCCGCGGCAGCACCGCGTGCGTGACCGCGAGCACCCCGCGAAGGTTCACGCCCAGGACGAAGTCCCACAGCTCCTCGTCGGTGTGGACGAAGTACGAGAAGCGGTCGGTCCCGGCGTTGTTGACGAGCACGTCGACGTCCCCAAGCTCATCGACGGTCGCGGCGACGCCGTCTCTCACCGAGCTCGTGTCCGCGACATCGAGCAGGCAGGCGAACCCGTCCAGCTCGCCGGCGACGCCGCGCGCGCCGTCCAGGTCCAGATCTCCGATCGCCACCCGCGCGCCCTCCGCGGCCAGTCGTCGCGCCGTGGCAGCGCCGATGCCCGACGCCCCGCCGGTGACGAGCGCGGTCTTGCCCTCGAGTCTCATCTCCTCAAGCCTATAGGCCCGTGCCGGAGGCCCTCATTCGCATCGGAAGACCCTCATCCTTGCCCAAGGGCCTGATACACGCCCAGCGGACCCCGGACCGCGAACCCCGACCCTATACTCGGCCGCCGTGCCCTCGCCGACGCCCTCCACCCCCGATGCGGTAGCGGTTGTCGGCGCCTCGGGCTCGCTCGGCTTCGGTCTGGCCATCCGCCTCGCCCGCACGGGCATTCCGATCGCGACCGGCTCGCGCGACCCCGAGCGCGGTGTCGAAACCGCGACACGCGCGGCCGCCGCGGTCCCGGATGGCTCGTTCGCCGGCTATGACAACGCGGGCGCGGTGCGCGAGGCGGGCACGGTGATCCTGAGCGTCCCCTTTCGCAACCAGTCCGAGACGCTGACGAACCTGCGCGAGGCGCTGCGCCCCGGCCAGCTCCTGATCGACGCGACCGTGCCGCTCGCGGCCGCGGTCAGCGGCAAGGCGACACGCATGCTCGGCGTGTGGCAGGGCTCCGCCGCCGAGCAGGCGGCCGAGATGGCGCCCGAGGGCGTGCGCGTCGTCTCGGCTCTGCACACGGTCAGCGCCGCCAAGCTGAGCGACCTCGACCACGCGCTCGACGAGGACGTGCTCGTCTGCGGCGATGCGCGCGCGGACAAGCGCGAGGCGGCCCTGCTGATCGAGCGGATCGAGGGCCTGCGCTGCGTGGACTGCGGGCGCCTGGAGATGTCGCGCACGACCGAGTCGCTGACCGCGCTGCTGATCGGCGTGAACGCCCGCTACAAGGTCCACGCGGGCATCCGTCTGGCGGGCCTGCCCGATCCCACCTGGGAGTAACGTTTCCCGTGACCGCAAGCGACAGGACGAGTGCGGACGTGAGCGAAGACGGCAGGACCGATCGAGATGTCGTGGTGCTCGCCGGAGGCACCGGCGGAGCCAAGCTGGCGCGGGGCATGCTCGACGCGCTCGCTGCGCCGCAGCGCCTGACCGTGATCGCCAACACGGGCGATGACGTCGAGATCTACGGCGCCCACGTCTCCCCGGACCCCGACCTCGTGTCCTTCTGGCTGGCCGATCTCATCGACGAGCGCGGCTGGGGTCTGCGCGAGGACACCTTCGCGGTGATGGACGGTCTGCGCGAGCTCGGGCACGAGGTGTGGTTCAACCTCGGCGACCGCGACCTCGCCTGGTGTCTGGAGCGCGCGCGGATGCGCGACGAGGAGGGGCTCGCCCCGACCACGGCGCTGGGGCGCCTGAACGAGGCCATCGGGGTGCGCGCGCGAGTGTTGCCGATGAGCGATGACCCCGTGCGCACGTGGGTGCGCAACCCATCCGGCTGGTGCTCCTTCCAGGAGTTCATGATCCGCGAACGCGCGCAGGGCATCGTCGAGGGACTGGAGTTTCGCGGCGCCGAGGAGGCCGCGCCGAGCGAGCAGGCGCTCGCTGCGATCACCGGCGCAAGCGCGATCGTGATCGGTCCCTCCAACCCGCTCGCCTCGATCGCCCCGATCCTCGCCGTACACGGCATGCGCGAGGCGATCGCCGACGCTCCCGCACCCGTCGTCGCGGTCAGCCCGGTCGTCGGCGGGGAGATCCTGAAGGGTCCCACCGCCGCGTTCATGGCCTTCGCCGCGCTGGAGTGCAGCGCCGACGGCGTGGCCGACTTCTACGGCGAGCTCCTCGACGGGATCGTCGCGGACGAGAACGTCGCGCGGCTGCCCACGCTGCAGATCGACACGCGCATGCACGACCCCGCCGCGAGGAGGAGCGTCGCCCGGCAGACGCTCGACTTCGCGCTGGCGCTGGCCTAACGATCGCGGTCGCGATCGCCGCTTGCGGCGCACTATCGTCTGCGGGATGCGCACCGCGGCGATCCTCCCCGTCAAGAGCTTCGCGCGCGCCAAGCAGCGCCTCGGCGCGAGCGTCGCCGATCCGCTGCGCGCGAACCTCGCCCGGGCGATGGTCGGCGACGTGCTGGTCGCGCTCAGCGAGAGCGCCGCGATCGAGCGCACGATCGTGGTCACGCGCGAGGACGCCATCACCGCGGCGGCGCTCCACCTGAGCGCCCTCGTGGTAAGGGACAGTGACGAGGAGAGCCAGAGCGTGGCAGTCGCCCTCGGCGTGGAGCGCGCCCTCGAGGAGGGGTTCGAGCGCGTCCTCTGCGTGCCCGGCGACTGCCCAGCCCTTGACCCGGCCGAGCTCGACTCCCTGCTCGGGTCCACTGGACCAGGGGTCGTGATCGTGCCCGACCGCCACGGCACCGGCACGAACGGCCTGCTGCTCTGCCCCCCCGACGCAATCGCCGCGAGCTTCGGAACGGACAGCTGCGAGCGTCACCGCGCCCTCGCGCGAGCAGCCGGCAGCGCCTGCCGAATCGAGCGCCCGCCCTCGCTGCTGCTCGACATCGACACCGGCGCGGATCTCGCCGCGCTGCGAGAGCGACTATCCGGTGCGCCTACGGGCGCGGCGCGGACACGAGCCGTGCTCGGTCTCTCGGCGCACTCGACCCTCGCGCCGATCGCCGAGACAGGCTGAGCGAGCGTTCGGCGTGACCGACGAGGAACAGCAAGGCGACGAGCGGCGCCGCCACCTCCGCGCCACCGCCCTGGGCGGTCTTCCGGAGGTGCATCCAGGGGACGATCTCGGCGCGATGATCGTCGCCGCGCTCGCCGCTGAGCGACCTCCCGGATCCCTGAGGGACGGACAGATCGTCGCGATCGCGCACAAGGCCGTCTCCAAGGCCGAGGGCTCGGTCGTCGCGCTCGCCGACGTCGAGTCGAGCGAGCGCGCCTGTGAGCTCGCTGCCGAGGCCGAAGCGACGACCGGCGCTCCGCGCGATCCGCGCGCAGTCCAGGTCGTGCTCGACCAGTCGACCGAGCTTCTCCGTTCCGAGCGCGGCATCTTGATCTGTCGCACGCACCACGGCTTCGTGTGCGCCAACGCCGGCGTCGACGCCTCCAACGCCTCCACGGAGGGCGTCACGGACACGCTCGTGATCCTCCCCCGCGACCCCGACGCCTCGGCACGGGCACTGCGCGCGCGCGTGCGTGCGCTGACGGGGGCGAGCGTCGCCGTGCTGATCACCGACAGCTTCGGACGCGCCTGGCGCCACGGGCAGTGCGACGTGGCGCTCGGCTGCGCCGGCATGACCCCACTGGACGACTGGCGCGGACGGACCGACGCCGCGGGCCTCCAGCTGCGGGCGACCTGGCTGGCGGTCGCCGACGCCGCGGCGGCGACCGCCGACTTGGCACGCGCGAAGGACTCGCGAGAGCCGGTGGTCTTGATCGAGGGCCTGCAGCGGTTCGTGACCGTCGAGGATGGGCCGGGTGTGGCTGCACTTCTGCGCCCGCTGGAGGAGGACATGTTCCGCTGACAACCCTCCGCAATCGGGCCGCGTGTCAGGGCGATCCGGTTGAGGGGGCCCTGCCAAGCCCCAACGGCGAGCTCGTACTAAGCGGCGACGGCAAGCTCATAGCGGCGCACGATCTCGTACAGCGTCGTGCGCTCGGCCGCCGGGCGCCCGGCGCGATGCGCGGCTGCGATCAGCTCGTCGGGGTCGAGCTTGGTGCCGTGATAGCTGCCGGCGAGACGGCTGATCGACTCCTCCATCAGCGTCCCGCCAAGATCGTTGACACCCCAGCGCAGCGACTCGGTGGCCGCGTCGAGGCCCATCTTCACCCACGACGCCTGCAAGCTGGGAATCGTGCGCCCGAGCGCGAGACGGAAGACCGCCGTGTGCTTGAGGTTCTCCTCGCGCGAGATCTCCTCCACGCCGTGCGTACGCCCGAGCAGCGTCTGAAAGGGGATGAACGAGAGCGGCACGAACTCCGTGATCCCGCCGCTGCGTTCCTGCAGCTCGCGCACGACGCGCATGTGCTCGGCGAGCTCCCACGGCTCCTCGATGTGGCCGAACATGACCGTCGAGGTCGAGCGCAGCCCGGCGCGGTGTGAGGCCTCGATGATCTGCACCCAGCGCGCGACCGGCAGCTTGTTCGGTGAGATGCGCTCGCGCACGCCGTCGTGCAGTACCTCGGCGGCGGTGCCCGGCGTCGAGCCCAGGCCGGCGTCGCGCAGCTGCTCGAACACCTCGTCGGGCGGCAACCCGGAGATGTCGCACATGTGCGCGATCTCCATCGGGCTGTACGCGTGCAGGTGCAGCTGTGGCGCTAGCTGCTTGGCGAAGCGCAGCCAGCCGAGGTAGTCCTCGAGCGACCAGTCGGGATGGATGCCCGACTGGATGCAGAGCTCGCTCGCCCCGAAGTCGACCGCTTCCTGCACACGTCGCGCGAACTCCTCGCGATCGTGCTCGTAGGCGTCGGGCGAGCGCTTGCCCTGACCGAAGCCGCAGAAGGCGCAGCCGACGGTGCAGACGTTCGAGACGTTGATGTTGCGGTTGACCACGAACGTGACCGTCTCCCCCGCCAGCTCCGAGCGCAGCTCGTCGGCGGCCTCGCGCATCGCCTCGATCGCCTCGGGACGAGTCTCGGCGAACATCGCCGTCAGCTCCTGCGCGCTCAGCGCGATGCCATCGCGGCCCTTCTCGACCGCGCCTGCGACCAGATCGGGGCGGATCGGCGCCGGTGGCTCGGTGCGCCCGGAGCCGCGACGCGGGATGAAGCTCCAGTACTTGACCTTGATCGTGTCCAGCACCGCGGGCGCGATCCACTCGGGGTCGATGTAGCGCGGATAGACGCACAGGCGCTCGGTCAGCGCGACGCCGTCGCGCTGCAGCTCCTTGCGAACCTGATGGGGCGAGGGAAAGGGATGCTCGGGCGATATGTGATCGCCGTTCGCCGAGAGGCCGCCGAGATCGGTGGCGCCCGCGGCCACGAGCTCACCCCACCAGTCGGCGAGGTTCGGCGGCACCTGAATCCCGATGTCGGGCAGCAAACGCCTGGTCTCGGCGATCAGGCGCTTCATGTCGTCGATCGACACCGCGCACGCCCAGTCCGGCAGCGGCAGGTGTGGTCGTTCGAACACAGAGTCCTTGCCACCCTCCGCGACCCCGGTCTGCCAGTAGGCGCGGGCCGCCGCATCGGCGATCTCGGCCGGCTCCTGTCCGTAGTAGCGCTGGTGCGGCACGAAGTTCTGCAGGATCACCTCCTGGATGTGACCGTGCTCTGCGTGCACCGCGGCGATCGCTTCGAGCGAGGCGATGCGCTCCTCCTCCGTCTCGCCGATCCCGACGAGGATGCCGCTCGTGAACGGGATCTTCAGCTCGCCCGCCGCGCGGATCGTCTCCAGCCGGCGTGCCGGGTGCTTGGTCGGCGAGCCCGCGTGCACGGTCTCCATCAGGCGCTCGGAGATCGACTCCAGCATCAGTCCCTGCGAGGCCGTCACCTCGCGCAGGCGCGCAAGGTCCCCACCCGAGAGCACGCCCAGGTTCGTGTGCGGCAACAGCCCGCGCTCGAGCGCGCGTTCGCAGGTCCAGACGACATAGGCCGTGAAATCCTCGTGTCCGTGCTCGGCCAGGCGCGCGGCGACGCCCGGGTTGACCTCGGGCTTCTCGCCCGTCAGCACCAGCAGCTCCTTGACCTGGCGCCTGGCCGCGCCGTCGAGGATCTCGATCACCTCCTCGGGCGAGTAGAGGTGCGCCTGATGGGTGGCGAACGCGCAGTACTTGCAGTAGCACCGACACGTACGCGACAGCGACAGCGTCAGGTTGCGCGAGAAGGTCACTCGGCGGCGCACCCTCCGCAGTGTATGACCAGTCGGTCCGTCCGACCGGGATCGTAAGTTGCCGGCATGTCCGAGGATGCACTGCGCCGGGCGGTAGCCGAGTTCATCGGTGCCTTCACGCTGATCTTCATCGGCGCCGGCGCGGCGGTCGCCGCCAACCAGATCCACGACCCGAGCCTGATCGGCGTGGCGATCGCG
>Ga0210387_10000605_pt1 | contig 25772 bp, 17 predicted proteins | sample IncBWC7OmetaG_FD_160108 | JGI IMG/M metagenome (GOLD analysis project Ga0210387, IMG submission 160108) | Forest soil microbial communities from Barre Woods Harvard Forest LTER site, Petersham, Massachusetts, United States - Inc-BW-C-7-O ...
GCACAGTACAATCAGCAGGGCTCCCGCAAAAAAGGAATAGGTATTGCCACTTTTCTGCACGGCGCGGGATTCACTGGTTCCGGCGAGCGCTTTCTAGGATCGGTGGTTGGAGTGGAAGCCTGCACCGACGGCAGCTTACGCATTCTCGTCTCCAGCACGGAATTCGGTCAGGGAACCAACACGGTGTTGTGCCAGATTGTCGCCGAAGCTCTCGGTCTGAAGTATGAAGACGTCAGCATCGCTCAACCCGACACGCACGCGGTGCCGAACAGCGGCCCCACAGTCGCCTCGCGCACGGTCATGGTCGTTGGAAAACTCGTGCAATCGGCCGCCGTTGGAATCGAGAAAACCCTGACAGCGAGCGGCATGCTCCCCGATTCTTACACGCCCGAAGAATTCCGCGCCTCCTGCCGCGCCTACGTCGCAAAACACGGCATATTCCGCAGCTTGGCGCAGTACGAACAGCCTGGCGATATCGTTTGGGACGAGGAAAAATATCGCGGTTCAGCGTACGCGGCATTTGCTTGGGCGGTTTACGTCGCGGAAGTCACGGCGGATCTGACCACGTACAGCGTATCCGTGGATGACTTCGTCGCGCTTCAAGAGATAGGCAAGGTCCTTCACCCCGTTCTCGCGAAAGGACAAATCACCGGCGGCGTTGCGCAGGGCATCGGCTTCGCCCTATACGAAAAAGTGATTTGGGAGCAAGGCCGCATGCAGAACGGCCAGATGACCAACTACATCATGCCCACTTCCGCCGATCTTCCTCCAATTCGCGTTTATTTCGAAGAATTGGGCAACGTTCATGGAGCCTATGGCGCAAAAGGAATTGGCGAACTACCGATGGACGGCCCTGCCCCGGCGATTGTCAACGCCATCGAAGACGCGCTAAACGTTTCTTTCAATTCGATTCCTTTGCTACCAGAAGACATCTTCGCCGCGCTCTCCGAAAGTGCGACGCCCGAGATCGTGGCCCCAACCGCGCGAGGAGGAGAATGAGCCAAGCTCCACTGGATCGCGCAAAATCCGAAATCACTTTCACGGTCAACGAAAAACTGGAAACCGTGCATGTTTACGCGATGGAGCGCCTCCTGGATGTTCTTAGGCACGAGCTTGGATTAACAGGGACAAAAGAAGGCTGTGGCGAAGGCGAGTGCGGCTCCTGCTCTGTCTTGATCGATGGAATGCTCGTGAATAGTTGCCTCATTCCCGCGCTCCAGGCGAACGACACGAAAATCGTTACGATCGAGGGCCTTGCAGCAGACGGCCGCTTGCAAATCTTGCAGGAAGCATTTCTCGTCTGCGGCGGCGCCCAATGCGGCATCTGCACTCCAGGAATGATTCTGGCGTCCCTTCATCTGCTGGAGAAAAAGCCGCAACCCACTCTCGAAGAAATCCGCGAAGGGCTTTCCGGCAATCTTTGCCGCTGCACCGGCTATATTCAAATCTTTGAAGCCGTGGCGGACGCTGCACGCCGCGGAGCCTCAACGTGAAGGCCTACCCTGCTGAATTCGAACTTGTCGCCCCGCGCACTTTGCCCGATGCTCTATCGCTTCTCGCGCGCGAACCGGGCGGATGGCTTCCCGTCGCTGGTGGCACGGACGTCATGGTGCAATATTCCGCCGGAAAACTCCCCGCGCGCAAGTTGGTCAGCATCTGGAATCTTCCAGAGTTGCGTCGCATCGAAGTTACGGCGGACGAAATCCAAATCGGCGCGGGATGCACGTACACCGATTTGCGCGAACACGAATTGATCAATCGCGAGTTTCCATTGTTGTCCAGCTCCGCAAGCTGGACCGGCGGAATCGCCAACCAGAATCGCGGAACGCTCGGCGGCAATATCATAAATGCTTCACCAGCCGCGGATTCTCTCCCCGCACTTCTGGTGTATGAGGCAGACCTCCTTCTCGTTTCTGCGCGAGGCGAACGTCGCGTTCCCTATGTAGGCTTTCACATCGGCTACCGCAAAACCCAGCTCGCAGCCGGCGAACTGATCCGCGCCATCTGCCTGAAAACACAATTTTCAGGTTACTATGCCCATGCGCGCAAAGTCGGAGCACGCAATGCACAAGCGATTTCGAAAGTGTGCCTCGCGGCGTTGGGACTCTTGGCGGATGGCGTGGTTGATGACATTCGCCTCGCCATGGGAAGCATTGCTCCCATTCCCGTGCGTTTGTCGGAGACGGAACGAATCGTAAAGGGAAAACACATCGATCCCCTGCTTATCCAATCCGCGAGAACTATGGCTGCCTCGGAAGTCCGCCCCATTGATGACATCCGTTCCTCGGCTCGCTACCGCGCGGCTGTAGCGGGAAACCTGGTCGCGGAGTTCCTAGAGCAGCTAGGCGCACGAGGCTTGCGCAGCGAAAATGCGAAAAATGTGCTCGCGCGATGGAACGGTTTGGAGCAGGGCAAAGCCGCTGAGGAGATCTTGCCCTGTTGCGGCTCAAAAGCCTGGGCGCACGGGATGGCAGCTCGAAGACCACTCCTCCATGAAGCGGCCTTATTGGCTGCCTGTGACGAAGTCTGGAAAGGCCTCCCGGAAGCCGATTGGTTGGAAGCGTTTCGAAGCCATCCGCGGATTGGCGATTCACTTTCGCCAACCTCCGCGCCTGCGCGGTCTGCCGCTTGGTCAGGCCAAGAACAGCAAAAAGTTGGAGCTGCAGGCGAGGATGTCAAGATCGCTCTTGCGGCAGGCAACCGCGCGTACGAACAAAAATTCAACCGCATTTTCATTGTCTGTGCCGCTGGCAAATCCGCGCACGAAATTCTTGAAATCCTCCGGAGGCGTTTGCAGAATGACGAAATAACCGAACTTAATCAAGCAGCCGAACAACAGCGCCACATCGCGCGTCTTCGGCTGAAGAAATGGCTCTCTTCATGAATCGCATTTCGACCCACGTTTTGGACACTGCTCAGGGTAAGCCCGCAAAGGATGTGCCGGTACGACTCGAGAGGCAAGAGTCCGCCGGTGAGTGGCGCGTTCTCAGTTCCTCCCGCACGGATGGCGACGGCCGCTGCCCTCAATTGCTGCCCGAAAATGAAACCCTTCGTGAGGGCAACTACCGTTTGGCGTTCGATACTGCTAGCTATCACCTTGCTCAAAAGATCCAAGGACTTTATCCGGTCATCGAGATTACATTTCACGTGCGCGACGGCGAATCTCACTTTCACATTCCGCTGCTCCTGAGTCCGCACGGTTATACGACGTACCGGGGAAGCTGATTTGATGATTAAGCTAGCGGAAAACAGCTACGGCAAATCGCGAGTTCGACTCGCAAAAGTGAAGCGCCATCCCGACCATCACGATTTTCGCGAATGGACGATCGAGATTGCGCTCGGAGGTGACTTCGACTCCTGCTTCGTCGCTGGCGATAACAGCAAAATTCTCCCCACAGACACAATGAAAAATACTGTGTACTCGCTGGCGCGAACCTCCTCGGCGGAATGCATGGAGGAGTTTGGCAAGGAACTAGTCGCATTCTTCCTGGAGCGTAACCCGCAAGTCTCCGCCGCGCGAGTCGCGCTCTCGGAAAAACCCTGGCAGCATCTGCTGTTGGGCGGGAATCCGCATCCCACGACTTTTGTGCAATCAACTAGTGAGTGCCAGACTGCGGAAATTACGGCAACGTGCAACGCTGGGCCGTCAGTCCGGGCAGGGCTTGAGAACTTGGTCATCCTGAAAACGGCGAATTCCGGATTTGCAGGATTCATTAAGGATTCTTTGACTACTCTGCCGGAATCCACCGACCGCTTGTTATGCACTTCTGTCCGCGCGCGATGGGACTATCTGTCGCCTACCGTTCCCTTTGTCGCTTTGCGCTCCAAAATCCGCGACATCCTGCTCAATGTGTTTTCCTTTCATTCAAGCAAATCCGTGCAACACACCTTGTACGCCATCGGAGAAGCCGCACTCGCAAGCGTTCCGGAAATCGACAGCATCGAATTGACGATGCCCAACAAACACTACTTTCTTGCGGATCTTTCCCGTTTTGGGCAAGACAATCCTTACGAGATTTTTGTGCCCATCGACGAGCCCCACGGCACCATCGAGGCACGCATTCGCCGTCAAGGTTAAAATTCTGTGTCCACAGCTGGGAGCACAACAATCCGTGCGGAAGAAGTGATTGCTCGCTGCCAAATACTGGCGTCTTTCTCCGAAGATGCGGGCAGCACGCGTCGCACATTTCTTTCCCCTCCGATGCACGATTGCCACCGCGAACTCACGAAGTGGCTTGCAGCCGCGGGGGCCGAGGTGACAGTCGATGCGGCTGGCAATCTGCGTGGCTTGTACGCCGCCGCGCACTCCACTGCGCCACGCCTGCTGCTCGGTTCCCACCTCGATACAGTCCCCAATGCCGGAGCCTATGACGGCATTCTCGGAGTTGTCATCGCGGTCGCTCTCGTCGAATCATTGCAAGGTCGCCGCCTTCCTTTCGCCATCGAGGTCGTCGGTTTTTCCGAAGAGGAAGGAGTTCGCTTCGGTTCACCCTTCATCGGCAGCCGCGCGTTGGTCGGCAGCCTTGATGAGGAACTCCTGAATCGGCAGGATGCAAACGGAATCTCAGTTCGAGACGCCATTAAATACTTTGGACTGAGTCCATCAGAAATTCCGCGTGCAGCGCTGAGTAACGACACGCTTGCCTACCTGGAATTTCACATCGAGCAAGGACCGATCCTCGAATCACTCGGAAGGTCGCTAGGTGCAGTAGACGCCATCGCGGCACAGACCCGTATGACCTTCGAGTTTATGGGCCGTGCCAACCATGCGGGCACAACGCCAATGCATCTACGTCACGATGCCATCGCCGCCGCCGCGGAGTGGATTATTGACGTCGAACGCACGGCTCATAACCACTCTGGGCTTGTCGCCACCGTAGGCCAAATCGAAGCAAAACCCGGCGCAACCAACGTGATCTCCGCAGAAGCTCGCGTGACATTGGATGTTCGCCACAAGTCCAGTGACATTCGCGACGGCGCTGTCGAGACACTCGTTCGAGTGGCTCACGAGATCGCCGGGCGCCGCGGTCTCTCGCTTCGGCAAAGTGTGTTGCTCAGCCAGCCAGCAGTAGCGATGGATCCGTTTCTCGTCGATCAGATTCATGACGCCATTCGCAGCGCCGACTGCCAGCCGCATCGCATGACCAGCGGAGCCGGCCACGATGCCATGATCCTCGCCGAAAAAGTTCCCGCGGCAATGATTTTTCTGCGCTCTCCCGGCGGAATCAGCCATGATCCCGCGGAGTCCGTCGAGGTGGAAGACGTCGCTAAAGCGCTCGACTGCGGCGTGCACTTGCTCGATCAGCTTGCCAATTCCACCGAACTTCAAAAAAGGATGTGCCGTGCATAATCTTGGTCAAACGCGAAGCTCCCAAAAACACAACCATCTGCTCCTCACCCCAGACACGTTCGTTCGAACCGCGTTGCCCGGCATGAAAGCGTGCGCCGCCATCGTGCACGCAGGTCCAGCCATGGGCGCACGATTCACTGAATACACCGCCGAATTCGAATCCGGCGGCGAACTTGGCCCAACCACAGCCCAGCGCTTCCTCTACGTCCTCGAAGGGAATCTCAAACTAGAAGTGGATGGCCGCCAGAACGATCTTGGAGCACGCGGCTATGCGTACTTGCCCGAAGGCACATCGCATCGCGTTCTCGCAACGAAACCAAGCCGCGCCGCTGTCATCGAAAAACACTACGAGCCGCTCGCATCCTTCGAATCACCACGCGCCATCGTTTCCAGCGAAGACAGCATTCCTTCCGAGCCGCTTGATGGTGATGAGAGCTTGCAGGTGAAACATTTGCTTCCCGACACAATGAATTTCGATTTCGCCGTAAACTCCATGGTGTATCAGCCGGGAGCCGCGCTGAGCATGGTCGAAATGCACATCATGGAGCACGGTTTGCTAATGATCGAGGGCGGCGGCATTTATCGTCTGGGCGATTCGTGGTACCCGGTCACCGCTGGCGATTTTATCTGGATGGCGCCGTGGTGCCCGCAGTGGTTCGGCGCCATCGGCAAAGCCCCAGCAAAATATCTCATCTACAAGGATTGGAACCGGCATCCGCTAGCAGTCGCGGCGCCTGGAATTGCGCCGCTGGCAACTGCGCCACTGAAAAGTACTGCTGCTGAAAGCAAAACACGATCAACAAGCAAACGTCGATGAGCACAAAGTTCCGATGAGCACAACGATCCGATGAACCAGCGCATCCCAACAAATCTAGAAGTGGACCAAGCTCTTCTCCAAAAAGAAATCGAGGAACTTGCTTCGATTTCCGAAGCGGAGGCCCCGGCGGTCACGCGCATTGTATTTTCGCCGACGGATCTGAAAGCGCGCGCGTGGTTCATGGCTTGCTGCGAAAAAGCAGGGCTGGCCGTGCGCCAGGATGCCATCGGAAATATTTTCGCGCGGTGGGCTGGCTCCGAGCCAAACGCTCCGGCGGTGGGAACCGGTTCTCATATCGACGCAATTCCCAACGCCGGAAAGTACGATGGCGTTGTGGGCGTGCTCGGCGGACTCGAGGCAATTCGTTCCTTGCAGCGCGGCGGTTTCCGCCCGAAACATTCGATCGAGTTGCTCATGTTCACATCCGAAGAGCCGACGCGATTTGGAATCGGTTGTCTTGGCAGCCGGCTTTTGTCCGGCACGATGACTCCGGATGCGGCGCGAAAGCTTGTCGACAAAGAAGGCGCTTCGCTTGAGCAAGTCCGCAGCAATGCGGGATACAGCGCGCCGCTTGAAGAAGTGAAACTTCCGAGCGGCTACTACAAAGCGTTCGTGGAACTTCACATCGAACAAGGCCCTTTGCTCGAGCAGCAGAAAATTTCACTCGGCATTGTTACCAGCATCGCGGCGCCGGCAAGTCTCCGCTTTTCGATCGAAGGCGCGGGCGGGCACGCTGGCGCGGTGCTTATGCCGGACCGCCGAGACGCGCTGTGCGCCGCGGCGGAACTGATCCTCGCGATCGAAGACACGGCGAAGACGAGCGGCGCGGTTGATACAGTCGCGACCGTCGGCATTTGCGACGTGTTTCCTTCTGCGGTCAACAGCATTCCGAGCCGCGTCCAATTAACTCTCGACATTCGCGATACGGATCTTACGCGGCGCGATGTCGTGATGCGTGCCATCGAAGCCGCGCGCCAAACGATTGCGGCGAAGCGGCGAGTCTCCATTCGCGAAGAGCTCGTAAACGCGGACGCGCCGGCGCAGTGTGCTCCTGCGATTGTCGAAGCGCTTTCGCAGTCTTGCTCAAAACACCGGTTCTCTTCTATTCCCATGGTCAGCCGCGCTTATCATGATTCGCTTTTTATGTCGCGCATTGCTCCTGTTGCGATGTTGTTTATTCCTTGCCGCGGCGGGTACAGCCACCGTCCTGACGAATACGCATCTCCGGATGACATTGCACGCGGAGTTCTTGTGCTCTCGGAAACTCTGGCGGCTCTCGCCGCTTGAGACGTTTGAGGCGCGCACTTGGCAGCGCGATAGCGGGTGGAAGAGATAAACGGGAAGAACCATATTTATCTACGCACCAAGGCAAGACGGGCACGGCATGCCGTGCCCCTACGAGAGCATTGTTGCGGATTCGCGGCGTCATTGTTCTTCCTGGAAGCGGCGGATTTTGGCGTAGCCTGGTTTGAGGACGTTGTAGATGAAATCGCAGCGCTGGTGATACGGCAGAAAGGCGCTCTTCATGGCGTTGACGGTGAGGACTTCAAAGTCGTTCAGCGACAGGCCAAAGGTATCTCTGGCGGCCTCGAATTCTTTGGTCATGGTGGTGTCGCTCATCAGGCGATTGTCGGTGTTTAGCGTGACACGAAATTTCTCCTGATAGAGAGTCTTGAAGGGATGCTCGGCAAGGCTGCGAGCGGCTCCTGTTTGCACGTTGCTGAGCAGGCAAATTTCGAGCGGGATTCTCTTGTCGAGAACGTATTGTGCGAGGTCGCCTAATTTCACTACTTTGCCGTCTTCGGCGACGGCAATGTCATCGATGAGGCGCGTGCCGTGGCCGATGCGGTGCGCGCCGCAGTATTGAATGGCCTGCCAGATCGATTCTTTTCCAAAACCTTCGCCGGCGTGAATCGTGATGCTGAAATTCTGGCGCTGAATGTAGTGAAAAGCATCGACGTGTTTCTTGGGAGGGAATCCGCCTTCTTCGCCGGCGAGATCGAATCCGACAACGCCGCGCGCGCGAAAATCCACGGCGAGCTCGGCCATTTCAAGAGACACGTCCATATTGCGCATGGCACAGATGATCAGGCCTGAGGAAATTCCAAAGTCGTGTTTGCCGCGCTCCAAACCTTTTAGTACGGCGGAGACTACCTGCTGGTGGCTCAAGCCCGTGCGCGTGTGAAAAACCGGGGCGAAGCGAGTCTCAAAATAGACTACGCCGTCGCCGGCCAGGTCTTCCGCTTGTTCGTAGGCGACGCGTTCGAGAGCTTCTTCGGTTTGCATTACGGCGATGGTGTGCGCAAAGCCTTCCAAGTATTTTGGAAGGCTTCCCTGGTTGGCTCCCTGGTGGAACCAGTGGGCGAGATCTTCCGGATTCTTGGTGGGAAGTCCGTCGTAGCCAACGGTCTTGGCCAAGTCGATGACGGTTTCGGGGCGGAGGACGCCGTCCAAGTGTTCGTGGAGCAGAACCTTTGGGAGGCTCTTCAAGAGCGCATGATCAAGGTTCAATGGGGCCTCCGGCTCTCATCCAGAGTGAGCGAGCAACTCGGTAAAAAACAGATAAAAAGAGGGATACCCCACCCCCGGTGTTTTCTGTAAGAGTGGCAAACAAAAGACTTACGCTTGACGCGGCGGCAACATCGGCAAAGAAAGGGGCTAGGGAGGTCGCGCCGACCGTCGAGGATTGAAGGTCCGCTGTAGGTACGGAGGTGAGGGAGCGGTTTTTTCTTAACACAGAGGTCACAGAGAACGCAAAGGTTGGAGCGGGGGCGGAGAGAGAAGAGAGAAAAGCAGATCCCTCACTACATTCGGTATGACAAATGTTGGGGAGGGAGTGCGGTCGGCGTGGCTGAACCATAGGGAATGGTAGCAGGGGGAAGAAGCGGATGTCTAGTAGTTTATTAGTTTACTGGATGCTTATTCGAACGGCGGGTGCGGATTCGAATGAGGTAAATGGAAGTCGAAAGGTTTGAAGGAGTTGAGCGGGGATTGATGGGTTTGTTACGGCTGTGGAAATGTGTGGAAAAGTTCGGGGCATGCTTTCCGCGCCCGATGTGGGTGGGTTTGATCTGCCGGGCAGCGTCGCCGCACGATTTCTAGCTGTTGAGGCCGTGTTTCGGCTTTGGAGCTCCTGGTTTCACCCGCAGTATTTTGGCTCCGGCGCTGCACATTCCGTTGTAGTCGCATGTCTTGCATTTGGGAACAGATGGCGCTGCTGGGAGATCGCCGTGCCGCAGAGACTGTGCTGCGCCAGCCATCTTCTGCTTTACATCCTGAATAAAGTCATCATCGACAGCCCGTGGTTTCCTTTTTCCCTCGTCCAGTTCATATATCTCAACATAGTCCGCCCTTCTTCCGGTTAGCTCCTCGTACCCGAGGGCGTAGATGTGGAGTTGGGTTTCCGTGACTTCCTCTGGTTGAGCGCGATCGCTCGATTTCAAGTCCACAATGGTTGTCTCGCCGGTATCAATCCTTCGGACAAGGTCGATTCGGCCAACCACGCTAACGCCATCTTCCAAACCGATTTCGATCTGTTTTTCCGAGAACTCGATGTTCTTGAAGTCAGCTTTGTTGTCGTGGATATATGTTTGAATGACCTTCCTTGCTGCGGCTTCTAGCTTTTGCCTAAGTGCTTGGTATGCATAAGGCACGTGGAGATGCCTGCCAACGAGGGACCCAACTTCCTTTTCGTCTACAAAATCTTTCCGCTGTGCCCGGGAATGGACTTCCGCCAGCACGTTGTGTAGGGAGCGACCGTAGCCTAGAGCCTCGTGTATTGGTACGTTGAACCCGTAGAGAATCCGCAGCTTGAACTGATAGGGGCACTCGAAGAAATACTTGAGGTTGGAAAACGAAAAGACAACGTTTTCGACGCCTCTGCGTGGGGTGGGGACAAGGCGCTTACGAGCTGAGTAGTCGGGCAGTCGCCGTTTTACAAACTTTGAAATTAGTATGTCGTTCCAAAACTCAGAGGCGCGCTGATAACGGTTATTCTTTCCGGGTATTGGAGCCCAAGTCATATGCAGGAATTTCTGGCTCCTCGTCATAGCAACGTAAAAAAGGCGCCTCTCGTCCTCAATGCTTCCTTCATAACGTGCTTGACGATCAATTCCGGCTTTCGGGATTAGATGCCATACACTCCTGCCTCCGTGTCCGGCGGACGGAAAGCGATTCCTCAAAAGAGCAGGAATGAACACTACCGGCCACTGCATGCCCTTGGCTTGGTGGATAGTCATAATCCTTACGGCATCGGGATTCGCATATTGGTTGTCTTGCCAGCCCTCGGAGTAGGCCTCCTGCGCACTGTATTGGAGAAAGTTCGCGAACGACTCATATTTCTCTTTGGGTTGTGAGTGGTAATGTATTGTCTCAAAGTCAGAAATTAGTTGACTAAACTTCCCTAGGTTGTAGAAGACGACTTCGCCGCGATCTCCGCGGATGCGTTCTTCGCGTACTCCAATTTCATCCAAGAAGGTCAGGAAAGCCCGTTGAATGGAATAAAAACCGAAACGCTCAGTGGGCTTGTCAAAGGATGCGCGGAGCTGCTCGATGTTTGATATCGCCTTTCGCAGGTCTCCTCTTGAGATTCCCAGGGTGGCAGTAGTCCATGACGCTTCCAAGTCCGAAGTGTCCGCTCGACCAGCCATGAAATAGAACAGTGTTCGCGCGGCTTGAGCCTCTGCCGTCTCGAAGAGATTGTTCATGCCGACAACTAGATACGGTATTTTTGCCTTGTCGAGAGCACTCGTGATCGGCTGGCCATTTGCTCCGACGCTCCGGAGAAGTATCGCCATGTCGGACCAGGAGATCCCGCGCTCCTTCGTGTCCTCCTTTATTGGAACTCCACGAAGGTCCTGCATCGTTTTGACGATGTGCATCGCTTCGGAGTCGGGATTGTCAAACGAAGCTGCGACGATGTCTCCTGATTCAAATTTCTGTACGGTGGTAGGCTGCATCTGCTTTGGCAGCCTATTCTTGTTCCTTTCAATAAAAGCTCGCGCAGTCTCGACAATTCCGGTGCTGGATCGGAAATTATCCTCGAGCCGGACCTGCGCTACCTTCGGATACCTTTTGCTGAAGGTGAGTATGTTCTCCACATCGCTGCCCCGCCATTGGTATACGGTCTGGTCATCGTCGCCGACCACGCAGACTGTCGCCCCCAGTTCGTGAAGGCACTTGACGATTGCTTCCTGGACAGGATTCACGTCCTGGTATTCGTCAACTATGACGTGCTTTATTCTTGCGGAGAGGCGATCCCGAATCGCCACGTCCTTTCTCAGAACCTGAACCGCGTCGGACATGATTGCTGAATAGTCGAAGTAACTCATCTCGTCGAGCAAGTCGATATATTTCTTCATCCCCTCCGCGACTGAGCAATCGGAGAGTTTCGGGGAATTGATGTCATCTTCACGCAGGATGCTCAGAGCGCTGATGTAGTGTGGAGTGTCCTTGTAGCGACTCAAAGGCCTTCCTGCTAAGTCAGTAGAGGTCGTGAGGCCGCTCTTTCGGCTGTGGCGATCAACCAACAGGGATTGTTGAACCTCGTTTAGAACGTCGTACTTCAGGTACTTCGGGACTTCAGTGATTAAGAGATCTAGGCAGAAGGAATGAATGGTCCCGACGATCATTTCCGCCACACCGGGAACGTCGCCTAACTCTTCTTGGCACCTGGTCAGAATCCGGTCCTTCAACTCCGCGGCGGCCTTATCGGTAAATGTGAAGGCAACTATATTGCGCGGCGTTAGGCCGGTCTTAGCTCCGTTCTTCAGCAAACTCGCGATGCGGCGGGCCACAACTTCGGTCTTACCCGATCCGGCGCACGCAATAATTTGCAGGTTGCTGTGCTGATGACCTATTGCCTGAAGCTGGGGTTTGGTAAATTTCATAATTCCGGCGTGGCGCGGCAGAAGGAGGGAAACCGCTACTTGTCCTCACGGACAAATTGAATATTGATTGCTACGAGTTCGTCGTCGAACCAACCGATGAGACGTCCGATAAACTTCTCCGACAGATAGAAGAGGTCCTTCGGCTCTTTGGGATAGATTTGTGCGATAAGAATACCTTCAGCACTAGCCACTTCAATGTATCCTTTTTTTACGTTGTTATGCCGTAGACGAGACTTTGCCTTATTTGCCCAATACCAAGTCGCGGCTTCATGCGTGACCTTGTCGCGAAGGAGTTTGTAGGCGTCAACGCCTTGCCTGGGAACTACCTGTATCGAAATCATACTAATCGCTCCTCTAGCCATCCTTAGCAATTCGGAAGCGTTCGCCTGTTTGTAGGACCCTGCGAATTCTAATACTCATGGCTGCCCTTACACAAATGATAAAGAGCCCAACCGTCTTGCTTTTGTCTCGTGGCTAAAGAACTGGAACGCGGTTCGGGGCGCTACATTTGCAACTTCTCAGTCTTAAGTCAAGCAACCAGTAGCACCATGGTTTTTTTATGGCGAGCGAGGGAGTTTTCATCGCACGTTGGCAGGACGGCGCGTGCCTTGTCCTTGGTTGCGCGGCGTTTGGGTTGCCAATTGGGTTAGAAGGTGAACTTCAGAGACATTTGGATTTGGCGGGGGCTGCCTATGGTTTTGTTGACGATGCCGATGCCGCTTAGGGTGGGGGAGGAATAGAGCTGCGAGCCGAAGACCGGGAAATCGTCGAAATTCAGGTTTTGGGTGACGTTGTTGATGGGGATGTCGAAGCTGGGAGTGTTGGTGAGGTTGAAGACTTCGAAGGTGAACCTCGCGGAGACGCGCTCGGTTAGCTGGGTCATTTTGATTACGGAGAGATCGGTGCGCCGCTGCCAGGGTTGGCGGAAGATATTGCGCTGGCCGGTGGTGTAGGTGGTTTCGAAGGTGTCGCCGGCGGGGATGGCGCCGCCGAGATCGCCGGGATTGAGAAGCGGGACGGTGAAGCAGTTGGGATTGAGGGCTGGGAAGCCGGGGTCAGTGCCGCTGGCGCCCGTGTAGGCGCTGGAAGGCGTGCAGCCGGGAGCCAGAGGGACGATGGGGTTGGTGATGCCGTCGCTGGTGCCGTAGTAGAGGCTGCCAACGGCGCCGGAATAGTCAATGACGCTGTAGGGCTGGCCGCTTTGGATGATGGCCAGGCCGGCGACGGCCCAGCCGTCGGCCAGGCGACCGCGCATGGAAGTGAGCTCAAAGAATTTGGGGAGCTCGTAGAGATAGGTGAAGTTGATGACGTGCTTGCGGTCGAAATCGGAGAGGCCGTAGCCGCTGCGGAGGTCGGTGGCGTTGTTGCCGTTGTAGAAGAGGCCCATGGCGCTCTGTTCGTCGGTGGCGTGGGAGAAGGTGTAGGAGAAGCCCGCCTGGAAGCCGTGACTTATGCGTTTTTCCACATGGACCTGGAGGGCGTTGTAGGCGGAGATGCCAGCGGCGGTGTAGGACTCGGACTCGGACGAATAGCCGATGTAGGGGACGCGAAGGTCAATGTTGCCTCCTTCGTAGTTGGCCATCATGGAGGAGCCGTCGGGAAGGCCCATGAAGCCACAGCCGGAGGTAACGCCGCTGGAGTTGCAAGTGGAAGTGTAGGCGCAGGAGGCTGGGTCCAGAGTGGGATTGCAGCCGGGAGGCGCGAGAACGGTGTAGCCGTAGGTGTAGGTCTGGCCGTGGATGGGGTGGCCTGGAGTGGCGATGCCGGCCTGGTTGAAGGGAACGGGAATGACTTCGTGGCGGCCGAGATTGCCGACGTAGCCGATGGTGATGGCTAGATCCTTGCGGGGTTGCCACTGGATGTCGAGAGTTTGGTTGAGAGTGTAAGGGAGCTTGTTGGCGCGGTTGTAATCGGCGAAGGAAAAGAGCTGGGCGCCGTTTTCGATGGCGGCGGCGTTGGGGAGAACTATGGAGGCCGGGTTGCCGGTTGGAGGGGGTTGGAGATTTGCGCCCCACGGATTGGAGAACGAGCCACCGTTGGGCTGGGTGGGATCGCAGGTGGGAATGAAGCCCTGGAAAGGGCTTCCGAGTGCGCTGCAAACCTGAGAATTCACGAAAGGCGGAGCTTGGTTGACGCCGAACGGGCCTCCGGCAACTACACCGGCGGCAAAGCCGGGGGAGAGATAAGTGAAGAGTTCGCCGCGGTCGTAGTACATACCCCAACCGGCGCGGACGACGATTTTGTTGTTGAATTTTGTGGGGCTCCAGGCAACGCCGAGGCGAGGGCCGAGGCCCCATTGACGGCCCGTGAGAGTGGAATTGCTGACGCCTTTGCTGGGAAAGAGCTTGTTGTTGCCTGCGATGAGAAAGCCGGTGTTGACGATGGTGTCGGTGGCAGCGTCGTAGTCGTATTCGGAGGGATCGAAATTGTAGAGGCGGCCGTATTTTTCGGTGAGGCCGCCGTGGTCGTCGAAGCGGAGGCCGAAGGTGAGGCTGAGGTTGGAGAAGATTTGATATTTGTCCTGGAGAAACATGCCGGTTTCCTTGGAGCGATAGTAGCGGTTGGCGTCGCCCTGGAGGTAGGCGGTGGTGATGAATCCGTCAGGCGTGTAGGGGACAACCAGTCCCTGGAGGAATTGGGAGAAATCGGCGAAGCCAATGGTGCCTTTGTCGGTGCGCTGATCGCGGGTGTTGAGCTGAGTGTAGGCGAAATTGCCGCCGAAGGTTAGGGTGTGCTTGCCGAGAGTCCAGATGGCGTTGGCGCTCGGCATGAAGCGGTTTTGGAAGACGCCGGTGAAGGCGCCTTGGGAGGCGGCGCCGCTGCCGATGTTGGTGGCGGCGTTGAAGACAAAGTTTTGGTTGTAAGGGGCGGGGGGAAAGCCGGCATTGTTATTTCCGTAGTCGTCGACGATGGAAATGCCGGGGAAGAAGGGAGAGCCGAAAGTGTTGATGGTGGAGTCGGCGGCGGATGCGCCGGTAAGTTGCTGAACGTAGGAAGCAAATTGCTGAGGTGTGAAGGGCTGCGAGACGGTGCTGTAGACCTTTTCGCGGATGAAGCCGAAGACTTCGACGACGCTGAGATTCGGTTTGATGATTTGCGTGTTGGTGATGCTCGCTACTTGGCTTCCGGCGTCGAGATGTTGCGTGAAGCCGGGAGAGCCGGAGTAGGCGTAGGGAGCGATGCTGGGATCATGCTGATAGTAGTACTTGAGAGCGACAGTGTCTTTTGAGGTGGCGATCCAATCGAGATCGGAGACTGCTTGATCCGCCTTGAAATATGCGGTGCCGGGAGTGAACGTGTTTTCGGGAAAGCTGATGGTAGGGACGAAACTGTTGGCGGAGGGAAATAGAAACTGGCCGTTGGGGAGTTTGTAATTGAGGAGGCCGTAGGCGATGGGACTGATGTCGCCGGGGGCGGTGCCGATGACCGGGTTGACGGGGGCGGAGGCTGAGAAATTGCACGGAAGCGCCGGACACACCGGCGAGGTGACACCGTTGACGAGGGCGGCCAGAGCTGCGGGGCTGCGATCGGCCGTGAGTCCGGGAGGAACGGCGACGCGCGAGCTACCAATTTCGGCGTCGGACTTCTGAACATGTTGGTAGGAGAGAAAGCCGAAGAGCTTGTTCTTGATGATGGGGCCGCCCACGGTACCACCGGCGGTGTAGTTATGCAGGCCGGGCACTTTGTCGCTGGCGGGAATGTTAGGGTTGGCATTGTAGAAAAAGGGAGCGGCGTTGAGGGCGTCTGAGGCGCGATAGAGGTAGGCGCTGCCGTGGAGATTGTTGGTGCCGGAGGCGGTGCTCATGTCGATGTGCGCGCCGCTGGTGGAACCCTGCTGGGCGTCGTACATGGAGGTGTTTACGCGAAATTCTTCAATGGTTTCGGGGGCCGGCGTGGGGAGAGCCTGGCCGATGGCGAGATAGGGAGAAGCGGTGCTTTGGAGCGGTTCAGCCGTGGTGCTGGAAATGCTGGCGGCGCCGCCGATACCGGTGTTGTTGACGATGCGAGCGGAAGCGACTTGGCTGGTGCTTTTGCCGTTGAAGAGATTGCTGGCGTCGACTCCGTTGAGGAGGAAAGTGTTGCTGGTGTCGCGCTGGCCGTTGGCCCAAATGGGGAGATTGCCAAGGCCGCTGTTGACGCCGGAGCCGCTGGCGAGTTCCGCGTTAACACCAGGAGAGAGAATGGCGATGCCGGTAAAGCTGCCAGTGGGTAAGGGGATTGATTCAATCTGAGCTTTCTCGAGGATGTAGCCGTTGGTGGTGTCCACGGCATTCAACAGCGGAGTGGCTTCGACGGTGACGGTGGTGCCGACCTGGCCGACTTTGAGCGTGGCGTTGACCGTGGCGGTGCGATCGGCTTGCACGACGATGGAGGGAATCCTTTGCGTTTCGAAACCATCGTGCGAGAAGGTGAGCGTATAGGAGCCGATGGGGAGGTTTACAAAATCGTAGCTGCCAACGCTAGTGGTTTTTTGCGTGCGGGTGAGTGTGGTGGCGTCGGCGACGACGGTGACCAGCGAATCGGAGAGTACGCCGCCGGAGGAGTCGGTGACTGTCCCGGTGATGCCGCCGAGAGTTTGTTGAGGGAAGGCGTCGGGCGGGAGGAGAAGGGCGATATAACAACAAAGAAAAAATGCGAGAAAGAAAAGAGATCTACCTGATAGCTTGGTCATTCCGCGACGCCTCCCACTTTCCATGAGCACACACCGATTTGGCTGTCTTCGGATTCAGACCAAGCAAAGATTTACAAAGGAAGTCGGTTTCACCCCGCTTGGCTGCGCCCGTGTGACGATAAGGTTGCAGGAAAGTATTCCAAAACGCTGTAGAACCGAAACGCAAACTTTCGTTTTCCACAATTTGTTTTTTCAATTTCATTGTGAAGGGAAGCGTTTGCGGGAACGAAGGAGCAGATTTAGCTAGCTCTAAACCAATGTTGGCCTCTGATTGCGGGCGCGCCAGAAAAACCACGAGAGACCGACGATCAGATAGGTCAGATAGATGTAGGGGAGTTTGCCGTAAGGTCCTTCGGGAACGGGGTAGAGATTTCCGACGAGAGCGAGGAGCATAGCGGCGCCGGCGAGCCAGGGAATGATTTGTGCGCCGCGATGATAGGCGGTGTGCGCGCGCAAATAGCGCGGGAGAGCGAGGCTGACCAAGGCGTAAGTGACGATGAAGCCGTAGGTGGCTAGCGAGCCCATCCAGCCGTAGACGTCGAGGCCGCTGGCGCCGCGCGCGGCGAGAATGGCGACGGGGAGGACAGCGGCGGTTCCGGTGACGGCGATCGCAAAACCGGGGGTTTCATTGCGCGCGTGGGTCTTGCGAAGGGAGCCGTGGGCGAGGCCGTTGTGAGACATGAGAAGAAGGACCCGTGCGGCGGCGGTGACGCAGGCGAGCGTTCCGGCAAACATACTGACAAGTGCGCCGATGTCGATGAGCAGACCGAAAATCGGAAGGCCAGCAAGTTTAGCCAAAACGCGCATGGGGGCTGAGCTGGTGGCGAGATCTTGACCGGCTGCACGAAGGCCAAGCACTTCGGTGTAAGCGCAGACGATGAAAATGGCTCCTGCGAGGAGAGCGCTCTGGATTACGGCGCGCGGAATTGTTTTGAGAGGATTGCGGGCTTCCGAGCCGAGCGTGGTGGCGCTTTCGAAACCTACAAAGCTGAAGAGCGCCAAGACCAGGCCGAGGCGCAGGCCGCTGCCGGTCATGCCGCGAAGGTGGAATTGTTCCCAGTCCACGTGCCAGCCGTGGCGGAACAATACGAGTATCACGACGATTAAAATAAAGGAGACGGAAACGGCTTCGATCCACAACATCAGGCGGGCGGAGATTTTTACGTCGCGCCAGGCGATCCATATGGAGATGGCTGTCACAAGGATGGCGAGGAAAACGGCTGAGGTGCCGTGGCCTGTGGCGTCGCGAAGTAGAAGGATTCCGAAGTGATAGAAACCGCCGATTACGCTGGAGCCCGTGGCAATGTAGGCGAGGAGAAGGCTCCAAGCTGCCGTGGCTCCAAGCGACGGGGGAAGGATCATGGAAGCGTAGGAGTAGAGCGAGCCGGGAGATGCCGAGTAGCGGGCAAATTTTGCGATGCACATCGCGACGAGCAGAATTGCAGCAGTCGCCAAAACGTAGGCGAGCCAAGTGCCATTGCCGGCGAGGGCGCAGACCAGCGGGATGGTTGCGACAGGAGTTGTTGTGGGCGCGATGGTGGAGACAGACTGTGCGAGCGTCTCCATGGGCGAGAGGACTTCGCGCCGCAATCCATAACTACCTGCTTCGGGAAGCACTTGCGCCATAGGCTGGAGCTAGATCCTTATGCGTTTTTTCAGCCGATCAAGATGTAAGAGCGGTCACGATATAGGCTCGCCTGAACTGGCACAAGCGGTTTTTAGAGCAAAGAGGAGAGTTAGCGTGTCAACAATTTGATTTGATGAAGTTCTTTTTTGAAGATGAGATCGCAGGTTCGTCGGACATGGATGCTATAACGATTCGCTGCGAACCGAAGAAAGAGTATAGGGAAATATAGATGTAGGCGAGGAATGGGACGCTGTAGGCGAGAGCATAGCTGTGCAATTTATCTGAAATCAGGCCCATGATTGGGGTAAGAACGGCGCCGCCGACAATGGCCAAGACCAAAAAGGAACCACCGAGTTTCGTATTTGGGCCGAGCCCCTTCAGACCGAGCGCGAAGATGGTAGGGAACATGAGGGACATGAAGAAGCTGGTGAGGAAGACGCACCAGATGCCAACCCAACCAGGCCGGAGAACTCCGATGGACACCAAGGCCATGTTCGCCAAGGCGTAGAAACCCATAAGGCGGCTGGGTGAAATGAAGCGCATCAAATAGGCAGAAACGAAGCGGCCGACGCCGAATGCGGCAAGAGTGCCGATGAGGAAATACCCGGCAGTTTTTTCTGGCTTGTGGGCGTACTCCTGAACGTAAGGAATGAAATAGCTCCATGTGCCGACCTGGGCGCCGACGTAGAAAAATTGCGCCACTACAGCAAGCAGAAAATGCCTTTGACGGAGGAGTTGGCGTGCGCTGCCGTGATCGCCATCGGCGGCTTCGTTTTCGCTGGAGATGGCCGGGAATTTGGTGCGGAGAATGAGAAACGCCCAGACTATCGCGACGGTGCCGAGGACGAGGTAAGGCCGGACCACGCGCAGTACTTCGAACTGAAGGTAGGCCTGATACGTGTGATCGGCCTGACGTGCGGCAATTTGCTCGGCAGTCAGTTCGACACCAGAAAAAATGAAGACCGTGCCGATCAGCGCTCCGGTCATGGCGCCGAAAGGATTGAAGGCCTGCGAAAAATTCAGACGGCGCTCTGAGGTGTCCGGATCGCCAAGCTGGGCGATGAATGGATTGGAAGCCGTTTCCAGGAAGGAGAGGCCACTGGCAATGACAAAGAGAGCAAATAAGAAGAACGAATAGCTGCTTTGCAGCGCAGCGGGCCAGAACAAGAAACAGCCGGAAGCCAGGAGCAGGAGGCCGACGATGAAGCCCGGTTTGTAGCCCACGCGTTTCATGAAGAGGGCTGCGGGAATAGCCGGGAGAAAATAGCCCAGATAGAAAGCAGTCTGCACGAGGCTGGCCTGAAAGCGAGAGATGGCGAAGGACTTCATGAAGTGGCGGATGAGGACGTCGTTTAAGTTATTGGGGATGCCCCAGAGGAAAAAAAGCACGGTGACGAGAATGAAGGGAACGATTTGGCCAGCGGGAAATAAAGAATGGCGAGCGGAAGGCACCGTTTTTCCTTCGGAGCTTTCGAGTTGATGCTTGGCCATCGTCCGTCATCTCCTGTTACTGTCGAGAGACCACTGTGAACGCGGAACAAACTGACGCGTTTCTCTCCATCAGTCGAGTTGCACCATGATTTTCGTAAACTTCAAGGGATTGGAGCTCCAAGCTTCAAGGGTATGCGGAGCGTCGTCGAGTGAAACGATCGTACCGACAGCTTCTTCGACGGGAAACTTGCGCTCCTTGAGCATTTGGATCACGGTGTGAAAATCCTCCGGCACTGCGTTGCGTGAACCGAGAATGTCGAGTTCCTTTTGCACGAAGAGTTTCGTTTCGTAGGCGACCGGTTCTTTGGCGTAGCCGATGTAGACGACACGTCCGGTGAATGCGACTTCCTCGACAGCGGCGCGAAACGTTTGAGGATGGCCGACGGCTTCGATGATGACGTCTGGTCCGCGGCCATCCGTGAGTTCCATCAGCTGATCATGGAGTGGAGATTTGGTGGAGTTCACGATGTGAGTGGCGCCGGCTTTTTTGGCGAGCTGAAGCTTATCATCGTCGAGGTCAACAGCGATGGTGGTGGCGCCGGCAAAATGGGAGGCGGCGATGGCGCCGAGGCCCACGCCGCCGCAGCCGAAGATGGCGACTTTGTCCGCGGAAGTTACGCGGCCTCTGGCAACCGCGTGAAAACCTACCGTGAGCGGCTCCACGAGGCAGAGCTCTTTGATCGTAAGCGCGGCCGGATAGAGTTTTTCAGGGGGCATGGTGATGTATTCGGTCAGCGCACCATCCCGCTGGACGCCGAGGGTCTCGTTGAACGCGCAGGCATTGGGACGACCGCGGAGGCAGGAGGAGCATTCTCCGCAATTCGTATACGGAGACATGGTGACATTTACACCGGCGGCGAGTGCCGGAAACGAAGAGGTTCCTTCAACGATTGTCGCTGCAATTTCGTGGCCGGGGATTCGCGGAAACTGGACCATGGGGTTTTTGCCACGGAAGGAATTCAAATCACTGCCGCAAAGGCCGACCATGCGGACCCGAAGCAAGATTTTTCCGTGATCGACCTCAGGCTGGGGAACAGACTCGATGGAGGCCACGCCCGGCTGTTTGATGATGAGTGCTCGCATGATTTGCGAATTCATGCTTTGCGGCTCAGAGAGTAAACTTCGCTCGCCACGCCGCCAAGAATCATTTCCTGCTCCGCACTGGACAACCGAGCGATGAATTCGCACAGAGTGGAAAACCATGTTTGATACGTAGCCGCCAAAAGGCAGACTGGCCAGTCCGAACCGGCCATCAGGCGTTTGGGGCCGAAGGCGTCCAAGACTACCTCGAAATAAGGCAACAGGTCCGGAAGCCTCCATTGCGCCCATTGCGCTTCGGTCACCATGCCGGACAGCTTGCAGAAGACATTTTCTCTGCGCGCCAGTTCGCGAATGTTTGTGCGCCAGGGTTCGAGTACGCGGTCGCGAATGCGAGGTTTGGCGATGTGATCCAAGACAAAGACCTGGGCGGGATGGCGGTCCACGAAGGAAATAGTGGCGGGCAGTTGACGCTCGAAGATCAGAATGTCGTAGACGAGGCCGTAACGTTTGAATAGCGCGATACCCTCGTTGAAATTCTGACGCAGCAGAAAGGCATCGTCCGGCTCATCCTGAACAACATGGCGGAAGCCTTTTAATTTCTGAAAACGGTGAAAGCGTTCAAGGACTTGCGGAAACTCGGGGCTGGCGATGGGCGCCCAGCCTACGACTCCTCGAATAATGGGAAATTCTTGAGCGAAGTCCAGAAGGGATTGAGTCTCTTCCAGCGTTTGCCTTGCTTGAACGGCGATGCTGCCATGAATTCCGGAAGAAGAGAGAGCCTGCTGGAAATCTTGCGGTAGAAAATCCCTGGCTATCGGCGCCATATTCCCGGCAATCCAGCCGTACTCTTCCTTCGAATAGCGCCAGAGGTGGTGGTGGGCGTCGATTCGGTCAATCATGGTCGTCGAGAATCAAAGAAAACAAATTCTAGCTGAGGGCTAGAGAGGCGGACGAGCTGGGGCCTCGATGATTGGCACACATAATGTGTGTGGTACACGCGGGGAAGAATCGCATTTACGAGGATGTTGTGTCGAGAGGATTCGAGAGCTCGCGTGTGACTGGTGATTTGGTTTCGGGGTTATCGATTATTGTTGCCAGCCGCCGCCGAGCGCTTGATAGAGCTGAACGAGTGCGAGGAGTTCGTTGGCCTGGGCTTGAGCGAGATTGAGCTCGGCGGTGAAGTAATTGGTTTCGTTCGTGAGAACCTCGAGGTAGCTGGCCACTCCACCTTTGTAGCGAACATTGGAAAGATGCGCGGCGCCCTGGGCGGAGGCGGTGAGAAGTTCCTGCTGCTCGCGAAATTCCCGGAGTTTGCGATAACCGATCAGGGCGTCGGAAACTTCGCGGAAGGACTGCTGGATGGTTTGCTGATACGAAAGCACAGCTCCCTGTTCCTGGGCTTCGGCGAGCCGGACGCCGGAACGAATTCTGCCAGCGGTGAAAATGGGCTGAGTAAGAGAGCCAGCGAAACTCCAGAGACCCGCCGAGCCAGCGAAAAGGCGCGCGAGGGCATCGCTTTGGAAGCCACCTGCGCCGGTCAGCGAGATCTGAGGATAGTAGGCGGCGCGGGCGACACCGATTTGGGCGTTGGCGGCAATGAGAACCTGTTCGGACTGGCGGATATCGGGACGACGCTCGAGAAGCTCCGAGGGAATGCCCGCCGGAACCTCGGGGGGATGAGGTTGCTCGGTTAAGGGCAGGCCTCGGGTGATCGGGCCCGGGTTGTTTCCCAGCAGGGTGCTGAGGAGATTTTCCTGTTGCTGAATGCGGCGCTCGAGGTCGGGAATTTCTTCGCTTGCCGTGTAGACAAGCTGTTCGGCTTGGCGAACGTCCAGCTCGGATGTATTGCCATGATTGGCGAGGACGGAAGTGAGGCGAAGAGATTCGCGGCGGGCGGTGAGAGTGGTCTGGGAAAGTTCCATCTGAAGATCGAGAGCGCGGAGCTGGAAGTACGCGGAGGCTACGCTGGAGACGAGGGAGCTGATGACGGCGCGGCGACCCCACTCCGTGGCGAGGAGAGAGGCGCGAGCGGCTTCCGTGGCGCGGCGATATTGTCCCCAGAAGTCGAGTTGCCAGGCGGCGGAAAGAGTTAATTGTCCTGTGGATTGCTCAATCGCGGGAAAGACAATAGTTTGCGGGGTGCGCTGCGCGGAAAGATCTGCGCCGCCGCTGACGTTGGGGAATTGATTGGAACGCGTGATGCCTAATTGCGCTTGGGCCTGGAGGACGCGGGTGGCGGCGATGCGGAGATCGTAATTCTGCTGGATTGCTGTGCGGATCAGGGATTGCAGTTGCTCATCGCGGAAGACGTCCCACCATTTTTGATCGCCTAGCGACGCGGCTTCGGCTTTGGAGGCTTCGGGAGATGCGGCGCGGAACTCCGTTGGGACGGTAGCGGCGGGGCGTTTGTAGTCAGGTCCCACAGTGCAACCGGAGAGCAGCAAGGCGATGAGGAGCGATGCGAGGAGAGACCTCATTTTAATCGTCTCCTCCGGCTGGACTTGGACGCTGAGGGGCGGTTGCGGCGACCAGGGCGGCGCGGCCTGCTTTCCCTAAGGAGAGGCGCTCGACTAGGTAAAAAACAGCGGGAATAAAGAAGATGCCGAGGGCGCTGGCAGCGAGCATGCCACCGATGACGGCGGTGCCCATGATTTGACGTGCTACGGAACCTGCGCCGCTGGCGGTCCAGAGAGGGACGCAGCCGAGGATGAAAGCGAAGGAGGTCATAAGAATGGGGCGCAGGCGCAAACGGGCGCCCTCGAGAGCGGCATCGACGAGCGGCTTGCCGTGCTCGTATTCGTCCTTGGCAAATTCGACGATGAGGATGGCGTTTTTGGCGGCGAGACCGATGAGCATAACCAGGCCGATTTGCGAGTAGACGTCGTTTTCGATCTGCACCATGTAGGTGGGGAGAAATGCGGATAGCAAGACGCGGCGCAACCAGAGGACGAAGAAAGCGCCGAAGACTGCGACGGGAGTGCTGAGAAGGACGCTGAAAGGCAACGTCCAACTCTCATAGAGCGCGGCGAGAATCAGAAAGACGAAGAGGAGAGAAAAGGCGAAAACCGCTGAGGCGGGAACGCCTTGCTGAGCTTTTTTCTCCTGGAAGGACATGCCCAGGTAGTCGTAGCCCATTTCGCGGGGCATGGTTTGGTCGAAGACCTCTTCCATGGCGGCCATGGCCTGGCCTGCGCTGAAACCCGGAGCCGCGGCACCGTTGATTTGGGCGGCGCGGTACTCGTTGAAGCGCATGGTGAATTCGGGACCGGGGCGCGATTCAAATCTTGTGACGGCGGCGAGTGGAACCATTTCACTCTTAGCATTTTTGACGAAGAATTGGCCAACATTTTCAGCGCGTGTGCGATAGGCGCCTTCCGCCTCAATGTAGACCTGCCACTGACGACCGAAACGATTGAAATAGTTGATGAAAAGGCCGCCCATGAAGGCCTGCAGAGTCTGGTAGACATCTCGGACGGCGACACCTTGCTTGATGACTTTGTCGCGGTCAACGTCGACGAATTGCTGCGGGACGCTGGGGAGGAAGGTGGTGCTCACGTTGGCGATTTCCGGACGTTTGCGCGCGGCGGCGAGAAACTTATTTAGATTGTCGGCGAGGAATTCGACATCGTTGCCGGCGCGATCTTCCAGGGCGAATGTGAAGCCGCCGGAAGTGCCGACGCCAGGGATGGCGGGAGGCGAGAATGAAAAGGCGATGCCTTCGGGAATCTTGCTGAGTTCGCGATTGATGTTCTGTTTGATTTGCTGGAATTGTTCGTCGCGGGATTTGCGGTCGTCCCAGGGCTTGAGGGTGACAAAGAAGAAACCGTTGTAGCTGGTACGGACGAAGCTGAGCAGGCTGAAGCCGACGACGCTGGTGGTGTACTGGACGCCAGGGGTGTGAGCGAGAACGTCTTCGACTTTGCGCGCGACTTCATCGGTTCGTTGAAGAGAAGCGGCGTTTGGCAATTGCAGATTGATGTAGAGATAGCCCTGGTCTTCATCGGGAAGGAAGCTGGACGGGACTTTGGTGCTGAAAAAGCCGGCGGCTGCTCCGAAGAGCACAAGAAGTATGAGAGCGATGGCGCTTTTGCGAATGAGAAAGCCGCAAACTCGAACGTAGGCGTTGGTGGCGCTGGTGAAAGTACGGTTAAACCAGCCGAAAAATCTCTTGAGCAAGCCTCCACGAGCCTTATCTTTGGGGCGCAAGAGCAATGCGGAAAGGGCAGGGCTGAGCGTGAGGGCGTTGAAAGCGGAAAGGGCGACGGAGATCGCGATGGTAACGGCGAACTGTTGATAGAGACGACCGGTGATGCCGGGGATGAACGCAGTGGGGATGAAGACGGCAGAGAGGACGAGCGCAATGCCCACAACAGGGCCGGAGATCTCCGTCATGGCTTTGAGAGCGGCTTCTTTTGGCGAGAGGCCATCTTCGATGTGGCGCTCGACGGCTTCGACGACGACGATGGCGTCGTCGACGACGAGACCGATGGCTAGAACCAAGCCAAAGAGCGAAAGCGTGTTAATGGAAAAGCCGAATATAGGAAAGAAGATGAACGTGCCGACGAGGGAAACGGGCACGGCGAGAAGCGGAATGAGAGTGGCACGCCAGCCTTGGAGAAAAATATATACGACGATGATGACCAGCCCGATAGCGATCAATAGCGTTTCGACGATTTCCTTGATGCCCTGGGTGACGGCTAGCGTGGTGTCGAGAGAAATGACGTAATCGATATCGCCCGGGAAGCGGGCCTTAGACTCTGCCATCAATTTTTTGAGGGCAGCGGCGGCTTGCACTGCGTTGGAGCCCGGCAATTGATAAGCCGCGATGATGGCACCGGGTTTTCCATTGAGGCGGCCAAGGACGCTATAGTTTTGCGCGCCAAGCT
>Ga0210387_10000606_pt1 | contig 25767 bp, 21 predicted proteins | sample IncBWC7OmetaG_FD_160108 | JGI IMG/M metagenome (GOLD analysis project Ga0210387, IMG submission 160108) | Forest soil microbial communities from Barre Woods Harvard Forest LTER site, Petersham, Massachusetts, United States - Inc-BW-C-7-O ...
GGTCAAGCCTACAACCCAAGGACCGGTGCATCTGCCTCGACAGTGCAAGGGTCCAATGCGTATGGCAGCTATGGGGCCTCGACCGCTTCGAAAAATGGCACGACCGTAAACAGCCAGCACCAAACCAACGCTAACGGAACCACGGCGCAGGCGCACAGCTCGAACGGCGGTTCGGCTTATGCCGCGACGGGCAAGAACGGTAACAGCGCGGCCGTGGGCCAAACCGCCAACGGCGACAAATATGCGGCGGCAAACGGCAAAACCTACAGCAACACCGGCAGCGGTTGGGACCAGAAGAGCGGAACTCCGTCCAGCTACAACAAATCCAGTTCCAGTGGCTGGGGCGGGCAAGAAAAGAGCGGTGGGTCGTCGGCCATGAGCAGTGGGGGCGGCGGCTGGAGTTCGCGGGCTTCCAGTGCTCGCGGTTCGGAAAGCTACGGCGGTCGTCGCAGGTAATCCCACTGCCACTCGAGCAGGTGCGCGCGACGACAATTTTTGTGCGCCGATGAAGTGCTCACACTTCAAATTTTGGAGGATCGATATGTCGCGAGCAACGCGGACAATCGCCACTACGAGTTGCATCATTCCTTTGGCGATACTCATTCTAATTGCCGGATGCAGCAAATCCGCCAAGCCTTCTTACCAGACGTTTGCTTCGCCCGATGACGCAGGCAACAGCCTGGTGGCGGCGGCCAAGTCGGGCGACCCCAATAATGTAATCGCCGTGTTTGGTCCGGACTCGAAAGACATCATTTTCTCTGGCGATCCGGTGCAGGACAAGGAGATCGCCGGTGTATTCACGACCGCCTACGACGTGATGCATCGCTGGCGCAAAATGCCCGACGGCTCCCAAACGCTGCTCATTGGAGCAGACAATTTTCCTTTCCCGATTCCGCTTAAAAAGAACGCCGCAGGACAGTGGTACTTCGACGTGGCTGCGGGAAGGGAAGAGATCCTGATGCGCCGTATCGGCCGCAACGAACTCGCGGTCATAGACGTATGCAACGGGCTGGTTGACGCCGAGGCTCAATACTTCTCAATGCGCCATGACGACGGAAGCACCGGCCAGTTCGCCGCGAAGTTCATCAGCGACACCGGCAAGCAGAACGGTTTGTATTGGGAATCGCCGGAAGGTCAACCCAAAAGTCCGCTCGGTCCGATGGCGGTGTATGCCACCAACGAAGGCTACAACGTGAAACCGGATGCGCATGTGCCGTTCCATGGCTACTACTTTAAGATGCTCACTCGGCAGGGCGCTAACGCGCCCGGCGGCGCCAAGGACTACGTCGTCAACGGAAAGATGACCGGCGGGTTCGCCTTCGTCGCCTATCCCGCTCAATACCGCAACTCCGGCGTGATGACTTTCATTATCAATCAGGACGGCGACCTGTTGCAGAAGGATTTGGGAGCTGATACAGCGCAGACAGCGGCCGCGATGACCGAGTTCAATCCTGATCAGAGTTGGACTCAAGTGCAGCAGCAATAGCCAGTTTCCTCTCTGCGCAGCACCGCTGCGCGGACCGTTCGACCGGGAATTCGCGTCCCTGGTGCTCGACAAGCGCAAAGATTTAGTTTTGCTCGAAACTTCCCAGCTACCTCCCGTCGCGCCCTAAATGAATTGGCGCACATTACTGCATCGTTACGATTCACCTCGTTAGCCTTATCCGATTTTTCGATACTGTTGCATCAAACATTCGATGAAGCAAAGAAAGGCTCATCCTGTATTATCCCGCTACTGATAAAGCGATGTAGCAATGTTGTAGCGCCAAGAGTTTCTTGGGCTGGCGCCGGCGAACTTCGCAGCTTCGCAAGCAAGAGCTGAGAGTGCGGCTCTGAGGAGAGCGGTTCCCCGCGTTTTACTCGTCGGCAGGCTACCGTTGGCCAACGGGTGTAGGTCGTCGTCAAAGAGGAACGAAAAATGGCAGCAGCGGATCGATTCGGGCTTCGCTTTTCCCCCGCCAACGCGGTTGAGCCCGCGATTGCGCGGCGCCGAAAGACGCCAAAGCCGACGGGCAGCTACCCAGTGCGACTCCGTCCGATTGAGACAAGCAATCGCCTCCATCTAAACGATGCGGCATCTCGTGTTGAGACGATTAATCCTCGAATTCGATCGCGCAGCCTGTTTGCTGCACGTACCGGCGGCACTCGGACCCAGAAGTACCATTACCCGAGTATTACGCTTGACGGGGGCTATAGTGAAAATTCTTGTCGTTATTGTGGAAATCTTGCGACCTCGAGTTTTGTCTGTTTCTGTATTGCGCTGATAAACAAACACTTAGATTTTTTTCAAAGTGGCCCGCGACTTGCGAACTGCGTGGTACCCGCCCGAGTACTGTCGTACTGGTGTCCGAACAGCTTGGACTGGTGTCCGAATAACTTCAGTTGTTGACGAAACTGGCGAGGTAAACGAATGCCTACGATCAAAGCATTGAGCTTGGCGATTCTCCTGACGGCGGCTCCTCTGACCCTTTGGGGGCAGCAGAGTAGCACGGCGTCCGCTCTGGCCAGCCCTGTGTCGGCGTCCACTGCCGCTAACGCACATCCCGGCGATGACCGACCGGCCCTGGAACATCGCAATCCGCGCTACCAGGTTCAGCGCGACGATATCCTAATCATTTCGTTCGCTCTGTCGCCGGAACTAGATCAAACCGTCACCATTCAGCCGGACGGCTACATCAATTTGCTAAACGCCGGCAGCCTGTACATCCAGGGAATGACGGTCCCCGAGGTCGTGGCGGCGCTGAAGAAAACTTATTCCAAGACACTCCACGATCCGATTATCGACGTCGACCTCAAAGACTTCCAGAAACCCTACTTCGTAGCGTTAGGGCAAGTCGGCAAGCCCGGACAGTATGACCTCCGCTACGACATGACGATCACCGAAGCAATTGGTGTTGCCGGCGGCTTTACTGCTGGCGCGAAAACGCAGGTTTTCCTCTATCACCGCGTCAATAACGAATGGGCCGAAGTGAGGGAATTGCAGCTCAAGGACATCCTTCACGGGAAGAATGTTAACGAAGACGCTCATCTGATGCCCGGCGATATGATTTTTGTTCCCGAAAAATTCATTACCAAGTTCCGCAAGTACGTCCCGTACGGTTTCGGAGCCGGTTGGTCAGTTTCCCAGGGAATCTTTTAATTTCCAGTCGCGGCCGGCAAGAAAATTTGAGAGGCGAAGAAGACATGACCAAATCAAATCGCAGAAATGGACCGCAACAAGAGGCGCAGGAATTAACCTTGAGGGACATGCTGTCGCCTTTGTTCCGTCACCGCCGTATCGTGATTTTCAGTTTTTGCAGCGTATTCGTCCTCGCAACACTGGTCGCGTGGCTCTGGGCGGCGCAATATTATGTCTCGACTATGCAGGTTGTGGTTGAGCAGGACCGTTCGGATCCCGCTGTAACCGCGGCGCAGAACGCCACGGTAACCAGCAAGGCGATAACGGTTGATCAAGTGAGCTCCGAAGTGGCTCTCCTGCAAGGCGACGACATGCTTCGTTCCGTGGCGGCCACTTGTGGCTTGGCTGACGAGACATGGTCGCCTTTCAATGTTTTCCTTCCCAGCGATCCGCAGAAGCGAAGGGCCATCAGGATAGAAGCTGCGGCTGGCAGATTGGCGAAGAAGTTGGACGTCGAGGCCGAAAAGACCTCGGACGTAATTAATGTGAAATACGGAAAAAAGGGAGAACCCGAGACGCCAGCATGTGTTCTGCAGACCTTGGGCAGGCTCTACTTGGAGAAACATCTCCAACTACAGCGCCCGGCTGGCAGTTCCGATTTCTTCGCCCAAGAGGCCGAAAAGTACCGCCAAGCTCTCGCCGATTCCGAATCGCGACTCGCCGGTTTCAGCCGGACGGAGGGAGTTGCCGCGCCCGACATTCTGCGTACCGATATGGCTGCACAGGTAGCCACTTCCGAAGCCGCTTTGTACCAAGCGAAGCAATTGATTGCCGCCGACGAAAAGCGGATTGAAAACATCGATCAGCAGATGGCGCAGACGCCGGCAAGATCAGCGACCACCGAGTCTTCCATGGCTTCGAACTTGCTTATGCAAAATCTGCAGACCACGTTATTGGCCGCGCAGGTCAAGCGCACTCAATTGCTGCTGAAGTACGAACCCGATTTTCCTCTCGTTAAGGAGGCCGACCAGGAAATTGCGGAAACACAAGAGGCCATCACCCGCGCTGAGCAGTCGAAATTTGTGAATCAGACGACCGACCGCGATCCTACGTACGAGTTTTTGCGCGAGGACAAAGCGAAGACGGAAGCTGATTTAGCTTCGGAGAAGGCAACCGCAGGCGCGCTCATTGGCAGCATTCAAGGAATGCGCGCGGAAATGGTTACGTTCGATAACGACGCGGTGAAGCAGGCTGCCTTGATCCGCGAAGCAAAAGCCGATGAGGGTAACTATCTGCTCTATCTGGGCAAGCGCGAGCAAGAACGCACTTCGGACGCTTTGGATCTGAAACGGATTGCCAACGTCGCCATTGCCGTTCCTCCCGTCGTGCCGATATTGCCCAAGTATAGTCCCTGGTTAGTTATGTTCTTGGGGCTGTTCGCGGCGATCTTTGTCGCTGTTGCAGCGGCTTTCGTTGCGGAGTATCTCGACCCATCTTTCCGGACCCCCGAAGAAGTGATGGAAACTCTGAAAATGCCTGTGCTCGCTTCGATGCCGAAGAGGGCGGCGTAGCCCAAATGTTTTTGGAGTACTACAAGCTGGCGGAGCAACCGTTCGGCGTGACGCCGGATTCGCGCTTCCTGTATCTCGGACCGAAGCACCGGGAAGCTCTGGCCTCGCTCGTGTATGGCACGGAAAGCAATCGTGGATTTCTGGCCTTGATCGCCATGCCGGGAATGGGCAAGACCTCTTTGCTCTACCATTACCTTTCCTACCTGCGCGACAAGGCCCGCACCGCCTTCATCTTTCGTACTGATTGCGATTCGCGCGAATTCATCCGTCACCTCCTGATCGATCTGGGCATTGACGTCGCCGGGATGGATTTGCCGGCTATGCACGACAGCCTGAACCGCCTCCTCACGGAAGAAATGCGCGCTGGCCGCCGTTTCGTACTGGTAATAGACGAAGCGCAAAATCTCGATGAAAAAGTTCTCGAATCCGTTCGACTGCTCTCTAATTTCGAAACTCCGTGGATGAAATTGATGCAAATCGTCCTGGCCGGCCAGCCTCAGCTGGCTGACCGCCTGGCGAGCCCTTCGATGGCGCAGTTGCGCCAGCGCGTCTCCATGATCATCCGCATCGATCCATTCACAAACCAGGAAGTCAACGCCTACATTGACCACCGCTTGTGGGTTGCGGGCTGCGATAAGCCGGTACTGTTTACCGTCGGCGCGCGCAAATTGATTGCCGAGCACAGCGAAGGCATTCCGCGCAATATCAATAATTTGTGTTTTAACGCGATGTCCCTGGCCTGCGCTCTGAAACGCAAGGCCATTGATCGCGATATCGTCCTCGATGTGATTGCCGATTTGGATCTGGAGCCGTTGCGCGAGCAAAAAATTGTCGTGCAAAAGCCACAGCAGAAACCGCAAGTCCTCTCGACCAGCTTTTCTCTTACTCCTAAGCGAAAATCGGTCTCCGGCGGTTGGCTCCCCAAGCTCGCCCTGATTAGCGCTGTGCTACTGGCTGTGGGTTTGTTTTTCTTTAACGTGGACCGCGTTGCATCCCGCTCCTCCGCATCTCCAAGTAACATCACCGCTATGGCGGCCGCGCCACCTGCCGCTACAGCTTCAGCTCCGGTTGTCGTTTCAGAGGTTTCACTCATGCCGCAGGACGCGCCGAGTCCCAAGACTGAGCCAATCTCCCAGGAAGTTCGCGTGCAACCCGGCCAGACGCTGTATCAAATAAGCGTCGAAAAATTCGGTAGGTACGACCATAACGTGCTCCAGGAATTGCAGATCCTGAACCCTGGGCTCGACAATCCTAATCACATTCATTCCGGACAGACGATTCGCGTACCAGCAGCGTTAGCAAATTCCACAGAAACACAGCGAGCGGCCCAGCAGGCTCCCAATGCTGCATCCGCAGAGGCAGGAAAACAATGAGTAAGAACTATGAATTGATGCAGCAGACAGGCATGCAACAGGAATTTCGTCCGACTCGCCGGATCGAGCCCGAGACGCCGGCGAAAGCTGGGAACGGGCACGGCAGCGGGAACGGAAACGGCCACCGCCACCGCGAAGCCGACGGTCTGGATCTCGACCAGCTAGCAGGTGAAGAGGCGCTGCGGCTTGTGCAGCGTGTCTTCCTGCTGCAAGCGCAAGAGCCGCCGCACATGGTGGCATTTGCCGGGATCGACCACGGTAACGGCTGCAGCCGGATTTGCGTGCGTGTTGCGGAGACCCTTGCGAAAAATGTTCGCGGCTCGGTCTGCTTGGTGGAAGCGAATTTGCGCTCGCCCGCGCTGCCGGAAATGTTCGGCACTACCAATCATCATGGCTTGACGGACGCTCTCCTGCACGAAGGGCCCATCCGCTCGTTTACCAAGCCCGTGCGCGGCGAAAATCTGTCGCTGCTTTCCAGCGGTGCGCTCGCGGTGGATTCAGCAAAGCTCTTGAACTCAGAGCGGCTGAAGCCGAGGTTGGCGGAATTACGCAAGGAATTCGACTTCGTGCTGATAGACGCACCCCCGCTCACCCGCTATTCGGATGCGCTCGGCTTGGCGCAAATGGCGGATGGGTTGGTACTGGTTCTGGAGGCAAATTCCACGCGCCGTGAGGCAGCACTGCAAGTGGCGGAGAATTTGCGCGCGTCTAACATTCGGATTTTGGGTGCGGTGCTCAACAAGCGCACCTTCCCGATTCCCGAGACGTTATACAACAGGTTGTAAGCGAACCGTGTTGTTCGCGAGGGCTTAGTAAAGATCTCGGTGCAGCAAGAGAGCGATACTCGGGTTTTTCGCTGGGCTCGGAAGAAGCGGGCAGTCTCCGTAGGTAAGCTGTTTACCATCGGATGTGACTGAGAGTAGCGGAGCTTTGTCTATGAGTTGCCTCCAATCCGTCACGAACGAACTAGCCTCGACGAATCCGGGAACGGAACTCGAATCGCCGGCTTGGTTTGCAGTGCAGACGCGGCCGCGGCACGAGAAGAAAGTATCGGCGGATCTCCAGGAGAAGGGTGTCACCGCTTTTCTCCCGCTGGTTTCTAGCACGAGGGAATGGAGTGACCGGACCCGTGTCGTCGAGATGCCGTTATTTCCGCAATACGTCTTCGTGCGGATTGCGCAGAGCCTCAACACCCGCGTCGCGGTGCTGCGTACTAACGGAGTCACGAATTTTGTAGGCACGCGCGGGATTGGCGTTCCCATTCCCGACGATCAAATCCAACGTGTGCAGACTGTCGTGCAGCGGGGTGTTCCAGTAACTCCGCACGCGTTCCTCAACGTCGGGAAGCGCATTCGAATTCGCGGGGGAGCGCTCGACGGACTGCAGGGAATTCTTACCGCGGTGAATGGCGATCAGACTCTTGTCCTATCCGTGGAATTGATTCAACGATCGATTGCCATCCGCATCGCGGGTTTTTCGGTCGAGCCGGCCTAAGAAGAGCGTTCCGCTTTTCGATGTCAAATCATTACAAATAGACAATCTGCAATTCATGATCAAGCTGTCAATTTTGTGCCGGTGAATCTCATTTCTACCGTCATTCGAAAGCAGCGGTTCGTCCCATTTTGTCAAATCATAACCCAGCCCGAAGAGAGAAACAGTGAACGAAGCAAAGCGTCGGTTTCTTTTGAATGTACTGAAGTTGTATGACCTCGGAATAATATTGGTGTCTTTCGGTTTGGCCACTTTTCTGCTCGTCCACGCGGACAACCGCGTCTCCCTGCACGATTTCCTGGCCATGCGCGTGAAGCTCTCCAATTGCGCGATTTTCGCCGTTGCACTGTTCTGCTGCCATGCCATTTTTTCAATGTGCGGTCTGTACCGGTCCAGAAGGTTGTCCACCAGGCTGGCGGAAAGCGTGGACGCTCTAAAAGCGACCTCGCTGTCCACGGTTTGTCTGGCGGTGGTTGCGGCGACTTTCTCGGTAAGGATGATCACCGTGCCTTTCCTGGTCGCCTTCTATGCGATCAGTTCTCTTGCCGTAATCGCGTCGCGGTTCTTGATGCAATCCTGGCTCGTCATCGTGCGGCGCCACGGCCACAATTTGCGGTACATGTTGATTCTGGGCACCAACGCACGCGCTATCGAATTTGCGCGAAAAATTGAGGCTACCCCGGGACGTGGCTACCAGCTTCTTGGCTTCGTAGATGAGGACTGGCCCCAGATGGACGAGTTCAAGGCCACCGGCTACAAACTCTGCTGCGACTATGCGGGGCTCGCCGAGTACTTGCGCCGCAACGTGGTGGACGAGGTAGCGATCTACTTGCCGCTGCGCTCGTTCTACGAACACTCCTCGCAGGTTGCCGCGCTATGCGAGCAGCACGGCATGGTGATGCGCTTCGCCTCCGATATTTTTGGACTCAAGACGGCACGGTCCCGCTCGGAGGAATTCGATGGCGATCATCACATCGCCACCTATACCGGGGTGCGCGATGGATGGCCGCTGGTGATCAAGCGAATCTTGGACGTGACGATTTCCGTGGTGCTGCTGATCCTGCTCACCCCGCTATTCCTGATCGTTGCTGCACTGATTAAGCTCACTTCGGACGGTCCTGTCTTCTTTCGTCAGGAACGTCTCGGCGTTAACAAGCGAAGGTTTCTGATTTACAAATTCCGCACGATGGTCCCGAATGCGGAAAAGATGCTCGATGCGCTGGAGAATCACAACGAAGTTTCCGGGCCGGTATTTAAAATCATCAACGACCCGCGGATTACGCGCATCGGAAAGTTTCTGCGCCGCAGCAGCATCGATGAGTTGCCTCAGCTTTTCAATATATTAAAGGGCGATATGAGCTTGGTGGGTCCGCGGCCGCTGCCCGTGCGCGACTACCAAGGTTTCAATCAGGATTGGCAGCGTCGCCGCTTCAGCGTTCGTCCCGGTGTCACCTGTCTGTGGCAGGTGAACGGCCGCAGCTCCGTACCCTTCGAGCAGTGGATGCGGCTGGACTTGCAGTACATGGACGAATGGTCGCTCTGGCTCGATTTAAAAATCCTCGCGCGAACTATTCCGGCGGTGCTGCGCGGTTCGGGAGCTGCTTAAGCCAAGCGCGAATAATGTTTCGATTATCATCTCGAAGTTTTACGACGGGAGCAGACGCCTTCGCTGGCTATCGCTTCCCTAAAATCTCAAAGATACGGGAATACTCACCACGCGGAGTCCCACGGACCTGAAATGATGCGCGCAAACGTACTTGGTGTCGGAGTTCATGCGGTTAATCTACCCCTCGCGGCTGAGATGCTCGAAACGGCTGTCGAGTCTGGCTGCGGCGGATACGTGTGTGTGACTGGCATCCACGGTGTGATGGAGGCTCAGCGTAATCCTCGATTCAAGAAGGTCCTTGATGATGCCATGCTTGTCGTCCCCGATGGCGTGCCGACTGTGTGGGTGGGCCGATGGGAGGGCTTTCGCAATATGGGCCGGGTATTTGGTCCTGATCTGATGTTGGAAGTCTGCCGCAGGTCCGTTTCTTCCGGGCACTCTCATTTCCTGTATGGGGGAAAGCCGGGAATCGCAGAAGAGCTCCGCGGGAACCTCGAGCGCCGATTTCCCGGCATTCGTATTGTGGGAACCTACACACCGCCGTTTCGCCGGCTATCGCCTGCGGAAATGACGGACCTGCAAAGCCGTCTGTCGACAGCCGCGCCCGATATCATCTGGGTCGGCTTAAGCACCCCTAAACAAGAACAATTCATGTGGGAGAATATTAGTTCTCTAAATTGCAAGGTGATGGTAGGGGTTGGAGCCGCATTTGATATCCACACTGGGCGTGTAAGTGACGCCCCAAACTGGATGAAAAATGCTGGTCTCCAGTGGCTGCACCGCCTGTGCCAGGAGCCGTCGCGTCTTTGGAAGCGATACCTGTTTAATAACTCGGCGTTCCTGATTCGCATCGCCCTGCAGTTCGCCGGTGTCAAACGCTACGAACTAGCGCCTCGACGCGTCGCCGGCGACTAAACTTTGGCAGAAGCGTTTTCTTTTGATTCAAGCACCGGCATTCCGCGGCATCCAATTAAAATTACTATACGAATATACCGGGGGATCACATATGCGCATCGCAGTTATAGGTTCAGGTTATGTTGGCTTGGTTTCGGCGGTCTGCCTCGCCGAAATTGGTCACGATGTCATTTCCGTCGATAACGATAGCGCAAAGATTGCTGCCTTAGAACGCGGCGAAGTGCCGATTCACGAGCATTTCCTGCCGGAGTTGTTGCAACGTCATCGCGGGCATCGCCTGCGATTTTCGACGTCCATCACCGAAGCAGTCCAACAATCCAATGCGGTCTTCATCACGGTCGGAACTCCCCAATCGGCGACGGGCGAGGCGGATCTTTCCTTCGTCGAAGCTGTCGCCTACGAGATAGCTTCGGCGATTCGAACCCCAAAATTAGTTATCGAAAAAAGCACCGTTCCCGTCAGCACCTGCGAATCACTGCGCAGGACTCTGTTTTTGAATGGCGCTCCGGCCGATTTATTTTCAGTCGCGTCGAATCCTGAATTCCTGCGCGAAGGAACCGCTGTAACCGACTTCCTTCATCCCGATCGCATTGTGATTGGTGTCGACGACGATTTTAGCGCCTCGCTTCTACAGGAGATCTATCGGCCTGTGACTTCCGGCGACTACTACCGCCAGCCCAACGCCATTTCCTTCAAGGGCGAAACGCGCGCCAAGACCCCCATCATCGTGACCACCGCGAAGAGCGCCGAATTGATTAAGCACGCCTCCAATGCGTTTCTGGCCATGAAAATCTCATTTATCAACGCAGTCGCGAATATTTCAGAAGCCGTCGGCGCAGACATTCAGCAGGTCTGTGCCGGCATCGGTTCCGATTCTCGCATTGGTCCAAAATTCTTGAACGCCGGCGTCGGGTATGGCGGCTCCTGCTTCCCGAAGGACGTCCAGGCCTTTCACGCTGTCGCGACCCAGTACGGCTATGATTTCGGCCTCCTCACCGAAGTCATGCGCATTAACGACGAGCAACGCCGCCGTTTTTTGAAGAAGGTCAGGACCGCTCTCTGGACTCTTCGCGGAAAGAAGCTGGCCGTGCTGGGACTCGCTTTTAAGGGCGACACCGACGACATTCGTGAGTCACCGGCGATTGGAGTTATCGAAGCTCTCCTCCACGAAGGGGCGCAGGTGCGCGTATACGATCCCGCGGCGACCGCCAACGCCAAAAAAGTTCTTCCCCGGGATCGCGTATTTTACGCTCAAGATCCTTACGATGCCGCCACCGCTTGCGATGCTCTCTTGATTTTGACCGAGTGGAAGGAATTTGCATCCTTGGATCTTTCCAGGCTGCAGTCGCTCCTGAAGTACCCGACCATCATCGATGGACGGAATCTTTACGACCCGCAGCAGATGGCCAACGCCGGATTCATTTACCACAGCATTGGCCGCGCTCCCGGCGTTCCCGCGCATTTTTCCACCATCGCACAGCCCACTGTCGCGGAACCGCGATTTTCCGTGCGCGATTCCGCCCGCGTCGCTGCGAGTGCAGACTAAATCGCACAGCGTAACTATGAATCGACACGCTGCGACAAAAATGATGGCAGGTCATACCGGACTGTGATCAAGAAACTTAAGGCCACGCTGGGCAGCAGGATGGCTCGCAATTCAGGCTGGATGCTTGTCGGCCAGCTGTCGCGCGTCGTGCTGCAAGCCGGTTATTTCTTTTTAATTGCGCGGTCTTTGGGCGTCACGGAATATGGCGCGTTCGTTGCCATCACTTCTCTGGTAATGATCGTCTCGCCTTTTTCGGGACTCGGTGCGGGCAACATCATCATTATGAAGGTCGCTCGCGACCCCGCGCATTTTGCTGAGTCTTGGGGCAAGGCGCTGTTTCTCGGGTTGAGTACCGGTGTCGTTCTGGGAGCAGTAGTCATCCTGATCGCCAATTTCGCTCTTCCTAAAGGCATCTCACAGCAAACCATACTGCTGGTGGCGGTTTCCGATCTGTTGGGTCCCAGGATCGCGGACCTGGCTGCGATGGCCTTCGGAGCATTCGAGAAATTCCGTTGGAACGCAATCTTACAAACCGCCAGCACCGGATTCAGAACCGTGGCCGCCGGAATAATGGTTCTGGCGATCAAGCACCCCACAACCAGCGTGTGGGTTTGGTTCTACGCCATCAGCTCCATCGTCATGTCGCTTTTTGCGCTCAGCGCCGTCACCGTGCAACTGGGCTGGCCTGCTTTCAGTCTGCGGCATCTCTGGACGGACATGAAAGAGGGCGTCTTCTACTCCCTGAGCATGAGCGCGCAGACCGTCTACAACGACATCGACAAGACGATGCTAAGCCGGCTTTCGACTCTGAATGCAACCGGCATCTACGGTGCCGCCTATCGCATCGTTGACGTCAGTTGCGCTCCGCTAAAGGCGATGACCTCCGCCGCCTACCCCTCCTTTTTCAGGGAAGGCCAGAAGGGCATCGCGGCGGCCCACGCGCTGGCCAAGAGGATATTGCACAAGGCCACTTTCATAGCGTTGTCCGCCAGCGTCGGCATGTGGGTTTTCGCGCCGCTGCTCCCCCGTATTCTCGGCGCCGGATTCGGCCAGTCCGTCGGCGCACTCCGCTGGCTTGCGCTGCTGCCCGTGCTGAAATGTTTTCACTTTTTTCTGGGTGATGCGCTCACCGGTGCCGGGCATCAGCGAATTCGCGCCGCCATGCAAATCGGAGTCGCGGTTTTTAATATCGCCATCAACTTTTGGATCATTCCCGCTTACTCCTGGAGAGGCGCGGCCTGGTCCAGCCTGGCATCGGATGGCCTGCTCGCCGGCTTGATGTTTGCCTGCATCGTGGTACTGCGTAGGCCGGGTCTGCCTGCCATCCGCAAACAGCCGCAATTTGCAGGGGAATGAATTCACCCTGAAAGATCGTCCCGAAGATGACACAACTAAAAAATACGCAACCACTGGTCAGCATCCTGGTCGTCAATTATAACTATGGCCGCTTCATCGCCACCGCGATCGATAGCGCTCTCTCGCAGACATATCCCAACACCGAGATTATCGTCGTTGACGATGGGTCGACAGACAACTCCCGCGACGTGATCGATGGCTACAATGGCAGAGTACGCAAGGTTTACAAAAAAAATGGCGGCCAACCTTCTGCGACGAATGTTGCTTTCGCTGCATCGTCTGGCGACATAATTTGCTTGCTCGATTCCGACGACTATTTCGAACGCGACAAGATCGAAAAGGTCGTCGGCTGCTATCAGCAGCATCCGGATGCATGGTTCGTGTTTCATCCCCTTCGCCGTGTCCACATCAACGGCACGGATCACGGGATTCAGGAACCGATGAACGGTTCGCGCTGGCTGGATTATCGTCGTACGACAAACAAGTTCGCGGCCCCACCAACATCAGGCCTCAGCTTTCTCCGCTCCGCATGGGAGACATTCGGTTTCATGCCTGAAGAACTGCACATTCTCGGCGATAATTACATTACCTTCGTGATTATGGCGCTGAAGCGTGGGTACTATCTGTGCGAGCCCCTCGCGGTCCTAAGGCTGCACGGCGATAACATTTTCAGCATGGGCGCTTCTCAAGTTTCGCGGCTTCCCGCGGACGTGAAAGTCGCGCTGGCAATGCGCAGAAACTTTCCGGAGCTGGCGGGCAAAGCCGATCGCTTAGTGGCCATCACGGTCGCGAAGTGCTGGATGATGAAGCTCAACGACCGGCCAACAAGCATTCAATTGGATTCGTACTTGCGCGATGCTTCGTTCGTCAGTAAGTTCAGAATTTACGCGGGCGCCGCTCTGCGATGTGGGAAACAGTCAATTTCGAACCTCGCGCACGACGCGAAATCCCGATCCGCGAACGACCTCCCAAGCCCCGTTCAGCCTAATCGCAGTTCCGGCATCCAAGGGGCACAGAAATGAAATTGTTCGGTTTGCGGAAAACTACAGGAGTTCGTAGCATCACCATGTCGATCGCTCTTGCGGCAATTCTCGCTATGACGTCGGCACTGGTGGCGGCGCCCTCGGGCGACATTCAGGCGCCACCAGGGATCATTCCGCCGTCTCTTTTCGATCTCAACATCCTGTTTCACCCCAACACCACCGTACCCTGGCCGGTCGTCCCCTTTTACGGCTGGCGACTCTCCCACGCTGATTGGTCCACTCTTGAACCGAGCAAGGACCACTACTACTTTGATCTCGTCGATAAATACGTAACGTGGGGACAGCAGCATAATACCGAAATCCTGATGACCCTTACCTACACCCCACAATGGGCATCCTCTACTCCCAACGTAAAAACGGCCCCTGGTCTCGGCGTCTCTGGCCAGCCCAACGACATGGCTGATTGGAAGAGATATGTGAGAACCGTGGCGGAGCGCTACAAAGGAAAGATTCACGTTTACGAGATTTGGAATGAGCCCGATAAAAAGGAGTCCTGGACCGGAAGCGTGGATACGATGGTTTCTATGGTCCGGGACGCATCGCAAATTCTCAAGGAAGTGGATCCTTCCATCACGATCGTCTCTCCACCACCCACGGGGCCGAAAGGCGTCGATTTTCTGCAGCAATTTCTAGCTAAGGGCGGGGGACAATATGTTGATGTTATCGGGTATCACTTTTATGTTGCGGAAAACCCGCCTGAGGCGATGGCGCCGCTCATCCAGCAGGTGAAAAGCATCATGAATCAGAATGGCGTCGGCAATAAGTCCTTATGGAACACTGAGGCTGGTTGGTATGCACCCAAGCCCTTCCCGTCACAGGAACTTGCCGCCGGCTACGTCGCTCGAGCTTACGTTGTAAACTGGGTTGCCGGTGTAAGCCGCTTCTATTGGTATTGCTGGGACAACCACAACTGGACCACCCTCGAACTAACCATGCCGAACAACACTACGCTTCGTCCCGCCGGCAAAGCTTTCGGCACCATTCAACAATGGATGGTCGGTGCGTCCATGAATAAGTGCCTTACTTCCGCAAACAATGACTGGGTTTGCGAGCTGAAGCGCAATGGTTCCTCGCAATACATCGTTTGGAACACGGCGGGAGATCACTCGTTTCGGCTGTCGAAAGATTGGCGCGTCAGCCAATACACCAAACTCGACGGCACGGTGACCCAAATTAGCGGCGAATTTATTCCCACCGGCGTGCAGCCGGTGTTGATTCAATAGCAGAGTGAATCGCGAGCTGCCGCAGTGACCCAACTATAATGAAAGTGCTTTTATCAGCATATTCGTGCCTGCCCGATTCTGGTTCTGAACCGGGCATTGGGTGGAATTGGGCGCAGGGAATCGCGGCCTGCGGGCACGAAGTGTTCGTCATTACTCGGGCCATCAATCAGAAAAAAATCGAAGCGGCGGTTCAACGGGCCTCGATTCGAAATCCCCAATTCCTTTTCCACGACCTTTCTGCGACGGCGCAGAAGCTATATAAGTTGCCATTCGGGAATTATGCTTATTACTTTCTCTGGCAATACACTGCCGCGAACCTCGCTGCACGCGCCCATGCCAGCGAGGGATTCGACCAGGTCCAGCACATTACCTGGGGCAATTTCCGGCTGCCCAGCTTCATGGGAAAGCTTGGCGTGCCATTTATTTTTGGGCCCGTGGCTGGTGGTGAAGATACTCCGAAGAACCTTCGTCGCGGCCTCGGTCTCCGGGGTCGTGTGTGGGATTTCTTGCGCCGGGTCTCAAATTTGTTCCTGACTCGGATGCCACTGATGGGCGCTACGTATGAGCACGCTACGGAGATCGTAGCGACGACTAACGAAACTCTGCTGGCGATTCCGGCGAGATATCGGCAAAAGACTAGGGTTCAGCAGGCGATCGGCATCGACCCGCGAAGTGTGCAGTCTTCGAACAACGCGCTGCGTCAATCAACTGTTTCCAGGAAAACCGCGCGATTGAATCTCCTATTTGTGGGCCGGGTTCTGCCGTGGAAGGGCGTTCACATTGGCCTGAAGGCGATTGCCTGTCTAGGGCCACAAGCCAAGGACATTCACCTCAACATCGTAGGCTCCGGAAGCGACGAGTCGCGGCTGAAGCATCTCGTCGAACGCCTCGGAATACAGGAATCTGTGTCTTGCATTCCCTGGATGAATCGACGGGAACTCTTGGCGTTCTATCCCGAGCACGATTTGTTTCTTTTCCCGAGTCTTCACGATTCCGGGGGGCTGGCGGTCTTGGAGGCCATGAGTTTGGGATTACCAGTGCTCTGTTTGGATCTCGGTGGCCCGGCGATTTCCGTTGACAACACTTGCGGCAAAGTCTTTGGCACAGAAGCCCGCACAGAAGAAGAACTGGTGCGCGTTATTTCTGAATATTTGTCTCAGGTTCTTTCCGATTTAAGCGTGCTGAAGCCCTTGTCAGTCGGCGCCCGCCGCCGCGCTGCTTCTCTTTCGTGGGAAGCTATCATCGCAGATACATACGATCCATCACTTCAAGCGCAGGTAAGATAATGGCCACTCCCTCGAGAATGTTGGATCGATTTGCTTTACCGGCCCTTTTTGTATTTCTCATGTTTGCCAGCGGGAGCGGCATGGGGATCGTCGCGCCCACCGGTACGGGAGCAGCGGCTGGGGGTCTCGTCGCCAACCTCGGCCGTGTCGTCCAACTTTCGATATTCCTATTCTTCTTTTTGTGGTGTCTCAAGCGCTTCCCAGAGACCTTCGGCCTACTTGCGCGTGAACGGTGGATTGCCATCCTCGGTATCTGGATCATAGCGTCCGCAGCGTGGTCTGTGGCGCCTGGGCAGACCGTCCGTTACGCCGTGCCCTTCATCGGCGCGATGCTCATGGCCTTATATATGGGGCTGCGCGTTGAACCTCTACAGCAGATTCGTCTGCTCACCCTCTGTTTAGGAATCTCAGCAATCCTCAGTCTCATCTTCGGAATTGCTTTTCCACGTATTGCCATTTCACCGGATAACGAATGGCAAGGCGTCTTTCTTCACAAAAACGCGCTCGGTTACATGATGTCTTTGGGCGCTCTCTGCTTCGTGTTTCTGGCTGTTGGTGAGCGGCGCCGACGATGGCTATCCATCCTTATGGCCATTGTATGCTTGACGCTTGTGATACTTTCTAAGTCTGCTGGCGCGCTTGCCGTTACAGCTTTGATGTTGGTTATGATTGTTCCGCTGCGCATCGTCATTAGTATGACGCATCGTAGGTTTGTTGCAGTCATGACCGCAGCTCTGTCGGCCGGAGCCGTCGTCTGTATTGCGATCCTGCGCCATCCTGCGCCGATTTTCGAATTGCTGGGCAAGGATGCGACGCTCACCGGTCGTATGCAACTGTGGCATTACGTTAAACTGGAAGTTTTGGCTCGTCCGGTCCTGGGATTTGGCTACTCCGCGTTCTGGGGTACCGGAGAGGCCGATCGAATTCGCGCCCTCGTGGGCTGGAATCCTCCCACCGCGCACAACGGTTTTCTTGACGCTGCACTGGGTTTGGGAATTATCGGCCTTGTGATTCTCCTAATCGGCTTGCTCAGGAACTTCATTTTGGGCTTCAAAGTTGCAAGAAGGGAACGAGACTTCGTCGCGACTTGGCCCCTTTTCTTCATGATTTTCGCGGTTCTCGACAATCTCACCGAATCTTCGATAACGGGCGCAAATGCCTGTTGCAAGCCGCCTTTGCAGGTGGGTGCTAGCACCCTCCTGTTGGTCCTTTACATCGCCAATTCCTACTGGCTTGTGCGCGCATCTGAGGAGTCAGAAATGGCCGATGAACACGTATCCGAATTTGAGAATACGCCGGATGCTGATCCTTTCGTCTTCAAGCCCGCGCAATCGTAATGTTCGCGCCCAGGAAATCCGAATGCGGATTCTAGCATGGCCAATTAGGACACCGTGGAACCCCTACGCCGGCATGGTGTTTTCGAATCTGCCCGGCGTGGAAGTTGACGGATGGCCCGCAAACTTGCTCCGCAAGTATTCCGTATGGCACATGCATTGGCCCGATTCTTTGCTCAACATCGTCAATACGCCCCTCGCGGTTTATAAGGTCAGTGGCATGTTGGCCACCATGGATTTCCTGCGATTGCGCGGAACGAAAATGGTGTGGACGATGCACAACTTCGCTTCCCACGAGGCTCGGCATCCTGAACTTGAGAGGTGGTTCTGGCGCCGATTCGTTCCCCGAGTAGATGGCGTAATCAGCCTGAGCACGACCGGCTTGACGAAAGCGTTGCAACGGTTTCCTCGGTTTCAGGATATTCCAACGGCAGTGATTCCTCACGGTCACTACCGCGAGGAATATCCACAGGCGACCGTCGATTCCCGTCAAGCGCTTGGGATCCCACGCCAAGCCAAGGTCGTGATGTTTTTCGGCGCCGTACGCGCCTACAAGAATGTGGAAGTTTTGGTCCGTGCGTTCCGCAATGTCAGTCGCGCGGACGCTCTTCTTTACATAGTAGGCAATCCAAACACCGAGGAACTCACCCAGAGGATTGTAAAAGAGGCATCTCAGGACCGTCGCGTGTCGCTGAAGTTCCAATTCGTCGACCCGAAGGAAGTCGCGATGTATCTTGGTGCCGCCGATCTCGTTGTTCTGCCGTATCGAGAGGTATTGAATTCCGGATCAGCGCTGCTGGCTTTGTCTTGCAACCGTCCGGTTTTAGTCCCCGATCTTGGCGCGATGGGCGAGTTAAAAGCCGATTTCTCGGAAATGTGGGTCCGCACATTCCGAGGAGAGCTGAACGAATCAATTCTCGAAGCGGCGCTGGAGTGGGCATCACAGTCCAGGCCATCCGTTTGCGCGATGCCTGAACGGTATGAGTGGGCTCACATCGGCTCGGAAACGATCGAGTTCTACAAGAAAGTGATATCGGGTTCGCTCGCCGGCTCCGAGTCGGCCCGATACGCCGCTGCCGGAGACCGGTCCCCATGAACATACTAATGCTGCACAATAGCTATCAGTTCCGAGGCGGCGAAGACGAAAGCTTCGAGTCCGAGGTGCGCATGCTCTCGGACGCGGGTCATTTCGTCGATATCATTCACCTCAACAACGACACCGTCGAGGAGATCGGCCGCTTTCAGGTAGCGTTGCAATCGATCTGGTCGAAGCCGTCGTACGATCTGGTCGACCGCAAGTTGCGGGAACGTCCCTTCGACGTGCTGCACGTCCAGAACTTTTTCCCGCGGATTTCGCCCTCGGTGTACTCGGCGGCAAAAAAACACGGCGTTCCGGTAGTGCAGACCTTGCGGAATTACCGCCTGCTCTGCCCCAGCACGGTTCTCTATCGCGACGGGCACATTTGCGAAGACTGTCTACACAAAACCTTCAAGTATCCTGGCGTCATTCACGGATGCTATCGCGACAGCATTCTCAGCAGTGCGGCCGTGGCCGCCATGACGGCCTTTCACGCGATGAAAGGAACGTGGCGCAACACCGTGGATCTGTACATCTGCCTGACTGAGTTTTCGCGTCAGAAGTTCATCGAAGGCGGTCTCGCGCCGGAAAAAATTATAGTCAAAAGCAACTTTGTCTATCCCGACCCCGGCCCGGGTGAGGGAAAGGGCGGATACCTGCTGTTCGCCGGCCGGCTCGCGCCCCATAAGGGAGTGGAAACGCTCATCGCCGCCTGGAGCCGCTTGAACACCCCGTGCGCGCTGAAAATTGTCGGAGACGGTCCACTTGCCGAGCAGGTGCAAGAATTCGCGGCGCGCAACAGCAGCGTGGAGTGGATTGGCCAGAAAAACTCGACTGAGGTGATGGAGTTAATGGGCTCCGCACGCGCGCTGGTATTTCCCTCCGAGTGGTACGAACCGTTTGGGCGCGTCGCTATCGAAAGCTTCGCAAAGGGCACGCCCGTGATCACCTCGCGCCTGGCGGGAATGGCGGAAATCGTTAGCGATCATCGTACCGGATTGTTGTTTCACCCCGGGGATCCTGATGATCTCGCGCGAAAACTGGAATGGGCCATCCACAATCCCGATGCTTTGCGCGCCATGCGCCCGGCTGCGCGCCGCGCCTATGAAGAAAAGTACACCGTGGATGAGAACTGCGGCGAATTGCTTCGGGCCTACCAAACCGCTGGCGCGGCTTTGACAATTGAGAGCGAGCCGTGCGTTACTGTCAAGATAAATTAACTCCTTTATTAGTGTGGGCACCTTAAATGCATCGTGGATTCACCAGGAGGTCAACAACAATGCCTAATTCCGGGGCAGTTCAAGTGTCCGCAGCGCCCGCGGCAATCGCCGATCTGCGATTGGATGAATCTCAAGTCCAGTTTTTTAGCGATAACGGCTACCTGCGCGTTGATGTTTTGACCACTCCAAAAGAGGTGGCGGAAATTCGCGCGGAGCTTCAGCGCCTGTTCGAAATACGAGCGGGCGAGAAAGAGGGCGCGTTCGCCGATCTCGTGGCGGGCGCCGATCATCCGAATATCCTCAGCTCGCCGCAAATACTCAACCCGGTGAACTACTCTCCGAAGCTGCACCAGACGCAGTGTTTCAAGAACGCACTCAGCATCGCCAAACAGTTGCTGGGCGACGAGGCCCGCTGTTTCTTCGATCTTTCAATTCTCAAGAAGCCCAGGGGCGGAGCGGCAACGCCTTGGCACCAGGACGTGGCCTTCCGCGATCCGAGCTTCGACTACAGCGAACTGACGATTTGGGTAGCACTGCAGGAAGTTACCAAGGAGGGGGGGTGCCTGCAATTCGTTCCCAGATCACACAAGGGTCCGATTCTCGAACATCGCTCGGCGAACAACGATCCGACATCCCAAGCCTTGGATTGCAGCAACCTCGTCGACGAGAGTGCGGCTGTGGCGTGCACGCTCGCGCCCGGCGGATGTACGATTCATCATCCGCGCACCTTGCACGGTACTTCGCCGAATTTGTCTAGCGTACCGCGGTTCGCCTACATCATGACCTTCGGGGTATCTCCCAAACCAGCCAAAGAAAAGCGCGTCTTTCCATGGCTTGTCGAGAAAGAAACGCCCATACAGGCGCGCAAGCGACGCTGGATGCGCCGCGGTGGTTTGATCATCACCGTCTGGCGGCGGTTCCGTCGCGGGGATCTGACAAATTGGCGAGCAGCCCTATACGGCCTCGAACGATCCCTGCGAATCCTGCGAAAAGGTATGTAGCTGCGGTATGACCAGAAGCTATTCATTTCCTGTAATTAAAACCAGAATAAGGGAGAGGCAAATTGCAAAGCCACAATCGCATTGTCGTGACTGGTGCCGGAGGGTTCATCGGTGGCCACCTTGTTGCTGAGTTTCGAAATCAAGGGTACCAGCACATTCGCGCCGTTGACGAAAAGCCGCTGGACGAATGGTATCAGCGCTTCGATGACATCGAAAATCTGTCCCTCAATCTGAATCTCAAGGAAAACTGCGAGGTTTCGGCCAAGGGCGCCGACGAAATCTACAACCTCGCGGCCAATATGGGCGGCATGGGCTTTATTGAGCACAATAAGGCGCTCTGCATGCTGTCCGTGCTGATTAATACTCACATGCTGCAGGCCGCCCTGAATCACGGCTGCCAGAAGTTTTTTTATTCCTCTTCGGCCTGCGTGTACAACGCGGACAAGCAGAAGACCTTCGAAGCACCTTCCCTCAAGGAAGAAGACGCGTATCCCGCGATGCCTGAAGACGGCTACGGCTGGGAAAAACTCTTCTCGGAACGGATGTGCCGCCACTTCCGCGAGGATTTTGGCCTGTACACCCGCGTCGCGCGCTTTCACAACGTTTACGGACCCTGGGGCACGTGGTTCGGCGGCCGCGAGAAAGCTCCTGCGGCAATTTGCCGCAAAGTGATCGAAGCGAAGTTACAGGGCACGCACGAGATCGAAATCTGGGGTTCCGGCGACCAGACTCGCAGCTTCATGTTCGCCGACGATTGTGTCAAGGGAATCCAGCTCATCACCAATTCGCAGATTCTGGAACCCATCAATCTGGGCTCAACCGAAGCCGTAAGCATCAATCAACTGGTGGACATCGTCGAAGGCATCGCCGGCATCAAACTCAAGCGAAAGTACAACCTCAACGCTCCCAAGGGCGTCAACGGCCGCAACAGCGAAAATACCCTCATCAAGAAAAATCTCAATTGGGAACCGGATACCACGCTGCAGTCAGGCCTTGAAAAAACCTACGCTTGGATTTACGACCAGTATCTCGCTCGCGAGCGAGGCGAACCGGGCGTCGTGCGCGAACGTTCTGTTGTGCAGTCAGCGTAAGATCACTGGTCGTTGATTGCAGCCATAAGCTGGTGCCGCGCGGATTTAGCGTGTGGCAAGTAAATCAAGCGGGCAGACTCGTGAGCATCGCACGAGTCGCCCGCTTTTTCATTTGTGGGCTCCTTCTCGCCGATATCCAGTTCCGATGTCCGACTCGTCAGTGTGGAGACAGCCAGCTACGCGCGAGAACGCCAGTAGCACCATTGGACAGGGCTCCGCGGCTAGGACACCTGCCCGTTACCTGTTCGACCGGCCAGTAGAAGTTGATCGCGCGGGTGAACTAAAATCATTAGTCAGTTGTGTCGCGTGTGCGTCTTTTCCCACGTGGTTATATTGGGATATTAGAGTGTCCAAAACAGCTTTAGCCGCGTTGTTCTTCTTGCTCGCCTCGCCCACCTGGGCGACCACGTATTATCTCGCCACAGCAGCAGGCGGCGGTAATGATTCCAACGACGGTCTGTCTGTTAGCACGCCCTGGCTGACTCCGAATCATGCCGTAAATTGCGGCGACGTCATTTTGGCGGCAGCGGGCAACTATTCACCCGCGAATCTCACGTATGGTAAATGGGGGAAAGTAACCTGCCCTGCGGGAAATAACGTCGCGTGGCTCAAATGCGTGACCTTCGATGCTTGCAAGGTCTCCGCCGGTGCATCTGGTTTTGACGGGATATCGGTAACCGCAAGTTACTGGGGCGTCCAAGGATGGGAGGCCACCGCGACAACGGAGACGAGCGCGTGTTTTAAGGCATACCCTCCATCAGCGACGGTTGAAATTCATCACATCATATTTGCAAACGACGTTGCGAACGGTTGTTACAACAGTGGCTTTACCTTTGGACCCAGCCAAGATGTGGGCGTGGATTATTTTGTGGTCGTTGGGACCATCACCTACAACGCCTCGCAGTCGTCGCTGGAGTGCGTCAGCGGCATTGACATTTATCAGCCCGTGCAATCGGATTCCTTGCCGGGGACGCACATCTACATTGCGGGTAATTTCTCTTGGGCCAATGTTGATCCCAATCCTTGTGCAGGCGTGGCTCCAACCGACGGCAACGGAATAATTCTAGACACCTTGGACGGAAAATATACCCTGCCGTCGCCTTATACTGCGCAGGTTCTGGTCGACAATAATATCCTTATCTCGAATGGCGGACGCGGTCTTCAGGTCTACAACAATGTCCTTGGTGCTTCCCATGCCGCCATATACGTCCGGCACAACACTCTATGGGGAAATAATTTCGATTTAAGCACCAGCAATAATTATTGCGGCGAGACGATGATCAACGTAGCGTTCAACGTGCGGCAGTTTCTAAACCTTGCCGCAACCGATGCGACTGATGGCTGCGGAGGCGATCCCATATATGCCTACTACGTTGCCAACGGCAACTCGACGGACCTCGTTTACAATAATGTGGGCTGGGCGGCAAGCGGCACGTATAGTGCTCAGACAAGCAGCCCTGGATTTTCCTTCGACCCGAACAATCTTTTCGGAACCAATCCCAACTTCGCAAACGCCAGAGCTCCCGGCGCTCCCAGCTGCGGCAGCGCATCGAGTGTGCCGAACTGCATGGCAACCGTAATCGCCAATTTCACCCCCACTACAGGCGCAGCGAAATCGTATGGGTATCAGGTACCGAGCACCACACCGTCCAACGATCCGCTTTTCCCGCAGTGGCTGTGCAACGTGAATCTCCCGGCGGGCCTTGTGACGATGGGGTGCCCCGCGGGATCAGCTCCGCTTGCGCCAACTGACCTAAGTCTCGTCGTACACTAACTGCTTGGATTCAGTCGCCTTCTTCAAAGAGTGCGTGTTCCGCACATCCTCTGGTCTCGTTCGCCTTCGATTGTCTGGCCGTATAGCCGTCGCGCTGTTCTACAATAATCGCCAGGGCGATTCAGATCCTCTGCATCAGCAAAGAAACAGGAAGAATTGTACGTTCATCCCCCGTGCCAAATAAAGTTCTCAAACTCGATCCGCAAGACAACGTGCTCATCGCGCTCTCCGATCTCCGCAAAGGCGAGCAAATTCTCTTTGACTCGCGAACCTTCACGCTGGAATCAGACGTTCCCGCAAAACACAAATTCGCAACCGAAGACCTCGCGCTCGGCTCGACCGTTCGCATGTACGGTGTGCCGGTAGGCAAGGCTGCAGAACCAATCCGCCGCGGCGGCCTGCTTACCACCAGGAACCTTCATCATCAAGCCGTATCCTTCCACGAAAAAACCAGCGACTTCCGCTGGACGCCGCCCGACGTATCCCGCTGGCGCCACCGCGAATTTCTCGGATACCGTCGCTCCGACGGACAAGTTGGCACGCGTAATTACTGGATCGTTGTCCCGTTGGTCTTCTGCGAAAATCGCAACATCGGGGTGCTCAAGCAGGCGTTTCAGGAAGAGCTGGGCTTTGCGCCGCCGCAACTTTATCGTCGGCAAGTCGCGGACCTCGCCCGCCTCTATCAAGAAGGCCGCACGGAAGAAATCAAAACCCACGTTTTGACGGCCGACCCCCTAAATCCGCAACGTTCCAAAATTTTCAAAAATATAGATGGCATCCGATTTCTGCTGCACGAAGGCGGCTGCGGCGGCACGCGCGAAGACTCGACCAATCTCTGCGGCCTTATCGCCGGTTACATCAATCACCCCAACGTCGCCGGAGCAACCGTGCTCAGTCTCGGCTGTCAGAATGCGCAAGTTGCCATCCTCCGCCAGGAATTGCGCAAGCGCAATCCCAATTGTGATAAACCGCTGGTAGTCGTCGAGCAGCAACACAGCGGCACCGAAGCCGCGATGCTCGCAGAAGCAATCCGCGGCACGTTCCTCGGCTTGATGAAAGCGAATGAAGCTCAGCGCGCCAGCACGCCACTCTCCGGCCTGTGTGTCGGCTTGAAATGTGGAGGCTCCGACGGTTTCTCCGGCCTTTCCGCCAATCCTGCCATCGGTCACACCTCGGATATTCTAGCCGCGCTCGGCGGCCGCACCATACTCTCGGAATTTCCGGAATTGTGCGGCGTCGAATAGGATCTCATCAACCGCTGCACGCGCCCCGAAATCGCAGACCGCCTCATCCACCTGATGAAAAGTTACAGCGCGCGCGCCGTCTCCGTCGGTTCCGGCTTCGAAATGAATCCTAGCCCCGGAAATATGCGCGATGGCTTACTCACCGACGCAATGAAATCCGCGGGCGCGGCGAAAAAAGGCGGCACCTCCCCGGTCACAGCCGTGCTCGACTATCCCGAGCCCGCCACCACGCCCGGCCTGAATTTGCAGTGCACGCCCGGCAACGACGTCGAGTGCGTCACCGCGCAAGTCGGCGCCGGTGCCAACGTCGTGCTCTTCACCACCGGCCTCGGCACGCCCACCGGAAATCCCATCGCGCCCGTTGTAAAACTCTCCACCAATTCCGCTCTCGCCCAACGCATGCCGGATATCGTTGACGTGGATACCGGCGCGATAATCTCCGGCGAAAAAAGCATCGCGCAAATGGGCGAATACGACTTGGACATCGTGATTAAAGT
>Ga0210387_10000609_pt1 | contig 25703 bp, 26 predicted proteins | sample IncBWC7OmetaG_FD_160108 | JGI IMG/M metagenome (GOLD analysis project Ga0210387, IMG submission 160108) | Forest soil microbial communities from Barre Woods Harvard Forest LTER site, Petersham, Massachusetts, United States - Inc-BW-C-7-O ...
GGAGGAGTTTAATCGGGTGCGCCCACACGCCGCCCATTTGCCCTTTAATGTGCCAGCCTATTCCATCCGGATTCAGGCTGACATCCGGAACCAGGCTGCCGTCCTGGACGCCGACGATGTAGGCGCGATCACCCGCGGCCACGTAACGCTTCATCTGCAAGTTTTCGTCCGTCTGCCTTTCCAAGGGCGCATTCTTCAACGGAATCTGTCCGGCCCGGGTGGTCGGCGCAGACAACAGAGAACCAGTTATCAGCATGGTCCATATGCTTAATCGCAATTTCATTTTGATTTCCTTGTTCTCTCTCGCTAAAGACAGAAAGAAAGCCGGCCGTTCATGCTTGACTGTTTTTGCGTCGCCGGCCGGTTAGTCTCAGCCCACTCTTTCTTTCGGGTAAATGAGGAGGGTTGATTTTCCTAAAACGGACCAGGAGTTCTTTGTTTGGGTTAACTCCTCCGTTTCTAAAAAACTTTCTTTCCGTCTAAGCAAGATTCTCTTTCGCAATTGTGCGTCTCTCCAATACTCTTTTTGCGGAGTTACCATTGCTTTCGAGTATCGAAGGAAAGCCGGAGACAGATTAAAAAATCAAGGCGTTTCGACGTCGATTTCGCTGCCGAGCCCTGGACGCCATTTAGGCGGAGTAAGTAAGGCGTCTCGCCTTACCCTCTGACTAAGAGTCAATTCACCCGAACCTGACTTGGTCAGCCCACTCACGCCGTCGATCATTTTCCGTGGGACGCCCTCAATCTGGCGCGAAACGGAAAATGAATTGGGGCAACGCTTCTTTTATTTCCGGGACAGGACACGAGCGAGATGATGAAAAATGAACCGGCTGGAGAGCCATCCGGCGCACTGAAATGAGCCGGTAAAGATTCACCTGGCCGCGGAATCTCACCCCGCTGAGCGCCCTGGGCCTAGGCGACGGTTCGCGGCAAGTTAACTCCAATCGAGGAGAGCGAAATTCGGACTGGTGGTTGGAATCCGAATCCTGATCTCCTTTAAAGTGCTCTACCTTCCACTTCCCGTCATCCGGGGCGCCCCTCTGTGAACTAACAGCTGATCTAAGCACGGGCCCAGCCATCAAGTATCGGCCAGCGAAAGAAAGGCGGTGAGTAGCTGTTAAATGCGTCTCGTTCTAAAAATGCACGTCGATCCCAGGGCGATCGTCATAACCATTCGGAACGTACCCGCGATTGTCGTAATAACCATTGTCATGGGCGTACCGGCCGTCGTTGTAATAACCGTAATGATTGCGGTAATAATACGCGTGCTGACCGTCAGTTGACTCACACGATTGCGAAGCTAAGGCCCCCAACGCGAGAACTAAGACACCAAGGGCGGAAAACGGGTTTTTCATATAATATGGGCTTCTTTCTACCTTAGCAGTTCGGACCTCTCCAAGACTCAGGTAAAACTCAAATTGGCTGCACTAACCTAGTACACCAATGAACATCTTTGCTATCGCTCGGCTTCTGCCTCTGGACCAATACTCTTGTGGAAGCATTCCCAATGCATTTGCGTATGGCGCGATCCATGCTCCTGTCGGAGCGGCTACCCATCGTGATCGTAGTCAGTGCCGACATGCTGCGGCTTGAGAAATTGCGCAACGAAATGCGTGACGTCTCTGCTGCTGCGGCTCGCCATCAACGCAGGGCCCGAGCAGCACGCGGCGGCTGCTCAATGCGATGGGCCGACTGTGCGCTCGAGGGATTCTGGCTTCCGCTGACCGTGGAAATCGCCAGTCTCCCGGAAGCAGAAGGGGGCGAGGCGCGTGACAGGGTTTCGGTGCGTCGCTTTGGGGACGTATCTGTTTAGCGCCGGTTTTGCGGCCCAAAGTGCCAAGATAGTTTAGCCAGGCTTTAGCCTGGGTTTTTCGTTTCATCGCGTGTGGCCCTGAAAGGGCGCCCGCTGGATGCCCAGGAACTAAAAAGGATGCATGGAGAAAGCAAGCGGTGGGAGTTTCGCTCGTAGCAACCGAAAAACGGCCGAGGACGAAGGGCGACGACGAGGAGGATAGGGACATGACGCTAAACAGATACTTGCGAACGCTCGACCGAGACCGGCAGCGAAGGGCGCTGGCGCGAATGCCGCGAGTGTTTGAGGTAGACCCAACAGTCGTGTCACCAGGCGCCGAAGTGATGTCCGGTGTGTCAGCGTGGATGGCGCGCTGTGGGTGCGGCGTGGCCGGGCCGGGGCATGGGTTCAAATCTTCACGCAACACCATTTGACCGACGTCGCCGAAGACGTAACTGTTTCCCTCAACATGGTGACTTCGAATCGAGCTCATCTGCATTAAGCAGGGGCGGTCAAGAACCTGCGCCTAATCCCGAAACAGGTTGGAGGATTTCGAAGAAGAAATTGCGCGGGAGTACCACATCGAGAAAGGATGACATGAAAAAAGGCTATTGGGTAGTTACATACAGGTCCATTTCCAACGAATCGGCGACCAAGGCATACGCGGAACTGGCGGTGCCTGCGATTGAGTCATCTGGCGGACGGTTTTTGGCTAGAACGTCGACAAAGGTCCACCCGCACGAAGCGGGCTTGCAGCAACGAACTGTCATTGTCGAATTTGACAGTTACGAAATTGCGCTGGCCGCCTATGAAAGCGAGGCTTATAAAAAGGCGCTTCAGGCACTCGGCTCAGGTGCAGAACGCGATTTCCGCGTCGTCGAAGGGGTGTAGCGGTCTCATTGGATCGTACCTCTAAAGTCGGTGGATGGGTCAGCAATCTCGCGGCGCCTGAGTAACGGGCAGACTTTTCTATGCGGTTCTCTTATCGAGGTTCCCAATCCCGATGAAGTGTGCGTCCCTAATTGCGATCGTACTCGCTTTGCAATTGGCGCAGAATGTGGTGGCTGCTCCGACGGTGACTGCTTTCGATGGAACCTGGTCGATCGCCCTGAATGCTCATGAATACAAAAATCCGGATGGCAGCATGACTCTGCCTTCGGTCAGATATTTTCGTGCCAAGATAAGGGATGGGGTCCTGCACGGCGAGATCTTAGTCAAAGGTGAGCCAAACTGGTATGCGCTCGACGGGAAAATAGCAACCAACGGAATGGCAAATCTGCGCGCAAGCGGTCTCACCGGGAAAAACCCTGCGTACTCCTCGCTCAAACTGCGCCCTAATCTTCCCTATCAATACGAAGTAATGGCCAGTTTCGATAACAGGCACGGGACTGGTTACTCGGTCAATAACCCGCCCGGTAGACCCCGTGTCCGGATCTTTACTTTCGTGAAGGACACTGTCGCAGATGTCTATCGACACGTTGCAGACTTGCTCGTCTCCCAAGGGATGTTCGCCGAGAGCGAGCAGGTCCTGCACTCGCTGAAGCAAAAGGAATACCACAATTTTCTGCCGGGAGATAGCCCGGATGCTGTCATGGATCAAGCGCCGCAGACTGCCTACGACCAGAAATGGGAAGACAGATTTAAGGCAATTCATGATCAGTTGGCGGCAATTGGCCAGGAGTATAGTGCTCTAGTTAAGAAAGCTCCCAGAACCGACGAGGAGAACCAACGTCTAAGCGTTCTGCAAAGCGATCTGGCGACCGCACAGCAAGCCCTGCAACAGTTCTATCGTGAAATTGCTATGATCGGGAGCCCGGAGAGGGCTAACGCTCTGCAGGAATCGGGTGAAGCCCTGATGCAGAACCTGCCAACGATCGACCCGGGAGCAGTCGTGATCGAGACGGTAGCGTTGCCGGACAAATATCGGGTAATTCTTACCACTCCGGATGTGCAGATCCCGGCTGAGTACGCGATCAGCCGGGAAGAACTGCGAAAAAAGGCATTTGCATTTCGGGAGGCAATCGATAGCCGGGCTCCGGAATCAGAAATAAAATCTCTGGCAAACGGGCTTTACCAAATCCTGATCGGGCCCATCGAAAAAAATCCTGAGTCTTACCGGCTAAAGACCTGATCTGGTCATTAGACGATGTACTACGTTACGTGCCGATGGCGGCACTCTACGACGGCAGCCATTATCTGACCGAGAAATATGCTAACGTGGTAATCACTTTGGGCAGCCTGATCAATTTGAAGGATAAGCCTAGTGCTGGGTGGACTGCCTTGGGACTCGGCGTTACCAAAGCGCACCGAGACTGGCCAGGGCTACCCTATGTTAAAGAGGAACTCACCGACATTATCCGAGATGCAGACACTGACGGCGCGGACAAGGGTATATTGAAGGGCCGGATTATGTTGGATGAAGCTTTTACCGAGGCCAGCCTCAGAGACGCCCTGCTTCGCCGATCCTATCGGGTGGTACATATCGCCAGCCACTTCAAATTCGATGGGGACGGAAACAGTAACGATTCCTTTCTGTTGCTGGGCAACAAAGAGCTCACTAAGCTGACCATGGCGCAGATTGCGGCGATTCCCAATTATTTTGTCGGTGTAGAACTCCTCACCGTTTCAGCCTGTCAGACAGCGATCGGCGACCAGGCGACCAGAAAGCAGGACGAGCAGGGTATTGAAGTGGAAAGTCTGGGCGTCCTCGCGCAGCGGAAGGGTGCGCAGTCCGTGATCGCCAGTCTTTGGCAGGTTGCCGATGTTAGTACTAGTAAGCTAATGGCAAAATTCTATCAGTGCCACGCAGCGATGGCCACGCCTGTTACTACCAAGGCGGAAGCTCTACGCCAGGCGCAATTGGACCTGCTGCTCAACTCGGATGGCAAATATTCTCACCCGCTCTACTGGGCACCGTTTGTTATCATCGGCAACTGGCAATAGCAGGAACTCGAGGAGTTACCAATCTCCAGATCTCCCAATTCGCAAATCCGCAATCCGCAATTTCCTAAATCGCGACCTGCCGTCCGATCACCACGACGCTATCGCTCGGCAGCCGGAAGAAATCGCTGACGTGGACGGAGTTTCGCTCCATCACGATATACAGGGCTTCCTGCCATTTGGGCATTCCTCGTCCATCGTCGCGAGGGACGATCGTGCCGTGGCCGACGTAGTAGACCACATCACCAAGGTTGAGGGAGTGGTTTTGCAGGCAGGCCTGTTTGAGCACGGCCGGAATATCCGGCTTTTCCATAAAGCCGAACCGCGCCGTAGCACGCCAATAATTTGGCTGTACTTCTTTCACGAGAAGGCGCTCCGAATTCTTGATCCACGGTATCGGCTCGGTAACGGCATTCACGACGAACAGATTTTCTTGCAAAGCCCGATTGTGTTTGACATGCCAGATCATCACAGGTGGGGCATCGTGCGCGGTTCGAGTGAGGAAGACTGCAGTGCCGGGAACACGCGGAATATTTTGCGATTTGAGCGAACGCATGAACTCGTCAACCGGGATGACCCGCTCGCCGAGACGCTGCGCAACCATGATCGATCCGCGATGCCAGATCAGCATGATCCCATAGACCAAGGCGGCCAGAAGCAGCGGGACGTATCCCCCCTGAGCTACCTTGACGAGATTGGCAAGGAAGAAACACGCATCAATGCAAAGGAACACGCCGGCAACCGCCCCACTCGTCAACAGGCTCCAGCCCCACACCTCACGCATCGCGATGAAAAGCAGCCCCGAGGTCAACATCATCGTCGCAGATACCGCGATGCCGTAGGCGCCAGCCAGATTGTCGGACTTGCCGAAAAATAGGGTCAGGCCAACCGTGACGATCATCAGAACCCAGTTAATGACCCCGACATAGATCTGGCCGTAACCCTCTTCAGACGTCTGGACGATCCGCAAGCGCGGCAGCCAGCCGAGCTGAATAGCCTGCCGGGTCATCGAGAAGGCACCGGTAATGATCGATTGACTGGCGATAACGGTGGCAATGGTGGCCAGAATCACAAATGGAATCAGCAAGGGTTCCGGACATAGCCGATAAAAGATATTCTCCGTCGTCGCTGTACCTTGGAGCACGATTGCAGATTGGCCGGCATAGTTCAGCAATAGACTGGGAAGAACGATGCCCGACCAGGCGAATCGGATCGGGCGCGAGCCGAAATGCCCCATATCGGCATAAAGTGCTTCGGCTCCCGTCACGCAGAGAAAAACGCCACCGAGGACGAGAAAGCTCGTGTAACCGTTCGAGAAGAGGTAACGGAAACCATAAAGCGGGTTCAAGGCGGCAAGCACAGCCGGATGATGGGCTATGCCCACGATGCCCAGCACCGCGATCGTCAAAAACCATAGGCACATAATCGGCCCGAAAGCTTTGCCAATCCGAGCGGTGCCTTGGGGCTGAATCGCAAATAGGGCAACGAGGATCGCCACCGCGGCGGGCAATACGTAAGGCTTGACCGCGGGCGTCGCGATATTAAGTCCTTCGACCGCAGAGAGTACCGAAATCGCCGGCGTGATAGCACCGTCGCCGTAAATCAGCGAGGCCCCGAATAACCCAATGGCCACGATGATAGGCTGCTGTTGCTTTTTGATGACCAGCAACGACATCAGGGCAAGAATGCCGCCCTCGCCGTCATTGTCGATACTCATGGCAAAGACAACGTATTTCACCGATGCGACGATGATCAGCGTCCATACGATCAGCGACAGCACGCCAAGTACGACCTCGGGCGTGGGCGTGCCGGCAGTCATGCTGAGTACGGTCTTGAGCGTATACAGCGGGCTGGTGCCGATATCGCCAAAGACAATCCCAAGGGCGGCCAGGCTCAATGCGGCGAGACCGGACCGGCTAACCGGGAGGGCGGAATTGGGGCGGGCAGGGATGTTGGCTTTTTGGTTCATCAGTCGAAAGAACGTTCGGCGTTCCCCGTTCGGCATTCGGCGTTCGAGGGAATTGTGCTCGAGCGCCGACGGGTTCTATAAAGATTATAGAAAAAATTGAAAATATTGTATTTATAGACGAGCATAGACGGTGAAGTCGAACCTGGTTAAGCTGGAAAGGCCTCGGCGAGCGCGACTCTTTCGTCGCGATTGAGGCGCGCTCGATATGGACATACACCACTGCTCTATCCGCTTCCAGCAAGGACGGCACCTGCAAAATGAGCGAGCAATTTTTCTACGTCTATTTGAAATTCGTGCCAAAAATCGTCACCCTTACCGAGCCGATTCTTCGTCCACATGAGGTGGTGGTGGAAGTTTCGAAGCGTCTCGTTCTGCTCAGACAGTTAGAATTGGTCTTAGTAAATGAAAATCCAACGGAAAAGGCAATCGCCCTCGATTTTGCGAGAAGGGCGGCTCTCCGCACCTTCCCAACCGTTGCGGAACGAATTCTAGGATTGTACGATGAAAATGCGCTGTCTTGGTATGAGGACCGGCCGCAGGTTACGGACGAGCAGCCTTGCGATCACGAAGAAGACGGCATCAGGGCATGGAGGATAGCTTAATACGCGAAGCAGCCACCTCCACGGGTTCTGGCACTGATGCAACTATCTCGACCAAGGTAAAGGGACTGGGAACGAACTCTCTCGCGGATGATTTACCGCGTAGTGCTACGATCGCGGTGCACTCAAGGCGGCCTGGAGTTTGGCTTCGTCCTCGTGCGAAAGCGAGGTCTTCAAGATTCTCCCGCCCGTTCCCTGCAGTTCTTCCAGCACCCTCTCCCTGTCCGACGAGGGTCTTCTTAGCAGCACGAAAAGCGTTGAACTGCAGGGACTCAGCGTGGCGGACAACTCCTTCATGAAGTGCTCGTTGATCCCCACATCGGTGAGCGCGCCGGAAGCAGCGCCTGCTGCGGCATTTTGGAAAATCAGGCCGGCTAGCGATCCTAAGAAGCCGTAGCTAACCGCGCCGTCGGCGGTCAAGTTGACGGCTTGGTGCAGCTTTACCTTGCCCTTCTCGTCCTTAATGGCAACTACCGCGTCTTCAAGATCCAACAGGTATTCGCTTTGCAGCTTACGCAGTTTAAAACGAACCTCTTCCGCCTTGTGAGGATCATCGTAACCAACAACGACTAATGTGCTCATATAATTTATTATTCTCTTTGTCTGACGCTGTTGAAAATTATTTGGTGCGCGACCTTCCGTTGGCTTACCCAGCCGGTGCTTCTTTTCGCTACTTACCAAATCAGGGGCAATTCCGCCGACGTGGAATTTCACGTTCAGGACCGTTGCCCTAAGCCTTTCGATGCCATCCTCTACTTCCCAGCGGCCAGACCTTCTGTATCATGGCGAACAGAAAGGCGGTGGTCAGCCCGAACAGCAGCATCCCGTTCAGTGCCTCCAGAGCACCCATCAGGTGCCATTGCTCTTTCAGAAAGAGGTCTACGTGGCCGTAGCTGGTGATTGCGCTGAGCGAATAGAGCATCGCGGACTTGGTGTCGGGTAGAGCGCCAAGAAACCGGTAGGTGGCGGCCTCGATCCCGTGCAGCACGGTAGCCAGCAAGCCAGCGGCGCCCATCACCACCGCGAACGTGGGCATGAAGTGGTGGTGTTCCGTTGCGCCACTCAGAAAGCGGACGACGCTCTCATTGATGAGCCCGAGACCGATCACGTGGATGACCAAGTTCAGCACAATCAATGGCAGGCTCCAAGCCCAGTTGGCGTTCCACGCGCCCACATCGACTGAATTCATCTGGACCCCTTACCAGTCTCTGGTCCATTGCCAGACATTGCCGGCCATATCGAACAAGTCATAACCGTCGGCGTCCGCGGCTGACTTCAATTGGCTTTGGCTCGCCGTTTGTCCCTTCCATCGCTCCGTGTGCTTTTGTTCTTCACTTTCCGAGTTCGAAAGGAAAGATGAGTTTCCAGTCGTTCTTCATGCTGATGACGAACCACCCATCCTTTTTCGCCTCGTCGTAAAGCGCCTGGGTAAAGGTGCCGACCTTGGTGTCGGGCAATCCTTGGGCCGGGCCATAGGCATACTCACGCTTGGCGTCGTCATGAAGGACGATCATGGAGAGCCGTGCGCCATCGCCGGCCGCAGTGTATTCGAGCATCTGCCGGTCGCCGGTCGAATTGCCAAAGGCCGCATGCGGCCGCCGGCCGATCATCAGGTGGATGCCTTCGGGCTTGCCGGCGTCGTTGTCGTTGAGGAGCAGCTTGGGCTCCTTGGTCAAGAACGGTTTGCCGTCCTTCTCGTAGCCGTACTTCGTCGCCCCGGCGGTGCCGACCACCTGCTCGGGTGGGATCCCGTACACCTTTTCGGCATAGACCCGAACGAAGTCCTGGCCGCCGCCGGTCACAATGTAGGTCTTGAACTCGTTGGCACGGAGATACTGCATTACTTCGAGCATAGGTTGATAGACCAAATCGGTGTAGAGCCGCTCCCAGCGAGGATGCTTGGCGGTCGCGAGCCACTTCTTCGCTTCGGCACTGAACTCGTCCACCGACATGCCGGTAAGCGTGGCAGCGAGAATTTTCTCAAGGTCCTTCATCGTGAGCTTCGCCATCGCCTCCCGATTGCCAGAGAGCACGGTCGTGAATGGCTCGACCTTCTTGAGTTCCGGTTTCTTTTCTACCAGCGTTGGCACGCGCTCCAGGCAATACATGGCCTGCGTGTACATCGGGTGCTCGACCCACAGCGTGCCGTCCTGGTCAAAGGTGGCAATGCGTTCCTCGGGCGCGACATACTTGGGATCGGACTTGTCGATCACCTCTTTGACGAATGCCAAGATGGCCTGTTTGGCGGGGCCGTCGTTCCACGATGGCAGTGGATCCTGGGCGTAGAGGGTCTGGCTGACGAGAGCAACCGTCAGCAGGGTCAATAGACTGAGGATAGATTTCATGATCTGGTTCTGGTCGGTATCCGGACTCACCGGAGAATTCGCGAGCCGCCTCGTGTGGGATGTTGCCCGCGCATTCACAATCGAATCAAGCCAGATCGCTCGGAGCAAATGTTTTCGAGAGCATTGTTTGTCTTCGTACTGAAGTTCGGTCCGCAATAAAGGAATCGGCGAAGCCCAAGCGAGCCTCGCCCGCACTTTCCTGTCTCTATTCCTCCTTAGAAGGCGTATCTGTATTTTCTCGTGGTTTACCTCGATTTATACACTTTCCTTCCGACCGCCGGCACGCTTAGCCTTTCCCAACGAACCCTACACAGCCTCCCACCATGAAAATGCACCGTCTCCTTACTATCGCCGGCTCGCTGGCCGGTTTTCTTACCATTGTCTGGTCGCCTTCTATGCTGGTGGCAGCGGAGGAATCTCCCTCGCCGAAGACCGCAGCACCCAACCGGCACCTTGAACCGAAAGCCCTCGATGAATTGAAGCGAATGAGCGCTACCCTGGCCGCGGCCAACGCCTTCACATTCCGAACCAGCAATACCGTGGAGGTTCCCGCCGACACCGGCCAGTACATCACGCTCTTTGCGAACTCGGAAATCGCACTGCGACGTCCAAACAAGCTGCGTGCCAGGGTCACTGGCGAGGTGCCAAATTTTGAGTTCACCTACGATGGCAGCACCATCGACGCCTTCGCTGCGAACAATAACGTGTATTCCGTTGCCAAGGCCCCCGGCACGATTGACGCGATGCTGCCCTTCATTGAGAAAGAGACCGGGATTCACTTCGCCTCGGGGTACGTCCTCTACAGTGATCCGTACGCCGTGTTGAGCAAAGACCTCACCAGCGCCGTGGTGGTGGGCTCCGACACGGTTCAAGGTGTGCCCTGTGAGCATCTGGCGTTCAGGGCCCCCGGCGCCAATTGGGAAATCTGGATCGAGAACGGAGCAAGCGCACTCCCCCGGCGTTTGGTGATCACCTATACGAACGTGACCAATTTCCCACGGTCTTTGATCGAATTCTCGCACTGGAATCTTCATCCGTGGCTGGCTGACGGCGATTTTAATTTCAAAAAGCCTGCTGGCGCCAAAGAGATTGCGTTTCTTCCCGAATTAAAGGCCAAGACCGCGCGGTTAAAATAACTCAGAATGACCAACCAAGGAGAACCTTTATGAAACGCTCGACTTGTCTGCTTGCGATGCTAGGCCTCCTCGTCGCGATATCCCTCTCACAGATTGGCTGCAGCGGCTACAGTGGAGTTGCGGTAAGCGCACCTGCCTACGGCGGGGTGGCCTATGGTGCTGCTCCCTGGGGCGGTTACTATAACGGAGCTTATGTTGCCGGAGGCGACTATGGGTACTACCACAATGCCTACGGCGGCTCCGCCGTGTGGGCCAACGGTGCCGGCGCGGCCACCGGACGTTGGGGTGGCACGGCTACCTGGAATAATGGGAGCGGAAGCGCTTACGGCGCTCGAGGCGGTTCCGCTTCCTGGGGCGGCGGTTCCGGAAGTGCCACGGGATTCCGAGGCAGCACCGCTTCGTGGGGCGGCGGCTCTGGAAGCGCCACAGGATTCCGAGGCGGCACTGCTTCATGGGGGGGTGGTTCCGGTTCGTACCGCGGAGCTTACGGCCGTTCAGGCTCCTGGAGCCGGCGATAACTAGTTCGCGAATGTCGCGACGGTCAGAGAGTTCCCTTTGCCATTGCCTGCAAAGGCGTTCTTGGCGCCAAAAGTTGGCTTTGAGGATTTGTCGTAGACCAATCCGTATTGAGCGTTGTCGCCAAGTCGGTTGGCACTCAGATAGGGAGACGAAGCATTGATGATGATGCCTGACCTGGCATTCCCTTCGCAGATATTTTTCTCGGCTCTTCCCGTGGAACCTGAATCGAAATAAATTCCAGCATTGGCGTTGCTGCGGCATTGGTTGTTGACCAATTCGGGTGACGTCCCGGAGCCGATTACGGATATTCCACTATCCTTGTTGCGGTCGCACACATTGCTCTCGGCTTTGCTATGCGCGCCATTCTGGAAGAGGATACCATCCACTTCATTGACGCGGCACTGGTTGTTCGCGAGTTCCGGCGCAGCACGGGAGCCGCTCACCGCGATTCCACTCCAATGGTTCTGTTCGCACGCGTTGCGCTCGGCCCTCCCTTGCGCGTCATAAATTTCGATGCCGAAATGCTCATTTCCGAGGCATTGGTTGTTCACCAGCTCCGGCAACGTCCCGGAGTCGTTGACGAGGATTCCATCTTGTTTGTTCTGCTCGCAGACGTTGGTCTCTGCTTTGCCCTGCGCCCCCTGGTTGAATAAGATCCCGGTTACCTCGTTACCCCGGCATTGGTTGTTCACCAGTTCGGGTGACGTTCCAGGACCACGAACCATAATGCCCGCGTATTGATTTTCCTCGCAAACATTGTTCTCGGCTTTGCCGTGAGCGCCGTGCTCGAACGAAATGCCGGCTTGCTTGTTCTGGCGGCACTGGTTCCTCAGCAGCGTTGGCGCGGACTTTGTCCCAGAGATAAGAATTCCTGTCCCAGCACCGCTCTGTGCTCGGCAGTCTTCGATCGCAATCGAGGAATCAAACAATTCGATCGCATCGGCCATCCAGACGTTTTCCTCGGTGCGCTCATCGCCTCTTTCCTGCTCGAAGCCAATGTTTAAGATGGTACCGGTAGCGCAGGCCCTAATTTCCAGGGGTATATCATAGTGGTTCTGACCCACAACACCGTTGGGCGGGCTGGAGAAGCGAACGACCGTGGTGTCCCGGTTTTCACCCCGCAGCTCAATTCCTTCCTTGAACTTCAAAGCCTCGCGATAGACACCGGCTTTGACCAAGACAGTGTCACCGGCTTTCGCCGCGTCAATAGCAGCCTGGATAGTCGCATATTGGCCCGGCACAACCCTCGTCTGCGGTGCGGTGGCCTCTTGACGTTTCTGCTCCTCTTCCCTTGCTTGTGCTGCTATCCGTTTCTGTTTCTCTTCCGAGGCTTGTCTCTCGGCTTCAGCGGCCTTTTGTTGCTCTTCAGCCGGAATTACGAAACCCCAATAGTGTATTCCACCGGCGATGATGCCGGCTGCGACGACGCCAAACACTAGCGTCCAGAGCCAGAACGGGACGCGTTTTGAGCCCGTGGCGGGACCTTTAGTATCGATCCTTGGCCCACCCGAATGAGAGGATCCGCCGTCAGGTTCGCTTGGCATTGTCACATCCCTGGATTTCACCTATCCTGGAAGGTTGGCATCATTTGCTCGGCGTAAAGTTCGGACGCAAGACCAGCTTCTTAATTGATTACACCCTGAAGTGACAAGATCATAAATGAGGCCAGTTGGAGATTGATCGCGAAAGGGAAAGCGGTCGATATAGGTTCGACTGTTTTGCAAGAGTTGCTATTTTGCCCGAGTTCTCGCTAGCGCATCTGACAGTGATCTCCTTGGCCCCGCCGCAGATGGTGGATGTTGCCGCGCGCACGGGATAGCGTTATGTCGGGCTCCGCCTTATCGCGGTCACGCCCGATCCCCACGGCTACCCTCTTATGAACGACAAGACAATGCTGCGGGAGACCAAGGCCCGTCTTGCGAATACCGGTATTGGCGTCCACGAGATCGAGTTCTGTTCTACAGCACTGCCCGCCTCTGAGCAGGCTGACCTAGGGCGTAAGCCGGGTTGATTCTCAGCTGAAGGCACCCACGACCCTGCTTGCCGATTCCTGGATGCAGTCCATAGTAGACGAGGCACAGTAACAAACGTTTTCGAGCGCGATCCGGGTGCTGCCTGCCTCGGCCGTTCGCTGGAACGGATTTTACCTGTCGTGTGGAGACGAACCGTGCGCATTCAAGTAGGAATTATCGGTGCTGGTCCAGCTGGCCTCTTGTTGTCTCACATCCTGCACCTGCAAGGCATCGAGTCGGTGGTTCTCGAAAAACACAGTCGTGACGACGTCGAAGCCATCATCAGGGCGGGCGTGCTTGAACAGGGTACGGTCGATTTGATGAACGAGATCGGTGTCGGCGAGCGGATGATGAAAGAAGGCTTTCGTCACGAAGGAATCATCCTCCGCTTTAACGGCCGCGACGAGCGCATCGACTTTCCGTCGCTCACGGGCGGCAAATCGGTCATGATCTATGCCCAGCATGACGTGAACAAGGACCTCATCAAAGCTCGGCTGGCGACCGGAGGCGATATCCGCTTTGAGACCAGGAACGTTAGCGTCTATGATTTGGACAGCGCCGCTCCCAAAATCCGTTGCCGCAACAAAGAAGGCCAAGTTGATGAAATCACCTGCGATTTTATTGCCGGCTGCGATGGCACGCAGGGGATCTGTCGGCCGTCCATTCCCCCCGGTGAGCTGACCGTCTACGAACGCCTTTATCCGTTTGGTTGGTTCGGCATTTTATGCAAGGCGCCGCCCTCGTCCGACGAGTTGATTTACTCCATGCACGAACGCGGCTTCGTGCTCGTGAGTACGCGCTCGCCGGACGTCCAGCGGATGTACTTTCAGTGCGTGCCAACCGAGAAAACCGACAACTGGTCCGACGAGCTCATCTGGGCGGAGTTTCGCGCCCGACTGGAGACGACGCACGATTGGGCGCTCAAGGAAGGGCCGATCTTCAGCAAGGCGGTGATTCGCATGCGCAGCCGCGTCGTCGAGCCGATGCGTTATGGCCGGCTGTTTCTCGCTGGCGACTCAGCGCACGTGGTGCCGCCCACCGGTGCCAAGGGGCTCAACCTTGCCGCCAGCGATGCACAGATTCTCGCTAGGGCCATTATTCGGTATTACAAATCCAATCGCAGCGACCTCCTCGAACAGTATTCGACGACAGCCCTGCGGCGCGTCTGGAAAGCGACGCGCTTTTCATGGTGGATGACTTCCATGTTGCACACGTTTCCCGGGTCGGACGAATTCCAGCACCGGCTGCAGTCGGCCGAACTGGATTACGTGACCGGCTCACGTGCCGGAGCGACGGCGCTGGCCGAGAATTACGTCGGGCTTCCTATCGACTGAGTGCGGCTGTTGGTCAGCAAAAAGTTTGCCCTGGAGCAATGGGCTGAGCACGGTGCACGGCGGCGCTGCGCAACAATAAACATCGCGGGCTTGCACCGAGCGGCGGAAAAATCTAAACGGGAAAGAAGTGAGTAGAAGCCCGGCGGTGAATGTTCAGACGTTCATGAATGAGAGCCCGTTCTCCAGGGTTCAATGGCTCATTTTCGCCATGTGCTTCGTTATCGTCCTCCTGGACGGTTTCGATACGGCCGCCATCGGGTTCATCGCCCCGTCGTTGATCAGCGAATGGAATATCAGCAAGCCGGCACTCGCGCCGGTTCTGAGCGCGGCATTATTCGGACTCGCGTTTGGCGCGCTTTTGGCCGGTCCGCTTTCCGACCGGTTGGGAAGGCGCGTGCTGCTCATCTCCGCGGTCCTGATCTTTGGTCTGGCTTGTTTTTCCTCCGCTTTCTCGGCCGGCCTAGCCCAACTGACGGAACTGCGCTTTGTCACTGGCCTCGGACTGGGAGCGGCAATGCCAAACGCGGTAACGCTGATGAGCGAGTATTGCCCGGACGGACGGCGGGCGACGTTGGTCAACCTCATGTTTTGCGGTTTTCCGCTTGGCGCGGCTTTTGGCGGTTTTCTCGCGGCGTGGATGATTCCGCATTTCGGCTGGCGCAGTGTCCTGCTTGTCGGTGGAAGCGCCCCTCTGTTGCTCTCTGTTCTGCTGCTGATCACGCTCCCAGAGTCGGTCCGCTACATGGTCGCCAAAGGGTACCCGATCGAAAAGATTCGTGCGACCCTGAGCCGAATTTCCAGCAGTGCAGCCAACGCGGAATCTTTCTTCCTGACGGAGCAAGCTCCTGTCACTGCCGGGAAGGGCGGCATTCGGGTTGTGCTGTCCCGCGCGTTCTTAATCGGCTCGATCATGCTTTGGCTGGCCTACTTCATGGGACTCGTCATCTTTTATGCGTCGATCAACTGGATGCCTATCCTGCTCAAGGAAGCGGGTCTGAATCCTCAGAGCGCCACGCTGATCTCGGCACTATTTCCGCTCGGCGGCGTCGGCGCAGTGCTCTGCGGGTTCTTGATGGACCGATTCAATCCGAATCGAGTCATCGCGGCATGCTTTGCCTTGACCGCAATCAGCGTGTATGGAATTGGCCAAGCGGTCGGAAACATTGGTTGGCTGGTGCTGATTGTGTTCGCTGCGGGCGTACTCATGAACACGGCGCAGTCGTCGTTGCCCGCGCTGGCGGCCGCGTTCTACCCGACCCAGGGACGAGGCACCGGCGTCGCCTGGATGCTCGGCATCGGCCGGTTCGGCGGCATCGCCGGATCGTTCTTGGTCGCCGAACTGACGCGGGAGCACTTTACGTTTGGCGGCATCTTCACGGTGGTGGCGATCGCTGGCGTCATTTCATGTATCGCGCTGCTCGTCAAACAGGCCGTGCACCCACAGTCCGCGAGCTCCAGTGTCGGGAAGACAGAACCTATCGGACACTAGCTAGTACTAGTGCATGGTCTCGCATTAATCGGCTGCCGTACATCAATGGTTCGTTTCGGCGGTGTAGGCGGCTTTTTTCCTTGCCCCTCTGTTCAAGTTCGAAAACGCCGTCCAGGTCCGAGATTTTCCATTTCGCGCCAAACTTTGATGCCAGAGCTGGATCAACCGCCTTTTTACATCGACATCTCCAAACGCCACAAAAGACGTGTTTCTTAAATTGTGGTTCCTTGGCCCTTTCACCGGCGCATTGCGTGGCCCAGGTGCGTTACGATTTATTCCGGGGGCGAACGCCAGAATGGGTGCTGGAGTGGAAGCTGCAGGCTTCGTCTGGGAGGAAGGAATTTCCGGTAGAGAAGTTTCGGTGAACGCTTGCTCATCGCTGCTCCCCTGTCCGGGAGTCATTTTGCTGTCGGATTTGGAGCTCTTGGCAACCACGCTCCCCGCTGTAGCGGGATTGGCATTCAACAAAAGGCCGCGTTCAGTTTTCGACGCGTCTGGTCGCCACTCCTCGACCGCGAGCACGAGAGCCGCGAAAACCATGGTTCCCAAAACTCCCATGGCAAGCCATACGGTATCGCGATTGAATTTACTGATCGTGTCCCTGGTCACTGGAGCCCTTCGTGGTGTTTGTCATTTATCCTGGGTTAGCTGAAATAAAAACGCCAGCCTGAAGGCTATAAAAATTAGGAATGGCCCATAAGTCACGAACAATGGAAGAGGTTGGCCCAAATTCCATATTGATTGTTAATTCTGCTGAGCGCGGGTCGAGCAACCCCCGCTGATGAGACGATGCACTCGTGTCCTCTCCCCTAAAAAACCGCCGGGGAACGACGAAGCATTCTAGATATTATGAATAATATTTCGTCAGCCCGGCGATCCATGGCTGCTTCCCATATTTTCGCTTGACAGGATAAAACATTGCGAAGTTTGATAGCGCTTCGAAAACCGGAGCCTCGAACCATCAATGTCGCTGTCCTGGCATATCGTTCGGCGTAACGCAAGACGAGTAGCTGGTAGGAAAAGACCAGCGAGGCTACCCGTCCAGCTTAAGCGCGTTGCGGCCCCATTGCGACTTCGGATTAATACTCCAACAGAGGATCGCCGTAACTAATGATGAAACCGCGCCGGGAGATGCGTCACCATCCCCCGGCACTCGCAAAACAACCCATCACCGAGTCACCGACAATGAGAAGTTCCACCTCGAATGATATCACTATTCCGGTAGCTTTCAAAGCCATCCGCTGTAGCCGTCGCGCTCAATTATGGAACCGACAGGCTTCGATCGTCATTGACCTGACCACTCTGGCCCTCCGTCACGGGTGGCATAGCCTTCCACGCATATGACCGCCGAAGAAGTCTTGCAAGCGTTGGGGCGGTACACGGAAGAGTCATCCGAGAGTGATCGTCAGACGGCAACAAAACTGGGTGTCAACCGAATGACCTTGACCGCTTGGCTGGGCGGCAGAGACCGACCTCAACGGTGTATGCTGGCGCGGATAGCGGGTTTTTTGAGACGTGTTGGCTATTTGTAGTGGTAGTGAAAGTGGCCTCGTCAGTCCGCACCTTTTCCGAGTTGATCGATAACTCCACCAAGCTAGTGCATCGTCTCATAAGTGGGCGGTATGCCTCCCACTTATGAGACGATGCACTAGCTGCGACGCCCGCTCTCCGAGGCAGAAGCGGGTGCTTTGCACATCACCCCGCTCCTTGACTCACCTCACCATGCCTTCGTTTCCGGCGAGGCGGATCGGACCGCGGTTTGCTCGTCGAGTTTCTCACCGTAAGCCTCGTCGGTAAGACTAATCGCCTGGGTTCCAATTCAGGTGTTTGGATTCGCTGAAGGAGATACTGCACGGCATGCTCTCCCATTTCATAGGTAGGTTGTGTGACAGTGGTCAGATCCGGATGGCTGTAAGAAGCTAGAGGTACATCGTCAAAGCCTGTAATCGACAAGTCTGCGGGTAAGTCCAGGCCAGATTTCCAGGCCGCATGGATCGCGCCGACGGCGATCACATCGTTCAATGCCATCAGAGCGGTTGGAGGTCGCGAACGCTTGAGGAGGCGTTGCGCGGCGACAAAGCCCATTTCAAAATGCAGAGGTCTATCGTCGATAACTATTTCGGCAGCAACCTGCGAAATGGCTTCGCCCAGGGCTCGGTCTATCCCGGCGAATCGCTGTCCAATCGACCCGCTGTGCTGAGAAGGACTGATCACGCAGATGGAACGATGCCCCAGTTCGATGAGATAGTTCATCAGCGTGTACGAACCTCCGAAATTGTCACAAAGCACTCGATCAATCTCCAATTCCGGAAGGTCCCGATCGACGAGAACGACCGGCACACCCGCTTGCAGCAACCGCTTGACATTCGCGGCGCTGTGACCGGTCGGAACGAGGATCAAGCCATCGACACGCTGACGCAGTAGCATCTCGGTATAGGCTGATTCCTTGTCGCGATCCTCTTCAGCACTGCATAAAAAGGCGCGGTAGCCATGAGCAAACAAGGTCTTTTCGATGACATGAGCAATGGAGCTGAAAAAGGGCTGGTCTAGCTGAGGGACCAAGACTCCGACCGACTGCGTTTCGTTACGACGCAATCCACGGGCCAAGGCGCTTGGCTGATAGTCCAGCGCGGCCATGGCCTCCAAGACTCTCTTTTGGAGAGGCAAGGCGACATAGCTGCTCTTGTTGATGACTCTGGAAACGGTGGCGATCGATACTCCTGCCTTCGCGGCGACTCTTTTTATCGTAGACATCAAATGAAGGACATGGTCACGGTACTTTAGTATTCTCTGCTCCTAAAAACGGAATCGATTGCAGCGTTTTCGTGGAGTAATTGCCAGCAAGTAATCCACCCTCTGAATGCCGTGTGTCGGACTGCACTTAAATTTCAATTCTTGTCTGCGACAGGACACTACGACTAGTACTAGCGTCTGCCGTCGTACCAAGGCCCGCAAGCTTCGCGATCTTTGAATGTTCTCCCCAGTCTCAGAAGGCTTCTGAGCAGGAAGTCAATGTGCTCTCTCAATGAGTAGAGATGAATCTTTCGCGCCGAGGTTTTAAGCGGATGGCGATGCAGAATGATGACCTGCTGTCCCCGCGACCTGGCCAGTTCGTTCAATCGTTTGCTGAAATCAATTTCCTCCGCAACAAATAGCTCGCGGCTGAATCCATCCAAGTGCCGGAACGCTCGGGCCTCACAAAAAATGAACGAACCCGCCATCCAACGCCGCCACCGGCTCAGACAACTCCAAACGCAGATCAACCCACTCGACCAGCGAGCAGGTTGATCCAGTTCAACCGTCGCGCCGCCCCCTAGACATCGGCCACTTTGCATCTGCACCACCATTTCGGCGAACAATTCGGCGCTTGGAAAGGAATCCGCGTCCACAAAAACAAGCCACTGTCCATTCGCTGCCGCCGCGCCCGCGTTGCGCGCCCGCGAGATCTGATTGACGGGTTCGAAGAGAACGCGGACACCTTGTGCCCTGGCGAGTTCGCCAGTTCGATCAGAAGAGTTATTGTCGCAGACAATGATCTCATGATCCCAGCCAACATGCGAAAATGCGCTTGCTGCAATTCGAATGCTCTGCAACGAGCGTTCAATAAGCTTCTCTTCGTTAAAAGCTGGGACCACAATTGAAATCTTCACGTTAGTCAACTTGGACTAATCTCCAGCAAAGGTACCCAAACACTCACAGAATTTCAGGCCATGATGCAAATGAAGAAGCTCGCATCGAAGGTCTGCAGCGCGCATTTACCGGGTAGCGGCAGTCCAGAATGGCGCTTCTAAGTTAATTAAGGGTTCTTTGGGATACTCAACTGTCCCGAAGCGGTTGGAGAACTGAGCCAAAGGTTTCAACCCGGAAAGGTAAGGCGGGACGCCTTACTTACGGCAGATTGCCAGTATCTCCATGCGCACGCCCCGGTGATGAACGCATGCAGAAGGCCGGCAAAGCTAACTATTGCTTGCCGGAGTCTTCGGCGTGAAAAGCGGCGAGAGAATCGCGCAGCGTGTCGAAGAGACGGTTGGCGCCAATCGCGGCAGTCAAGCCCAGGCGATCGAGGGTCACGCGCAGGCCGGTGCTGACGTGAGCGAGGGCGAGGGTGGCGCCCTTCCGGGTCAGGCTTTCCTGCAACTCCCTCACGGCACCGGCGGCAGTGTAGTCGACGCCGGTGATGGCGCCGGCGTCCACCACCAGCCATTTTACAGGTGTTGGCGAATCGGCGATCAGTTTGCGTACCTGCTCTGCGAAATGGTTCGCATTGGCGTAGTAAAGGTCAGCGCCAAACCAGTAGATCACGATGCCCGGCTCGGCCATCTTTCCGGCTTCCACATCCTCCATCCGCCAATGGTTCGGCGGATCGAGCAGCTTCACCGCCGTGGTCGGCCGATAGCTGTGGCGCACGTGATCAAGCAGCGAGAGTGCCGTCGCCAGCAAGACGCCATGCTCCACGCCGAGTACCACGACCGAGGCCGCCGTCGCCAGAGCCAGTCGCCACTCGCCCGGGCTCGCGGCTCGAAGTTCGCGTAGGCCGCGCAGATCGACGAGGTGAATGGCGACCGTAAAGACGATCGCTCCCAAGACGCAGATCGGCAGGTATTGCAGGGGTCCGGTGAGAAGCAGCAGCACCAACATGACGACCAGCGATGCCGAGAGATGGGCGAGTTGACTGGTACCGCCGGAAGTCTCCACCATGGCGGTCTGCGTAGGGCTGCCGTTCACCACGAATGTGCCGCTGAAGGCCGCTGCGGCGTTCGCCGCCGAAAGACCGAGAAGATCGCGGTTCTCGTCGAGCAACTGGCGGTGCCGCGTGGCGTAAGCCCGCGCTGTCACGGAGCTTTGCGCGAGGATCATCACAAAACACGCCCCAGCCACCGGCAACAAATCAAGGATGAGTGAAAGCTCCAATGGCGGCAGCGTCAACCGCGGCAAGCCGCCGGTGAACGGTCCGACGATGCGGATCCCGTGCCCGGCGAAGTCAAATGCGGCGCTGCTCGCAACAGCTGCCGCGACGGCGATCAGCGCCCCAGGAAGCCGCGGCGCGAAACGTTGGAAGAGCAGAACGACTACGACGACCGCCGCGGCGACGCCGAGCGTCGGCAGGTGCGTCTGGTTTATTTGCCGGAGCACCTCGAACAGTTGTTCCGCTGGTTGGTTGCTGTGCACCGGTAGGCGCAACATTTCGCCGAGCACCGCGATGCCTACCTGGAAACCGACGCCGGTGAGGAAACCCACCAACAGGGTTCGCGAGAGGAAGTCCGCCAGGAAGCCGAGTCGGAAGAAGCGCGCCAGCAGCAGAAACCCGGCAGCCAGCAGTGCCACCAGTCCTGCCAGCGCAACGTAGTGTTCGCTGCCGGCGGTGGCCTTGGCCGCCAATCCGCCGGCCAGGATGGCGGCGGTGGCCGAATCCGCCGCCACCACCAGGTAACGGGACGACCCGAGGGCGGCAAAGGCCACCAGCGGCAAGAGCAACGTGTAAAGTCCCGTGACGACCGGGGTCCCGGCGATCTTGGTGTAACCCATTGCCTGCGGGATATTCATCGCCGCGAGCGAAATGCCCGCCGTGAGGTTCGCAACCACCCGTGACCAGTCCAACGGCAGGACGCTCTGGAAGAGAGGCAAAGGCCATTTATTCCGGCTCTTCACGCTGGGGGCCGCTCTGTTCATCGTCACGAAGCGAAGTCTACGATCTTGCCGCAAACCAGCAGTACTGAGGCAATCCCAAGAAGAGCACAAGGCAACAATTCGAGTGGAGGTCCTTTCGAAAAGCTGCGTTTGACAAAGTTTCAAAACCCTCCTATTTGTCAGGTGGTAAGGCCACTTCTTGCTTGCCTTGTGTTCAGCTCTACCTGGCCCCAGTCCACATCCTGAAAGACATCTATGTCATCCCCCACCATTTCACAATGCAGTACGGCGGGTTCCTACCTTAGCAACGAGCAGGTGCTCGAGATGATTGGCAAGGCTTGCCCGGTTTCGGAATATGGCGGAAAAAAGGTGCTCCTGATCGTCCCCGATGGGACGCGAACCTGTCCTTTGGGAATGCTCTTCAAAGGCATATTCGCTCAGATCGGCGCCCGGGCGTCGGCGCTCGACGTCATGATCGCGCTCGGCACGCATCAACCGATGAGCGAGGAGGCGATCTGCCACCGGTTGGAAATATCGGTGGAGGAACGCCGCGCGAAATACGGGGCGGTGCGGCTTTTTAATCACGAGTGGGATAACCCCTTGGCCTTGAAAAACATCGGCACCATTTCCGCAGAAGAGATCAAAAATCTCAGCGGAGGTCTGTTTGCGATGGATGTGCCCGTCAATGTCAATCGGAGGATCTTTGACTATGACCAGATCATCATCGCCGGACCTGTCTTCCCACACGAAGTAGTCGGGTTTTCCGGGGGTAACAAATACCTGTTTCCGGGTGTCAGCGGGCCGGAAGTGCTGAACTTCTTCCATTGGCTCGGGGCGGTGGTCACTAACCCCATGATCATCGGCAATAAGTATACTCCCGTGCGCAAAGTCGTGGATCGTGCAGGTTCAATGGTCACGGTGCCAAAATTGGCTTTCTGCATGGTGGTCGACCATGGACAATTAGCGGGCCTTTTCGTCGGCTCGCCGGAGAACGCTTGGGATGAAGCGAGCGACCTGTCACGGAGGCTCCACATTACTTACATGGAACGCCCGTTCCACACTGTGCTCTCGTGTGCGCCGCTGATGTACGATGAACTTTGGGTGGGCGGCAAATGCATGTACAAGCTCGAACCGGTCGTGGCCGATGGAGGCGAACTCATCATCTATGCCCCTCACATCCGCGAGATCTCGATCACCCACGGCGCCCTCATCCGGAGAATCGGTTACCACTGCCGGGATTACTTTCTGAAACAATGGGACAAGTATAAGGACGTCCCTTGGGGGGTGCTGGCCCATTCCACGCACGTTCGCGGCATTGGCACCTACGAGGACGGAATAGAGCACTGCCGGGTCCAGGTGACGCTCGCGACCGGGATTTCCCAAGAGATCTGCGCGGAGATCAACCTCGGGTATCGCGATCCGGCAACGATTGACCCCAAAGAGTTTGCCGACCGCGAAGAAGAAGGCGTCCTGCTGGTGCCGAAAGCCGGAGAAATGCTGTATCACTTGCGCAACCGGCCGAATTGGGCACGCGAAATGTGAAGATGTCCACCCCCGTCAAAGGCGCTGGGAACATCGACCGGTTTCTCGCGTTAGGTGAATTCGAGACTGAAGCCCGCGAGCGGCTGCCGCATGCGGTCTACGAATATGTGGCGGGCGGCGCCGGCGATGAGCACTCGATACGCGCCAACGAGGAAAGCTACAGAAAGATTTTTCTGCGACCGCGTGTGCTGCGCACCGTCGCGCCGGTGGACTTGGGGCAGGAACTGTTTGGCAAGCCTTTACCTGCGCCCGTTCTGCTCGCTCCAGCCGCCTACCAGCGCCTGATGCATCCCGAGGGCGAACTGGCTTCTATCCAGGGCGCAATCCGCCACGGCGTGCCATTTGTTCTCAGCTCAAACGGGACTGTGTCTATCGAAGAGATCACGGCGGTGCCTGGGGCTCGGTGCTGGTTCCAGCTCTATGTCCAAGGCGATCACGGGTTCACGCGCGACTCCATCGGACGGGTAGAAGCGGCAGGTTGCGAAGCGGTGTGCGTGACGGTCGATACGCCAGTGCTCGGGTTACGTCCCCGTCAACTGCGGGCAGAATTCAGGATTCCGGATGACGTTCCCCTACCCCACGCCAAACGTGCGCGAGCCGCGTCGGACCCCGGAATGCACAGCGCGTTGACGTGGCGCGACGTGGAGTGGTTGCGCACGGTAGTGAAAAGCAAGCTGCTGCTCAAGGGCATCCTGCACCCGGCCGACGCGGAATTGGCGATTCAGGCGGGCGTTGACGGCATCGTAATTTCGAACCACGGCGGTCGCAACCTCGATACCATCATCCCGCCCATCGAGGCTTTGCCCGACATCGCACAACAGGTCGCCGGCCGCGTTCCTCTGTTCGTTGACGGCGGCATCCGACGCGGCACCGACGCGCTGAAAGCCTTGCTCCGGGGCGCGAACGCGGTCTTGATCGGGCGACCGTACCTGTACGCTTTGGCGGTAGGCGGAGCGGACGGGGTCTCACGATGTCTTTCGCTGCTGATCGAGGAGTTGCGTCTCGCCCTGGCCTTAGTGGGAGCGCCTTCCCTGCGGGACCTTAACCGTGAAGTTGAGTGGCCGGTTCCAGCCGTCTTGGGACCACCTTTACAGCGATAGTCGAAAAATTGGGATCACTTCTCTTCGAGACAGAATGGTCATCCCAATACCGCAATTCTTCTCAGCTCTCGACTTTCGCGATCCCTTCGAGTATCACTACCTCTTTCTTTTCCAGTGAAACGCGTCCGCTATTGGCTCGAGTGGTTCCTGTTGAGTCTTTTTTCTCCGTTGATTCCGATGTTGCCGCTATCCCTGCTGAGGCGCCTTGCCGATTTTGCGGGTGCCGTGGTGTACCGGTTCGACTCGAGGAGCCGGGCAGTAGCCATCGCCAATCTCGAGGCGGCGTTCGGCTCGGAATTGGATGTTCCCCGGCGAGAACACATTGCGAAGCGTTCTATCCAGGTATTCGCTCGAAGCTTTCTAGAACTTTTCTGGACTCGGCGGCTAACACCGCAAAACGTGGAACAATTCATCTCGTTTGAGGATCCGCGCAGATTTCAGGAAATGCTCAACGACCCGCTTCCGGTCATCGGTATCACACCCCATTTCGGAAACTTCGAGTGGGGTAGTGCGCTTTTTGCCTTTCGAGGTTACCCAGGCATTGTTCTCACCCAGCGATTCAAGAATGATCGCCTCACGCTCTTCTTTCGCCAGCTTCGTGAAATCTCAGGTCACACCGCGGTGACTCAGGAAAAATCCATGCTCCGCCTCTTCAAAGCACTTCGTCGAGGTGTGCCGGTTGGAATTCTGACGGATTTGACGCTGAAACTCCGGGATCCAGGCGTTATTATCAACACTTTCGGCATGAAAAAGCGTGTCACGCTTCTTCATAGCATGCTGCACGAGGGGAGCCGATCGCCGATCCTCCCGTTCATCACTCTGCCAAGAGAGAACGGCGGCTACGCGGTCCGCATCTTACCGGCAATCTATTTCCCTGAAGGCACGCCTTACCATGAAATCGCCCAGGTCTGTTGGGATCAATTTGAACCAATCATTCGCGCAAACAAAGAACATTGGCTTTGGATGTACAAACACTGGAGATACAGACCGGAGCAGTCAGAACGCTCCTATCCGCCTTACGCGAATAAATCCGGGCAGTTCGATCGAGAGATCGCGGCGCAGCTCAAGGCACACGAGTCAGCCCGAAAATCTCCCAAATCCAAGCGCTCGTGAGATGATAATGCGAGGCACTTCGATGGGCGATGGCTTTTGTCCCGGAGGGACAGCCCGATAGTAGCCAGGCACGAAGTGCCTGGAATCATGAGGAAAATAACCCCGTCTAGCGGGACGATTGAACCGATCTCGGCTTGGGACTGACAATGACTTCGACCGTCCCTCCGGACGGGGCCTCTCTGCAT
>Ga0210387_10000610_pt1 | contig 25701 bp, 26 predicted proteins | sample IncBWC7OmetaG_FD_160108 | JGI IMG/M metagenome (GOLD analysis project Ga0210387, IMG submission 160108) | Forest soil microbial communities from Barre Woods Harvard Forest LTER site, Petersham, Massachusetts, United States - Inc-BW-C-7-O ...
TCCAGCGTGCAACACAGGCGGGTGCTCTCTGCCGGCTCGGGCCTGAAAACCATATGACGTCCTGCGGGCATGGGGTGCTCCTCGATGGTTTGGGTAAACATGGGCCGTACCTTAGTAAAGGTCAAGAAAAAGGTTAGCAAAAATACAGAATTGAGTTTTTGCGCACCATGCCGCGCAGAAACTCGACCTCCGCCGGCCAGCAATGCCGCCTCTTGCCGCCACTGATGTTTGCAAGCCAATTTGCGGACAAATGGGAAAGGAAACGCATGACGTCGGGTATCGCCGCGGAAGACTGGATCGCCCATCACGCGCGCTTCGCGCCGCGCGCCGAGGCGGCGCACGATCTGGCCTCCGGCCGGCGCTTCACCTATGCCGCGTTCGACGACCGCATCACGCGCGCCGCCTTGTGGCTCGCCCGCGCTTTCGGGGTCGCGCGCGGCGACCGGGTGGCGGTCCTCAGCATGAACGACAGCGACGTCTTCGAGCTGCAGTTCGCCTGTCGGCGGCTGGGCGCCATCTTCCTGCCGCTCAACTGGCGGCTGGCGGTGCCCGAGCTCGAGTTCATCTGCAAGGACTCGAGGCCGGTGGTGCTGATCCACGGCGAGGAGTTCGCCGACGCCGCGCTGCAGGTGGCGCGGCTGAGCGGCGTGCCTCACACCGCCGACCTGGCCAACGGCAAGCCCAGCGCCTACGAGGCGGGGCTCGCGGCGGCCAGCGGCACCCTCGCTCCGCCGGCGCTCGATCTCCCCGCTCTGGATTTGGCCGACATCTGGACCATCATGTACACCTCGGGCACGACAGGCCGCCCGAAAGGCGCCGAGATCACCTACCGGATGGGCGTGTTCAACGCCATCCAGTGCGCCATGATGGTCGGGCTGACGGCGCAAAGCCGGAACCTGGTGTTGCTGCCGACCTTCCACACCGGCGGGCTGAACGTCTACGCCAACCCGACCTTCCACACCGGCGGCTGCAACCTGGTGATGCGCAGATTCGATCCCGCTCTCTTCCTTCGGCTGCTGACCGACCGCGCGCTCGGGCTCACGCATGCCCTGGGCGTGCCGACCAACTACCCGATGCTGGCGCAGGAGTAAGCGGCAGCGTTGCTCGAAATCCGCCGAGATCGTTACCATTCCTTAAATGTCGGCTCGATGCAGCCCCCGCAGACCCAAGGAAAGGTCCAATCGGCCGTACGCTTAGCACTGTCGGGGATGTACTTACTCCAGACATCGGCTCTGATCGGGTTGATTGACTGCCAAATGACATCAAAAGTCCCGGAAGAATTCGTTTTGCCGATCATGACCGGCTTGGAAAGATGATGATTGGAGTTCATCACGACCTCAAAGCCGCTCGGCGCCTTGATTCTTTGACCGTACATGGCCTGCCGGACCGCATCGACATCGGTGGTGCCTGCTTGGACAACAGCCTGCGCCCACATCCTAAAGCCAATGAAGGTGGCTTCCATCGGATCATTTGTGATTTTGTCTCGTTGCTCGTTGAAGTCCGCCCACATTCTCATGAACACGTTGTTTTCCGCAGAGTTGATCGAGTGGAAGTAATTCCAAGCCGCTAGGTGCCCGACGGCAACAACGTGTGCATTGCGCAATTCGCGCTCGCCGATAGAGAAAGCCATGACTGGAATTGCGTTTGCGTCTACCCGTTGGTTCGCGAGTTCTCTGTAGAAGTACGCATTTGCATCTCCGTTGACCGTTGATATCACCGCGGTCTTCCTTCCCTCCGAACCGAAGGCTTTGATCCTCTCGACGATGTCTCGCCATTGGGAATAACCAAACGGCGTATAAATCGTCATGATGTCGTCTGAGGATACCCCCACTGCGGTAAGGTACGCGCTCAAGATCCGGTTGGTCACTCGTGGATAGACGTAGTCAGTACCGAGCAGGACCCATCTGCGAACTTGGCCTCCTTCCTTGCTCATCAGATATCGAACGGCCGGAATAGCCTGTTGATTCGGGACGGCCCCCGTGTAGAAAATGTTGCGCGAGCTTTCTTCACCCTCGTATTGCACTGGATAGAAGAGTAGGCCGTTCAGCTGCTCGAAAATCGGCAAAACGGATTTGCGGGAGGCGGAAGTCCAGCAGCCGAACACGACCGCTACCTTTTCCTTGGTGAGTAATTCGCGGGCCTCTTCGGCAAAGGTGTTCGAATTGGACGCCGGGTCAGCGACGATTGGTTCCAGTTTCCGTCCGAGCAGCCCACCCTTCCTGTTTTGATCTGCTATCAGCATAAGAACCGTGTCCTTGAGGACCGATTCGCTGATTGCCAAAGTGCCGGACAGGGAATGCAGAATACCGATTTTGATGGTGTCTTCGTCGGCGCGAGCCGTTGGAACGACAACGAGCACGAGCTGGGAAAGGAGCAATCCCCGCACGATACCTCGTAGGACCGAAGCCAACTTCATGTCGATGCCTCGACGAGCTCGAAAACGCGGGTTTCCTTTGTCATCCCCTTTGCAACGACCGACTCGAAGGGTCTGAACTGGAAGCAGTGCTGCACCCGCATATAGACGTCTTCGCTCACAAGGATAACAGTCCCGAATCGCTTGTTCAGGCCTTCGAGGCGCGCGGCGAGATTCACCGTGTTGCCGAGCGCCGTGTAGTTCATACGCTCAGTCGAGCCGAGGTTGCCCACGACAGCCTCCCCGACGTGAATGCCAAACCGTGTGAAGAACGGCTTCAGACCCTCAGTTTCGAACTGGGAGTTGAGTTCTTCGCACGCTAGTCTGCCCGCAAGAGCTGCCCGGCAGGCTCGCTCGACGTGGTCAGGCTGTGGATTGGGTGCGTTCCAGAACACCATCACCGCGTCACCAATGAATTTGTCAATTGTTCCGCCTTCGGCGAGGAAAGCCTCTGCAAGTGCGGAGAAATAGCGTGACGTTTGGTGCATGAGAACGTCGGGCTCGGCGGACTCGGCGATAGTCGTAAAGTCCCGGACATCGGTGAAAATGACGGTAATCTCTTCTCGGACTCCGCCAAGCTCTGCAGAAATGGATTTATCGATGACCCGCTTGACGAGCTCCCTAGGGACAAAGTGCGCGAACGACCATATCGCGCGCTGTGCCAAATTCATCGCACTGCCAAGTTCATGAATTTCCTTGATGCGTGATTCGACTGGGGAGGGTTCGGGCTGCGCTAGCTGTTGGAGTTTAACTGCCTCCACCGTTATCTTTTTCAAGGATCGAGACATTCTACCGCCAAACATCCAAACAACCGGAATAAAGGCAGCGCCGGCAGCAATTGCGAGGATTAGTCCGGTGAACTGGAGTCTCCGAACATCTTGGACAAAGTCCTCTTGCGCCGCCAGCATCACTATGTTGGCGCGGTACCGCTCGCCCAGCGTGAATTTCGCCACCCTGAACAGATAGTCTTGCCCGTGGGCGTCACGGATACTTCCCTCGAAGTGGTCGCGACTACGCGACCTTTGTAAGATTGCCGCCACGACTCTGGAGTTGATCTCCTTGATGTTTGGCAATTTTGGTTGGGATGGATGTGTCATCGCATCGACTACAAACTGTGCAAAATTAGGGTGGGCGATAAGCGAGCCCATCGAGTCGAAAATCAAGACGATCCCGTGCTCCCCAGGCCGTTGCTCTTGGACGAAATCGCTGAAGGTGTCGAGCTTGAGATCAGCGGCAAGAACGCCGGGCACTTTGCCTCGCAAGGGTGTGCTAACCGTGATCACCGGTGCGCCGATGCTGAACGCAAGATATGGCGACGAAACCAGCGATCGGTCGGCTTTCATCGTCTCTCGATACCAGGGCTGCCTGCGCGGGTCGTATCCGTATTTCCATAGATTAAGTTGTGCAATTTTGTTGCCCTGCTGATCTTCGAAAATTCGTCGCATGGACAGTTCGCCACTGGGGGTGGGCTGCACTAGATTTATCGCGATGTTGGCACCAGGCGCCGCACGTAACCTCGTGCGCTGTTCGTCATTGAGTTCGTTGACGCGCTGCACCTGCAACAAGGCGCCATTTTCGAAACCGGCATAGACACTGTCCATTTGGGGCAGTTCCTGCAGTGCGGCTTTGAATAGTGGAATCGCAGGGGCGGTCTCGGCTTTCTCATTTGAATCGGCCACACTGGAGCTGGTTGCCAGCATGCGCACCGACGAAGCTATCGCGGTTATCTCCGTCTCAAGGCGCCCGAAGGCCTTTGTACTGGTCGCGTCCATATAGGCAGACGCGGCGTCCCGAGTGGCCCAGCGAAGAGCCTGGACCTGAATGGCGATCAGCAGCGCGGCTAGGGCGACAACAAACGCCATCACCGCGAGGGTGATTGAAGTTCGAAATGACAACGTCCCGGATGCGCGCCCCAATCGCAAAGGACGCAACCGGTATGTCTTGTCGCTGCAGAACTTAGATTGCATGACGGCATAGCTTGTGGACAGGACACAGATCGAGTTACGCAACTGTTGTCGGTATTTGCACACTGGGACGTCCGACGCCTCAGAGCGCCCGCTTGCGCCGTTTTCCACTTATCGGTCGACGGTTCCGTCGAATCGTAAGATTGAGGGCCAAGCGATCGGCGAAGTAGGGCAAAACTGCAAATAGCATTCATTCCCAGCGGGAATGAGGGTGCGCGACAATCGTCCGTCACTTTCGCTTCTAGCCGCGAGGCGCGCCAAACGGCGAGACCTTCACCTTTTCATTGCAGGCACATCATGACCTCGCGCAGTGAGCGGGTCTCCGCCTGTGCACGATGTCGTGCAGCGTCCTTGATGTCGCAGGAATGTCAGCCATGTGCCTGCGCACGGGCTCGCAGAGCTTTGCGCCGGAGGGAGCTCGAACCTCGGCAATCGGACGATGTGCCTCGCCACCTTCGACTGTCATCAGTGCATGGGAATGCTTTCGCAATGCGCTTTCGACGAATGTTGCAAAAGTCCGCGCTTTTGCACTTGGCATCCGCCTTGCGGGGAACACTGCCCACAGCTCGCTCTCGGGTAAACTCCAGTCGCTAAGCACCTCGCGCACGGCTCCGCACTCGAGGTCCGGCTCAAACGTCCAATGCGATGCGATAGCCAAACCTATGCCCCTCAATACCGCCGTTCTCAAGCCTTCGCTTGTGCTCACCCGTAGCCGTCCCGAGACGCTGACCGACAGTTCGGTCTTGCCCTGCCGAAAACACGAGGTGTCGCTGCTCTCTCTGTCGTGAGTGTAAATCACCGCCGTGTGCCGGCTGAGCTCTACTGGCGTTATCGGAACGCCGGCGCCTTCGAAATAGGCGGGTGCGCCCAATACCATTCGCTTGCTTCTGGCGAGCTTACGTGCTGTCAGGGACGAGTCGCGAAGAGGGCCGAAGCAAAAACCGAGGTCGATCCCTTCCCCGATCAAGTCAATTGAGCGGTCGTCAAGGACAAGGTCAATCGAGAGATTGGGATTCTCGGCCAAAAAGGCGGGGAGAAGTGGCACCAAATGCAGCTTTCCAAGCGCTGTACCGGCGCTGACGCGCAACCGCCCTTGCAACCCTGCACCAACGCTGCGCACTGCTTGGACGGCTTCGTCCGCCTGCTCAACCACTCGGCGGGCGTGCTCACAGAAGCTTCGACCGGCTTCGGTTGGCTTCAGCCCACGTGTCGACCGCATGAGCAGTCGCACTCCGAGCGCCTCTTCGAGTTGTGCAACGGACTTGGAAACTGAAGGCTGGCTCATATTCTGGTGCTTTGCGGCGGCCGTGAATGATCCAGCGTCCACGACGCGTACGAAGGTTTCCATGATTGCCAAGCGGTCCATGAGCCCACCTAGGAGATCGTCGGCTTGAAAGCTACGCGGGCTTGAAAGCTACGCGCGAAGGCAACGCGCGACGGCAACCACCGTCGATCAACAAAACGGATGGCGCGATGTCGACAAGCGCTGGAAACGCTTTCGGCAGTCCTCATCTTCTCGGCTCGGCGGAGCCCCACCGCCGTCTTAACGCTGGCATTGCCAAAAAGTTGCATATCGTCGTCGCTCCGAGCAGCCGTAGGGCCAGAGCAATGGCATATACGGACGCGGAGGTTTGTCTCTTCAACCGTCACATAGGGCCAGACGCGAGAAATCTGCTCCTGTGTGACAACTTCGCCAGCCCGCTCGACCAAGGCGATCAGGATGTCGAGAGCACGGCCTCCCACTGAGAGCGTTTCCTCACCCTTCTTCAGGAGCCGTTCAGGCGGGAACAGACGGAAAGCGCCAAATGCAAAGGTCCGGCCCGCTGCAGTCGTCTCGGGGCAGTGAGCCGAACGCATGAGCGGGCGACCACCTGGGCGATCTTCGAACTTTGCGACCGCCTTCACGATCGCGAGTTTGCCAAAGCTCGGTTGCTTGGCGACGCCCGAGAACGAGCCGGAATCTACCGCGCAGACGGAGATCTCAGTCTCAGTGATTCGGTCCATCTGCATCCCTCCGACCATGAACGCCCGTCACAGCACGGCGGCCGCCGAGTCGCGACGTAGGATCGAGCCGTGCCTCTGGGTAATTTCGAGGGTCATTCCCCGGGACTTTACCCATCTGCGATGGGCCATGTCCTTTGGCCCGACTTAATAGGCCCTAATTCGTTCCCGATTGGCCGGCACGCTTGCGGCGGAAGCTTAGGCAAGCTTAAAATTCCTGAAGTGGGTCCTATGGTGGCGCCGATGAGCATCGGATCGAAACTGCCGGCGCGGATCACGTTCGGGCGGTTCTGCATTTTGCCGCATCGTCGGGAGCTTCTTTCGGACGATCAACCGATCATGCTCGGGGGGCGCGCCTTCGACGTCCTGATGGCGCTCGTCGAGGCGCACGGGTCCGTCGTCAGCAAAGATGCGCTCATGGCCCGCGTCTGGCCTGACCAGGTAGTCGAAGAGAACAATCTCGAGGTTCAGGTTTCGATGTTGCGCACCGCCTTCGGGGCGGAGCGAGTGCTGATCCGCACTATTACCCGACGTGGCTATCAGTTCACAGGAGACGTCCGTTTTGCGGCCGAGGACGTGGACGCTAGCACCAACGCTGGCCCTGTTCCTACGGAGCCAGAGTTCGCCGCGCCAGCGACAAACCTGACGCAGCCAGTTTCAGAGTTGATCGGTCGGGACGAAAGCCTGCTTGAAATCGTGCGTCTCACTGTCTCGCATCGGCTCGTGACGCTGACTGGCCCTGGGGGAATCGGCAAGACACGCTTGGCCCTCGCGGCGGCGCACAGGTTGCTGCCGCAATTCAGTGACGGGGTTTGGTTCGTCGAACTCGCTTCGGCCTCTGACCCGAGCTTTGTCCCCTCAGCCATTGTCACGGCCATTGGGCTAGACTTCGCTGGTGGTACCGTTACAGTCGACCGCGTCGCGAATGCGCTGCGCAAAAAAAAGATGCTGCTCGTGCTCGACAATTGCGAGCACGTCATCGAAGCAGCGGCCCAGGCTGCCGAGGCCCTGCTGCGCGCAAACGTGGCGGCGCACGTCATTACAACTAGCCGCGAGTCGCTCCGCGCTGATGGGGAGCAGACTTATACGGTAGCTCCATTGGACGTGCCGGCAGCTATCGACGACAAGATCGATCCCTTCGAATACAGCGCCGTCCGTCTGTTCGTTGAAAGGGCGCGGGCGGTGGACCCACAATTCGCGCCAGATAGGCGAATGGGAGCATTGCTCGCCCTGATATCGCGGCAACTGGACGGTATTCCGCTGGCGATCGAGCTGGCGGCGGCGCGCGTATCTACACTCGGGATCGACGAGGTCGCCAGTCGCCTCGAGGATCGCCTGGGGTTGCTGACTAGAGGCAGACGAACCGCGCTGCCGCGGCATCAGACGTTGCGGGCGACGCTCGACTGGAGCTATGAGTTGCTCCCCGAGTACGAACGCCTCTTGCTGCGCCGTCTTGGCATCTTCGTCGGCCCCTTTAGCCTGGAGGCAATCAGCGCGGTAGCCGCCGGCGTACGAACCGCTGACATTGTTGATGGTCTCTCCAGCCTCGTCGCCAAGTCGTTAGTTGTGTCCGACGTCTCGACGGACATCGCGCGGTATCGGCTGCTCGATACCACGCGAGCTTATGCGCTCCAAAAGCTCGATGAGGGCGGAGAGCGCCAGCGGTTGGCACGCCGCCATGCCGAATACTATAGGGCGCTGTTCGAGCGAGCTGAGGCAGAATGGCAGGATAGGCCCACGGCTGAATGGCTTGGCGACTTCGCGTGGCGGATCGATAACCTGCGCGCGGCCCTTGATTGGGCACTTTCCCCGCATGGAGATGAAGTCCTTGGTGTTGCGCTTACAACAGCAGCCATCCCCCTCTGGATGAATTTGTCGCTGCTGGAAGAGTGCCGCGTTTATGTAGAGCGGGCACTCAACATCCTTACAGCCGCTGCTGCCGATGACCCACGACGCGAGATGAAGCTTCGTACCGCACTTGGTGTGTCGCTGACATATATGGGAGGTGCCGTTTCTGAAGTTGAGACGATATGGGCTAGAACGCGTCACCTTGCCCAGAGCCTTGGTGACATCGAACACCAACTATGCGCGCTTTATGGTCTGTGGGGGCTGGAAGTCCGCGAGGCACTTGGACTGGCCCAACAGTTTGCGATCATAGCCGTGACCCCAGCCGATCGGCTCGTGGGAGAGCGGATGATTGGTAATTCATACCATTGGCTTGGCGATCAGACACGAGCGCGGCGTCAGTTCGAGCATGTCATCGCTGAAGAGGTTAAATCCGGAGCCGGCTCCCGCATCAGATGGTTTCAGGTGGATGAACGACCATTGGCACAGGTATATCTTGCGCGGGTCCTTTGGCTGCAAGGGTTTCCCGTTCAGGCTATGGATGCTGTGCAGAACTTGGTCGAGCAGCAGCGCACAGTCAATCTGGCGAGACCGTTTCGCCTAGTGCTCGCCCGGGCAGCGTGCCCAATCGCATTGTGGGTCGGCGATTTAGATCTGGCCGGTCGTTATCTTGAGCTTCTGAGTGACTCCTCGGCAAGACATGGGCTGACGGTCTGGCAGACCTTCAGTCGTGGGTATGAGGGCGTGCTCTTCCTTCGGCGAGGCCAACTATCGCATGGAATAGCGCTGGTTTGCGCCGCGTTGGATCAGTTCGATCGTGCGTTCAGCGGATATCCGGTACTTACGTTCCTTAGCGAATTAGCAGAAGCCTTTCGTCGGGCCGGGCAGATTTCCGATGGTCTTGCTGCGATCATCAAAGCCCGCGCCCGCGTCGAGCAGACTGCGGAAAGATGGATACTCCCAGAGTTACTTCGCATCCAAGGAGAACTCCTCTTCCTGAAAGGAGGGAACGAGGCAGTGGCAGGAGCTTACGATCATATGCGTCAGGCACTCGATTGCGCGCGCCAGCAAGGGGCGCTTTCCTGGGAGTTGCGCGCCGCCACCAGCGCTGCGCGACTACTGCGCGAACAGGATCGTCGGGGTGATGCAGTATCCATTCTTGAGCCAGTCTATGGAAGGTTTACCGAAGGATTCGACACGGCAGATCTGAAATCAGCAAAAGCACTGCTCGACTCTATGCGATAAGAGAGGCACCGGTGCCAGGCTTGGCCGCGGCTTTTCCTCACGCCCGTGTCTGGCGCACACTGTCTTTCCAGGTGCGATGGGGCTCTAGTCGGAAGGCGTTGTAGTGCCACGCGCCCAAGTCGACATAGAGGCCCGGAACTACAAGGGATGGCGTCGAACCCGTTCTCCCGGCGCTTTGGCGGTTGTCCGGCGGGATTACTCGGCCGCTTGCCGGTGCCCCAGGCCCAGCGTCTGCCAGACGTCCCGCAGGGCCGCGACCAGCCGGGCCATGTCTTCGTCCGAATGCAGGGGAGTCGGCGTCAGCCGCAGGCGCTCCGTGCCGCGCGGCACCGTCGGGTAGTTGATGGGCTGCACGTAGATCGAATGGCGCTCCATCAGCAAGTCGCTCACCTGCTTGCAGAGTGCCGCATCACCCACCGACACCGGCACGATATGCGTGACCGACGGCATGACGGGGAGGCCCGCGGCGCCGAGGCGTCGCTTCAGGGTGGCCGCGCGCTCCTGGTGGCGCACGCGCAGCTCGGGATGGGTCGTCACATAGCGGATGCTGGCTAAGGCCGCGCCGGCGATGGCCGGCGGCAGCGAGGTCGAGAAGATGAAGCCCGAGCCGCAGGAGCGGACGAAGTCGACCGTGGCCGCGGTCGAGGCGATGTAGCCGCCGACCACGCCGAACGCCTTGGCGAGCGTGCCCTGCACGATATCGACCTTGTCGAGCGCGCCGTCGCGCTCGGCCACGCCCGCGCCGCGTGCGCCATACATGCCAACGGCGTGTACCTCGTCGAGGTAGGTGAGGCCTTTGTAGCGATGGGCGAGGTCGCAGATCTCGCCGATCGGCGAGACGTCGCCGTCCATCGAGTAGACCGATTCGAAGGCGATGATCTTCGGCGTCTTGGGATCGGCGGCGGCGAGCAGCTGCTCGAGATGGCCGAGATCGTTGTGGCGGAAGATCTTGCGCACCGCGCCCGAGTGCCGGATGCCGGCGATCATTGAGGCGTGGTTGAAAGCGTCGGAGTAGAGCTCGCAACCCGGCAGCATGGCGCCCAGCGTCTGCAGTGTGGTCTCGTTGGCGACATAGCCCGAGGTGAAGACCAGGGCGGCCTCCTTGGCGTGCAGGCGGCCGAGCTCGTGCTCGAGCGCCACGTGCAGGGTGTTGGTGCCGGAGATGTTGCGCGTGCCGCCGGCGCCCGAGCCCTGGGTGGTGATCGCCGCCTGCATGGCCTCGAGCACCACGGGATGCTGGCCCATGGCGAGGTAGTCGTTGCTGCACCACACCGTGACGTCGCGCACCTTGCCGTCCTGATGGAAACGCGCGCGCGGGAAGGCGCCGACGATGCGCTCCAGTTCGGCGAACACGCGGTAGCGTCCCTCGTCGCGCAGGCGATCGAGGTGGCCGGCGAAGAAAACCTCGTAATTTGTCCAATCTGTGCGCCTCTCTGACCGATATTCATTGGCTGTCCGATGGTCTGCTTGCAGGGTCATGGGAACCTCTTTCGGGCCTTTAGGCACCAATGGATGGGCTGGCTGGGCTCAAACCAATCTCGTTGAGATTGACATGGCTTGCCCCTCAACAACCTTTGTACCGGGCTCGGTGGCCACGCCAATCGTCGATGAACCAAGCTTGCAAGCACGGGACGCCATCACGAATTCGTTGAAGAACTAGTTCTGTCATCGCCGCCACCAGCGAGTACTCGAGGCGCACGCAGTTTAGGAGACGCCGCCGCCGGCAATAGATAGTCTGGCGGCATAGTGTTCATTCCGATTGGCGTATGACCTATGTGACCGGGTCATTCTAGTCGCGAATAATTGCTATTGACCTAAGCGGTCTGCTGCAGGCGCTCGCTTCGCTGTAAATTGTGAGGCGTCCCGGGTCGACCACGACAAGATCGTCCTGTACGGGTCGGACGTGTTCGCTGCTCTCACTGGAGGAGGTTCCATGAAAGATGCGAATGTTGCTGCGAAGTCTGTGGTTACTTCGGTCAGTCGTGAACGGAATGCGCCAAGACCTGGCGACGCAATCGTCGACATCCCATTCAAATTGATCGCAGCGCTGCTCACCAGGCTAGGACTTTTTGGGCGAGACATCGACTATCACCTGATTCGCGCCTCAATGGTGCTGATTTACCTCATGTTCGGTTACCAAAAGTGGTTCGAGTATGAGGCGCAAGCGTTAATCCCCTTCATTAGCAACGGCCCGCTCATTTTCTGGCTGTACCCCGTCTTCGGGATACGCGGCGCGAGTACGTTCCTTGGTGCTTCCGAGTGGTTGATTGGTGCGCTGCTGTTCATTGGATTTTGGAACAAGCGGATAGGCATTCTGGGCGCCATCGGCTCATGTGCAACCTTCGTAAGCACCGTCACCATCATTCCATTCATGCCGGATGGCTGGGCGCCTTCGGCTGGTGGCTTCCCCGCAATGGTGGGCAACGTTCCGTTCCTAATGAAGGACGTCGTCCTCCTCGCAGTGTCCTTCTACCTGCTCAAGCAGGACCTTGAGCGAGTGCTGACACCTCGACAGAGTCCAGCCACGTAGCGATGCCAAAAACGCGTTCGCGTGGCACACTAGGATCTTCAATTCCAAGGGCGGCGCGCCGATGCAGGTTGCCGCGCTTCTGATTGCTCTCTGCGCCGCTGGCCTGATGGGCTTCGCCAGCCAGCGAGGCCGAACATGCACGGTTGCAGCTATCGCTGACATCGTCGTGAGGCGACGGTTCGGCCGAATAATCTCGCTTCTCGAGGCGTCGGTATGGGTCGGATGCGGGTTTGTCCTTGTTCACACCGCTCACCACTTGAGCGTTGTTCCCTCGAACTATGCGGTTGGTCTCACCACGATTGCCGGAGGAATCGTGTTCGGGGTGGGTGCCTACCTAAACGGTGCATGCCTTTTGGGAACGGTGGCGCGATTAGGATCGGGTGAATGGGCTTATGCCTTCAGCCCCGTCGGGTTGTTCCTGGGGAGCATTGCCGCGGCATATGTCAGCTCCCCGAAAGAAATCCACGAAGCATCGCCTGCGCTAGCGGAGCCGGCGATCGGCGCGACAGCGGCCGGAATATTCATGGTCCTTCGCCTGATCGCGCACGGCGCGGCAATCCGGCGCTATCGATCAACAATCTTTGCGTACCTGTGGTCGCCGCGCGTTGCGACGACCATCATCGCCATCAGTTTTTTCGTAGCCTTCTTAATGGTCGGAGATTGGGACTATGCGGACCTGATCGGCGGTCTGGCCCGCAATCACACCTCAAGCTGGGTCCCGAAATCGCTTCTCGGCTTGACGTTGGTTGCAGGCGCAATGCTTGGCGGGTGGACCGCGAGATCGATCAAATTCGTAGTGCCCCACGCTTCGAATGTAATCCGACGTTTGGCCGGAGGCGGCCTTATGGGATTCGGTTCGGCACTCGTACCGGGCGGCAACACCAGGTTCATCCTTCTCGACATGCCCTTGCTGTGGCCCTACGCCTGGCTTGCGTTCTTCACAATGTGCGTCACGGTATATGTGCTTACCGTACTGATGCACCGGTTCGGCCATGTGGTTCGGCTTCGGGGCGATCACCCCTCTCCCGCATAGGGAGAGGGGCTCGGTCTCGTCTTTCAATGCTTCGCCACGACTTCGCGCAGGAAGGCGACCGTCACTTAGGGCTCTGGCCGATAAGTGTAATCGGGATCCGCGTCAACGGAGCGCGGGACGGTATTTAGAAGGGATCGCCGTTACCTTGAGCAGGCCCGCGCGCCAATGAATCATTCCTGCGCGGAATAAGGCTTGCGCATCTCGGCCTCCACGAAGGCTGCGAACGTTCGGGCCTTATCGCTAGGTCTCGAACTTGCGGGAAATAGGGCCCAGAGGTCGAGCGCCGGCAAGGGCCAGGCGGTCACGACCGCGCGTACTGCTCCAGAGGCAATCTCCGGCGCAAACATCCACTCCGATGCGATCGCCAAGCCCATGCCGCCCACTACGGCGGCACGGACCCCTTCGGCCGCGCTAATGCGCAGCCGACCCGACAGGGTCACCGGTATCTCCAACTCTCCCTGGCGGAAGCTCCAGTTGTCACCGCCGACACCCTCGCCCTGCTCGCTGTAGATCACCGCCATGTGCCGGGTGAGCTCGGCCGGCGTCGCGGGAACGCCGGCCCGCTCGAAATAGGAGGGCGCCCCCAGGACCAAGCGCCGGCAGGTGGCGATCTTGCGGGCGATTAACGAGGAGTCGCGCACTTGCCCTGCCCGAAAGGCGATGTCGACGCCTTCCGGGATGAGGTCGACCTGCCGATCACTCAGGATGAGATCAACGGATAGACTGGGATGCGCCGCCAAGAAGAAAGGCAAGCGCGGCACGATGTGCAGGCACGCGAGGCTCACGGCAGCGCTAACGCGCAGGATACCGACAAGTCCCGGGCTCGCAACGCGGGCCGCCAGATCGGCCTCGTCGGCTTCCTCGATGGTCCGGCGGGCCCGTTCGTAAAAGTTCTGACCGGCTTCCGTCGGTGTCAGGCCTCGCGTCGAGCGCATCAGCAGACGCACGCCGAGCCGCCGCTCGAGCTGCGCGACGGACTTGGAAACCGCCGGCTGACCGACGCGCAACCGCTTTGCAGCCGCGGAGAACGACCCCGTTTCCACGACACCAATGAACGTTTCCATGAGCGCCAATCGATTCAAAGTGGCCGCCTAAACCAGGTCAGAGAGCGGAAACTCCTACGTACTCAGTTGATAGACGTCTAAAATCTCAGGTGGCGTGCGCCCGTCATCTCAAGCCAGCGACCGTGCGGCGTATGGACTGCCCTCAGGAGAATGCCATCGCATTGTTTACACCTAAGAACTGCTCCCATTGGAGCCGCATACAGACGCAATGAGCCCACTGCTCCGACAGAGCTGCATGCCTCGCATTCAATTTGAGCGGTCGTTATATCTGAAGCGAAGATTTCTTGAAGAAGGCCTGCGGCGGCGTTGCCGTCCAGAACGAGGTCCGAGCCATTGTCAGTCATGGCGCCTATCCTCCCGAGGGTCCGAAGCGTTCCGTCTTGATCGTGAGAGGGTTATACCCAAGCTCCACCAGCAGCCTTGAGACGTCCTCCACAAAGGGCGTGGGCCCACAGACGAATATTTTCGGATTTTGCACAGGTGGAAAGCACGCCTCGACAAGCATCGCCTTATCAATCCTTCGCCGATGGCCCATCCATCCCTTGGGCTGTTTACGGGTGAGCGTGTTGACGACACGCAAGTCAGAATCGCGGCGCGCCATTGCGTCGAGCTCTTCTCGATAGATGACGTGTTCCAGGCTTCTGGATGAGTACAGTAGTGAAGCAGAGGGGCGACCATTCACTCGATCGCGATGACGGAGCATCGCCATCAACGGCACTATCCCCGATCCACCCGCAATGAGAGCGAGAGGGCCGCCCATGGCGGTAGTCCAAATGAAATAACCGCCGACAGGCCCCCGCAATTCGAATCGATCGCCGACACGAACATCGCCAACGAGGTATTGCGAAACCTCGCCATTCTCAACTTGCTCCACAGTCAAAGTGAGCAATTCATCTTCGGGAGGCGAAGCGATCGAATAGCTGCGCTGTGCCTGGTAGCCGTCCTCGGCCGTGAGTCGGATATCGACGTGCTGGCCAGGTTGGTGCCCGTGCCAGTTGCGTACGCGCAGCAGAAGACTTTTTACGCGATACGTTTCGACGACAATTTCGCAGACCTCAGCCAGCTGCCACTCAAGGCGTCCCGCGTGTGGGACTGCCGTCTCAGTCACCGTCACCGTCATATCTCTGCTCTTTCCAAGGATCGCCGTAATTGTGATAGCCCATCGACTCCCAGAAACCACGTTCATCGTTCTTCATGAAACGCAATCTCCGCACCCATTTGCCGCTTTTCCAAAAGTAAAGATGCGGCACGAGCAGCCGGGCTGGACCACCATGCTCTGGCGGAATCGGCAAACCTTCATATCGAGTCGCGATCATGCCCTTGCCGCCAACAAGGTCCGCGACGGGAATGTTTGTTGTATAGGCTCCCTCGCAATGAGCCATGATGTAGGGGGCGGCTGGCTCCGTGAGGCCCACTGCCTTCAACAAATCGTCAATCGTCACGCCATGCCATGTCGTATCGAGCTTAGACCATTTGGTGACGCAGTGAATGTCGGTTTTGATCGTGGTCTGAGGGAGCGCCTCAAGCTCTGCCCAACTCCACTTGCCCAGCAGAGATCCGTCAAACTGAAGGGCTAGAGTCCAGCCTTCAGGTTCGATTCGCGGTGTAGGTCCCGCCGAAAGAACCGGGAAGCCCGTCGTCACATACTGTCCGGGTGGCACCCGGTTTTTCGGGGTCTGCTCCTGCCGTGTCGACCTGAAGCCGCGAGAGATCGGGGTCTTGTCCATGGCGTTGTACCTGCGCTTCCGGAGGCGCCTGGGAGGAGACGATCAGTCATGGCCGCACCACGGTTACCGTCTTTCGCCACAGCGAAGGTGTCTCTCGCGGAGAGGCAAAGTGACTGGCCAGCCCAACACCGCCTAGGCCTCGGGTGGATTCATTCAGTAACTGGTCTCGTGCCTTTTCTTGCTCGTGCCCTGGATTCCACTGCGGTGGCCGAGAACAGCACTAGGCTCACGACTGCAGTGTTAGCTCGTTACTAACACGCGAGAGGCCATCACACCGCATTCCGCGCAAGAATAACATTTAGTCACAAGCGCGATCTAGTTCGGGAATCGAGGCCCGCTATCTTGCATCTCAGAAGTGGCAAGGGTTCGAGATGAAGCCGACCGTCAGATACTAGCGCAGTTCCCTACGTCACAGGAGAAGAGCGATGCGCGAGAAATTCCGGATCATAACTGGGGCAATTGCAAGCGGCGTGATTGTGACAGGCGTGATGGTGACAGCCGTACTCGCCCAGGCGCCCGAGCAATCCAGGCAGCGTTATCTACCCGAGTACACCACGTCTGGAGATTTGATCCTGCCGAAGAATTTCCACGAATGGGTGTATGTCGGATCGCCACTCACGCCCAACGCCCTTAATGGCGGGCAAGCGAATTTTCCAGAGTTTCACAACGTCTACATCGAGCCGGGATCATATGAGATCTACAAGAAGACGAATGTATTTCCCGAAGGGACAATCCTGTTCAAGGAGCTGCAGCTCACGCTGCCGGCACAGAACGCCGACGGCTCACGAGCGGAACCCTCGGGTGTCGGCTTTTTCCCCGGACCTTTGAACGGCGCCGATGTGACCGTCAAGGACTCCAAGCGCTATGTCGATACCGGCGGGTGGGGATACTACAATTTCAATCACCACGAGCCAAAGGCTCCAACTGCTAAATTGAAAACGAAGGCGGAATGCGCCTTTTGCCATATGGCCAGCGCCAAGAAAGATGAGGTTTGGACCCAGTTCTATCCTCTGTTGGACAAGTGACTGCGCAAACTCGACAGCGTCTCACGTGGAGGCAGAGCAGGGCCATGAAGACCATCTACGTTGCAGGTATTGGCATAGCTGGATTGGCAATGGTCGCCGTCGCTGCGCATGGGCAGATGGACACGACCCGGCCGAGCACCGGGCCGAAAGCGGAGACCGCCGTCGACGCGATGGGGAATTTGCACGTACCCGATGCGTATCGCACAACCTTTCAAGCGCTGGGAAGCTGGGCGGTGGCAGCTGATCAGGGGCAGGGCTCAAAGGAGATCCATGTCGTCTATGCTTCGCCCGGGACAATCGCTGCCTATCGCGAGAGCGGACATTTCCCAGACGGCGCGGTGCTCGTCAAGGAGGTGTTTCAAGCGGCCACCGGGCCGATGACGACAGGCGCCGTTAGCCGTGCCGAAACCCTGAAGGGCTGGTTCGTCATGATCAAGGACGGCAACGGCCGCCATGTCGGCAATAAGCTGTGGGGCGACGGTTGGGGATGGTCCTGGTTCGATGCCGCCAACCCGTCAAAGACCACGTCGACTGACTACAGGCTCAATTGTCGATCATGTCATGTGCCGGCACAGGCTTCCGAGTGGGTTTATGTCGGCGGATACCCACCGTTGAAACGATAGCCTCATGCCGAGTCCGCGTTTCCAGCCGGAGCGTCGAGCAGAACCGCGTAAATCCAATGCAGCAGAAGCCAGGAGGGACGAACATGGCGAAAGAGATGGGAACTACCTCGAGTGAGAGGAGTATGTCCAGCCAGCACGGCGGACATCTCTACATGCAGACAAACGAGATCCGGAACGCCATAGTCCATTACAGTCGGTCGCCGAGCGGCGCGATCAGCGAGATGGATCGTATCTTCACGGGCGGGGCCGGTTCTGGTGAATTCAAGCCTATCAGCGGTCAGCAAAGCGCGCCGAACGCTTTTGAGGGCGCGAGCAGCATTATCCTCACGCCCGATCGACGTTTTCTGTTTACCACGAATGGCGGCGACAATTCGGTGTCGAGCTTCAGCGTCGGTCAAGACGGCCAACTGAAGCTGTTGGACGTCAAGCCAACCGGAAATCCGGTCGAGGGCAGAAGTGGTACGGCCAAGTCGGTTTCTTACAGGCCCTCAAGCAAGACGTTGTACGTGCTTCACTCGTTTGGGCCGGACCACGTTCGTCTGATGTCGGTCAGCGCCGATGGCAAGCTTACGCCGCGTCCCGAGCGACATACCATAAACACCCACGACAAGACGAACCGCGTGTCGACGATGGTCGTGATGTCGCCCAATGAAAAATTTCTCTTTGTCGGCACCACCTTCGACGAACCAATCGTTACCACAGGCTTGTATCCAGATGGCTCACCTATTCTCTGGGTCCAGCGAAAAGGCGGCGCATACCACTCGATCGCCTCGAATGCCCCGGATCCAGACGGTCTCGCCATCTTTCCCATACGCGAGGACGGCTCCCTCGGCACAGGCAGGTTCCATGACGGGAAAGGCGGCTCTCCCTTCTACATCGCCTTCCTGCACGGTCGGCCAAACACCTTTATCATCGGATATGCCGTCGGCGATGGCGTTAGTATGGGCACCATCGAGGACGACGGTACAGTTGACATTGGCCCGCTCGTCAAGATCGACACGAGCGCAGGAGTGCCGACTGAGCTGTGCTGGGCGTCGGTCTCATCGGATGACAAAATGGTGTACGCTACTAACTTCGGCTACAGCACCGTCAGTAGCTACCGCATCAACGGTAAAGGTCTGGAAATCGCGAGCGATCCAGCTTGCCCGAAGGTTCCGGGAGACGGCACCGCCAGGGGGCTCAACGGAACCGTGACCAGCGGCCCGGCCGATAATTGGCTTAGCCCGGATGACGCGTACCTCTACCAGATTTACGGCAACGCTGCGAAGCTCGTGTGCTACGCCACGCAGCCAGATGGCTCGCTCAAGGAAACTGGTAGCGTGAAGATTCCCTACAACAGTCCGCAGGGCCTGGCGGGATTCTGAATCGACTCAACGGACCGACGGACCTGATCTCACCGACGACGCACCTCCAGTCTGCCGGAGGTGCGTGCGGAGCTCCGGCACGGATCAATTGGGCACGCCCTAGCCGGGAGATAGATAGATCGAACTTTCTTGCGGAGCCAAGCTCCTGCCTCTGACTCCGGCACATATCGAAAGCTTGGACCCGGCCCGCTACGGCCGCCATGGAACGGAGAGGCGCATGAACCTTACGCCGCGTGAAAAAGACAAGCTCTTGATCGCACTCGCGGCGCTGGTCGCTCGCGGGCGGCTCGAAAGAGGTGTCAAGCTGAACTATCCCGAAAGCGTCGCACTTATAGCGGACTTCGTCATGGAGGGAGCGCGCGACGGAAAGCCTGTTGCCGAACTGATGTCCGAAGGCGGCAGGATCCTGACCCGTGATCAGGTCATGGAGGGCATTCCGGAAATGATTCACGAGATGGAATTGGAAGCAACCTTCCCCGATGGCACCAAGCTCGTCACCGTCCACCACCCTATCCGCTGAGAGGAGACAGCTATGAAGTGCGCCTCCATCCTGTCGATCCTGCTCCTTGCTGCCACGCCGGCCTTCGCCCATGAGGGCGCCGGGCCTGCAGCTGGTTTCCCCGCCGGGTTTGGCCATCCCCTGTCGGGCCTCGACCACGTGGCCGCGATGATCGCCGTCGGCCTGTGGGCGGGAATGAAGGGTGGCCGAGCTCAGTGGATATGCCCGGCAGCCTTTGTCTCGGCCATGATGATCGGCGGCGCGCTGGGCATGGCTCGCGTGCCGATCCCGTTTGTCGAGCCCGGTATCCTCGCTTCTGTCGTGGTGTTTGGGCTGCTGGTGGCAGTTATCGATGGCCTGCCAGTGTCTGCTGGTGTTGCCATCATCGCCGTGTTCGCCGTCTTGCACGGGCACGCCCACGGCGCAGAGGTTACGGGGGCGGTGAGTGGCACTACGTACATAGCCGGCTTTGCGGTCGCCACCATCTTCCTCCATGCCATCGGTATCGTTGCCGGGTTGCTCCTCGGCGCGCGCTTCCACAATCTGGCGCGCCTAAGCGGTACGGCATGCATTGCGATTGGTTTCAGCCTGATCGCAGGCGTGCTCTGATGATCCCCGGCGAGGTGATTGCGGCGGCTGGCGAGATCGAGCTGAATGCCGGCCAGCGGACAACCAAACTCGAAGTCGCCAACACAGGCGATAGGCCGATCCAGGTTGGCTCGCACTATCACTTCGCCGAAACCAACTCGGCGCTGGACTTCGACCGCGACAGGGCCCGCGGGCAGCGCCTCGATATTCCGGCTGGCACCGCAGTTCGCTTCGAGCCCGGGCAGACGCGTACCGTTACGCTGATTCCTTACCGTGGCAATCGCTTGGTCTTCGGTTTCAAGCAGCTGGTCATGGGAGCATTGCCGCAGGTACCAGCGCCATGACCTTTTCCCTGGATCGCTGAGGTCGTCGGATATGTCCTACGCCATGAGCCGTGCCGCCTATGCGCAGATGTTTGGCCCGACAGTCGGCGACAGGGTGCGCCTTGCGGATACCGACCTCATCATCGAGGTAGAGAAGGACTTCACGATCTATGGCGAAGAGGTGAAGTTCGGAGGGGGGAAGGTCATCCGCGACGGCATGGGGCAGTCGCAGCGTCCCCGCAGCGAAGGCGCGGTCGATACGGTCATCACCAACGCGCTCATTCTCGATCACTGGGGAATTGTGAAGGCCGATATCGGCGTCAGGGACGGGCGTATTGCCGCGATAGGCAAAGCTGGGAATCCCGACGTGCAGCCGAACGTCAGCATAGTTATCGGACCCGGAACCGAGGTGATCGCCGGCGAAGGCAAGATTGTCACTGCCGGCGGCATCGATGTGCATGTCCATTTCATCTGCCCGCAGCAGATCGAGGAGGCACTTTATTCGGGCCTCACCACAATGCTGGGTGGCGGGACGGGGCCGGCGACCGGGACGAATGCCACGACCTGCACGCCAGGACCCTGGCATATTCAGCGGATGCTCCAGGCAGCCGATGCCTTTCCCATGAATCTTGGCTTTTTCGGCAAGGGCAATGCAAGCTTGCCAACGGGTCTCATCGAGCAAATCGAGGCCGGTGCGTGCGGCCTCAAGCTTCACGAAGACTGGGGTACGACCCCCGCCGCCATCGATTGCTGCCTCTCCGTCGCGGATGACATGGACGTGCAGGTTCTGATTCACACCGACACGTTGAACGAGAGCGGCTTCGTCGAAAGTACAGTCGCGGCTTTCAAGGGCAGAACCATTCATGCCTTTCACACCGAAGGCGCCGGTGGCGGGCATGCCCCGGACATCATCAAGGTGTGCGGCGAGGCAAATGTCATCCCGTCTTCAACAACGCCGACGCGGCCCTACACCGTGAATACTCTCGCCGAGGCGCTCGATATGCTGATGGTCACCCATCACCTCGACGCTCGTATTTCTGAGGATGTCGCTTTCGCCGAGAGCCGCATCCGCAAGGAAACAATAGCAGCCGAGGATATTTTGCATGATCTGGGCGCACTCTCGATCGTTTCGTCGGACAGTCAGGCTATGGGCCGTGTCGGCGAAGTGATCATCCGTACATGGCAGACCGCCGATAAAATGAAAAAACAATTCGGGGGACTGGCTGATGAGAAAGGCGACAACGATAATTTCAGAGTGCGGCGCTACATCTCGAAATACACGATCAACCCCGCGATAGCTCAAGGTATATCCGCCTATGTCGGCTCGATTGAAGTCGGCAAGCTTGCCGATCTCTGTCTCTGGGACCCGGCCTTTTTCGGCGTGAAGCCTGACATGGTGCTGAAGAGCGGCACGATTGCCGCGGCAATCATGGGAGACCCCAATGCCTCCATTCCTACCCCTCAACCGGAATATTACCGGCCAATGTTCGGCGCGTTCGGCCGCTCTCTGACGGAAAGCTCGGTCACATTCGTCAGTCAGGCTGCTTTGGAGAAAAGTCGGAGGCTTGGACTGGCGAAACAGCTTCTTCCTGTCTCGAACACGCGCAAGATCGGCAAGCATTCCATGGCGCTGAACAGCGCCACCCCGCGCATGAAGGTCGACCCGGAGACCTATGAAGTGAGGGCCGACGGCAAGCTACTCACCTGCGAGCCCTTGAAGGTGCTGCCAATGGCTCAACGTTATTTCATGTACTGATATGACGATGCATTGCGCGTCAATTCACCGCCCCGCCGGGCATTGGCCGAAGGAGAAGGCAGCCGGCGTTCTCACGCTTGATTTTGACACGCGCCATCGGCGCCGCATTCGCCTGACGACGGATGAAGGCAAGGATGTTCTTCTTGACCTTCCGAAAGCGGTTGCAATGGCCGATGGAGACGGCTTGCGGCTTGATGATGGGAAATGGCTAATGATCCAGGCTGCCGCTGAACTTGTCGTCGAAATCAGGCACCAAGATCCCAATAAGCTCATGCGGCTTGCGTGGCATCTGGGAAATCGGCATTTGCCGACCGAAATTCGAGGCAAGGTCCTTCGCATTCGGCCCGACCACGTGATCGAGGATATGCTCCAGAGTTTGGGAGCGGATCTTTTGAATATGCAGGTCCCCTTCCAGCCGGAAGGCGGCGCCTACAACAGCCACGGTCATCATCATGACATTCGTTGAAGACTCTCAAATCGGAATAATCGCGGATCATCGTGGCCCCTTGCGTGTCGGCATCGGCGGTCCAGTTGGTTCAGGGAAGACGGCGCTTGTTGAAGCACTGTGCAAGCGGCTCCGGGCCAACTACGACATTTGCGTGATTACCAACGACATTTATACCAAGGAGGACCAGCTCATCCTCACGCGCGCCCAAGCGCTGCCAGCAGAGCGCATTGTCGGCGTCGAGACAGGCGGCTGCCCACATACGGCGATTCGTGAGGATGCTTCCATGAACCTCGCTGCCATAGAAGACATGAGTCAGAAATTTCCGCATATGGAATTGTGCTTCATCGAGTCGGGGGGCGACAATCTTGCGGCGACCTTTAGTCCCGAGCTAGCGGACTTAGCGATCTATGTGATCGACGTCGCGGCAGGTGAAAAAATACCTCGTAAGGGCGGACCCGGCATTACGCGCTCCGATCTTCTCGTAATAAACAAGATCGATTTGGCTCCTCTGGTAGGTGCGAACCTTGAGGTTATGGAAGCAGATGCGCGAAGAATGCGTGCTGATAGACCCTTCATTTTCACGAATTTGAAAAGCGGTGAAGGTGTCGACCGAGTTGTCAGCTTCGTCATCGAGAAGGGAGGGTTGGTAGAATTGGCTGCGTAGTCGTAAGGGGGCATCGAAGGCGGTGTGCCCCTCACCTAGCCTCTCCCCCCACGGGGGAGAGGAACATGAAGAGGTCATCGTCTATGTTGCGCGCGAACCTTGTCGCCGGACGGTCGATACGGCCTTCTGCGTCGGATAGTAGATGCCGGCCACACGAGCGCCAGTGACCTCGCAATAGATCATGGGCTGCTCCTGCCGTTCCACCTTCGGCACGCTAACACCGCGGACGCTCCGAGACCTAAGAAGTTGGGGCGACGCGCAATCGCTCTGCAATTTCGCCGACGATCTCTTCGGGCCGACCGCCGATGTCGACGACGATCGGATTTTCGTCTGGCGAGGGTTCCTCGAGGGTCGCGAACTGGCTGTCGAGCAAGGCGGTCGGCATGAAGTGGCCGTGGCGTGCCGCCATGCGCTGGCGGATGAGGTCGAGCGATCCCTTGAGGTACACCAGTCGCACGTCCGGCCGATCGCCGACGATGATGTCCCGGTAGGACCGCTTCAGCGCCGAACAGGTGACCACGCCCGACTGGCCGTGCGCCCGCCAGCCGTCGATGGTCTCGGCGATCTTGCGCAGCCAGGGCAGCCGGTCGGCGTCGGTCAATGGGACACCGGCGCTCATCTTTTCCACGTTTTCGGGAGGATGTAGCGTGTCGCCTTCCTGGAACTGCCAGCCCGACGTCTCGGCCAGCAGCTTCGCCACCGTGGTTTTGCCGGAGCCCGAAACGCCCATGACGACGACGACCATCGGCCGGTTGTGAGCGGGATGCTGGTCCATTAAGACTTCGCCTGTCGGCACTCCGGTTCCACCGCCACGATAAGGAAAGCATCACCGTGCTCAAGCTCGGATACAAGGCGTCGGCCGAACAATTCGCGCCCACAAAGCTCCTGGACTTCGCGGTCCAGGCGGAGGCGGTCGGCTTCGATTCGGCCTTCGTCAGCGACCACTTCCAGCCCTGGAAGCATGTCGACGGCCATGCCCCCTACTCGCTCGCCTGGCTGGGCGCGCTGGGTGCCCGCACCTCGCGGCTGGTCATGGGCACCAGCGTGCTGACGCCGACCTTCCGCTACCATCCCTCGATCGTGGCGCAGGCCTTCGGCACGCTGGGCGCGATGTTCCCCGGCCGCGTGATCCTGGGCATCGGCACCGGCGAATCGCTGAACGAGGTGCCGTCGACCGGCGCGCCGTGGCCCGAGTTCAAGGAGCGCTTCGCCCGCATGCGCGAGGCGGTGACCCTGATCCGCACACTGTGGCGCGGCGAGCGCATCAGCTTCGAGGGCCAGTACTATCGCACCGAGAAGGCCACGATCTACGACCGACCGGAGATCGAGGTGCCGATCTATGTCGCGGCGGCCGGCGCCCTGGTCGCGCGCTACGCCGGGCGGACGGGCGACGGCTTCATCTGCACCAGCGGCAAGAAGTGGGAGCTCTACACCGAGACGCTGCTGCCCAAGGTCGCCGAAGGCATCGCCGCCGCCACCGAGCCGAAGAAGCAGCCCTACGACCACATGATCGAGGTCAAGGTCTCCTTCGACACCGACGCCACGCGCGCCAAGGAAGACACGCGCCATTGGGCGGCGCTCGCGCTCACGCCGGAGGAAAAGACCTCGGTCGAGGACCCGGTCGAGATGCAGCGCCTGGCCGATGCGCTGCCGCTCGATCGCGCGGCGAGCCGCTGGATCGTGTCGAGCGACCCGGACGAGCATGTCGAGAAGATCGGCGCCTATGTCGGCCTGGGCTTCCGCCATCTCGTCTTCCACGCGCCCGGCCCCGACCAGCCGCGTTTCCTGAAGCTGTACGGCGAGCAGGTGCTGCCGCGGCTGCGCAAGCGCTTCGGATGAGCCGAACCGGCGCCGTAGAGCTTCTGGCAATCCCCGGCATTCCCATGGTCAAGCCGGGTGACGACCTGGCGGTCCTCATTTCCGGGGGATTGGCGCGCGCCGGCCTGGAACTGCGCGCCAACGACGTCCTCGTGCTGGCGCAGAAGATCGTGTCCAAGGCGGAGGGTCGGAGCGTCGAGCTCGCCAAGGTGAAGCCGTCGGCACGGGCCATCGCCCTCGCCGCGGAAATCCAGAAGGACCCGCGCCTGGTCGAGCTGATCCTGTCGGAATCGGTGCGCGTGGTGCGGTCCCGACCCAACGTGCTGATCGTCGAGCACCGGCTGGGCTTCGTCATGGCCAATGCCGGGATCGACCAGTCCAATGTCGCGCCGAGCGATGGTGTCGAACGGGCCCTGCTGCTGCCGGTCGATCCCGACGGCAGCGCCGAGGCCCTGCGGGCACGCCTCGCCACGGAGCATGGTGCGCCGATCGCCGTGATCATCACCGACAGTTTCGGGCGCGCCTGGCGGCGCGGCACGGCCGGTGTCGCCATCGGTGCAGCCGGCCTGCCGGCATTGCTCGACCTGCGCGGCAATCCCGACCTGTTCGGGCGCATCCTGCAGGTCAGCATCTCGGGCTTTGCCGACGAAATCGCCGCGGCGGCCTCTCTCGTGATGGGCCAGGGCGACGAGGCGCAGCCGGTGGTGCTGGTGCGCGGCCTCACCTGGAACAAGCCGGCCAATCCGGCCGCCAACCTCGTCCGGCCGGCCA
>Ga0210387_10000611_pt1 | contig 25698 bp, 13 predicted proteins | sample IncBWC7OmetaG_FD_160108 | JGI IMG/M metagenome (GOLD analysis project Ga0210387, IMG submission 160108) | Forest soil microbial communities from Barre Woods Harvard Forest LTER site, Petersham, Massachusetts, United States - Inc-BW-C-7-O ...
CCGACGCCGACTAATCCCCTAATCTCACTTCTCCACAAGAAATCTTAAATCCACTTCGCCTCCCAATCCGCAACTCTCCCCTCTGATCCCATATGGATTTTAATCCATTATGGGACGCTTGTGGGATGAACCCCGACCTACAAGAAGAGGCCTTACGCAAAACGGTTCATTGGCGCGTTCTACGCAAGCCGCACAGCGGCTTGCTCAGGGTCTCGGAATGACAAGATAAAGGATGCGGTGCAAAGGCATGCTGATGCCGCCAAATAAATTAAAAGCGCCATAGCCGGAGGATTACAGGCACAGCGAAAGCTTGGTGGAGCATGTACAATGTTATATCAGACTTTATTATATAATACATATAATCGGTCGCGTTGAATAATCCAGCGGGTAACACCCCATATCGGCAGGGGCGCGGGTGGCGTATACCTCCTGCATGACAATCAAAAACCTGTTTCCCTTGCCCCTGGTGGCCATCGCCGCGCTGTTGTGCGCTCCTGCTCCCGGGTTCGCCCGGTCCATCCTGCTCACGGCGGAAAATTTCACGCTGCTCGGCGGCACGGCCATCACCGGCACCGGCGTGGCGGGCACGACGATCAAGAACGGCAACATCGGTCTCGCTCCGGGCGCGACCAGCGGGATCACCGGATTTCCGCCGGCGGTGGTGACCGGGGGAGCGATCCTTTCCACGGGTTTGGTCACCGGCCAGGCGCGGCTGGATCTCATCACAGCCCAGGTCAGTTTGGCCGGCATGGCGGCCAATGCGGACATGAGCAACATTGACCTGGGCGGGAAGACCCTGGCCCCCGGTGTTTATAAATTTACCGGCGCCGCAGGCCAGACCGGCGCACTCGTCCTCGATGCGCAGGGAAAGAACAATGTGTTTTGGGTTTTCCAAATTGCCACCGCGCTCACCACCTCGATCAACTCGACGATCACGGTCATCAATTTGGGCACCAATGGCGGCAGCGATGACGCCATCTATTGGAATGCCGGAAGCGCCATCAATATCGGCGGCAATAATGCCATCGCTGGAAATTACCTGTCGGGCACCAGCATCTCTTTTGGCACCACCACGAGCGGCAGCGGACGGGCTCTCGCGTTGGCCGGGGTCTCCCTCGACCAAAACGTTATCGACGCCCACGGCGGCCCGGCTGGCAGCGACTGGACCGGCGGCTTGGTCCTTGGTCCCACGGGCAACGCGATCATCGCCCAATTTCCGTCTCCCTCCTGTATAACGGTGGATATATCCGGCAATCTCTATGTCGGTGATTCCTCCCTCAATACAATCCAGATGGTCTCTCCGACTGGAGCCGTGAGCCTCGTCGCCGGCTCGACGGGAGCCGGCGGTTCGACCGACGGCACCGGCACTGCCGCCCTCTTTAACCAGCCCGGTGGCATCGTCATCAACAATTCAGGCACCCTGTATGTTGCCGATACCGGCAACTCGACGATCCGAAAAATTGCGCCCGGCGGCATCGTCACCACCTTCGCGGGCTCCGCGGCAAATAAGAGCTATCAAGACGGCACCGGCACTGCCGCGGCGTTCGACTCACCGGTGGGAATTTCCCTCGATGCACTCGGCAACCTTTTCGTGGCCGATTCAAAAAATGACGTCATCCGCAAGATCACCGCGGCCGGCCTCGTGACAACTTTCTCCGGTACCGCCGGGTCGGTTGGATCAACCGATTCACCTCCACGGTTCGACTCCCCCTCTGGCCTGGCCGTAAATTTCAGCACGAGCATTCTCTACGTCGGCGACAGCAATAACAATACGATCCGCAAAATCACGCCATTCGGTGTCGTGACGACACTGGCGGGCCTCGTCTCAGCCACGGGTTCGGCGGACGGAACCGGCAGTGTTGCGCGCTTCAATCTACCCGAAGGCGAAGCCACGGATATCGCGGGCAATGTCTACATCGCGGATACGGCCAGCTCCACCATCCGCAAGATGACCCCCGGCGGCACGGTGACAACGATTGCCGGCCAGGCAGGAGTTCAAGGACTGACCGACGGGACCGGCACCGGCTCCCTGTTCAATCAACCCGAGGCCCTGACCGTGGACACGGCTGGCAATATTTACGTGGCGGATACCGGCAACGCTGCCATCCGTAAAATCACGCCGATCGGCATCGTGACCACCGTGACAACTTCGGCCTCGACCACACCAGCAGCCACCCCGGCATCGGCAAACACTGGCGGCGGCGGCGCATTCGATGACTGGTTCATCCCGGCCCTCTCCGCCCTCGCCCTCGCCCGCCGGCTTTTCCGCAAACGCTCAAAAAACTGAGCCCATCCCTCCCGAAAATATCGAGCCCGCTCTCACGAGCGGGCTTTTTTCTGCGTCCAAACATCGACGTTAGTCATTCCGCATTCAACTTTCTGCGTTAGCCGTTCGACCTGTCCTCCGTCTTGTCTGCCGTGGCTTTGGCGAACGCGGAAGCCTTGCCTGCCCTGAGCCTGTCGAAGGGGCGAAGGAAGAAGTTCGCGCCGCGTGCTCCTGTTACTTGTCACTTGATACCTGCGACTTCAGCCTGTGTTTCTGCCTGGACGTTCGGCGTTCGATGTTGGGCGTTGAATGCCGGGCAGGGTAACGCCCCATATCGGCCCAAGCACAGTAGGTATATACCTACTGTATAATGATCAAAAACCTGTTCCCTTTGCCCATTGTGGCCCTCGCCGCGCTGTTGTGCGCCCCTGCTCCCGGGTTCGCCCGATCCATCCTGCTTACGGCGGGTAACTTCACGGTTCTCGGCGGCACGGCCATCACCAGCACCGGTGTGGTCGGCACGACGATCATCAACGGCAACGTCGGCCTCGCTCCAGGCGCAACCAGCGGGATCACCGGCTTTCCGCCAGCGGTGGTGACCGGGGGAGCGATCATCTCCACGGGTTTGGTTACAGGCCAGGCGCGGCTGGATCTCATCAACGCCGAGGTCAGCTTGGCCGGCATGGCGTCCAATGCTAACATGAGCAACATTGACTTGGGAGGGAAGACCCTGGCCCCGGGTGTTTATACGTTTAGCGCCGCCGCGGGCCAGACCGGCGCACTCAAGCTCGATGCCCAGGGAAAAAACAACGTGTCCTGGGTTTTCCAAATCGGCACCGCGCTCACGACCTCGATCAACTCGACGATCACGGTCATTAATTTGGGCACCAATGGCGGCAGCGATGACGCCATCTATTGGAACGCCGGGAGCGCCATCATTTTCGGCGCCAATAATGCGATCGCGGGAAATTACCTGTCGGGCACCAGCATTACTTTCGGCTCCACCACCAGCGGTAGCGGCCGGGCCCTGGCATTGGCCGGCGTCTCCCTCGACAAAACCGTTATCGATGCCCATGGCGGCCCGGCTGGCAGCGACTGGACCGGCGGCTTGGTCCTTGGCGCCCCCGGCAGCCCTCCGGTGCTCGCCCAATTTCCATCCCCTTCCTGCATTACCGTGGACGCATCCGGCAATCTCTATGTGGGTGATTCCTCGCTCAATACGATTCAGCAAATTTCACCGACCGGAGTCGTGACCCTTGTCGCCGGCTCAGCCGGGTCGGGTGGTTCGACCGACGGCAACGGCACTGGCGCCCTCTTTAACCAGCCCGGCGGCATCGTCATCAACAATTCAGGCACCCTGTATGTTGCCGATACCGGCAACTCGACGATTCGCAAAATTGCGCCCGGCGGCATCGTCACCACCTTCGTGGGCTCCGCGGCCAACAAGAGCTTTCAAAACGGCACCGGCACCGCCGCCCGGTTTAATTCACCGGTTGGACTTGCCCTGGATGCATTGGGCAACCTTTTCGTGGCCGATTCAAAAAATGACGTCATCCGCAAGATCACCGCAGCCGGCCTCGTGACAACTTTCTCCGGTACCGCCGGGTCGGTTGGATCAACCGATTCACCTCCACGGTTCGACTCCCCCTTTGGCGTGGCCGTGAATTTCAGCACGAGCATTCTCTACGTCGGCGACAGCAATAACAATACGATCCGCAAAATCACGTCATTCGGTGTCGTCACGACACTCGCAGGCACGGCCCTGGCCACCGGCTCGGCGGACGGAACCGGCAGCGTTGCGCGCTTCAATCTACCCGAAGGTGAAGCCACGGATATCGCGGGCAATGTCTACATCGCGGATACGGCCAGCTCCACCATCCGCAAAATGACTCCCACTGGCACCGTAACCACCATTGCCGGCCAGGCGGGAATTCAAGGCCTGACCGACGGGACCGGCACCGGCTCATTGTTTGATCAGCCTGAGGCCCTGACCGTGGACACGGCTGGCAATATTTACGTGGCGGATACCGGCAATGCTGCCATCCGCAAAATCACGCCGATCGGCATCGTGACCACCCTCACAACATCGGCATCTACATCAACAACACCAGCACCCACCCCTGCACCGGCGAGCACTGGCGGCGGCGGCGCATTCGATGACTGGTTCATCCCGGCCCTCTCGGCCCTCGCCCTCGCCCGCCGGATTTTCCGCAAACGCTCAAAAAGCTGAGCCCATCCCTCCCGGAAATATCAGGCCCGCTCTCCCGAGCGGGCTTTTTTGCGTACAATGCCAGCGCTAATACTTCGGTGTTCGATGTTGGACATTGGCTGTTCGCTCGAACGGTTTAAAAATCAGTGTAGCCACGAAGGATCACATCCGCCTTCGCCCCATTCGACAGGCTCAGGGCTTTGGCGGACAAGAAGAACACAGAGAACAATATTTCTTTGAGCTCTATGTGACCTTTCGTGGCTAAAAATCCGGCTGACCGCTTATTAGCACAACACCCCATTTTCACCCGAACATTTTCCGGGCAATCTCGGGCCAATGAATAAGCTCCAGCTCTCTCTCGCCCCAGTGGCGATCAGCGAACGCCGCACCGTGCTTCCTGTTCGACGACCCACCTTCACCGCAAAAGAAATTTTCGGCCGGGGAACCAGGTGGAATGTCGTGCCAGAGGCACCGCCAACCCAAAGTCGCCTAACAATTCGCACCCTATTCTCATGATCTCCCCCACTTCCGTTTCCGACGCCTTGGCGTCTTCAGTCCCTGCAGCCAATCCCGCCGACGAGGCCACCACCTCAAGCCAGGAGGCCGTGCATGACGCCGAGTTGGTGAGGCGTTTCAACGCCGGGGACGACTCGGCCTTCGTCGAGATCGTCACGCGCTATCGCGGAAAAATGTTCGCCATCGCGCTCTCCCATCTTCGGAACCACGCCGATGCCGAGGAAATCGCCCAGGACACTTTCATCCGGGCGCATCGCGGCCTGGCCCGTTTCCGCGGGGATTCCTCGCTCGCCACCTGGCTGCACCGCATCGCCTTCAATCTCTCGCACAACCGTTATTGGTATTTTTTCCGCCGCCACCGCCATGACTCGCTGTCGCTCGACTCCGCCTTCAGCGATGACAACCAGTCGACCATCTCCGACCTGATCGCCAGCGATGCCCCGGGCCCCGCCCGCGAGGTGGCGAACCGTGAATTTTTAGCGCACGTCAAAGCGTGCATGGATAAACTCAGCTCCCAACAGCGTGAAATTCTCACGCTGCGCAACGGATTGGAGCAATCCTACGATGGCATCGCCCAAACCCTCGGGATCAGCCTGGGCACGGTGAAGAGCCGCATTGCCCGCGCCCGCGAAAGCCTCCGCGCCCTGCTCGTCGAGACGTATGCCGAGTTCGAGCCGGACACCTCGCCTTTTTCCCAGTGGTTCGAACCCAGCCGCCCCGCCAGCCACCGAACCGGCTCCTGGGCTTGAGTATTCGCGCTCAGCCGGATCCACGCATTTAAACCGCGAATCGCCGCGGATAAATTCCCTGCGAGGGTAATGCCCCATGTCAGCCTTCAACCTTTGCGCCCATACTCGCCGGGTGAAAGACCACCGCCTTGACCAGGACACGATGCTGTCGCAACTGAAGCATCTCATCGCGGACCTGTTCAGGCCGGACATCCTCGAGCCGGATAAAATTGCCGGAAACGATCCGCTCATGAGCGGCGGCCTCGACTCCCTCGACGCGCTCGAACTCGCGATTTGCATCGAAGAGAAGTTTGGCATCGAGGTCTGCCAGCGGGAAGAGTCGCGCCACGCCTTCGCCAGCATCGCGATTTTAGCCGGCTTCATCCATGCGCGGAAAAAGGAAAATCACGCCCGTCCGTACCGCCCGGCGGCCGCTCGGATTGTTCGCCAGATCCTGACCTTGCCCTCCCCTGCTTGAGCAAGCCCACTGTGATGATTCCGTAGAGCATTTTTGGGTTAAACAGGCCCGTACGGGTGAAATTGTCATTCCAAGACCCTGAGCAAGCCGCTGCGCGGCTTGCGTAGAACAGGCCAATGAACTTTGCCTGTGTTGGAAGGTAGGGCGAGGCGTCTTCGACGAGCCACGGCTCGCCCGGAGGTCTCGCCCTACCGGCGCTGCCGCACCAAAACCTAAAATTAAACAACAACTGGCATGAGTTCATCGGCAGCTGTGCGAGGAATCTCTGCTGTACTTGGCGGTTTCAATTTCGGAGATTCCTCACACGGTCTCGGAATGACAAAATAAAGGACGGGGCGCAAAGGCATGCCGATGTGACCAATTACTGAGCGTTACATAATGATGTGACGAATCACCAAGGTAGGGCGAGACGTCCCGGCGAGCCGAACTTCCCTCGGCTCGTCAAGGATGCCTCGCCCTACCTTTGGGGCGCCTGCATGTAACTTCATTGGGTAATGATCAATAACTCAAAACCGCTGTAGCCAGCGGACTTTCATCTCGACGGCGTGCTCCTGCCGGTCGTCCCGGAGGGGAATGGTCGTTCCGGATATTTCCTGTCCATCGAGTGAGAGCGTATTCGCGTCAACCGAATCAGCGGCGAGCCGGGTGATCGTGATGTGATAAACCGTTTGCCGGTAGCGGTAGTGGATCTTGAAAGTCGCCCAAGCTTTCGGCAGGCGGGGGGCCAGGCGCAGTCGATCGCCCTCGAGGTTCACCCCCAGCAGGGTTTCGAGCAGCAGCCGGTACATCCAGCCGGCTGAACCCGTGTACCAAGTCCAGCCGCCCCGGCCCGTGTGCGGTGCGACCGCATAAATGTCCGCGGCGACGACGTACGGCTCAACTTTGTAGGTGGCAATTTGCTGCGGCGTCCCGCCGTGATGAATGGGATTGAGCAGCGCGAAAAGTTCCCAGGCTCGTTCGCTTTCTCCCATCAGGGCAAAGGCCATGGCGGTCCAAATCGCGCCGTGGGTGTATTGGCCGCCGTTCTCGCGCACACCCGGAATGTAGCCTTTGATGTAACCAGGATTGAGCGGAGATTGGTCGAAAGGCGGATCAAACAATTGGACCAGCCCGGCGTCGCGGCGGACCAGACGCTGGTCCACGGATTGCATCGCCTGGCGCGAGCGGGCCGGATTGCCGGCACCGCTGATCACCGACCAGCTCTGCGGCAGGGAATCGATCTGGCATTCCGGATTGGACTGGGAGCCGAGCGGTTCGCCGTTGTCAAAATAGGCGCGACGATACCAGTGGCCGTCCCAGGCGTGTTGTTCGATGTTCTCCTGCAGTTGCCGCGCCTGGCCGAGGCAGCGTTCGGCAAAAACGGGATCGTGGCGCGAATGCGCCAGTCGGGCAAACTGGATGAGCACGTCATAAAGAAAGAAAGCCAGCCAGACACTTTCGCCGCGTCCCTCGTTCCCCACCCGATTCATGCCGTCGTTCCAGTCGCCGCAACCAATCAGCGGCAGGCCGTGCTCGCCGAATTTCAGCCCGCGCTCGATGGCGCGCACGCAATGCTGGTAAAGCGTGGCCGACTCTTCGGAGCGATTCGGCAGATCGTAATACGCTTCCTCCTCCGGCTTGACCGGACGGCCTTCGAGGAAATGAATTTTTTCGTCGAGCACGCCGGTGTCGGCGACACACACGACGTAGCGACAGGTGGCGTAAGGCAGCCACAGGTAGTCGTCGGAAAAATGCGTCCGTACGCCGCGCCCCACCGGGGGATGCCACCAATGCTGCACATCGCCTTCGCGGAATTGATGAGCGGCGGCACGGAGCAGATGCTCGCGGGCGAGGGCCGGTTCGGCATGCATCAGCGCCATCACATCCTGCAATTGGTCGCGGAACCCATAGGCTCCACTGGATTGATAAAATCCCGTCCGGCCCCAGACCCGGGCGCCCAAGGTCTGATACAACAGCCAGCCGTTCGCCATCGTGTTCACGGCGGGATCGGGCGTATCCACGTTCACCGCGCCAAGGGTTCGATTCCAATACGACCAGACGCCTTCAAGCGCGACCCGACTTGCATCCGCCCGGCGAAAACGCTGGATCAGGTTCTGCACATCCGCGGCGCTGCGGCCGACACCGAGGCGAAAACTCGTTTCCCGTTCCTGTCCGTCCGGCAAATCGAAGGCGACCTGCACCGCGCCGCACGGATCCAGCCCCGCGCCAACTTTGCCGGAAAGGCGCGCGCGCTTCAGCGCCGCCGGTTGCGACAAACTTCCATTCCGGCCCAGGAATTCCTTCCGGTCCCCGGTGAGGGTGCGCGTCCCGTCGTTGACATCGATAAACACGATGCGATCGGGAAACTCCGTGTTGTAATAATTGCGCGCCAGCAATGCGCCGGTCTTGAGGTCCACCTCGGTTTGCACATGCAGCAGGCTTTTTTGCCGCAGGTCGCCCAGCACCCACTCCCAGTAGCCGGTGACCGACACGCGGCGCGGACGCCCCGAGACGTTCCGCAATTTCAGGACGGTAAATTTCACCGGCGCGTCCATCGCCACATAAATCCACAACTCGGAGCTTATGCCATTCTCGGTGTGTTCGAACACAGTGTAGCCGAAACCATGGCGGATGACGTAGGGCGTCGCGCCGCGCGCGGGCAGCGGCGTCGGCGACCAGAACTGGCCCGTATGCTCATCGCGAATATAAAGCGCCTCGCCCGTGGTGTCCTGGACGGGATCGTTGCTCCACGGCGTCAATCGAAACTCATGGGCATTCTCCGCCCAGGTGTAGGCACTGCCGCATTCCGAAACGACCGTGCCGAAATGCGGATTGGCGAGCACGTTGACCCACGGGGCGGGAGTCATCCGCCCGGCGTTGAGGGTGATGACATACTCGTGCCCATCGCGGGTAAAGCCGCCGAAACCGTTCGAAAAAATCAACTCCCGCGGAGGAACCGGCTTGGATGAATCGGCCCCCCCGGATCGGGTGGGCACCAGCGCCGGGATCAACGGTTCCAGCAGGCTCCGCCGTTCCAGCTGCTCCGCCAGGGTTCCCTTTTCGTCGTCCAGGACAATTCGCGCCATGGATTGCAGCAATACGCGATCATCGTTGGGGATTTGTTCGAGACGCCGGACGAAAATGCCGCCCGGCTTGTCCAGCATCTGCGCTTCAATGCCCGAGGCAATCAGGCTGGTGATTTGGTCATGCAAGGACTGGCGGTAAACCGAAACATCTTCGTTCAAGATCACCAGTTCGACCGTCAGCCCCTTCATGCGCCAGTAGGAGTGCGCCTGGATCAGTTGCCGAACGATCTCGATTTTTTCCGTGTCGCTGATGCGGAGCAGCACCAGCGGCGCATCGCCCGAAATGCTATAGCTCCAAAGGCCGCTCTGGCCGCGCCGGTTGTTGCGCAGCACACCGGGGCTGGCCCGGCGAGCCGGGTCGGCATAAATCAGCGCGCTGGCCAGCCGGCCGTAAAGTTGGGCCTCACCCTCCGTGGCATTGAGATGGCGCAAGGTCACCTGGCTGTGGGTCCACGCCAGTTCGAAGGCCCGGTCGGTCATGCGCAGGCTTTGGTATTTTTCCACCTGCGCCAGCGCGGCTTCCCGGTTTTCCGCCATCCCCAGGACCAGGTCGATGACGGCCTTTTCATGGGGCGGCAAAACGACGGTGCGCCGCAACGAGACAACGGGATCGAGCACGGAACCGACGGTGTTGGACAGGGGCGAAAGGCCCTGCATTGCGGCCGGATTGGCCAGGGTGCCGCCGCGGCCAATGAAGCGGGCACGATCGGTTTCGCAGGAGACTTCCCCCTGTTCGCCGCCCTGCCCCACCATCAGGTGCAGCAGCCACGGCGGCTTTTCTTCCGGGGAACGGGCCCGGCGGGTGCAGAGGATGGCGGAGGATTTTGGCACGAATTCGGTTTGCACGAAAAGATTGCTGAAAGCGGGGTGCGCCGCGTCCGCCTCCGGGATCGCGAGCACCACTTCCGCGTAACTGGTGAACTCAATGGCGCGCGCCACCGGTGAACGATTGGTGATCGTGATGCGCCGCAGCTCCACGTCGTCCTCCGGCGACACGCTGATCTCGGTGTGGATTTCGAGGCCGGTGTGGCGTTGCCGAAACTCCGCGCGTGCCTGCGTGAAGATGGTTTCGCCACCTTTGATCGCGCGGAGGGTCGGTTGATAGGCGGTGGACCAAAAATCTCCCGTCGCCACATCGCGCAAATAGATAAACGTCCCCCAGCAGTCGCGCGTGGCATCCTCGCGCCAGCGGGTCACCGCCAGGTCGCGCCAGCGACTGTAGCCCCCGCCGGCGCTGCTGATGACGACATGATAGCGGCCGTTGGACAAAAGATGGACCTCCGGCGCTGCGGCGGAGGGATTCGTAAAAACGCGCATGGCGGCTTCGCCTTCGCCGGAAAGCGTCCGCTCTGTCTCCAGGGTCAAATCTTCGGCAAACACGCTCACCGCGGTCTTGGGCACGCGCTCCTGCAACAGCAAGTCCGCCGCCTTGAGCAGCGGACAGGCCATGAAGCGCCGTGGCATGGGACGATCCCGCAACAAATTCACCAGGGCCAGCAGGCTCATCCCTTGATGGTGCGCCATGAATGATTTGATGGTGGCGCTCGACTCGTCCGGCCGCATCCGCGTCGGGGTGTAATCCACCGCTTCATAGAAACCGTAGGCGCCCGTGCGCCCCTCGTCCGCCAGCCGTTGCAAGTTTTCACAAGCTTCAACCGGCGCCACCATCAACGCCATGGCGGTGGCGTAAGGCGCGATCACCAAGTCCTCGGCCAATCCCCGCTTCAAACCCAGGCCCGGCACGCCGAACGCGCGGTATTGGTAGTTCAGGTGAACATCGGTCCGGTTGTAGCCCGATTCGGAAATGCCCCACGGCACCCCACGCAATTGCCCGTACTCGATTTGTTGCTGCACCGCCGCCTTGCAGGTGTGGTCGAGCAACGTGTTTTCATAATTGGGCATGACCAGTAGCGGCATCAGGTATTCGAACATCGAGCCGCTCCACGAAACCAGGATCGGCTCGCCCCGCGAAGCCACGAGCAGGCGGCCCATCGAGAACCAGTGGTCCTGCGGGACCTGCCCCAGGGCAATGGCGACGTAACTGCACAAGCGCGCCTCCGAGGCCAGCAGGTCATAGAAGCTGGCGTCCAACCGGCGTTCGGCGACGTTAAACCCGGTGGAAAACAAATCCCGCGCCGGATCGAACAAAAAAGTAAAATCCATCGCCGCCAGTTCTTCGCCTTGCCGGGCGAGGGCTTCCAAGGCGAGCAGGCGCTGGCGGGCATGGTCGCTGGCTTCACGCAGGCAGCGTGAAAGTTCAGCCAGGTAGTTTTGTTTTTCCAGCCGCGACTGGGACGGTCCCAGGGGGAGGCCTTGCGCTGTGGCTTCGACCAACGGGCAGAGCGTTTGGTCCAAGGCGGCCACTTCGCGCAATGTCGGCGCCTGGTCGAGCCAGGCGAGCTTGTCCTGAAATTTGAGATCTGAAATCTGAAATTTGAAATCATCCAACGCCAGCCACGGGGCCAGGAAGAGCAGATCATCCCTCTGCTCCTCGCAGTTTCGTTTCAAGGTCTGCCCCCACCCTTTGGGTTCATCTTCCTTGTTCGCCAGCGAGGCCGCGATCCCGGTCGCCTGGGCCGTCACCGTTTCCAGCAGGGCAAATGCCGCGTGCAGACTGGAAGGGGCCTGCTCCAGTTCTGCGTCGATTTTTTTCAGCGCCGCATTTTCGACCACCAAATCCTTGAGCACCCCCACCGTGTCGCGCAGGCCGGCCAGGATCTGCGGAGTGAAGATTTTTTCGCCGGGCAATTCCCTCAGCCCGGAACTGTGCGTGAACAAATGCCCCGCGAGATTGCCGCTGTCCACGCTGGAAACATAGAGCGGGAGCAGCGGCTTGAGCGGGCGCGTCTCATACCAATTGTAGAAGTGGCCGCGATACCGCTCGAGCCGTTGCATCGTGGCGAAGGCGCCTTGCGTGCGGCGAATCAGGCCGCCCACCGACAGATACCCAAAATCCCTCGCCGCCAGGTTGGCCAGCAGCGCCAGGCCCATGTTCGTGGGTGAGGTCCGCGATGCGATCGTCGGGACGGGAGCTTCCTGGAAATTGTCCGGCGGCAGCCAGTTTTCCTGCGCGGTGACAAAGGTTTCAAAAAAACCCCACGTTTTGCGGGCGGTGCGTCCTAGGAACGTCAATTGTCCGGCCGTCAAATCCGGAGTCGCGGATTCAATGGGCTGGCTGATCCACCAGGCGATCCACGGAGCGGCGAGCCAGAGGCCAAGGATCGGCAGGGCCTGGGGCAATTGGGCCGGCTGCAGCGAGGCCAGTAGGAATCCGCCCAGCAAGGCAACGATCGGCGCGATCCACATCGTGGCATAAAAGCTGGCCAGGTCGGCGCGCGTGGTCCGCTCGGTATCACTCGAGGTTTGCCATTGGAGGAGTCGTTTGTGCGTCACCAGCAAGCGCAGCAGCGTCTTGCCGATTGCATCCAGGCTGATGAAGGCATCGTAGGGCAGAAAGGCCAGGGTGAGAAAAATCTGGCCGAGCTGCCGGCTGCACGATCCAGCCACTCCGTGCAGATGCATCGCCCACGGCAATTCAGCCGGCTTGCGAAACCCATTGACCGCCGCCGCCAGCAATCCGGGAAGCGCGATGATCGAAACGACCAGCAGCGACCCCCGTCCGCCGAGTCCAGGCAGGAGCAGCCAGGAGCCCAGCAACAGGAGCATCAGGGCAATGGGGACGAGACTGCGCCTCAGGTTGTCGAAAATCTTCCACTGCGACAGCCCGGAGAGCGGATTGGCAATGCGCCGGACGTCCGCTCCGGGCACCCGGGGCAGCAGCCATTGCATGATCTGCCAATCGCCGCGAATCCAGCGGTGGCGCCGATTGATGTCCACGTTGTAGCGGGAAGGAAATTCCTCGTAGAATTCCACGTCACTCACGAGGGCGGAGCGCGCATGGCACGATTCCAACAAGTCGTGGCTGAGAATGGTGTTATCCGGGAAGCGTCCGTGCATGGCCCGCTCGAAGGCATCCACATCGTAAATTCCTTTTCCGATAAACGAGCCTTCATGGAAGACATCCTGATACACGTCGGACACTTCCCGGGTGTAAGGATCGATTCCCACGTCGCCGGCAAAAAGCCGGACGAACCAGGATCGCCGGGCGCTCGGCAGACTCACGCCCACGCGCGGCTGCAGGATGCTGTAGCCTTCGTTGACGATCCCGCGCACCGGGTCGAATTCAGGACGGTTCAACCGATGGGCCATCGTTCCGACGAGCTGGCGGGCGGCATCGCGCGGCAGCTGGGTGTCGGTGTCGAGCGTGATGACATACTTGATCGCCGGCAGGATGGCCGTCTCCCCCACGATCTCGGAAAAGCATTCGCAGGAACCGCCGCGAAGGAGGGCGTTGAACTCCGTGAGTTTTCCCCGCTTGCGTTCGTATCCCATCCACAAGCCTTCCCCGGCATTCCAGCGGCGCGGGCGGTGCAACAGGAAAAAGCTATCTGGCCGGTCGGATAAATATTTTTGGTTTAGCATCCCGATCCCGGTTCGCGCCCGCTGCAGCAGCCGTTCGTCTTCCGGCCGCACCTCCTGCGGCGCGTCGTGAAAATCCGTCAGCAAGGCAAAGTGCAGATGCTGGTCCCGATTCGCGAGATGATGAATCTCCAGGGTCTCGATGAGACGATCGACCCCCTCCAGGCTCGTGAGCATCGTGGGGACGACCACCATCGTGCGGCACTCCGCAGCGATGCCGGAGGAATAATCCAGGCGCGGGAGCAGGCGGGGCTTCACCAGCAGGGTGGACAACCAGTTCATCAACGCCACGGCCAGCTGGCTGCCGCAAAGGAGAAAAATCAGGGTGAAGAAAACGAGTTTCCATCCCTGCACTCCAAGCGCCTCGGCCTGCCGCATAAATCCAACCGTCGCGAGTAAAGTGAGCCCACCAATACTGCCTGCATAAAACGCCAGGGGGAAGCCGTGGATGCTTCGTTCGATGATCTTTCGCCAGGGCCACCGCACCTTCGTCATCTGCCCCAGCCTGGCCTGGCCTTTGTCGATCAGATAGAAGCCCACATGCGCGGTCCGGTCTTCGCGCCCTTCTTCCCGAGCACCGTCTGTGGCCAGTTGGATCGCGTGCTGCGCGACGTCCGCTTCCGGGAGCCGGCTGTACCGGGCGAGGAACTCGACCGAATGGCGATAGCGGTCACGGGTCGAAAAATCCATCTCCCGGTAAACACCGGCCGGGTCGGAACGCAGAGTTTCCTCGACCAGGCTCAACGTCTCCACAAACTCCTTCCACTCCATCGCGCTCAAGCAACGAAGGCTGGCGATACTGTGGCTGACGGAAACCTGGTCGGCCGCCTGGTTCTGGCTCTCCAGGTGGACCAGCTGCTCAATCGACAGGCCTTGTTCGACGAGCCGCTGTTCAAGCCAGCTGCGCGCGAGATGCAACACCGGGCTTTGTCGCGACAAACGCTGGCAAAATTCCGCCACGAACGAACTGGACAGGGAAAAATCGGATTTCGCCATGTCCGCCACCACCACCACGAGATGGGACGGATTCTTTTCTGCCACATCCTGCAAACGATCCACCCACAGGTCGGCCCGATCGCGATCCTCCCGGGCGATGGCCAGCCGGGTGGTGATGCGCTGCAGGTTTTCAATCAACCCCAGGCGCAACATGATCGGAATGGCCCACAACTCGCCCAGTTTTAAAGAACACACGGTTTGGTAGGCAGCAATGAAGGCGCTGAGCGGCCCCGCATCAATCTGTGCATCCACGTGGGAGATCAATTCGAGCACGATGTCGTAAACGCGCGGAAGCCCGGCGGAAGGGCTGTTCAAAAGGCGGGGCAGCTCCCGGCTGTAACCCCGCGGCAGATGCCGCCGGGCCATCTGGATCTGCTCTTCGATCAGGTAGAAGTTATCGAGCAGCCATTCGGCGGCGGGAGTGATGCGCCGGCTGGGATGCACAGCGAGGGTCGCGCGATTGAAGGCCCGGAGGCCCTGCTCGTTTTCGCCCAATCGGGCCAACAGGCGGCTGAACCGGCGCTGGGTGACGATCTGGTGGTCCGCCGCCAGCGCCCGGGCATGACGCGCCAGTTGTTCGACGCTGAACAACTCGGCCCGCAAAGGCGGCTCGCCAGCGCGCGGGCGCTTTTGCCCGGACACCCAAGTTTGCCAGCGTAACGAAAGAGTCTGCATATTTTCTTAAAAGCTATTTTCTGCTTTCCGACCGTGATTAACCGCCATTGACCGACACCCAGCAGCTCTTCCGGTTCGGCCCTCATCGACCTTCTCCCACACTCGCAACTGGCTGGCCCGGGCTCAGCCAGCTCAAGGCATCGCGGCGGCACTCGATTTCCGAGTTGGGCCGAAGCACCGTAATTGAATAAGGACAAACTCGTCGGGATACACGTGTTTTAATTTAGCACGATTATGCGCTTTGGTTCAGAAAGATAATATGGGGTGTTCGTCCCATACAATGGTGGCGTGGCAGCAGGAGACCTGAGACTAGCAGGCCGTTCTCCTGTAATTCTAAGCGTGGCGAAGAATCCAGTGAGACTCCGCTGACGATATCAAACTGGATTCTTCGCTACGCTCAGAATGACAAACCATTTTAAAGACACGCCATGCGTCGGCTGGGTAATACTCACGCCGTAGGGCTACACCCCATAGCTCATTGCTCACTTTAAGCGCATCTTGGACTGCTGAAAAAATCATGTCTGCGCCACGGTGGTAACAGATGTGAAAAACTTCAGTTCAAATGCCGACCACCATCACCCCAAAGCTGGCCGAGCATCATCAGTTTTTGGTTTGGCTCGACGAGCGCATCTCTCAGGCCGAACTTCGCCGTGATTATCCTCCTCCCGGAGGTCTTCGGTCGGATCCGGTTGTTCAGGAGGAGTTGCGTATTTTATACGTTAGCCATGCAAAGTCGCTGCAGCTCATCCAACACCTGCAGAAAGACCTGCCTGAACTTGATTTTTCGGAGACATTTCAGTCAGTCCTGAAGACAGCGAGCATGGCCGATGTGCCTGCGACAAAAAATCAGGTCATTACTCATTTATCCGGCATCTCTTTCCCGCTTACGGCGAAGTCCAATCGATCTGATCGGTGCATCGCCGCCGGGAAATATCCCTCGCGGTAGGGTAACACCCCATACTCACCAATAGCCTTACAATTTACATTTGCCCGTGCAGAAACGGAAGGAATCGCTTGCCCGATGGAGCGTCTCACCGACCGCTCGATGCGCGGGCCTTCCACCCAGTTTCCGATCGATCAGAATACTCTTGCATGAAAACCAAAGGTTCCAAATCCACCTCCCCGGCAACTAGTTTGCCCAAGTGCCTCACGGGCATCCAAGGTCTCGATGAAATCACCGGCGGCGGGTTTCCGCGCGGTCGGCCCACGCTGATCTGCGGCAGCGCGGGATGCGGCAAAACACTATTGGCCGCGGAATTCCTCGTGCGCGGTGCGGCGCAATTCGGCGAGCCGGGCGTGTTGATGGCTTTCGAGGAGACGGAAGCGGAGTTGAAGGCCAACGTCGCCTCACTTGGATTTGATTTGGACGGCCTGGTCCGGCGCAAAAAGATCGTCATCGATTACGTCCACATCGAGCCGAGTGAAATCCAGGAGAGCGGCGACTATGACCTGGAAGGGCTGTTCGTCCGGCTCAACCACGCGATTGATTCCATCGGCGCCAAGCGCGTGGTGCTGGACACGCTGGAAGCGCTTTTTTCCAGCCTGGGCAACGAGGCCATCCTGCGCGCCGAGCTGCGCCGGCTCTTCCGCTGGCTCAAGGTCAAGGGCGTGACCGCCGTCATCACGGCCGAGCGCGGGCGCGAGCAGCTGACGCGCCACGGACTGGAGGAATATGTGTCCGACTGCGTCATCCTGCTCGACCATCGGGTCAATGACCAGATTGCCACGCGGCACCTGCGGGTGGTGAAGTATCGCGGCGCGCGGCACGGCACCAACGAATTTCCGTTTCTCATCAGCAACGACGGCATCAGCGTGCTGCCCATCACGTCGCTGGGGCTGAATCACAAGATATCGAGCGAGCGGATTGCCACCGGCATCCCCCGGCTCGACGCGATGCTGGGCGGGCGGGGCTTTTTCCGTGGCAGCAGCATCCTCCTCACCGGCACGCCCGGCACCGGCAAGACCATCGTCGCCGCCAATTTTGCCCAGGCCGCCGCCTTGCGCGGGGAACGCGTGCTCTTTTTCTCGTTTGAGGAATCGCCCAACCAGATCATCCGCAACATGCATTCCATCGGTTTGCGCCTGGAGCCGCTGGTCAAGCGCAACCTGCTGCGGTTTCATTCGGCGCGGCCTTCGCTCTATGGCCTGGAAATGCACCTGGCCACGATGTTCAAGGAAATCGCCACGTTTAAACCGGCCGTCGTCATCGTGGACCCGATCACCAGCCTGATGGACGCGGGCACCGACTCCGAAAGCAAGGGAATGGTGACGCGGCTGATTGATTACCTGAAGGGCGGACAAGTCACCTCGCTCTTCACCAGCCTGACCCAGGGAGGCCACTCGCTGCAACAAAGTGAAATGGCCATGTCCTCGCTGATGGATTCCTGGCTGTTGTTGCAGGACTTCGAAGGCAACGGCGAACGCAATCGCGTGCTCTACGTGCTCAAGGCCCGCGGCATGGCGCACTCGAACCAAATCCGCGAATTCCTTATTTCGGACCGGGGCATTGACCTCGTGGACGCCTACATCGGCCCCAGCGGCGTGTTGACCGGCTCAGCCCGCGCCGCGCAAAATTCCCTGGAGAAAGCCGCCATTCTGGCCAGCCAGCAGGAAGCCGCCCGCCGCAAGCGCGAACTCGAGCGCAAACGCGAGGCGATCGAACGGCAGATCAACGGACTGCGCTCCGATTACGAAAGTGAAACAATGGAACTGCGGCGTGTGGACGAACAGGTTGGAACGCAAACGCTCACCCTGACCACCGAGCGGGCGGCCTCCGGCCGCTTGCGCCAGGCAGATGCCAAGACGTCAACGAGCACGCGGGGCAACTCCAGAAACGGAAAAAACGGGAAGATCCACCGATGAAAACTAAAACGGTTAAACAACGCGCCCCCCGCGCCAAGCGCCGGCCCGCCAAGCTCTGGCAACTGCGCCTCTATGTGACCGACTCGACGTCCAAATCGCTGGCGGCGTTCACGAACTTAAAGAAAGTTTGCGAAAGCCAGCTCAAAGGCTGTTATCGCATCACGGTGATTGACTTGGTGAAGCATCCCGAGCTGGCCAAAGGCGACCAAATCCTGGCCGTCCCCACGGTAGTGCGCAGGTTGCCGCAGCCCGTGCGAACCATCATTGGCAGCCTTTCCGATACCGCGCACTTGCTCGTTGGCTTGGATTTGCGCCCGGCAGTTTAACCGCGATAACATCCTGAAAAAAACCAATGCCAGTCGTTCAACAAAGGTCTTTACTCCGTCCCTGGTCACCCGGCCCGCGGGCAAGTACGTCCTGCGACTGTTCGTGGCCGGGGCCACGGCGCGGTCGCGCCAAGCCATCCTGCACGTCCGTCAGCTGTGCGAAAACGAACTGAAAGACCGCTGCAAACTCGAAGTAATCGATATCTACCAGCAACCCGGACTGGCACGCGACCACCAGATCGTTGCGACCCCGACGCTGTTCAAAGAACTTCCCCGGCCCATGCGCCGTTTCATCGGCAACCTGGCCAACACCGCCGGCCTGTTTGTCGAATTGAGTTTTAACACAAAAGGTAAAACCGCCGGGTGAAGACGACCCGCCACAAGATTTCCACCCGCCCGGCCCCGTCCCGCGAACTCGCCGAACTCCGCGTGCGCCTGGCTGACACCTTGGAAACGCTCCGTGCCATCCGCGCTGGCGAAGTGGATACGGTGGTCGTCGCGGGCAAGCAGGGCGACCAGGTCTTCACGCTGCAAGGCGCCGAGCATGCCTACCGCGTGCTCATCGAATCCATGAACGAAGGCGCCCTGACCTTGACGGTGGACAAAACGATTCTCTACGCCAACCAGTGCTTCGCCAAAATGGTCAAATGCCCGCTCGAACAGGTGACGGGCAGTTCCTTCCGCCGCTTTATCTCCGCCGAAGACCGGGCCCTGCTCCGACCGCTCATCAGACGGGCCGACAAATCCGGCTCCAAGATCCAGGTGCTGCTCATGGCCGGCGATGGTTCGCAAATGCCGGTGCAAATTTCCATCCGGCTGCTGGCCAAGAATGGTTTCAAACACGCGCCGGTTGGCCTCGTGGTGACGGACATGACAGAAGCCCGGCGGAACGAGGAAATGCTGCGGGCCCTGACGCACCGCGTGGTCCAAGTGCAGGAAGCCGAGCGCGGGCGCGTGGCCCTCGAGTTGCACGACGACATCACCCAGCTGCTCATCGCCGTCCTCTTCCGCAGCCAGGCGCTGGCGGACAAACTTTCGGCGCGCGACGGCCCCGCGAAAAAAGAGGCGATGAAACTCCGCGAGATGCTCGGCCAGGCCGCCAGGGAAGTGGAGCGCATCTCGCGCAATCTGCGGCCCAGTGTCCTGGACCAGCTGGGCCTGGTCGCCGTCCTGCGCGACACCAGCACGGAGTTCGCGCATCGGACGGGCGTGCTCGTGAAACTGGCCTGCGTGCAGTTGGTCGCTCGGCTGCCCGCCGACACCGAGCTGGCACTCTACCGCATTCTCCAGGAAGCCTTGAAGAACGTGGAAAAGCATGCCCGCGCCAGCCACGTTACCGTGCACCTGACGCACCAGGGCGCTTTCATCCATCTGGCGATCCATGACGACGGGGTCGGCTTCGACCACCCGGCCAGACGAAAAGGAAAAGGCGGCCTCGGCCTGCTCGGCATGCGCGAGCGAGCGACCTATGTGGGGGGCACGCTCAAAATCAAATCCGTTCGCCGCGGCGGCACCGAAATTGAGGTGCTCATTCCGCTGCCGCCCATGGCCACGACAGCCATCCGGTAGGGTTTACCTTGTCGCTATTTCGTGAAAACAAGCGTTCAATATCGAATGCCAGCGGGTGTTTCAACCCGCAGTCGAGTCACCGCCCGGCAGGTGACCGATGGAAACGCACCCTTGATGAAGGACGCCCGCACCAGAATATCTGCCCGCTACCTGGCGGCGCTCCGCACCCACCTCGAGAAGCAAAACCTGGGGGACGGCGATAGTGCGCAAGGTTTGGGCCGGGCCGCCCTGGCCGGCGGACTGGCGACACTGGACCTGGCCGTCATGCACGAGCAGGCGGTGTTTGCCCTGGCCGCATCACATGATTTCGCCAACCCCCTCAACGACTCGCTTAAGCAGGCTGGATATTTCTTCACCCAGGCGCTCATCCCGCTGGAAGCGGCCCAGCGCGCCACGAGGGCAACCAACCGGCACCTGCAGCAGCACAACGAGACGTTGCGCCTGCACACCGAGGCTTTGGCCAGTGGAAACCGCCGGTTGGAACGCGAAGTCGCGCGACGCAAGGCCGGTGAAGGAACCATCCGGAAAGGCAAGGCGCAGTATAAAGAACTTTTCCTGAAGTCACAGGTCATGCAGAGAAAACTCCGCCAGCTCACGCGCCAGATTATCTCGGCGCAGGAGGAGGAGCGAAAGGAGATCAGCCGTGAACTGCATGACGGGGTCGTGCAAACGCTGATCGGCATCAACGTCGAGTTGTCCGCCCTGGGCGAGGGAGCCGCCGTTGGCCCGCACGCCCTGAAGGCAAAAATCGCCCGCACCCAGCGGCTGGTAACGAACTCTGTGAATGCAGTGCACCGGTTTGCCCGTGAACTGCGCCCGGCGGTGCTGGACGACCTCGGACTGATCCCGGCCCTCCATGCGTATAACAAAAGCCTGGCCGCGCGAAAAAAAATCAAAATCAAGCTGACTGCCTTCGGCGGGGTCGAGGCCCTGGGCAGCGCCAAGCGAACCGTGCTGTTCCGCGTGGCGCAGGAAGCGCTCACCAATGTCGCCCGTCATGCGCAGGCCACCCAGGTCAGGATGAGCATCACGGAAGTCCCAGGCGCCATCCGGATGGAGATCAGCGACAACGGAAAATCTTTCCAAGTCGACAAAATCCTCTCGGCCAAAAACCACAAGCGCCTGGGCCTGGTCGGCATGAGGGAACGGGTTGAAATGGTTGGCGGAAGCCTGACCATCGAATCCGCACCCGGCAAAGGCACGACCGTGCGCGCCGAAATCCCCTTCAACCCGGAGAAAATAAAAAAATGACCCCATCGAAACTCATCACCGTCCTGCTGGCCGAAGATCACTCCGTCGTGCGCCAGGGCCTGTGCGCGCTGCTCAACGCGGACGGACATTTTAAAATGGTCGGCGAGGCGAAGACCGGTCGTGAAGCGGTGGAGAAGGCGCAGACCCTCCGGCCCGATGTCATCCTAATGGACATCGCCATGCCCGTGCTCAATGGCCTGGAAGCGACGCGGCAAATCCTCACCACGAATCCCGCCGCCAGGGTGATCATCCTCTCCGCGCACAGTGACGACGAGTATATCGAGCGCATGACGGCGGTCGGCGCGATTGGCTTTCTCGAAAAGCAAACGTCCGCCGATGTTCTGACCAAGGCGATCCGCGAAGTGGCCAGGGGTAATAGTTTTTACAGTCCTTCCATTGCCAGGCGCATGAGCAATAGCCAAAATAAGCCGCGCGACCGGGACGGTTTGGTCAAGGCCAACGCCACCCGCCTGACTTCCCGCGAGTCCGAGGTGCTCCAACTGGTGGCCGAGGGTTCGGCCAACAAACAGGTCGCGGCCGCACTCGGCATCAGCATCAAGACCGTCGAGAAGCACCGGCAGCACCTCATGGACAAGCTCAACATCCATGACACGGCCGGCCTCACTCGCTATGCAATTTCCGCCGGCGTCATTGAAAACAGTGTCCAGCTGACGATTATTTGAGACGGCGTTCCGCTGGGTAGTTGGTAGTTCGGCCTTAGGGTGTGTTTTCGGTTTAGACAGACCCATGATGGGCGGAATTGTCATTCGAGCCGTGCGAGGAATCTCTGCGGTTTTTTTCGATTTCGATTCCTGAGATGTCAGACTTTCGGCCTTCGGCCTCGGCACCTCGCCCGGCTGCCAATGAACTCATGCTAGTTGTTGTTTAATTTTAGGTTTTGGCGCGGCAGCGCCGGTAGGGCGAGACCTCCGGGCGAGCCGCGGCTCGTCGAGGACGCCTCGCCCTACCTTCAAACACAGGCAAAGTTCCTTGGCCTGTTCTACTCTAGCCGCGCAGCCGCTTGATCGGGATCTCGGAATGACAAAGTGAAGGATGTGCCGCAAAGGCATGCCGATGTGACCAATCAAATCGAAAACGCTATAATGCCGCGTGCTCTTGTTACTTGATGCCCAGTAATTGGCGCTTCGCACCTGACACCTGCTAATTCGGTCAGTGCTTGTCCTTGAATGCTGGCCGTTGGATCTGTCCGCCGAAGCTTTAGCGAAGGCGGATGTTCAATGCTGGGCGTTGGATAGCTGCCGTGTACTTACTACACCCCATTATCACTACACCCCATGGTAGCGAGGGCTGCGACCGACTATTTTGAACGCTGGATTTAAGCCGACGTCACCTCGTCTGCATTCAGCCAGCACAAAAAGTCTCACATGAAAAATTATCGCTCGTTACTCACATCGGCCCTCGTGGCCTTCACGATTTTCGCCGGCATCCAGGCCCGCGCCGACAACATGGCGTCAATCGCCATCACCCCAGAGACCGGGGTGGTCACCCTCGCTCCGCACTGGGCCCTTGGCGGCAGCCTGGCGGGATTCCATTTTATGGCCCAGGACTTGTCATTGGGTGGAGGGGCCAACCAATTCTACTCGATCAAAAGCACGGCCATTCCGTCCGGCGGCGATATCGACGCGTTCACCCGCTATATCGCTGCGTCCGGTGCTGCGACCAACCATGCGGATATCGGCAGCAAACTCACTCCGAGTTCTTACTCGGCCCTGACCTCGGCCGATCCCGACGTCGGTTACGGAGCGATTAATTTCTATTTAATCCATCATAAGTCCTCGGGGGACTATTTTACGGTCATCAAACCGAGTTCCGGCACCGCGTCGGCGGTGACCGATTTGAAACCCATGTCCGGGCCAGGCGGGCCGACGACGCAGGGCGCAAGCGGCTACTTTGGCCTGACGTTCGCAGCTGCCGATCTGGGCGATGGTCCCGATTTTTTCTACTATCTCCGCACCGACTCCAGTACTGGATTCACCAAGTTCGGTACACTTGACCCGGCCCTGCTCGGCACCTCGACCGATAAATTCGATTTGGGCATGGGCGGGCATAACGCGCTGGCTTTTACCGGCACCGACGTCGGCTACGGGATAAACAAAATGTATTTTCTCCGGCTGGATCCAAACACTGAATTTACGATTTTGGGAACGCTCGATCCCCTGACCGGGCAGGCTTCGGATATCGCCAACCTCGGCAGTGTTTTCTCGACCTTGACCTTCGTTCCCGGGGACGTGGGTTTTGGCACCAGCCGATTCTACACCGCAGGCACGGTCAATCCGACGTGGCAGTCGGTCAGCTTCGCCGCCATCCCAAACCGGGTGGTCGGCGCCGGTTCGTTCACAGTCACCCCATCGGCCAGCTCGGGTTTGCCGATTGCACTCACTTTGGTGACTGGCTCGGCTACGATCAGCGCCCCGGTGAGCGGTGTCTTCACCATCACGCCGACCGCGTCAGGCCTCATTACGTTGCAGGCAACGCAGGCCGGCCAGGTCTCGCCCACCCCCTACGAATTCAATATGCTGCAGCAAAGCTTCATGGCTTCCAGATCCAACAGCAACTGGTCCATCGTGGGCGCCACCGATTTCAACCGGGACGGCAGCCCCGACCTCATCTGGCAGAACACGTCGACCGGGCAACGCGCCATCTGGCAGATGAACGGCACCACCTACGTCAACAGCGTCGATCTCGGATTTGTTTCGACTGACTGGGACCTGGTCGGCGCCGCCGACTTCAACCAAGATGGCAACTCCGACCTCATCTGGCAGAACACGGTCACCGGGCAGCGCGCCATCTGGCTGATGAACGGCACCACCTACGTCAGCAGCGTCGGTCTCGGGGATCTTTCCACCGACTGGGATATCGTCGGCACCGCCAACTTCAACGGCAATGGCCAGCCCGACCTCATCTGGCAGAACACGTCGACCGGGCAGCGCGCCATCTGGGTGATGAACGGCACCGCCCTGGTCAGCGTCGTCAGTCTCGGAACGGTTGCGACTGACTGGGACCTGGTGGGCGCCGCCGACTTTAACCGCGATGGCAAACCCGACCTCATCTGGCAGGACACGGTAAACGGGCAGCGCGCCATCTGGCTGATGAATGGCACCACGTATGTCAGCAGCGTCAGTCTCGGGTCTGTTACCACTGACTGGGATCTGGTGGGCGCCGCCGACTTCAACCAGAATGGCAACTCCGACCTCATCTGGCAGAACACGGTGTCTTGTCAGCGCGCCATCTGGTTGATGAACGGCACCAGCAACGTCAGCACCGTCGATCTCGGGATTGTTCGTTGAGCACATCCCACCCGGTATTCCTGAAATTATTCAGCCCGCTCTCACGAGCGGGCTTTTTTTGCCTTCAAACTTCGGCGTTGGCAGTTGGAATTCGTCTTCGGGCGCTGCCTGGAGCATTTGAACTTATCATGCACAGATAGCCGCAATGATAAAAGAATCCTTGGGCGTCTTGAGATGAAACTGAGTTGAGGGTGGAGCGCGTCGTCCCGACGCGCTCAAATGGAAGAGGGAAGACCCGAAATAAACGCGTCGGGACGACGCGTTCCACCATTTTACTTATGTGCACAATATCTTGATGTGCTCTAGATCGCCACGGCCGTTTGCCCGGGCGCTTCACTGCCCGACAATAATTCATCGATCGTCGCAATCAGTACTTCGTTCGAAAACGGTTTCGCGAGTACCCTCGCCGCGCCCATGAGCTTGGCCAGGCGAAGATAGTCCGTTGCCTTCCGTTGTCCACCACCGGAGATCGCGATGATCTTCACCGGCGGAACCTGTCTTTCCCGCAGCTCAATCAATATCTCGAGCCCTTCTTTCTCTGGCATCACAATGTCCGTGATCACCAAGTCGGCATTGGCGGTCGTGAACAGCTCCAGTCCTTCCCTGCCGTTGGAGGCTTCGATCACGGTGTGGCCAAAATGGGCCAAGGTCAGGCGCAGCATGGTGCGGACATCGTTGTCGTCTTCGATCAGGAGGATTCGAGGCATGATATTTATTGCGGGGATTTGGCCGAGAGCGCCGCGTGCACCGCGGTTCCCAGCGAGTGGATATTGAGGGGCTTGAGCAAGAGCTGGCGAACGCCCGCCGCTTCGAGCACTTCAGGAGTAAGGGCTACGCTGTAGCCGGTCATTAAGATGACAGGCATTTCGGGCCGGATCTGCCGGAGCTGATTCGCGAGAACAATGCCGGTCATCCCGGGCATGGACTGATCTGTCAGCACGAGGGCAAAGCGCTGCGGAGCAGCGCGAAC
>Ga0210387_10000612_pt1 | contig 25694 bp, 23 predicted proteins | sample IncBWC7OmetaG_FD_160108 | JGI IMG/M metagenome (GOLD analysis project Ga0210387, IMG submission 160108) | Forest soil microbial communities from Barre Woods Harvard Forest LTER site, Petersham, Massachusetts, United States - Inc-BW-C-7-O ...
GGCCGATGCTCATCGCGAGCAGCAGAAGCAGCGAGAGCGTCACCGCGACCGTGACCCTGCCGCCGACGTTGGAAAGCACCTTGATATCCACGCCGAGCCCGAGCGCCGCCATCGACACGATGGTCAGCACGGCGGCAAGTTTGGTGATTGGCGCTACCACGAGGTCGGGAATGATCTGAAAGGATCGAAATGCCGCCAACACCAGAAAGCCGATGATGAACCAGGGCACCAGCTTGAACGGACTCAGGCGCTTGACTGGCTGTGCGCCCGGCACGTTGCCGCTCAAGTGTGGCGCGATCAACGACATGGCGACGACCAGCGGCCCGAGCATCAGCACCCGCACCAGCTTGACCAGTGTACCGATCTGCGTGCTGACCAATCCCGCCGGAACGGTTGCCGCAAGCACCTGGGGCACAGCGTAGACCGTGAGGCCCGCCAGGATGCCGTATTGCGTCGCCGACAATTGCAGGAGCGGAATGAGCAAGGGAAGCCCGAGCACCATCAGCACGCCAAGGATCGCCGTGAACGAAATCGAGGAAGCGATGTCGTCGCCATGGGCTCCGATGACGGGAGCGACCGCCGCAATCGCCGAGTTGCCGCAGATGGAATTTCCGGATGCGATCAGGATCGAAAGCTTGGTCGGCAGGCCGAGCAAGCGGCTGAGGCTGAAGCTCACGGCGAGCGTCACAACGACCGTCCCGACGATCGCGGCAATCAGGAACATGCCGGAGGCGACGATCGCCGCAAAGCTGATCGAAGCCCCGAGCAGCATCACTGCCACTTCCAGCAGTTGCTTGGCGCTGAAGGCGATCCCGGCCTTCCACCGCTCGGACGGACTCCAGAACGAGCGGATCGCCATCCCGAGCAGAATCGCAATAACCAGAGCCTCGATATAGGGATGGGCGAAAATGCGCTCTTCGCCGGTCTGGATTCCCATCGAAACCAGCGTCACCAGAATGCAAAGAAGGATGCCTGGCAATAGACCGGCGAGCCGACCGGGAACCGAATCGGACTTGCCTGCCTTGGATGATTTTTCGTCCTGCGCCACAAAATTCCCCGTCAATTGGGGAAATTTATGCCCTAAGACGACGGAATACGGCAATATCTTTTCTATCTAAGCCGATAAATAGAAGTTATGCCCCTCAATCTGCATCTCCTTCGGTTGTTCGCAGCGGTCGTGCAAACTGGAAGCTTTTCCCGCGCTGCCGACGTGCTCCACATCAGCCAGCCGGCGATCTCGAAGGGGGTGCGCGATTTCGAGCTGCAGGTCGGATGCCGCCTGCTGGACCGTACATCGAAAGGGGTGCGGCCGACCCGCGAAGGCCAGGCTTTGCTGCGGCACGCCGAAACCCTGTTCGCCGCCGAGCGCGCCGCTGAGGACGAATTGCTATCGCTGCGCAATCTCGAGGCCGGCTCGCTTCGCATCGGTGCGAGCACCACGATCGCAACCTATATGATTGCCGAACATCTCGGCGTGTTTCGCCGGCAATATCCCGGCATCGACTTGCATGTCGTCAGCGCTAACACCCGCGACATCGCCGATCTGATGCTGGCGCATAATATCGAGATCGCGTTGGTGGAAGGGCCGGTTGAGGACCATGATCTCGCCAGCCGTGCCTGGCGCACCGATGTGATGAGCCTGATCACGAGCCCAACGCATCCCTTTGCGTTGTCGAATGGTCCGATCGATCCGGCCGCGCTCGAAAATGAAATCCTGATTGTCCGCGAGCCCGGCTCAGGTTCGCGCGAAGTCGTGGCGCAGGCTCTCGCCAATGACGGCGTCGAGCCGGGCCGAACGCTGGAAATCGGCAGCACCGAAGCGATCAAGCAGGCGGTGGCCTGCGATGTCGGCGTGTCGATCGTCTCGAGCGCGACCATTGACGATCAGGTCAAGCTTGGCCGGCTCAAGATCATACCGATGAAGGATTTGCAGATTTCACGGACGCTTTGGCAGTTGAAGACGCCGGGGCGCATCGACATCCCCGCCGCAATCGCCTTTGAGCGCATCATCGATGGCGCGCAGCCGAACGGGAAGTGACGCGGCTCAGCCCCTCGGAACTCAGCCCTTCGGAACGATGTGCAGGAAGGCAACGGCGCGCGCGAAGCCGTCGAAAATGCCGGGATCGAAATAGATCGCGCGTGCGACGACGATGGTGCCGGCGAGGGTCCAGAACAGCGCTGTGCCCAAGCTCATCAGCCAGCCCGACGCACGGCTCTGGACCTCTACGGAGTTCGCGAGGTCAACCTCTTCCCCAAAGGGTTCGAATTTGGTCCGTTCCATCGGGATAAGCCCTTGTCGCCAATGTACAAAATATCGTGGATCGACGGCGTCGCGGCAATGGTAGCGAAGTTCCTTTTGCGCCCCCGGCGGGGATGCTTTTTCCCCTGGAGAGGCCTGGGGGAGAAAATCTCCGATTTAGGCGCCGGCCGGCGCCTATAGCGCGCGTCCCAAAGCATCGGCATTGGCCCTCAGCACCGGCACGAAGCTTTTGACCATCTGCTGGATCGACACGCGTGCCGTGGAGGCGCTCGCACTCATCGCCGCGACCACCGCGCCGCGGGAATCGACCACAGGGATCGCGATCGACCGCAATCCGATCTCAAGCTCCTGGTCGGTAAAAGCGTAGCCCTGAGTCCTGGCGTTTCGCACGGCATCGCGCAGCGCAGTCCTTTTGACCAGCGAGTGCTCGGTGCGCGCTTCGATCTTGGTCCGATCGAGGTAGGCCGAGAGACGCTCCTCGGGCCATCCCGAGAGCAGCACCCTGCCCGTCGCCGAACAATAGAGATCGATGCGGGTGCCGATGGAAATGCCCGTCGTCACCAATCGCTCCGCTTCAGAACGCGCGACGAACAGCGCGGCGTCGCGGTCCAGCACCGCGAGCGAAATCGACTCATGCAGCTCATCGCGCGCCGCCTTCAGGAACGGTTGCGCGACCTGCGGCAGCGAGCGCGTGCCGGAATAGGCCGCGCTCAGCGCCAGAAGCCGCGGCTGCGGCCGGAAGTATTTTCCGTCGAATTCGAGATAGCCGAGTTCCGTCAGCGTCAGCAAACAGCGACGCGCCGAGGCGCGCGACGTCGCGGACGCCTCCGCGGCTTCGGAGACCGTCAGCCGCGTCCGCTGCGGCGAAAACGTCTCGATGATCGCCAGTCCCTTGGCGAGACCGCCCATGCCTTCGGGCAGACGGCCCGCGCCTGCAGCTTTGTACATATCCGACGTCGTATTGACAGCCATGGAGATGAGAGCGATTCTAGCTTGGACACTTGTTCGATATTCGAACAAAACGCAGCGCCGGTCAATCGCGCGCGGTGCATTCAGGGGAGGTCTCATGCTGGATCAGGTCAACCGCACGCCCCGCGAAGCCGGCGGCCAAGCGCGCCCACATGTCTGGCCGAGCGATGGCGTGACCCGCGTGCCCTTCTGGATTTTCCAGGACCGCGAGATCTATGCCGCCGAGCAACAGCGCATCTTCCAGGGCCCGAGCTGGAATTATCTTTGTCTCGCGGTCGAGGTGAAAAACACCGGCGATTTCGTCACCACCTTTGTCGGTGACACCTCGGTGATCGTGGCGCGCGACACCGACGGCGAGCTCTATGCGTTTGAAAATCGCTGCGCCCATCGTGGTGCGCTGATCGCGCTGGAGAGCCGCGGCAATACCAAGGACTTCACCTGCGTCTATCACGCCTGGAGCTACGACCGGCAGGGCAACCTCAAGGGCGTCGCCTTCAAGGACGGCATCAAGGGCAAGGGCGGCATGCCTGCCTCGTTCTGCATGGAGCAGCATAATCCGCGCAAGCTGCGTCTGGCCGAGGCCTTCGGCATCGTATTCGGAAGCTTCTCGAACGACGTGCCGCCGCTGGAAGAGCATCTCGGCGAAGAGATCTATTCGCGGATCGGCCGCGTTATGGGCGGGCGCACGCCAGTCGTCCTCGGCCGCTACATCCAGGCGCTTCCCAACAACTGGAAGCTCTACATGGAGAACGTCAAGGACTCCTATCACGCGAGCATCCTGCATTTGTTCTTCACCACCTTCGAGCTCAATCGCCTGTCGCAGACCGGCGGCATCATCGTCGATCCCACCGGAGGGCATCACATCTCGTTTTCCGCGATCGATACCGAAGCGGCTGGCAACAACGACTATGCCGAGCAGAACATCCGCTCCGACAGCGAGTTCAAGCTCGCCGATCCTTCGCTGCTGCAGAGCTTCAAGGAATTTCCTGACAATGTGACACTGCAGATATTGTCGACCTTCCCGACCTTCATCCTGCAGCAGATCCAGAACGCGATTGCCGTGCGCCAGGTCGTGCCGCGCGGCACTGACCGCACCGATCTGCACTGGACACTGCTCGGCTTTGCCGAGGATACCCCCGAGCAGCGGCTGATCCGGCTGAAGCAGGCGAACCTCGTCGGCCCGGCCGGCTACATCTCGATGGAAGATGGCTGCGTCGGCGGCTTCGTGCAGCGCGGCATCGCGGGCGCGGCCGGCGAGCAGGCCGTGATCGAGATGGGTGGCGCCGGCACCGAGTCGAGCGAAAGCCGGGTGACGGAAGCCTCCGTGCGCGGCTTCTGGAAAGCCTATCGCGCGCAGATGGGCCTGTAAGGAATTATCGCGTGACCGACGTCGCAAGCCTGATCAACCACATGCAGAACGCCTATGCGCGCTGCATCGACAGCGGCAATCTCGAGGGCTGGCCGGATTTCTTCGAGGAGGACTGCATCTACAAGATCACCACATCGGACAATTACGCCGCGGGGCTCGAGGCCGGCATCATCTTCGCCAACTCCAGAGGCATGCTGCTCGATCGCGTCGCCTCGCTGCGCGAAGCCAATATCTATGAGCGCCATGTCTACCGGCATTTCCTCGGCCAGCCCTGGATCGTGTCGGAAGATGCAGGCGAGGTGCGCTGCGAAACCTCGTTCTTTGTCGTGCGCATCATGCGCGACGGCACCACGGATGTTTACGCCACCGGTCGCTACATCGACGTCTACCGGCTGAACGGCGGCAGCCCGAAACTGCGCGAGCGCATCGTGGTCTGCGACAGCTCGCGCTTCGACACCCTGCTGGCGCTGCCGCTATGAGCAAGACCATCGCGCTTACGATCGGCGATCCCAACGGGATCGGCCCTGAGATCGCCGTCAAGGCTGCAGCCACGCTGCTCGGGAACGAGGACATTCGCGCCGTGCTGATCGGCGACGAGCATGTCATCCGCCACTATGGCGAGCTTTGTGCGGCCACCCATCAATTCCGACATTTCCAGAGCGGTGCGTCGTCACGCGACGCCATCTTGCTCTATCCCGTCGACGCCTTGCCGCCTGCGCATTTCCGGCCCGGACAGATCGGTGCCGCGGCAGGACGCGCGACCGTTGCCTATGTCGACGCAGCGATCAGGCTCGTTCGCGAGCACGCAGTGGATGCCATCGTCGGCTGCCCGCACAACGAAACGGCCGTCAATGCCGCCGGCATTCCCTTCTCCGGCTATCCCGGGTTGATCGCGCGGTTGACCGGCACGCCGGAAGAGAAGGTGTTCATGATGCTGGTCGGCGGCGGCCTGCGCATCCTGCACGCCACGCTGCATGAGCGCATTCTTGATGCGCTGACGCGGCTGACGCCGGAGCTCATTGAAGAAGCCGGGCTCGCCTGCGCTGCCACGCTCAAGCGCCTCGGCATCGCCAATCCCAGGATCGGCGTGTTCGGCATCAACCCGCATGCCGGCGAGAACGGGCTGTTCGGCGATGACGACAATCACATCACCGCACCCGCGGTCGAACGGCTGCGCAAGGCGGGTGTTGCCGCCGAAGGGCCGGTCGGCGCCGATATCATCCTTGGCCGCAAGGACATCGACGGCTTTGTCGCGATCTATCATGACCAGGGCCACATCCCCGTGAAACTTCTGGCCGGGCGCAACGCGTCCGCACTCTCGGTCGGCGCCGGTGTGCTGTTCTCCAGCGTCGGACATGGCAGCGCCTTCGACATTGCCGGCCAGAACAAGGCCGATCCGGCCGCCGTGCTGCGCACGCTGCGTCTGCTCGGCAACGTTCCCGCCGACACGGCAACGCCAGTAGCGGCGGGCGCGGCATGACCTTCATTGTTCGCGTCGCCGAAAGCGACATCGCCTTTCCCTGCGAGCCTCGTGAATTCGTGCTCGATGCGGCCGAACGCGCCGGCTATTCCATGCCCTCCTCCTGCCGGAAGGGCGTGTGCAGCACATGCGAGGCCGGCCTGCTCGACGGCGAGGTCGAGCAGCGCGGCCGCGGGCGACGGACGGCAAGGGACGGCGTCGCGCTGATGTGCCGCTCGCAACCGCGCGCGGATCTGACCATCCGCCCCAAGCGCTTCGAGCGCATCGACATCTTCCGTCGCAAGATCATCACGGCCAGAATTTTCCGGCTCGCCCGCCCGGCGCCTGATGTCACCATCCTGACCCTGCGCTTCCCGATCGGCTTGCGCGCGCCGTTCAAGGCTGGCCAAAATCTCCAGGTAGTGATGGAGGACGGCGACCGCCGCAATTTCTCTCTGGCCAACGCCACGCGCGACAATGACGGCGCCGAGCTGCATATCCGTCACGTTCCCGGCGGCAAATTCTCGCAAGGCGTTTTGTCGAAGCTGTCCGTTGGCGATCCCCTGCAGGTCGAAGTGCCCTATGGCGACTTCTATTTGCGGGCCTCGGAGCGGCCCGTCATTCTCCTCGCCAGCGGCACCGGCTTTGCGCCGATCAAATCCATCATCGAGACCGCTATCCAAACCGGCAATCGCCGGCCGATGCATCTCTATTGGGGCGGGCGAAAGCGCGAGGACATCTACCTCTTCGATTTGCCGGCGCGGTGGGCGCAACGCTGGCCGTGGTTCTCCTTCACGCCGGTGCTTTCCGAGCCGTCTGCGTTGTGGACCGGCCGCAGTGGCCTTGTTCACGATGCGGTGCGCGAAGATCATCCCGATCTGTCCGCAACCGACGTCTACGCCTGCGGCAATCCGTTGATGGTGAGCGCCGCGCAACGTGATTTTGTCGGCCATCACGGCCTGCCCGACGCTCAATTCTTTGCCGATGCATTCGTCGAATCCGGACCTTCCGTGTCCCATGATCTCCAACCGTTAGCCGCGCCATGATGAAAGTTAGAATCGCCGCCATCGCCCTCCTCGCCTTGCTCAACACCGCGCGCGCCGAGGACGCCGCCAATTACCCCGCGCAGAACATCAAGATCATCGTGCCCTTCCCGGCGGGTGGAACGGCGGACACGTTGCCGCGGCTGGTTGCCGACAAGCTCCGGCAGAAATGGAACCAGACCATCATCATCGAGAACCGCTCGGGCGCCGGCGGCAATATCGGCGCCGAAGCTGTGGCGAGCAGCACGGCTGACGGTTACACGCTGCTGGCAAGCCCGCCCGGACCGATCGCCATCAACCAGACGCTTTACAAGAAGCTCTCTTTCAAGCCCGAGGATTTGATACCGGTCACGCTCATCGGCACGGCGCCGAACGTGCTGGACGTGCGGCCCGATTTTCCCGCCAGGACCGTCAAGGAGCTGATCGACTACGCCAGGGCCAATCCCGACAAGGTCTCGTTCGCCTCCCAAGGCAACGGAACGACGTCGCATCTCACCGCGATCCTGTTCGAGAAGCTGACCGGCACCAGGATGGTGCATGTTCCCTATCGCGGCACCACGCCGGCGCTGCAGGACATCATGGGCAACACGGTCGACATCTTCTTCGACAATCTCGGCTCGTCCATGAGCCTGCATGTCGGCAAGAAGCTGCGCATCCTCGGCGTCTGCGGTCCGGAGCGCGCGCCGCTGCTTGCCGACGTGCCGACGGTCCGCGAGTCCGGCGTCCCCGATTTCGTTTCGGTCACGTGGTTTGCGCTGATGGCGCCAAAGGGCACGCCCGACGCCATCGTGGCCAAGCTCAATGCCGCGGTCACCGAAATCCTGAAGGAGCCTGACATCCAGGCGCAATTCGCCAAGCTCGGCGTTCAGCCCGCGCCGATGAGCGTTGCGGAGACCGCAAAGTTCATCGACGAGGAGCGCGTCCGCTGGGGCGATATCATCACGTCGGCGAATGTGACCCTCGATTGAGCCGTGTCACGCGTAGCCGTCGCGCGTCGCCGCCGCCGGCTGCAGCGACGTCATATCGCCCGGCGTGATGGCGCTGACCGTGCGTCCCTTCGTCTCCGGCAACAGCATCAATGCCAGCAGCATCACCCCGTAGCCCAGCACGGCAAACAGCAGGATCGCGGTGCCGAGTCCGAGCCTGTCACTGAGGAAACCGACCAGGGTCGGAAACAGCGCGCCCATGGCGCGGCCGGAATTGTAGCAAAAGCCCTGGCCGGCGCCGCGGACCTCGGTCGGGTACAGCTCGGTCATGAACGGCCCCATCGCCGAGAACATCATGTAGAGAATGAAGCCGAGCGGGGCGCCCAGCACCAGCATCCAGCCGTCGCTGATCGGCGTGGCGAGATAGATAATGAGGCAGAGCACCGAGCCGACCGCGGAGACGATGAAAGTGCGCTTGCGCCCGATGGCATCGGCCAGATAGGCGCCGGCGATAAAGCCGATGAAGGCGCCGAAGATGTGGATCAGGAGGTAGGAGCCCGTGTTCAGCGAGCTCAGATGCCGCTCGGTTTTGAGGTACGTCGGCAGCCAGACCGACAGCGCGTAGGAGCCACCCTGCGCGCCCGTCACCATCAGCGCCACCTTGAGCGTGGTCGACAGATAAGGCGGCTTCAGCACGGCGAAGGCCTGGGTCAGGCTGTTGGTATCGACGATGCGCCGCGTCTTGAAGACTTCGGGCTCGCTGATGGTGCGGCGAATCCAGAGCACCAGCAGCGCCGGCGAGAGGCCAATCCAGAACATCACGCGCCAGGCGGTGGCATCGGGCAGCACGGCATAAAGCACGGTGTAAAGCAGCGCCGCGGCGCCCCAACCGACGGCCCAGCCACTCTGCACGAAGCCAACGGCACGCCCACGATATTTGTCGCGGATCATCTCGCCCATCAGCACCGCGCCCGCCGACCATTCGGCACCGAAGCCGAGGCCCTGCATCGCGCGCAGCACGAACAGCTGCTCGAAATTCTGCGCAAAGCCGCAGAGGAAGGTGAACACCGCGTACCAGAGCACGGTGATCTGCAACACACGCACCCGCCCATAGCGATCGCTCAACGCGCCGGCAAACCAGCCGCCGAATGACGACACCACCAGCGTCACCGTCCCGAGCAGCCCCGCCTCACCCCGCGTGATCTGCCACACCGTCAGCAATGTCGGAATGACGAAACTGTAGATCTGCACATCGAGCGCATCCAGCGACCAGCCGCCAAAGCATCCGGCCATGGTCCGCCGCTCGCTCGCGGTCAGATCCCGCATCCACTGAAACATCCAAGCCTCCCCAAGGTCGTTGATTTGTGTTCTAGTTTTTCGGGAAGTATCCCGGATATTTCGGAGCTTTCCACCCTCCTCGTTTTGCGCGGCGCTACTCCGGGAATTCATGGCAAGAATTGCTGCGGCGCGAGATGGCGAGAAAGAGGGAAGATGGCGGCGACGCAGGTCTCGGCTGCACCGTTATTCGAATGTCAAAGAGCCTTTCCGCCGTCATTGCGAGCCAAGCAAAGCAATCCGGACTGTCTCCGCGGGCATAGTCTGGATTGCTTCCGCCTACGCTCGTTGAGCTACGGCGGACACGTCGTCGCCTGCGCTCCTCGCAATGACGAGCATCTACATTCTCGCGGCGCAAATGCACCCGAGGTTTGCTGGGTCGAAACGCCTTCCTGAATAAGGAGGGCGCAGGGAATGCCGGATGCACAACGCACCCGCAGCCGCGCGTGCAGTGTAGAAAGCACACGCGTTAGTCACCACAGGCACGTCGAAACGATCCGACATTCCCTGCGCAATGGTTTTACGGCTTATCTCGCGCTCTCCCCGGTGTACCGGGCTTTTTAGCCACCGTCGCTTGCCGATCATCACCGGCAAACTTGATCCCAGCGTCGGGAGATGAGGACCACACGATTTCGCCGTCCGCACCGGCCGCGCTCGTCTCGCGCAGCCTTTGCGTCCATCGCATCCCGCTCCCAACGTTCGTGACGATTGGCCGAAGCGCCCCTCCTGAGAGAGCGGGATGCCGGGTAAATAAGCACACTTTTCTGAAAAACGGAAGATAAATTTACGAAAAACAGAATCAACCCAGACGTCATTGAAATGCCTTGTGAATTCGGCGACTTCGCGATCCAGGGCGCAATTCCTCCGGGGCTAATACGACTTTATCGCCATTATCAGCCTCGGCAACGAACATTCATTCTTCCGTGAATCGGATTGCCCGGATTGACCAGGATCGCAATTTTCGAGGCGGTGGGAACTATTTCGCGCAGCGTAATCTATCAACTTGTCGACAGAGCTTCCCGGTATGTAGGTCGCAAGACCGGTGATGTCGCCGCGTTGGACGCGACAGGCTTCAAACGAGGCCGATCCCCACGGGATTGGCTTCAACCACGAATACAATCGGTCAAGCTGATAAGTGATTTCAGCCTTTCTGTCGCGGTTCAAAAAACAGCCGAACGAGCGTTTCATCACCGATTACTTCTCCAACGGCTCGAAAGGCGAACCAGGGAATCAGTATGAGAAGCATGATGAAGCTGGTAGCGATGACCTGCCATAGCGTGCCGCCGGCGAGGCCGGCTAACGAATCGGCGACTGATTCCCCGCGGAGATGTCCCATGATGATCTCTTCGATAGCCGTCAGAAATACCAGCAAGACCAGGAAGGTGAGCGACCTGTAGAGCGTCGAGATGATCAGCGGATGCTTTTTGGAAAGGCCGTCACCGAGCCCAAACATGCGTCCAATCAGCAAGAATTTAGCCGACACCAACGCCTTGATCGCTGCAAGGACCCATGGAGCAAAGCTTACGCCGTAAGCCTTCAGGATTGCAGCCTTGTACGCTGCAAGTGCGGCAAAGCAGATGAAGAGGTATGTTGCCAAGATAGAAAATTCGCGCAATTCGCTGACGAAGCGCTCGCGATATGCCGACTTTCCCATTTGAGCTCTGGCCATGGATTCTCTTGAGGAGGTATGAGGACCACAGAACAATGGCAGCGAACGCTGACGTTGCCAGAAGCGACAACGAGGATATGTCTTTTCGGCGCCGGCCGCGTCGGGCAGCCTCTTCCTCTAAAGCGCGATGAGATTCGGTTGAATTGTCATCGCGTTTTAGGCTTTTGATTGAGCATGATCTTTTCGGAAAACCGCTGCACACTTTTCCGGATCATGCTTTAATGGTTGGCGCCTCCAGAAGCCTCCTGAAGATGCCGAAGCACTTCATCCAGATTGAATGCTGCTGGTTTCTGCCGCGGCGGAAATCGCACGAAGTCCTGGATTTGCTGGGAAACCAGTCCCTGCATCTCGTAGAGAAGATAAGCATGCGAAAGAACCCAGTCCCAGTAAGTATTGGAGTTCTCGTCGGCCCGTTCAAATGGGTCACGCCGGAGGTTGAACATCTTTGGAGCCCGTAATTTCACGAATGGCTCAAACCAGCATGCCAGTTGTTTGGCGCGCTGTTCCATGAGTACGACTTTCCAGTCGCCCATACGGATCGCCAGGATATCGCCGTCGTCGCTTATGTAGAAGAAAAACTTCCTCGGCCCCCCATTCGCGGTCCCCGTCAGATACGGCAGCAGGTTGTAGCCGTCGATATGCACTTTGAACGTCTTGCCTCCTATCTTGTGGCCCTCCAGGAGCTTCGACGTAATGTCAGGGTCTCCCGCTGCGGCGAGCAGCGTAGGGAGCCAGTCCTGGTGCGAAGCGACGTCGTTGAACACCGAGCCTGCTTTGATCTTGCCAGGCCAACGCACGAAAACCGGTACGCGCCATCCGCCCTCCCAATTGGTGTTCTTTTCGCTACGATATGGCGTGATGCCGCCATCCGGCCAGCTGTTGTAGTGGGGACCGTTGTCGGTGGAGTACATGACGATCGTATCTTCGATTATGCCCAACTCGTCGAGCTTCGCGAGCATCCTGCCGATGTTCTCGTCATGTGCGACCATCACGTCGTTATAATCGCCCTGACCGCTCTTGCCTTTGTGCTTCGGCGCGCAATGTGTTCTGAAATGCATTCCAGTGGTGTTGTACCACATGAAGAACGGCGTGCCGTCTTTGTGTGCCTTGTCGATGAAATTCAGCGCGTGCCCGGTGACTTCCTCATCGATCGTCTCCATTCGCTTTTTCGTCAGCGGACCGGTGTCTTCGATCCTCTGGCGTCCATTGCCGTCAGACCAGCTGTGCAGGACGCCGCGCGGCCCAAATCGCTGCTTGAATGCCGGATTCTTGGGATAGTCCGGATCCTCCGGTTCCTCCTCGGCATTGAGGTGATACAGATTGCCGAAGAACTCGTCGAAACCGTGCATGGTCGGTAGGAATTCATCCTTGTCCCCAAGGTGATTCTTGCCAAACTGACCGGTGGCGTAGCCCAGCGGCTTCAGCAGCTCGGCGATGGTCGGGTCTTCTGCGCGCAGACCGACGTCAGCTCCAGGCATTCCAACCTTGGTCAAACCGGTACGGATCGGGTTCTGGCCCGTGATGAACGCCGCACGGCCCGCTGTACAACTCTGTTGGCCATAGTAGTCCGTAAAAGTCGCCCCTTCGTGACCAATGCGATCGATGTTGGGGGTTCGATAACCCATCTGGCCACGGTTGTTATAGCTGATGTTCCACCAGCCGATGTCATCACCCCAAAGAATGAGAATGTTTGGTTTGCCTGACCTGGCCATCTCGGTCTCCCTTGCGTTCGTGTCCGTTTTTGCGCGTTGTGGCTCCAATCTCTGCCTCGGCGACTATGCGAACCGAAACAGCACAGCAAAGAAAGCAAACAGGCCTATGCAAACAAGCAGAATGGCGATCGGCACAACGGGTGACTGCATTCCTTCTGCCTTCATTCTGGCGATCGGAACGAACGCACCGCCCGACAGGTATCGCGCCGTCCACCGGTACTGGCGGAGCGAGACGACGAGAGCCAGGATTCCGCAGCCGATCAACGCAAGGCCGAGGCCCTCTGGCGCATTCGGCAGAAGGGCTCGCCGCGTGTTCGGAAGCGCTTGCAAGCGGTCGAGATATTGGACTAACGCGAAGCCGAAACCGATCAGTGCGGTGGCGGTGCGCAGCCACGACATCATGGTGCGTTCGAGGCTAAGGCGGGTTCGGATCCACCCAAAATGGCTGTCCGCCGTTACCCTGACTTCAAACCTGTCAGCACTTTCAACGGGATGTATCTCGGCCATACGCATTGCCTCGTTGCCGATGACTTGGTTCAGCTCTTGTATCGCAAGGAAATCACAGGCTTCGCCACGCTCTCGTTGATCTAGATCAATAGATGCCCGACAAAACTCGAAGTGCGCAAGCATGTCCTCGATCGACTCGTTACCCGCCTTCCACCGGCGTATTCGGTTCGCACAGGAGCACCGGAACCCGGCATAGGGTTTCGGCACCACAACATCCCCCTTCATTGATCCAGCTCAAGTGATAAGATTATCCGGGCTGAAATCTCGGCAATGGGGCGGCGCCTTTCCGACGAGGTTCTCCCATGCGTCCACTGCTGCGAACCTGGCTCGCCGTCGTCGTTGCACTCGTGTCTCTGGGTGCGATCACCGAGAAGGTGCGGGACGGCGGCGTGACCGACACCGAGATACGCATCGGCAATTTCATGCCGTACAGCGGACCGCTGGAAATCTTCGGCCAGATCGGCAAGGCGGAAGCGGCGTATTTCGATGTCATCAACGACCGCGGCGGGATCAACGGCCGCAAGATTCGCTTCATGTCCTATGACGATCTGTCGGAGGCATCGAACGCGCTCGATCTCACGCGCATTCTCGTGGAGACCGATAATGTCCTGTTGATGTTCGGTTCATTCGGAACGCCGGACAATCTGGCCGTGAGGAAATACCTGAACGAAAAGCAGGTGCCCCAGCTCTTCGTCGTGTCAGGCGATCAGGATATCAACGAGCCGTCACTGTATCCGTGGACGATGGGCTGGCAGCCCTCGTTCCAGGAAGAGGGCCGCATCTACGCCAACTACATTCAGGCATTCTATCCGGACAAGAAAATCGTGGCGCTCTGGCAGAACGACAATTTCGGCCGCGAACTGTTCAAGGGGCTCGAGCAAGGACTGGGCGATGTCGCCCGGATGATCCGGGTCGACGTTGCCTATGATGCCGGGGATGAGCATCTGGATACGCATGTATCGATCCTGAAGCAGTCGGGCGCCGAGGTGTTTGTGTTTGCAGGGGAGCCGGAAAACGCCGCGAAGGTGATCCGGATCGCGGCCGAGCACGATTGGCATCCCGTGTTCATCGTGAACCAGACGGCTTCGTCAATTGCCACGGTGATGAAGCCGGCCGGCCTTCAGAACGCGGCGGGCGTCGTCACCGCGGCGTTCCTGAAGGACGCGAGCGATCCGGCCTGGAAGGATCAGGCCGCGAAGGATTGGCCCGCCTTCCTCGACAAATACGCCAAGGCCGGCGGCAAGGACGACGGCGCGGCCATGTATGGCTATGCGGCCGCCGCGACTCTGATCCAGGTGCTCAAGCAATGCGGCAACGACCTGTCGCGCGAAAACGTGATGAAGCAGGCGGAAACGCTGAGCGATTTCCAACCCTCGGTGCTGCTGCCCGGCATCAAGATCAACACCGGACAATGGGATTTTCGCCCCATCCGACAGTTGCGGCTGGTCCAGTTCGACGGCCACACCTGGCAGCCGATCGGCGACGTGCTCGACACGGCTTTCTCGGATGAAAAGAGGAAGTAGTCGCGGGGCACCTCTCCCCATCGGGGAGAGGTGGCGCTCCAATCTAAGCTAGTCCCATCAGATCAGGCCGTCTCCACACTGGCGGACCTGGCTTCGTCAGGCGCTCCAGCCGCAGCTTCCGGAAAACGCAGGCTGGCGGTCGTCCCGCCGCCCGGAGTGGAGGTGATGATGAACTCACCGCCATGGGCCGCCATGATCTCCTGGACGATGGAGAGGCCGAGGCCTGCGCCTTCTTCAGCGGCGTTGCCGGTCTGGAACGGCTCGATGAGCTTGCGCTCATCGTCTGCCGAGATTCCGCCGCCGTCATCGCTGATCGACACGCAGCCGCGGCCGAGCGTCGCCGTGACGCGCCGGGCGCCCTGCGCATGGATCAACGCATTGCCGACCAGATTGGCCAGGGCGCTGCGGACGGCAGCCTCGACACCCTGCACGACCGCGGCCTCCTCGTCACCAACCTCCTGGGCCTGCTCCAGCGACAATTCGATCCCGGCATTGAGCGCCGACGGGCTGAAATCGGCAAGCACGTCCAGCGCCACGACCGCAAGATCGATCGGCTGCTTTTCGATCGCATGATTTTGCAGCCGCGCCAGGTCCAGCATGGCCGAGACCAGCGAGGTCAGGCGCCGCACATCGCCCACCAGCGCGATCTTCAATTGGGGTTCGGCCACATCCTCGATCCTGGCACGCAGCAGCGTCAGCGGCGTCCGCAGCTGATGGGCTGCATTGCCGAGGAAGCGGCGCTGCATCTTGATGTAGGCGTTGATCTCGTCGAAGGCGCGGTTCAGCGCCTCGACCAGGGGCTTGAGCTCGACCGGGACCTCATCGAGCGAAATCGATCCCTGCGGCGCCGCCGGATCGATCGCGAGCGCGCGCCGCGTCACGCGATCGATGCCGCGCGCCACGAAACGCCCCGACAACCACGCGCCGATCGTCACCATCAACGCGAAGGCGAAGGCGACCAGAAGCAAATCGACGATATTGCGAACAACGAACGACCTCAGGACCTGACCGAAGCGGACTTGCGCCCCGCCGATCATCATCACGAGGTTGGACGGCCCCCACGTGACGACGGCAAGGCAGAACGTCGAGTTCTGATCCAGCGTATTGAGGATCGAGAAGCCGATCGGACCGCTATATGGAATCGAGAACGGCAAGGCCGGCCTGCGCTCGGCGGCGAACTCGGCGACCGACTTCTGGTAGGACACGACGTACCAAAGGTCCGGGCTAAAGGATTTCAGCTCCTCGACACGGTGTGTGGGACTGATCGTCAGCGGCTTGCCCGGATCGACGACGGCGGCGTCGTAGAGAATGGAAGCGGCGACGCGGCACCTGACCGGCTCGTATTCGCGCAGACGGGACTGCCAGACGACAATGGTGATCATGGTGAGGAAGATCGCCGTTGCCGCGAGGCCGAGCGAAATCGCAAACGTCCGGGCGATCGACTTCATTTGCCCTGCGCCATCCTGAGCATGTAGCCGATGCCGCGCATGCTGCGGATCTCGACATTGCCGCCGAGCTCGCCGAGCTTCTTGCGAAGCCGCGAGACCTGCGCCTCCAGCGTGTTGGATTCGATCTCGTCATCGAAACCGTAGATCTCGTCGACCAGGGCGGCACGGGTGACGACGCGATCCCGCCGTATCAACAGCGCGCCCAGGATCAGGGCTTCGCGCCGCCGCAACAAGACCTTGTTGTCGGCCACGACGGCCTCGTTGCTGCCGAGGTGCAGCTCGACATTTCCGAACGACAATTTCGGCGGTACGAGGAGCCGCGGCCGCCGCAGCACGGCGCGCACGCGAGCAATGAATTCGTCGGGCTCGAAGGGCTTGCCGAGATAATCATCCGCGCCGCCATTGAGGCCTTCGATCACGTCCTCCTTGGCGTCCTTTGCGGTCAGCATGATGATGGCCGGCCGTTCCGGCAGTTGGCTCAACGCGGTGACGATCGCAAGTGCATCGCCATCAGGCAGCATGCGATCGACGATGGCCAGGTCGTATTTGAAGTTTTTCAGCGCGTCCCGCGCGTCCGAAACCGATCCGACCGTGTCGACCACGCCGTGCAATTGCGTCAGCAAACGACCGAGATAGGCACCGATCTGCGGTTCGTCTTCGATCACGAGGGAGCGCAAAAGGATTTTCCTTGCATTCTTGATTGAGCATGATCTTTTCGGAAAACCGCTACACACTTTTCCGGATCATGCTCTGGCGGGCAACAGAACCAGGGATCGTGACACTCCCTCTTTGGCCCGATTGTGGCATTTCGCCCTAGCCGGATAACTCCCCTTACGGGGGTGGATCGGCGAAGGCAAGCCACGGACAGATTGGATATCTCCCGCATAAAGAAAAACGATCAACTTCGGCCCGGGCAATGTTCGGGCAATGTTTGGTTCACGCCCGAATGCGTCACCGTTTGACATCGCGGGCGGCAATCTTGTCGGCAATCTTGGGGCAATGTTGGCCGGCGATTTGAAGCGGGCTCGAATCCGCACCAGCTGGCCCTGACGAAGAGGCCGCCGTCAGAGGCCCGTTCAATGAAGCATGCCATCGAAGCCACCCTCCGCTTTGCCAGAAGCGGCGCGCAGCGAATGCTTTTCGCTGCAACGCTCAGCGCGACGGTGGTCTTTTTCGGCCGCGCGTCAGCCCAGACTGCATTCACCTTGCCGGCGCCCCCTTTCGAGCTGCCATTGCTGCCGCCGGTGTCCGGCAACTGGACCGTCATGATCGGCGCGGAGAGCCAGTACACGCCGGACTTTGGAGGCGCAAACCACAGCCTGTTCAACCCGGCCCCGATCTTCTCCATCCGGCGCGCCGGCTCGGTGGATCAGTTTCGCAGCCCGCACGACAACGCCAGCATCGCGCTGATCGATTTCGGCGATCTGCGCGCCGGCGCGGTGGGCAAGTTCGTGCCGTCGCGAAAGGCAGACAATTATTCCGAGCTCAACGGCCTCGGCGACGTCAAGGCCGCGTTCGAGCTCGGCGGCTTCATCGAATATTTTCCCGTCGACTGGTTTCGCGTGCGCAACGAGACCCGCCAAGGCTTTGGCGGCCACCAGGGCGTGGTCTCCGACTTCTCGGCGGATTTCATCGTACCGGTGACGCGGGCGATCACGGTTTCGGCCGGCCCGCGCTTCACATGGGAAAGCACCAAGGCCGTCGCGCCCTATTTCGGCATCGATGCCGTTCAAGCGGTGGCCTCGGGGCTTCCCGTGTTCGACGCCAAGGGCGGTGCACATTCGGCCGGCGCCGGCGCACAGGTGCAGTATCGGATCGATCCGCAATGGGAGGTGCACTCCTACGTCGAATACGAGCGGCTGCTCGGCGACGCGGCAAACAGCCCTCTGGTGACCGCGCGCGGGTCGGTGAACCAGACGACGGTCGGGATCGGCGCGTCGTATTCCTTCGACATCAGGATTCAATAGGGGAACGCGATGCGCACAGCCAGTGGATACGCCTGGATTGCGATGGTCATCCTGTTTTGTACGGCAATGGCCATCCTTCTCGTCCTGAGCAGCGGCGGCGCTCATGCATGGTTCGAGACCCGCGACGCCAAGCTGCAGTCGGTCAAGACCGTCGGCATCATTTCGGCGATCGGCGATCAATTCACCTTCGCAAAAGCGGGGCTCACCGGCCTCGACAACAGTCCTCGAAGCGGACCGATCGCCTCCTGGGGCCTCGACGACCTGATGGTGCAGCAAGTTGGAGAGGCGCTGAGCATCCGCTTCCAGGTGCAGCCGGTGACCTATCCGCGCGCCATTTTCGCGACGACCCAGGAATCGGCGATCACCGCCGTCAATCTCGTTCGCGGCGATCCGTTCAAGAAGCTGGTGCAGACCGAAGTATCCCCGCAAGGGCTCGACGCCTACATCGTCATCACCAAGGCCAAAGCCTATTTCGGCGGCGGCAACCGAAAGGTCGAAGGCCTAGGCCTGATCAGGTACAGCACGATCCTGGAATCGTTCGACCTGCTCCACGCGCTCTACGAGATCAGGGTGGTCGACGGCAAGACGTTCGACATCATCGAAAAGCTGGCCGCCGGCCCGCTCGACAACGGCTCGACCGTGCGGCTCCCGGGCCCGAGCCTCATGGTCGATGCGGGTTTCGACGAGCGAGACGACAACCTGCATCGCGCGGTCGCTGACCTCATCGTCCGCAGCCTTCCGAACACACTGAGCGACATGCATCTGATCAATCAGAAGCGGTAACGGCCGGATCAGCGCCTCGCCGCAGCGCTAGCGTCCCGTCAACAGCCCGGCGAACTGCGCCGCGCGCTGACGGACCGAACGCCGGCCTTCCAACCCGACCTCGATGCAGAGCACGGCATAGCCATGCACGATGCTCCATGACGCCAGCACCAGGCCCTTGCGATCATCTGCCTTGTCGATGCGGCGGACGATTTCGGCCAGCGCCTGCAACGTGTCGTCGGCCGCTTTGCTCGCACTTGGGTACTTCCTGAGTTCGACCAGTTCGCGCGAGAACATCAGCCTGAACAGGGTCGGCTCCGACAGCGCAAAGGTGATGTAGGCTTCGCCGGCCGCCGCGAGCTGCCGTTCCGCCGCGGCTTTCGGATCGGCTGCCGCCCTGATATCAGCGGCGAGCCGGACAAAACCGTCGCGCACGAGCTCGGCCAGCAAGGCTTCCTTGCTGGCGAAGTGGTTGTACGGAGCCTGCCGTGACAGTCCGGCGGCTTCCGCGACCTGCCGCAGCGAGAGGGTCGCCGCACCCGTCCTTTCGAGCAGGCGCCGCGCCGATCGCAGGATCGCATTCCTGGCGTCGCCATGATGATAGGTCGCCCTGCGCACCGGAAGCCCTCTTTTGGTGCACGTCTGGTGCACGCCGGCCCTTCGCCAACGAATCAATATTGACACCGACAACATATGTCATATGTTGACATCGTCAATATTCAGAGCACTCGCTGTCGAACGGAGGGACGAGGAACATGCTCTGGCGTCCGTATCACCTGATCGTGGAGAAGCGCCTGCGAAAGCTGTTCGCGGCGATCAGCTCGGGCAATGCCGAGCCCATCGTGGCAGCGTTTGCGCCTGATCATGAGCACATATTCATCGGGCAGCACGCGCTCGGCGGACGCAGGACGACTCTCGCCGCAACGCGCAAATGGTATGAACGGCTGCTCCGGCTATTGCCGGACATCGCATTCGAGATCACCCGCATCGAGGTGCGCGGGCCGCCATGGAACACGGTTGCGCTGGCCGACTGGAACGAAACCAATTCAGGGACGGATGGGGTTCGAACCACCAACACCGGCTTGCATGTCATTCACCTCGCCTGGGGGCGAATGTCCCGGCTGCAAATCATCACCGACACTTTTGCGCTCCAGGAGACGCTGGATCGGCTGGCGCGGGCCGGCGTGGAGGAGGCCCATGCTCCTCCGATCACCGACGTTGCTTGAAGAGACGACGCTCGCCGGTTCTCGTGCGGGCTCTTACGAGTGCTTGAAGGGCTTGGTGGGCGCACCAGGGCTCGAACCTGGGACCCGATGATTAAGAGTCATCTGCTCTACCAACTGAGCTATGCGCCCGGATCCGGTCCGGAAAAGCCTTCGGGAGAGCGGGTCGTTTAGCAAAGCGACTTGCCGATGTCCAGCAAGGCAAGGGGATTTTTCCCGGCCTTTGTAAATCACCTCAGGTCATTGAAAAGCCGCCGGAATTCGGCGGCTTTTCGGTTCAAAATCAGGCCCGGTCGGCTCCCTCAGAGCCGCTCGCCGCCACCATCGTGGTCGCCGTCCCGGTCATGGTCACGATCGTGGCCCATGCCGCGTTCCATCCAGCGATGGCGCCAGCCGCCGCCCTCTCCCCCGAACCGGCCATGATGGGTCAAAATGGCGAGCCGCCGCTTCTGGCCTTCATCGAGCGTCTTGTAGAGCGGATCGGCGGCATCGGCGATCTTCTTCAAGGCCGCGGCGGAAGCCGCCATGTTATCGGCGTGCTCGTGCAACTTCGCTACCGGATTGTCCTCCGGCTTCTGCTGACCCTGCGCGTCATCCTGCGCCTTCATCCGCGCATTGGCGCGGTCGATCCGCAGCTTGACGAAATCCCGCACTGCACTCTCGACCGGCGGCCACAGCTTTTCCTGGTCCGCCGTCAGCTTGAGGCCGGCATGGACGGCAGCGATCCGCGCGTCGGCGAAAGCTGCCCGGTCCTCCGGGCTCATCCGCGTATGCTGCAGGTGCTCGCGCAGCCAGGGATGGTACTGGGCATAGACAGCGGTCGAGCCGACGACCGCCAGCATGGCAACCGCGGCGATGGCAAACTTCCTCATGCGAACCTCCTCACCAGAGTTGGCCTAAGGATGACTGCGACAATACGCGCAATCAACTTACAGTTTGGACAGGCTTTCGTCTCTTACCAAGATGTAATCTCGTTAGAATTCATCAATCGTTCATCCGATCATGCCGAGCAGCCTCGGCAACCACAGCGAAATCTCGGGCACATAGGTGATCAGACCGAGGAACGCCAGCATCGCGCACAGCCAGGGCAGCACCGCGACCGTGATCTCGCTGATTCCCATCTTCGCAATACTGGACGCGATGTAGAGGTTGAGCCCGACCGGCGGATGGCAGAGGCCGACCTCGGTGTTGACGATCATCAAGACGCCGAGATGCACCGGATTGACGCCGAGCTTGGTCGCCAGCGGATAGAGGATCGGCGCCATGATCAGGAGGATCGACGACGGGTCCATCACATTGCCCGCGGCAAGCAGGATCAGGTTCACGACCAGGAGGAACATCCAGACCGAGAAATTCTTGTCGATGATCCAGGCTGCCATCGCCTGCGGAATCTGCTCATGCGTCATCAGGAAGGAGAACAGCACCGCATTGGTGATGATGTAGAGCAGCATCGAGCTCATGCTCGCCGCCTGCAACAGCACCTTGGGCACTTCGGTGAGCTTCAGCTCCTTGTAGACGAACACGGTGATGAAGAAGGCGTAGACCGCGGCGACCGCCGCAGCTTCCGTCGGCGTGAACACGCCGCCATAGATGCCGCCCAGCACGATACCGATCAGCAGCAGGCCCCACAGGCTTTCGCGGAACGCCGTGAACTGCTGGCCGATCGTGGCGCGCTTCATCCTCGGGTAATTGTTGCGCCTGGCGACAAAAAAGGTCACCGCCGCCAGCATCAGCGCAAGGATGACACCAGGCACGATGCCGGCCATGAACAGCGCACCGATCGAGGTATTGGTGGAGACGCCGTACAACACAAGGATGATCGAGGGCGGCACCAGGATGCCGAGCGCGCCCGAGGTCGAGATCACACCGACGCCGAAGCGACGCGGATAGCCGTATTCGACCATCGCCGGCATCATGATCGAGCCGATCGCAACAACAGTCGCGACGCTCGAGCCCGAGATCGCAGCAAACATCGCGCAGGCCGCGACGCCGGCCAATCCCAAACCGCCCGGCAGATGCCCCACGAGTGAGGTCGTAAACGCGATCATCCGCCGCGCCACGCCGCCGCGCGTCAAAAACGTGCCGGCCAGGATGAAGAACGGGATCGCCATGATGCCGAAATTGTCGAGGCCCGAAAACAATTTCAGGCCGACGCTCTCGATCGGCACTTCCGTCATTGTGAACAGGAAGGTGAGCACGGTCAGGCCGAGCGAAATCGAGATCGGCATGCCCGTCAACATCAGGGCAAACAGAAGTCCGAAGATCAGCGCCGCACTCATCACGCTTCTCCGAGCGCGATCGGCGCTTTTTCGGATGTCTCGATGCCGTCGACATGCGTCTGGTCATGATGCGGCAGCTCCCCGGTGCGCCAATAGGTCCACATCACCTGCAGGAAGCGGAAGCACATCAGATAGGAGCCGAGCGGGATGCAGGCGTAGACGATCCAGCTCGGAATCTCCATGTCGGGCGAGACCTGGTCTGTCTGCATCAACTCGATCACGAATTTGGCGCCCATGGTGCCGACGATCGCGGTGAACAGCGCGCCGCCGAACAGGCCGAACAGGATCACCCCTTTCCGCCACCGGTCGTTGAGCTGGTTGATCAGCACGTCGACGCCGACATGGATGCCGGTTCGTACGCCATAGGCCGCGCCGAACTTCGCCATCCAGATGAACATGTAGATGCAGAGTTCCTGCGACCAGGTGAGCTGGATCCAGAACAGATACGGATACAGGGCCGGCACATCGAGCAGGAACCGATGGGTGACCGTGATGAAGGTCAGCAGTGTCGCGGCGCCCATCAGGCTCGCGATGATGATCTCTTCCAGCCGATCGAGAATTCGTAAAGACATTTAGGTCCCCGTCCCCCTCTGACGGTTCGGGCGGCTCACCGAGCCGCCCGTCTATTATTTTCGTGAGCCGCGTCAGCGGCTATGACGCTTAGTTCATCGGGCCGCGGCCCGTCTCCTTCAGGAATTCGTCGATCAAGGGCTGACCGACACGGGAAGCGACGTCCTTGTAGACCGGCATCATGGCCTTGCGCATCGCCTCGTCCTGATCGGGCGTCAGCGTCACGATCTCGGTCTTGCCGGACTTCTTGATCAGCTCCAGCGCGTCGTCGTTCTCTTTCGCCGACTGGTTGTTGCCGAACTCGGTGGCTTCCTTCATCGCCTTTTCGAGCTGCGGACGGATATCCGCCGGCAGGCCGTCCCAGAACTTCTTGTTCACGACCACGACGTAACCGATGTAGCCGTGGTTGGTGACGGTCGCGTATTTCTGCACCTCGTGCATTTTCTGGGTGTAGATGTTCGACCAGGTGTTCTCCTGGCCGTCGACCACGCCGGTCTGCAGCGCCTGGTAGACCTCGGAGAAGGCCATCACCTGCGGGCTCGCGCCGAGCGCGCGGAACTGCGCTTCCAGCACCTTCGAGGACTGGATGCGGAACTTCAGGCCCTTGTAATCGGCGGGCGCCAGCAGCTTCTTGTTGGCGCTCATCTGCTTGAAGCCGTTGTCCCAGTAGGCAAGGCCCGTCATGCCCTTGGCGTCCAGGAGCTTGAGCAACTTGGCGCCGAGCGGGCCGTCGGTGACCTTCCGCAGCGTCTTCAGGTCGGGAAGGATGTAGGGCAGATCGAACACCTCGAACTCCCTGATCCCGATCGGGCCGAATTTCGAGTTCGACGGCGCCAGCATCTGCACCGCGCCGAGCTGAAGCGCTTCCAGCTCTTCCTTGTCCTTGTAAAGCGTCGAGTTCGGATAGATCTCAACCTTCACCTTGCCGTCGGTGTATTTCTCGGCGAGTTCCTTGAACTTGTCGGCCGCCTTGCCCTTCGGCGTATCCGAAGCCACGACGTGGCTGAATTTGATGACGATCGGCGAATCGGCCGCCGACGCAGGGCCGACAAGGGCCAGCGCGGCGATCGACGCCGCGGCCATGATGAACTTACGCATGTTTCCTCCCGCGCATTGGGAGACGTGCGCACCCCGCGACGCCCCCGAGAATTCAGTCGGCCGCACCAATACAGAGAAGCCGGACTGAACGCCATTACCCCTTTAGAAGGGGCTATTTTTGTCAATCTTGTTGCAACGCAAAATCGAGGGACGTCATTGCGAGGAGCCAACGGGGCCGCGCTTCACGCGACCTGTTGGCTCGCAATGACGGCCCGAGCGCGTCAGCCCGCCACCTTCGCTGGCGCCGCATCGCGCTGGCGTTTCATGACGATCTTGTTGAGGGCGCCGAGATAGGCCTTGGCGGACGCCACCAGCGTATCCGGATCCGCCGCACGTGCGGTCATCGAACGGCCGTCATGCGACAGCCGCACCGAGACTTCCGCCTGGGCGTCCGTGCCTTCGGTGACGGCATGGACCTGATACAATTCGAGCTTGGCCTCGTGCGGCACCAGGCGCTTGATGCAGTTGAAGACCGCATCGACCGGACCGTTGCCCTCGGCCTCCTCGATCTTGATCTGGCCGTCGACATCGAGCTTCATGGTCGCGCGCTGCGGGCCATGGGTGCCGGCGATCACGGTCAGCGAGGTCAACTTGATGCGATCGTGCGAGGCCGCCATCTCTTCGTCGACCAGCGCCTCGATGTCCTCGTCGTAGATGTCCTTCTTGCGGTCGGCCAAGGCCTTCATCCGCGTGAACGCATCCTCGAGCTGGTTCGGACCTAGCTTGTAGCCCATCTCCTCCAGCTTGTGGATGAAGGCATGACGGCCGGAATGCTTGCCGAGCACGAGCGAGGACTGCTTCAGGCCGACCATCTCGGGCCGCATGATCTCGTAGGTCGAGGCGTCCTTCAGCACGCCGTCCTGGTGGATGCCGCTCTCATGCGCGAAGGCGTTACGGCCGACGATGGCCTTGTTGTACTGGACCGGGAACGAGGTTGCCGCCGACACGACCTTCGAGGCGCGGGTGAGCTGCGTGGTGTCGATCTTGTTCCACCACGGGAATCGGTCGTTGCGGACGTTGATCGCCATCACGATCTCTTCGAGCGCGGCGTTGCCGGCGCGCTCCCCGATGCCGTTGATGGTGCATTCGACCTGGCGCGCGCCACCGGCGATGCCGGCCAGCGAATTGGCAACGGCCATGCCGAGGTCGTTATGGCAGTGCACGGAGAACACCGCCTTGTCGGAATTCGGCACGCGCTCGATCAGGGTGCGCATGAAATGGGTGTATTCCTCCGGCACCGTGTAGCCGACGGTGTCGGGGATGTTCACCGTGGTGGCGCCGGCCTTGATCACGGCTTCGACGATGCGGCAGAGATACTCCATCTCGCTGCGGGTGCCGTCCTCGGCCGACCATTCGACATCGTCGATCTGGTTGCGGGCGCGCGCGACCATGGCAACCGAGGTCTCGATCACCTGCTCCGGGGTCTTGTTCAACTTCACGCGCATATGCAGCGGCGAGGTCGCGATCACGGTGTGGACGCGGCCGCGCTTGGCGAACTTCACGGCTTCGGCGCAACGGTCGATGTCGGCCGGATGCGCGCGCGACAGGCCGGCGATCACCGAGTTCTTGGAGCGG
>Ga0210387_10000616_pt1 | contig 25622 bp, 26 predicted proteins | sample IncBWC7OmetaG_FD_160108 | JGI IMG/M metagenome (GOLD analysis project Ga0210387, IMG submission 160108) | Forest soil microbial communities from Barre Woods Harvard Forest LTER site, Petersham, Massachusetts, United States - Inc-BW-C-7-O ...
CGCCCAGGAAATTGGCGCCCCGCAGACCTACCTGACACACCTCACGCACGGCCAAGACCACGCCGAACTGGCCGCCAAGCTGCCGCCGGGCATCGCGCCGGCGCACGATGGGCTGCGGCTCCGGCTTTAAAGCCGGATTCGAACGCTGAACTCCGAACGCTGAACTCCGAACGTTGAACGTCGAACGCCGAAGTTGGATATAGGGGTAGGGCAGCGACCGCCGATGTCGCGTTCCGCGAGTCTGAAATCTCAGATCTCAAATTTGAGATCGCTGCAAGCCAGCGGGCTTCCTAATTAAAGCCATCCGCAATCATCTGCGTCATCCGCGGAGGAAAACCAAATACCAAATACAAACTACCAACTACAGGTAGAAACCGGCCGCTCGGACAGGCTAAAAATCACACGTAAGTAGTTTTTCAATAGCCAATAGAAAGGCGTTCGCAGAAAATCCTTGCTATAATCCATACCAAGTTAATGTAGATTAAAGCAGTCGCCAAATGAAACTCTCGAAACGAGGCGAATACGCCCTCCGCACGTTGATCAATCTCGGCATCGCCGCCGAGGTGAAGCGACCGCTTGTGCGCGTGACGGAGCTCGCGACCGCCGAAAAGTTGCCGGTGAAGTTTCTCGAGCAAATCATGCAGGCGATGAAAGAGGCCGGCCTGGTCGAAAGCGAACGCGGCAAATTCGGCGGTTACCGGCTGGCCCGGCCCACCGGCAAAATCTTCATCGGCGAGGTCGTCCGGCTCATTGATGGCCCGCTTGCGCCCATCGGCTGCGTCAGCCACACCGCCTACGAAAAATGCTCGTGCCCGGACGAGACGCATTGCGGCCTGCGCATGCTCATGCTCGACGTGCGCAACGCCATTGCCGGCATCCTCGACCGTTATTCGCTGGCCGATGTCGTCGAAGTCACGCTGCGCAAAATGCGCCGCGACGGCATTGCACCGCCCTTCAGCGAACCCGTGCCCGCCGCGCGTTCCCGCGCGGCGAAGGCACTTCATCCGCGCCTCCACCCGGTGGAAGGCATCGTTCAACAACTTCTCGGGGACTATTCCATTTAATCATCTCTGCCATGAGCACTGAAACCAAAACCACAACCCTGGCCGCCGCGCCCGACTGGATCGAGCTCGTGCGCCAGAAAGTCGAGTCGCTTCGCTTCGGCGTCGTGCAACTGGTCGTCCATGACGGCCGCGTCACGCAAATCGAGCGCACCGAAAAAACCCGCCTCCCGGCGAACCGCGACGAGATCGCGGCCCGCTGAATTTTTTTGCCGACCGGCGCGCGCCGAAGGCCCTTGTCCAAATCATCCCATTGCACCGACCAGGCTACTGGCGGTTCACATGACCAAAAATCCATCACCAATGAAAAACCTTTCTCTTCGTTTCGTGTCAGTGCTGCTCGCATCGACCACGCTCGCGCTTCCGCGGCTCGCCGCGGACGAGCGCGACGACATCAAGGCCCTGCGCGCCCAAATCGATTCCCTCGAACAAAAACTCAACGTGCTCGAACAAAAACAGGAAATTCAGGAGCAGGAAACTGCCGAAGCGGCCAAGGCTGCGCCGAAAATCTCGCTCACCGGCCAAGGCTTTGTCTTTGCCTCGGCTGACGGCGCGAATTCGCTGCACATCGGCGGCCTCGTGCAGTTCGACTCGCGGGAATTCCTGGCCGACGGCGGCGGAGTCCTGAACAACTCGTTCGTGCTGCGCCGGGCGCGTCCCATCATCGATGGCGCGCTCGACAAGATCTATTCCTTCCAGTTTGTGCCCGAGTTTGGCGGTACGAACCCGGTGAGCATCTTCGACGCCAATGTTGGCATCGCGCCGACCAAGGAACTGCAGTTCAAGTTCGGCAAATTCAAGGCTCCGATCGGCCTCGAGCAATTGCAGGGCGATCCCGCGACCTCGTTCGTCGAGCGCTCGCTCGTGAACAACCTCGTGCCCAGCCGTGACCTCGGTGCGCAAGTCACCTACACCTTCAAAGGAGGAGTTCTCACCGGCACGGCCGGCGTCTTCAACGGCGTCGCCGATGGGGCGAACTCGACCAACGTGGACTTCGACAATGACAAAGACGTGGATGCGCGGTTGTTCTCGCGGCCATTCATCAACACCAAGGACTCGCCCTTGCATGGCTTGGGCGCCGGCCTCGCTGGCAGCTTCGGCCGCGAAAAGGGCAATCCCGCACTCACAGCCGGTTACAAGACCGATGGACAACAGACCTTTTTCAAATACAAGAGCACCGTGGCCGCCGACGGCCAGGTCTGGCGCATCTCACCGCAGGCTTATTATTACTACGGCCCGTTCGGTGCGCTTGGCGAATACGCTGTCTCGACGGTCAACGTGCGTCCCAGCGCGACCGGCGCCAAAACCCAGTTGGAAAACAAGGCCTGGCAGGCGTCGTTCTGCTATGTGATCACGGGCGAGGACGCCAGCTACACCGGGGTTACGCCGGCGGAGCCGTTCAGCTGGGCCGATGACACCTGGGGCGCCTGGCAAATCGTCGCGCGCTACGCGGACCTCAAGATCGATTCCAAGGCGTTTCCGCTTTTCGCTGACGCCACATCGACCGGCAACGTAAACGCCAAGGAAGCTTCATCGTTTGGGATCGGTCTAAATTGGTATCTCAACAGCGTCGTGCGCATCTCGCAGGATTACTTCCAGACGCAGTTTACCAACAGTGTCGCGCCTTCAGCCGCCACGCAGATTCTCCGCCAGGACGAGAAGGCGCTCATCACGCGCGTGCAACTTTCATTTTAATCGAGGTCATCCAACCAGATTCACGCCAAATAATAATCTAACCATCCGCCGCCGGCGCCCGCTACCGGGCGAAGGCGCGCACGCCGTGCGGCGGATCCCTACAAACATGACATCCATCATGAATACAGAAATCTCCTCCCGTTTCACGACGGTCGCCCGGGTCTTGTCCTCGCCTCCGTCCCTCTCCCTGCCGGCTGCGTTCGGCGAACAGCTCGAGGCACTTTACGGCCTCGTCCAACGCTCGGACTATGTGTTCGGCTCGCCGCTGGGGCCGTTCTACCACCAGTCCAGCCGCCATCATTTGCCGCGCTTCGTCTATTTTGGGCCGCAAGCCACGGACGAATCGCTGCGCCTCGCATTTCTCACCGGTTTCGACCATCGCGACCTGCGCGGCACGCTCTCGTTATTGCACTTCGTCGAACACCTCGCACGCAGGCCTGACCTCGGCCAAAGCCTCAACCTCTCGATCTTCCCGCTGGTCGATGTGCTGGGCCTGGCCGGGATCGCTCCGGGCCGCGATCTCGCGCACGAAAATTGGGCGCGCACGACGGCGCCCGAACTCTCGCTGCTGGAGAAAGACGCCCGCGTGCGCGGCTACCATGGCTTCGTGCGGCTCGAGACCGCTCCCGGCGACGACGCGGTCACGGTGCGGCTGCGCACGGCCGCGCGGGTCAAGAACCCCGCACCGGGCGTGGAGCTGATCACCTCGGAAGATATCGCGCCCTTTCCCGTGCGTTGGGAAAATGGCACCGTCAGTCCATCGGAGGACGGGCCGCTCGCATCTGCGGACGACCTGCCATTCCAGCCGTTTGAGCTTACGCTGCGCCTGCCCGGCGCGTGGGCGCCCAGGCTGCATCGCGAGGCCACGGCCTCGATTCTCAAACGCTTCGTGCTGCGCTACCGCAGCCTGCTCGCCTACGGCCAGCATCTCTAAAAACTTTAACCGTCATGGTAATGCTCGAAAATCCGACCCAAGTTTATCCGCACAAGCTCCGGCGGCTTTACTGGCCGTTCCTGGCCCTGGCGGAGTGTTGCCGCGAGGTCATTGGCACGGTGGCGGGCTCGTTCAAGGGCCGGGAGGGCCATCGTTACACCATTCCCCGTTTCACCTTTCTCGGTCCCGAGGGCGGGTTGCCGCAAAAAAGGATCGGCTTGTTTGCCTTGGTGCATGGTGATGAGCCGTCGGGAGCCGGTGCGTTGCTGAGGCTGCTGCAAACGCTGGCTGGCCATCCGGGACTGGCGCTCGGTTACGATCTCGTGTGCTACCCGGTCTGCAATCCCACCGGCTATGAGGATGACACCCGGCACAACTGCCACGGCGCCGACCTGAATCGGGAGTTCTGGCGCAACTCAAGCCAGCCGGAAGTCCGGATTCTCGAGGAAGAACTCCGGGCGCAGGCGTTTGACGGCATCATCGCGCTGCATGCGGATGACACGAGCGACGGGCTCTACGGCTATGCGCATGACCGGCTGCTCAACGAGCAGCTGCTGGTGCCGGCGTTGCGGGCCTCGGAAAAATTCCTGCCGCGGGACTGCCGGGCCATGATCGACGGCTTTGCCGCGTGCGATGGTGTCATCGGCGATTGTTTCAAGGGCGTGCTGGCGCCGTCGCCGGAACAGCGGCCACGGCCGTTCGAGATCATTTTTGAAACTCCCGCGCACGCGCCGCTCGACCACCAGGTCGAAGCCGCGCATGCCGCGTTGCTCGCCATCCTCGCCGAATACCGGGGATTCATGGCCTGGGGACAAAACATCTGATATCGGCATACCCTTCCAAATTTTTTGCAATGAACTCTTTCCGTTTTATTCTTCTTCTCATGCTCGGCGTCGCGACGGTGCGCGCCGAAAAAATCACGCTGCGCGTCGGTTATTTTCCCAACCTCACGCATGCGCAGGGCATCATCGGCAGCGAGACCACGCGCGAAGGCCGCGGCTGGTTCGAGCAGCGGCTCGGGCCCGATGTCACCATCCAGTGGTTTGCCTACAACGCCGGGCCGAGCGCGATGGAGGCGATTTTTGCCGGCAGCATCGATCTCACCTACGTCGGGCCGAGCCCGGCGCTCAATGCCTACATTCGCTCGGAAGGCGACGAGATCCGCGTGCTCGCCGGTTCAGCCGAGGGCGGCGCGGCGCTCGTCGTCCAGGGCGATGGCCGCATCAAGCAGCCCGCCGACTTCCGGGGCAAGCGCCTCGCCACTCCGCAGCTTGGCAACACGCAGGACGTGGCGGCGCGCGCGTGGCTGAAGAAACAAGGTTTCAGGATCACGCTCACCGGCGGCGACGTGCAGGTGCTGCCCACGGCCAACGCCGACCAGTTTACGCTTTTCGAACAAGGCCGGATCGATGCCGCCTGGACCGTCGAGCCGTGGGTCTCTCGCCTCGAGCTCGACGCGAAAGGGAAGGTCTATCTTGAGCAAAGCGACGCGGTCACCACCGTGCTGGTCGCCAGCGTGAACTTGTTGAAGACCCACCCGGAGCTGGCGGAAAAATTCCGCGCCGCGCACGCGGAACTCACGGCGTGGATCAATGCGCACCCGGACGAGGCGAAAACGCTCGTGCGCGCCGGCCTCAAGGCCGACACCCGCCACGAGGTGCCCGCCACCCTCGTCGATAATGCATGGCGCCGGTTGCATTTTACCGGCCAGGTGGCACCGTCGCAGTTCGCCGCGTTCGTTGCCGATGCGCAGAGTGTCGGTTTTCTCCGCAACGCCATTCCACTCGACCGTCTTTTCGGCAAAGAGCTTATCCTTAAATAAAAATGACCGGCATTTTCACAGAAAATCACTGCCGCAAGGCGGCTCGGGTGGGGGTATCCTCGAAGAGGCTATCCCCACCCGAGACAACGCCGCGTCAGTGGTTTTTATGTGAAAACCCTGCGGGCTGGGGTGCTTGGGGCTCCGGGCGGCGTTGGCGCCGAGGGCCAAGGCCCTGCGGGCATTGGCTCCTCGTCGCCGTCTTGCCCGAGAGCCGCAATCACCACCAGCGACGGCCATTTCTATTTAAGGATCAGCTCTCAACCCCATGATGTTACAGACCGAACTCCAGAACGAGATCTGTTCCAAGCTCTCCATCCAGGGCGTGAGCAAGCACTTTGGCTCGGGCGCACGCGCCGTGCATGCGCTCGACCATGTGTCGCTCGAGGTGGGTGACGGGGAGTTCGTCTGCCTCGTGGGGCCGAGCGGCTGCGGAAAATCCACGCTGCTCAACATCATCGCCGGCCTCGAGCAGGCCGACGGTGGCCAGGTGCTGGCCGATGGCACGCCCGTGGTGCAGCCCGGCCGCGACCGCATGATGCTGTTCCAGGAACCGGCGCTTTTCCCCTGGCTCGATGTGCTGAGCAATGTGCTGTTCAGCCTGCGGTTGAAACCCGGCCTGACCCGGAAGGAGCGCCTTGAGGTCGCGCAGTTTTATTTGAAGCTGGTCGGTTTGGAAAAATTCGAGCACGCGTTCATCCACGAGCTGTCGGGCGGGATGAAGCAGCGCGTGGCCCTGGCCCGAGCGCTCGCGCCCAACCCCCGCGTGCTGCTGATGGACGAGCCGTTCGCCGCGCTCGACGCGCTCACCCGCGAGCAGCTCTACGGAGACTTGCAAAGCATCTGGCAGAAACGGAAGAAAACCATCATCTTCGTCACCCACAATGTCCGCGAGGCGGCCTGCCTCGGCGACCGCGTGGTGCTTTTTTCGCCGCATCCGGGCCGCATCCGCGAACAATTCAAAGTCGACCTGCCGCGGCCGCGCGACATCAACAGCGTCGAGCTGGCGCGGTATTCGACGACCATCACCGCGGCGTTGAAAAACCGGTCGCTGGCGCAAACCGAGGAGGCCGAATGAAACGCTTTTTTAAAGTCATCCTGTTTTTTGCCGGGCTCGTTGCGGTGTGGCAGGCGTTTTATTTTGCGCATGCCTGGTCGAGGGTGCTGCTCCCGTCGCCGCTCAGCGTCGGCCGGTACCTCTGGGGCGCGGCGCTCGACGGAACGCTCGGCGGCGCCATCGTGGTGACGTTGAAGCGGCTGCTGCTCGGCTACGCGGCCGGCCTCGTGATCGGGCTGCCGCTCGGGCTGCTGACCGCCCGCTTCAACGTGCTCAACGACACGCTGGGGTTGCTCGCGCTCGGCTTGCAGACGCTGCCCAGCGTGTGCTGGGTGCCGCTCGCGCTCCTGTGGTTTGGCCAGACCGAGATGGCCATGCTTTTTGTCGTGGTGATGGGCACGCTCTGGTCGGTCATCATCGCGACGGACAACGGCGTGCGGAATATTTCACCGATTTTTGCCCGCGCCGCGAAGACGATGGGCTCGCGCGGCCTCCACACCTGGCTGAAAGTGATCCTGCCGGCGGCGCTGCCGTTCATCGTGGGCGGCATGAAGCAGGGCTGGGCCTTCGCGTGGCGCTCGCTGATGGCGGCCGAAATCTATGTCACCATCCTGAGCGGCTTCGGCCTCGGCTCGCTCCTCAATGACGGGCGCGAGCTCAACGCCATGGACCAGGTGATCGGCATCATGCTGGTTTTGCTTTTCATCGGGCTGATTGCCGACAAGATCCTTTTCTCCCCGTGGGAGCGCTTCCTGCGCCGCCGCTGGGGCACGGCCAGATAACCACTACGCCGTGTTAACCACTAATGCACACTAATGGGCACTAATATTTTCAAAGCATGCAGAAGACCGACTTAACCACTGATGTACACTTATAGTCACTGATAATATGAAGTTGGATTCGAACTCATTTTTGTCTGTTTCTTCCGGATCAGTGATAATCAGTGTGCATCAGTGGTTAAAATGCCCTAGAAGCTATTGCCAAATTTTCTATCACAAAAACTCAAACCCATCCGAACATGGCCCGCATCTATAACGACATCACCGAAACCATCGGCAACACGCCCCTCGTGCGTCTCAACCGCACGGCGGCTGCGCATGGCGCGCTCGCCGACATCCTTCTCAAGCTCGAGTTCTTCAACCCGCTTTCGAGCGTGAAGGACCGCATCGGTTTCGCGATGATCAACGACGCGCTGAAGTCGGGGAAGATCAACCAGGACACCGTCCTCATCGAGCCGACCAGCGGCAACACTGGCATCGCCCTGGCCTTCGTCGCCGCCGCGAAGGGCCTCAAGCTCATCCTCACGATGCCCGAGACGATGACCATCGAGCGCCGCAAGCTGCTCAAGGTTCTCGGGGCCAAGCTCATCCTGACCGAGGGACCGAAAGGCATGAAGGGCGCCATCGCCAAGGCCGAGGAACTCGCGGCCAAGATCCCGAACAGCGTCATCCTCCAGCAGTTTTCCAACCCGTCGAATCCTGAGATTCATCGCAAGACGACCGCTGAGGAAATCTGGCGCGATACCGACGGCAAGGTGGACATCATCATCTCTGGCATCGGCACCGGCGGCACCATCACCGGCGTCGGCGAAGTGCTCAAGCCGCGCAAGCCGTCGTTGAAAATCATCGCCCTCGAGCCCGCCGGCTCGCCCGTGCTTTCCGGCGGACAGCCCGGCCCGCACAAGCTGCAGGGCATCGGCGCGGGCTTCATCCCGGCCATTCTCAACACGAAAATCTACGACGAAGTCATCACGGTGAAGGAGGACGACTCCGGGCCCATCAGCAAGCAGGTGAACAAGCTCGACGGCATTCCGATCGGCATTTCCTCCGGTGCGGCGGTGTGGGCGGCCCTGCAGGTTGCGAAACGCCCCGAAAACAAAGGCAAACAGATCGTCGTGATCATCCCGTCGTCCGCGGAACGCTATCTCTCGTCGTGGCTCTTCGCCGACCTGAGCGTCGAAAGCGACTCGCTGGATGATTTGATACCGGCGGCGGCCAAGGCGTGACCGCTGGAAGGTTCAAAGTTCATGGTTCCAAGTTCCAGGTTTGATGTCTCGCCGAATTCGGATGTAGGTCGGGCTTTACGCCCGACGCATCGGGGATAAACCCCGACCTACAATTCTGCATGGCAAAATAAGGAGGAGCGCGCCACGGCGCGCTCTTTTTTTGTGATCTGAAAGTATCAATCGTTGGGCGTTGGACGTTGGATGTTCGATGTTGGATGTTCGATGTTGGATGCTTGCGGTCGCCCGCCTCGCTTGTCGGCCGCTTGCCACCGATAAAAACTCCAGCCAAAGGAGCCCAGCGCGACGGCCATGCCGATGATCTTCATCATTGAGCCGGCCAGCAGCTGGTCTTCCTGGGGGGAGAAGCCGTAAATGAGCCGCGGGGCGTATTCATAGACCGGGTAGAGCACGCGGTCGGAAAACGTGATGTAGGCGAAGGCGGGTGTCATGCCGATGACGATGACGAGCTGGTAAAGCATCTGGCCGGGATAGCTGATGGGCGGAAATTCGCGTGAGGGACTGAGCACCGGCCACCAGTAAGCCAGCGCCGCGCCGAAAAACATGAGGTGCTCGATGACGTGCACATTTTTATTTACCAGCGTCAACTCGTAGAGCGTGGGCGCATGCCAGACCGAGTAGGTCACGGTGTAAACGATGGCGCAGATGACCGGGCTGGTGAAGAAGCCCAGCAGGGTTTTCAACGAGGGCGCGGCGGTGACCGGGCGCACGAGCCACTCGGGCAGGCCGACCAGGAAAAGCACGGCGCACGGATAAATCATGATCTGGTGCTGCAGCATGTGCGCGCTGAGCAGAAAGCGCTCGGCGATCTGGTCGAACGGCGAACCGACGGCGAGGTAGAACAGCAGCAGCGAGGAGTAGAAACAAACGGCCTGGCGGCGCGGGTAGGGGGCGGTCGGCTCAAGCCGACCGCGCAACGGGCCGGTGAAAATCGCGTAGAGCCAGCCCAGCAGGATCAACCCGCCGATGAGGTAGGGTTCATTGTGCCAGTGGCGCCAGTCGATCATGGACGGAAGATTCGCAGATTTGTATGTAGGTCGGGCTTTACGCCCGACACCTAAATTCGACGGACGAATTTCGAGCTAAAATAGGGCTAGATGAATGACTCAAGAATTCGGCGAGGTTACGGCGCACTTCGAATAGGTCGATTTTCAATATCGGATGCGACCTATTTTTTGACGATCTGCCTGCAACGTCCACAGACGGGACTATCAAACGAGGCTTTGCTGGCCAAAATTTTGGCCGAGATTCACCGTCTTGGGGAAAGCGCGCATTGGACGATGCGTACAGGCGTCGTGATGCCGGATCATATGCATTTGCTCCCAGTCTTGGGCCGACAGGAAGACCTTTCCCAAACCATTCGTTTGTTTAAGGGAAGACTTGCCATTGCGCTGCGTGGCTTTGGCCTCAGCTGGCAACCGTCTTTTTATGATCATCGTCTCCGATCAACCCAAGAAGTTTTGCCTACGTTCCGGTACATTTTCTTGAATCCTTATCATGAAGGTCTGATCGGTGCTGGCGAAAAATGGCCTGGGCACTTTTGTGCGAAACAAGATTGGGAATGGTTTAAAGATTTAACGTCCGAAGAGATGCCATTTCCTGAATGGCTGTTGTGAAGATTCATGTCGGGGATAAACCCCGACCTACAAACACGTCCTCTTCAAACCTCTCGCGCAATGCTGCTGGTGGGCGCTTGGTGCTAATAAATTATCGCGAGCAACTCGTTAGGTTTTTCGCTACTCGTAAGACTTGCCCGCAAAGAGAATCTCGGCACAGCGCTTCCAAGGATTCGTTGGTGTACGATATTGCGGTGATTTCTTCCAATCATCCGCCCATGCCGCAGCTGCTTCCAAGAATGTTTCGATGCGGCCATTTTCCCAGCCATTCGCACCGGGTCCATACGGCGATGAAGGCTTATCATTCTCTTTCTTTACTTCGTTTACACGGTCGGCTCCGAGAGCCGAAACAAAGGTAACGAAACTCTCTTCGTCGCACACTGCATCGGCTTTGCTTGAAGGTTGGTTGTCATTGTTTGCTCGAGAGCACAGGATCGTATCCCGATGCCCTATGCATGTCAGAGCCGGCCCGCTAATTCTTTCAACCGGACTTTTTTCCCTGCGTCCATCTCTCGCATGATGCGCGAAGCTTCGCGGCGTCCCGCGGGCGACTCATGTTTCAAGCGCAGAAGATAGGCCGAAGCCATGCGCCGATCAGACTCAGACAACTTGGAAAGTCGTTGCTTGAGGTCGAGAATAGCGGTGGCCGTCACATGGACACCCTAGTGAGTGCTCTGACTTCGTCAAGAATCAGGGGAGGAGAAATGACGAAACCAGAATGGCGAATTTCGAATGGCTGGACCCAAGCCATAAATTCCTGGCTTTCGGGCTTCCTAATTAACAATGCCCCGCATTCCGTTCATGGCCCAGTGTAACCTATTGGGTTACACTCCGGGCAGAGATTCCTCGCACGGCTCGGAATGACAAAACGACCTACCCGAATTTATCCGTGGTGAATCACACCGGTCGCACGATGCTGCTGCGGTGCGCCTGGTGCCGGTAACCCATCGTGAGCGGCTTGCTGACGTCGGAGCCGAAAATTTTCAGCAGCGCCCACATCGTCCCGCCGGCGAGCACGAGGCCGATGAAAAAGAGAACCGTGCAGAACATTTTGTCCCAGCGCAGGTGCATGAAGTAGAAAATGACGAACATGAACTTCACGGCGGAGAGGACGGCGAGCGTGCCAAAGAGCAGCCAGTGGGCGAATGGCAGGTAAACCATGATGATCTCCACTCCGGTGATGATCGAAAGGATCATCGCCAGCTGGACGAAGATATGGAATTTGCTTTCGCCGGGCGAGTGGCCGGCGGCGTGAACGGGCGAGGCGGGAGCGCTCATGGTTTTTCAGCAGCCTGTTAAATGTACTCGAGAAGGTAAACGACGGTGAAGATGACGATCCACACGATGTCAACGAAGTGCCAATAAAGGCCCATCGATTCGACGTCGATGGCGTTGGCCTCGCCGAAGTCCACCGCGCCGCGGGTCCGGGTGAGCAGGTTGAGGCCGACATAGGCAATGATCGCACCGGCGATGGCGAGCGCGTCTTTGCCCAGATAACCGGACAGGGTTCCCGCTTGCGCCATGTGCACGAAATCAAGGACGAGATACATGGTCAGCCCGATGGCGGCGATGAATCCCGCGATGTGCAGGAGGGTCCGCCCGAACCACAGGCGGTTCGTGCTGACGTCGGCCGGTTGAAACGAGCGGATGTACATCAGCGTGAGCCAGAGGACGCCGATGGCCACGTGGCAGCCGTGCGTGCCGGTGAGGGTGAAGAACGTCGAACCGAGGATGCAGTTCGTGATCGTCATGTGCTTGTCCATCACGAAATCGGTGAACTCATAGACCTGGCAGGTGAGGAAGATGCAGCCGAAGAAAATCGTGCCGAGCAGCATGTGGCGCATGCTGCGGACATTGCCGCGCTGGATGGCGTTCACGGCGAGCGCCATGAGCAGCGACGACATGAGCAGGATGAAGGTCGAAAACGAGGTGAGCGGGGGATTGAAAATCTCCCGCGGGCTTGGGTTGCCGGGCGGCGGATGCAGCCGGTAAATGAGGTGGGTGGAAATCAGGCAGCCGAAGAACATGCAGTCCGACGCCAGAAACGTCCACATGAGCAGTTTCTTGTTCGGAATGCCCGTCGTGGTGGACGGGTCATGGTGATGGTCGATGGTAGCGGTGGCGGTGCTGCTCATGGGTGGGCCTCCTGCGTTGGCGACTCGGCGTGGTCTTTTTCCGGATCGGGATGGATGTGGTAGCCTTCGACGCCTTCCAGCGCCCAGAGGTAGATGCCGACGAACATGATCGCAAAACCGACGATGGTGGTGCCGAGTTTCAGGTGGATGCCGGGCGCGGGGTTGGCGTCGAGGACGGCGATGCCGATGGCGGCCACGAGTATGCCAACGCTGGCAATGAAGGGATAAATCGACTGATGGGGCATGTGGATGCCGCCGTGCGAGGCCTCTTCCTTGGCGTGGAGGGATTTTTCTTTTTCGATCTCGGCCTGGTGATGTTTCTCATACCACCACGCGTCGCGTTCGTGCACGGTGGGGATGACGGCGTAATTGTACTCAGGCGGCGGGCAGGCGAGCGACCACTCGAGCGTGCGGGCATCCCAGACATCGCGGCCGACGCGTTCGCCCTTGAAGTAGGTGTAGATCATCACACTGAAATAGATCGCCACGCCAACGCCGAGGATCAGGGCGCCGATGGTCGCGATGAGGTTGCCGGAGTTCCAGCCCATGTTGGCGTCGTAGGTGAACGTGCGGCGTGGCATGCCATTGAGTCCGAGGAAGTGCATCGGGAAGAACGTGGTGTTGAAGCCGATGAAGATGACCCAGAAGGACGTCTTGCCCCAGAACTCGCTGACTTTGCGGCCGAACATGAGCGGGAACCAGTAGTGGATGCCGGCGAGCAGCGCGAAGAGCGAGCCGCCGATGAGCACGTAGTGGAAGTGGGCGATGACAAAATAGCTGTCGTGCTGCTGGGCGTCGGCCGGCGCGGCGGCGTGCATGATGCCGGAGAAGCCGCCGATCATGAACATCCAGACGAAGCCGAGGGCGAACATCATCGGCGTGCGCATCTGCAGGTGGCCGCCCCAGAGCGTGCCGATCCAGTTGAAGATTTTCACGCCGGTCGGCACGGCGATGGCCATGGTGGCCAGCGAGAACGCGGCCGTCGCCATCGTGCCCAGGCCGGTGGTGAACATGTGGTGGCTCCACACGGCGAAGCCGAGGAACCCGATGGATGCGCCCGAAAACACCACGATGGGATAGCCGAACAGCGGCTTGCGGGCGAAGGTCGGGATGATTTCCGAAACAATGCCCATGGCCGGGAGGATGAGGATGTAAACTTCCGGGTGGCCGAAGACCCAGAACAGATGCTGCCAGAGAATGGGCAGGCCGCCGTTGGACACCTCAAAAAAGTTTGTGCCGAAAAGGCGGTCCATCATCAGCTCGATCAGCGCGATGGTGATGGCGGGAAACGCGAGGACGATGAGGAAGGCGGTGAAGAGCGTCATCCACGTGAAGACGGGCAGGCGCATCATGGTCATGCCCGGCGCGCGCAGGTTGATGATGGTGACGATAAAATTGAGCGAGGCGGCGATGGAGGCCACGCCGAGGAGCTGCAGGCCCATGACCCACATGTCGATCGAATGGCCGGGGATGTAGGTCCGCGTGGTGAGCGGCGCGTAGCCGAACCAGCCGCCGTTGGGCGGGCCGTCTTTCATGAACCAGCCGAGGTTGATGATGATCGCGCCGACGAGGAAGACCCAGTACGAGAAGGCGTTCAGCCGCGGGAAGGCCACGTCGCGCGCGCCGATCTGCAGCGGCATGATGAAATTGAAGAACGCGGCCGAGAGCGGCATGACCGCGAGGAAGATCATCGTCGTGCCGTGCATGGTGAACATGCGGTTGTATTGCTGCGCGGTCAGGAGGTCATTGTTCGGCACGGCGAGCTGCAGGCGGATGAGCAGCGCCTCGCAGCCGCCCACGAGGAAAAAGAACAGCGCGGAAATGCCGTAGAGGAAGCCGATGCGCTTGTGATCGACCGTGGTCAGCCAGCCGATGAGGCCGGTCTTGGCCGTGGGCCGCCAGAGGACGAGGTGCCGGGCGGGTGCCGCGTGTCCTTCCGTGATAAAATTGTTCTTAACCAGTGCGTCTTCCATGGGAAATTTATTTCAGGCTTTGGATGTAGGCCACAAGCGCGGAGATTTCATCCGGCGTGAGCTTGATGTTGTTTTTGACGTAACCCTCGTACCACATCTTGTTGCCGGGCTTGACGGCGAGGGGGTTGGTGATCCAGCGGGTGAGATTCTCGGTGTTGTTTTCGAGCAGGCCGCCGGCGATGGTGGTGCGTGCGCCGACATGCGTGAGGTCGGGGTAGGCGATGCCCACGCCGTCGTGGCCGCGGACATTGTGGCAGCCGGCGCAGGTCTTGGCCTGGAACAGTTTGCGGCCTTCCGCGACGAGCGCGGGATCCTCGTCCTGCTCGGGAAACTGCTTGGCGCGCCACGCATCGAGCGGCGAAACTTCGAGTTCGTTGTCGGAGAAACCGATCTGGTTGGTTTTCCACGAGGCGAAAACGGCCTGGGGTTTTTCCACCTTGGCTTCATTGGGCACGGCCAGGGTGCGGGCGTTTTGTTTTTGATTGGCGAGCCAGTCGGCAAAATCCTTTGCGCTGAGCGCGATGACGCGGAAGCGCATGACGGCGTGCGAGTCGCCGCAATATTGCGCGCACTGCCCCCAGTAATAGCCGGGATGGTCGGCTTGCAGCCACATGCGGTTGCCGCGGTTGGGCATCATGTCCACTTTGCCGGCGAGTTTCGGCACCCAGAAGCTGTGGATGACGTCCATCGTCCGCAGTTCGATATGGATGGGCCGGCCCGCGGGGATGACCATTTCGTTGGCCGTGGCCACGATGCTGCGCGCGCCATACTTGTCCGGCGCGGTCTGCTCCTTGGGATACTCGAATTTCCACCACCATTGGAAGCCGGTGGCATTGATGCTGTAGGCGTTGGCCTGGTCGGCCTCCGCCACATCGTAGGTGGACCAGATGGCGCGCAGCGTCGGCACGGCGATGATGACGAGCGCGAGCACGGAGCCGGCGATGAGGCCCATTTCCACGAAGGGATTGCCGTGCGCTTGCTCCGGCGGCTCGGCGTGTTCGTCGGCTTCGCTGCGGGCCTTGAATTTGATCGTCGCATAGGCCAGCACCCCGCCCACGAGGATAAAGATCACGAGCGTCACCCACACCGTCACATAAAACAGGTGCAGCTGCGTTCGGGCCACCGGGCCCTCGACGTTCATGGTCGATTGGTGGCCATCCATGTCCCACCAGCAGCCGGACAGGAAAACGCAGCCCGCCAGTGCCAGCAAGAGGCTGCCGTGGCGGAGAATCGGGCGAAAAAACGGAGAAAACTTCATGGAGGCGGTCGAGTTTTTTTCGCGGTCGTGTGAGACCGCAATTCATGCCCAGCCTTGGCAAATTGGCGGGCAGTTCAAGTCATAATACACGCTATTAGAACTGGATTATGCAATTGAATGAGTAAGTTGCCTTAATAGCTTGGGATAAATGCTGGTTTCTAATAACCCGTGACGGGCGATGGTGAAAACTCAGCTGACGCCCCCGAATTTCGGCGCCGATAAATTCAAGTTAAGAAATCGTTACGCTTGGGATAAGTTTGGCTACCGATTTGTGGGCGTTGGTTGCGCAAAAATTGTCCTGCAATTATACATGCTTCTCACTCCTCATGCATTCGAAACTCCTGTCCATCCCGCTGTTCGTTGCCCTCATCTTGACTGGCTGCTCGAAATCAGAGCCTGCCGCCGTGGCCGCGCCCTCCGGCCCGCGCACCATTGACCTCACGGCCGGTGACAACATGAAATACAATCTCACGCAGATCGAGGCCGCCCCCGGTGAAGTGCTGCACGTGACGCTCACCAACGGCGGCACGTTACCCAAGGAAGCCATGGGGCACGATTGGATCCTTCTGCGGGCCGGGACTGACCCCGAGGCTTACTCTCGTGCTGCGGTCATGGCCAAGGACGCCAACTACCAGCCCCCGGCACTCGCTTTCGAGGTGCTCGCGTCCATCCCGCTGCTCGGCCCGGGGCAGACGGGCGATGTTACTTTTAACGCACCGACGCAGCCCGGCGAGTATCCCTTTCTTTGCTCGTTCCCCGCGCACTGCCAATCCGGCATGAAAGGCATTCTTGTCGTGCACTGAAGTGCACGGTTTCAGGTTCAAGGTTCCCTGTTCAACGTTCCAGGTTAAGAACTCAAAGTTTACGGTTCAACGGGTCTGCAACCTTGAACCCTGAACCTGGAACCTTGAACTTCCCTACCGGTACGCCGCGAGCATCGAATACACGATGACGCCCGTGACCGAGACGTAAAGCCAGAGGGGGAAGGTGAAGCGTGCGAGGCGGCGGTGGGCCGGAAAACGGCCGCTGAGCGACAGGAAAAAAGTGATCAGGATCATCGGCAGTGCGACCACGGAGAGTATGATATGCGAGATGAGCAGGGCAAAGTAGGCGTACCGGATTGGGCCGTGGCCCTGAAAGAGCATATCGCCGTGGAGGGCGTGGTTCACGATGTAGCTCACAAGGAAAACGCTGGAAAAAACAAACGCCGTGAACATCGCCGCGCGATGCGGGCCGATCCGGCCCGAGCGGATATAGCGGAAGCCCGTGACGAGGGCTATGGCCGAGAGCGCATTGAGCAGGGCGTTAAGCGCGGGAAGGAAGGCCAGGTGGGATCCCGCGAGGTCGGTGGCCTTGTGAAAATAGACGAGCCAGCAGAGAAAAAGGCTGGCCACCGCGCTGACGGCCACAATGGCGGCAATGACCGTGCCGGGGGTGCGGGTCAGGGCTGGATTCGAATTCATCGAGAAATGCGCTCTTAATAAAACATCAACCGGTCGGCGACGAGGGCCCCGAGCAGCAGCGGCAGGTAAATGATGGTGGCGAAAAATAATTTCCTCGCGCTCGCGTCGCGGTGCTCGGTGCGCAAAAACACCGCCGCGCGCCACAGCAGCCAGGCGCCGAGGGCCAGCGCCACGCCGAGGTAAACCCGGCTGCACCAGCCGGTCAGCGCCGGTAGCACGCTCACGGCCACAAGCAGCAATGCATTGATGAATGCCCAGCGTGCCACCTTGCGGCCGCTCGCATCCAGCACCGACAGCATCGGAAAATTAGCGGCCGCGTAGTCGCGGCGATAGGTCCATGCCACCGCCATGAAGTGGGGGACCTGCCAGAAGAACAGCACGCCAAAGAGCATCCAGCTCAGCGGCGAGATCCCGTCGTCCGCCGCGGTTGCGCCGATGAGCGGAGGCAGGGCGCCGGCCACCGCGCCGATTTCGGTGGACCACCGCGACCATTTTTTTGCCGGCGTGTAGAGCGCGAGGTAGCACACGTACGTCAGCAGCGCGAGCAGCGCGCACATGCCGTTGATTTTTCCGAACAGCAGGGCCAGCCCGGCGGTGCACATCGCCGCGCCCAGCACAAAGGCCGAACCGGCGGGTATGCGCCCCGTCGGGATGGGCCGGTCGGCCGTGCGATGCATGCGGGCGTCGGTCTCGCTCTCGATCCATTGGTTCAGCGCCGCCACGCCGCCCGCCGCCAGCATTGTGCCGGCCAGCAGATAGGTCATTTCCAGGAAATTCCACGGCGGCCGCGCCGCACAGTAGCCGACCAGTGCCGTGACCACGGACAGCGCGCTCAGCCGGGGCTTGGTCAGCTCAAGGTAATCGTGCATCGCCGCCTTGGGGGCGGCTTCCACGGCGGGAGAAGTGACGGAAGGTGCTTGCATGCTCAAAATTTGGCCAGCTCCCGCGCACGCGGCACGGACTTTGCAGGTTTAACGGTTTCAACAAAGCCATCGCGGTGCATCCACCACGTCAGCCCGAACGTCGTGGCCAGCGTGGCTGCGCCGACGATCACGTGCGCCGTCGTGAAAAAAGGCGCGCGCCCCGTCAGGATGACCGAGGCCCCGAGATAAATTTGCAGGGCAAGCAGCGACATCAATCCTCCCGTTACGTTGCGAATCGTCGCGGTGGCCGAACGGGCTGCCCAAATTTTTCCCGCCAGGATCACAAGGGCGACGGTGATGATGCCCGCCATCACGCGGTGGGCGAAATTCAGCCCAATGCGGAAACTCCACACCGGCGGGAGCAGCGCGTGGTCGGGCGAGGACCACGGAAAGGTCGGGATGGCCAGCCCGGCGAAGCTGTGCCGCATCACGGCGGCGATGGCCAGTTGCACGAACAGCAGCGCGCAGCAGGTCACGCCCAGCCGGCGCGTGCCGGCGGTGAAAGCGGTTTCGGTCTTTTCATTCAGCCACGCCGGCGAGCAGGCGAGCGCGATGGCCACCAGCAGGCAGAGAAATCCCTGGGCCAGGCACGCGTGCAGCATCGCAAAAAGCCGGCCCACGCTTGTGTCCACCATTGCTACTTGCCAGTGGTCGAGGAGCACGCGCAGCCCGCCCACGATCGCCTGCGCAAAAACGAGCCCGACCGCAACCAAGGCCAGTTTCCTCAGCCAGGCGCGCGATTCGCACCGCCATAGCCACAGTGCCAGCGTGATCGTGATCAAGCTCATCACGCCCGCTGTCAGCCGGTGCGAATGTTCGGCAAACATCGAAATGTTTTGCAGCCAACCTGCCGGGTTGAGCGAACCGTTCGACAGGGGCCAATCGGAAAAAGCCATGCCCGCGCCGATGCTCGTGGTGAAGGCGCCGAGGCAGATGAGCACGCCCGCCCAAAGGATGCTGGCGACGGCAAGCCGGGCGATGCCGGGCTTGTAGGCCGGCGTGCGCGCAGGAGCGAGGGAGGCGTTCATAAGTTTGAAGTCTTAACCGTAGAAGGGTTCACCATAACCCTCGCAAAGCCTTTGACAATTTTTTCCGCAGGCAAATCTGTAGTTGCATGAAAACTTATGCGTACATGAGCCGGCTTGCTACCACCTTTGCCGTGGGCCTGCTCGCCCTGCTCGCCGCCTGTTCGCGCACGGAGAAAACCGCGAGCATCGACGATGATGCCCCGGGCGAAAAACGCTGGCCGTTGCATGGGCAGATCGTGTCGGTTGACGCTGCGCACAAGACGTTGCGCGTTCAGCACGAGGAAATTGTGGGCCTCATGCCCGCCATGACGATGGACTACGCCGTGGGCCCGGGCGACCTTGCCAACGCCAGGGCCGGCGAACACATTCGCGGCGAGCTGGTGCAAAGCGGTGGCGACTTCCGCCTCGAGAGGATTTTCCCTGATGACGCCTCCGCCAATGCCACCATCGATGCCGCGGCCAAGTCCCTGGGCCAGGACACGATGGTGCGAGGCCCCCATCCTTTTCGTGAAGTGGGCGAGACCGCCCCCGATTTCGCACTCTACGACCAAGACGGCCATGTCGTGCAGATGAACCGTTTTCGTGGGAAACAAATCATGCTCAACTTCATCTACACGCGCTGTCCCATCGCCACGATGTGCCCCGCGTCCACGGCCAAGATGATCATGACCCAAAAACTCGCCCGCGAAGCCGGCGTGAAAAACCTCGAGCTCATCTCCATTTCCCTCGACCCGGTTTACGATACGCCCGGCGTGCTCAAGGACTATGCCCAGGCACGCGGCATCGACTTGGGCAACTTTTCGTTTCTCACCGGCCCGCAGAAAGCCGTGCAGGATCTGCTCGCCCAGTTCGGCGTCATCGCCGAATTCAAGGACGGTATCCTCAACCATACGCTCGCCACGTTGCTGATCAATGAAAACGGCACCATCATCTGGCGCGCCGACGGCGGCGAATGGGAGCCGTCGGAATTTGTCGGCAAGATGAGGAAGTGATTTTTTAGCAATATCATTTTTTAATTAGTTGTGGGCGGGGTGCCCTCACCCCGCATGATACAAAATGGCGGGTGAGGGCACCCGCCCCACATTTTAAAACCACTTTCATGCCCGCCACTTTAACGAAACCCCAGCGCCGGCAACTCGTACTCATCACGCTCGGCGCGGTGGCGCTTTTTGTCGTGGTGCGACTGCTACCGACGGGCACCAATATGCCGCACTATGATTACGTGCCGGCGGGACAGAGCTCCGTGCAGTTTTGTGATCCGGGCAATCCGCAGTTCCTGCCGGCCACGCAAGTGCAGTCGCCGGTGACGATGACGCTCGCCACCGCCGGGCCGGCTTTGGCCGGACAGCCGGTGCAGGCCATCCTCACGCTCAAAACTTACGGCGGGAAACCCATCGGCCCGGACGATCTGGCCACCGCCCACGCCAAAAAACTCCACCTGCTCATCATCGATCCCACGCTCACCGATTATCAGCATGTGCATCCTGCGCCGGCCGGCGCGCCCGGTGCGTGGGCTTTCACTTTTACGCCGCACGCGGGCGGCAGTTATCGTTTTTTTGCCGATTTCGTGCCGATTGTCACCGGCAACGGCCTCTATGCCTGGGCGGATATGCCGGTGGGCGGGCAGCCGGCGCATTCTGAGCGCGTCAGGGACGACGCGCTCCACCCGTCTTGGGTAAGCGACAAAGAGGGTTATCGCTTCACGCTCACGCCCTCGGCGCAGCCCATTCGGGCGAGCAAGCTGGTCGATTTAAAATTCACGATCGAACGCATCGGCGGCGGGCCGGTGCCGCTCCAGGTGATCATGAATGCCTTCGCGCACCTCGTGGCCTTCGACGACCAGCGCAGCGGGTTCGCCCACATGCATCCGCAGGAATACGACATCACCAAGCCGCCCGACGCGGTGCACCCGGTGCTGAGCTTCAAACTCCAACTGCCGCGCGCCGGCCGTTATGTCATCTGGAGCCAGGTGCTGATCGCCGGCCGCGAAATCTTCGCGCCGTTTTGGTTTAATGTGGAGTAGTGAAATTAAGACGGGTAGGGCGCGACCGCCGAGGCTCCGCACTCGTCGCCGCCGGGCGCGCCGCTCAGTGGCTTTGTCGTTCCGAGCCCTGCGAGGAATCGCAATCCGGAATGTAATACAATACGTTACAAACAGAGATTCCTCGCCCGGCTCGGAATGACAGAAATATTATCCCTAGCAGTTGCCGGCTTACATTATTTATCCGCCTTCACAATCGATTCAGCGGGTAATGCTGATCGATATGCTGGTAGTCGCGGTCGTTTTCCAAAAAAGCGACTCGGTTTTGAATGACAATGGCGGCGATCAAACAATCGATGGAGTTTCGAATCGTACGGCCCTTCTGTCGGAGCTCCCGATAAATGCCGGCAGCCAGCTCGAAGGTGGAGCGGTCATCTTCGAGATAAATGAGCCCTTCGAACAGCCGTTTCACGGCGGCAAGTTCCTTGTCATCCCGGATTCCCTGCAACACCTCCGTTAGTACGAACCCGCAGCAGCAGAGGTCTTCCCGATTTCTAATACATTTTTCCAAGACTGTGACTTTTTCCGATTCAATGCCTCGAAAAAAGTCGATCCACACCGTCGTATCGACGAGCAGCTTCACGAGGTGCGCGTGCGACGCATGGCGGCAAGATTGCCATCCCACGCAACCCGGCCTTTCAGCGCGAGCAGGCCCGTTTGTTTTTCCCTTCGCACCAATTCCGTCAGCGCATGATTAACCAGGGCGCGGCAGGTTTTAATTCCCGTCGTCTTCAATCCCTGGCGCACCAGCTTCTCATCCAGCACAATGTTGGTTCGTTTCATAATATACACACAATGTACGATGTTTGTGTGTATGCAAGTTCTAAGCTGGTAGGGCGCGACCGTCCTGGTCTTCGTAGCTTTTGTGAAGGAGACCGGCCTCGCCGCTCAGTGACTCTGTCATTCCGAGCCCTGCGAGGAATCTCCTTTGTAACATAATACGTTACAAACTTTCCCTGAGGCGGCCCGGTTGTTTGTAACGTATTATGTTACAAACTGAATTGGGATGTCAGATCTCACAAACGAGATTTCTCGCTGCACTCAGAATGACAGGAAACAATGCCCCCAGTAATCAGGCGGTCACACGTTTCGTCCCAAGTTGGTGGCTTCATTTTCTGACCACCAACGAATATCGCGAACCTGCGGATTGCCACGGAGAATCCTATCGAGTGCGTCAGCGATGCGTGAAATCTTTGGAGTAGTATCAATTTTTCGCAACCAGCGGCGAATGGTGGGCTTGCTCGGCTCGATAAAGCATAAAAATCCATCTTCGTATTCCTGATCGTGTCCGCAGCCGATCCAAAGAGGGAAGTCTTCGTTCTTGATCGGCAGTGCGACACCCCAGTCCTCGAAATGAATCTCTTCGGTCGAAATCTTCTCTTCTTTGAGTTTCTTTTGAAGAAACTCGGCCAAGCGTTTGCCCCACAGTCCTGGATTTATCTTGGCTTCTTCGCCTTCGTAGGCCGGAAACGCAGATGAACGAAACTCGACGTGGGTTTTCATTCTCCAACTCACCTCACGCACGCGCAAATGCGTTCGAGGTGTTGAGGTGTTCCTCCCCGGTGTATTTGAGCGATTGTTCGTCGGCGTGGTAGCTGGAGCGCACGAGGGGGCCGCTTTCGACGACGCCGAGGCCGAGGCCGAGGCCAAATTCCTTCCACCGCTTGAATTCCTCCGGCGTCACCCAGCGGCTGATCGGCAGGTGCTTCGGCGTGGGTTGCAGATACTGGCCGATGGTGAGGATGTTGGTCTGGTCCGCGGCGATGTCGCGGAGCGTCTGCTCGATCTCATGCTGTTCCTCGCCGAGTCCGAGCATGATGCCGGTCTTGGTCGTGAAGCCGCGGCTCTTGGCGTGGCGGAGCACGGAGCGCGAGCGGTCGTAGCGGGCCTGGACGCGCACGGGTTTTTGCAGGCGTTCGACGGTCTCGACGTTGTGGTTGAAAATATCGGGCTTCGCCTCGAGCACGGTGTCCACGTCCGAAAACTTGCCCTTGAAATCGGGCACGAGCACCTCGATGGCGGTGTGCGGGTTGCGGTGGCGGATGGCGCGGATGGTCGCGGCCCACACGCTGGCGCCGCCGTCGGCGAGTTCGTCGCGGGCGACGCTGGTGATGACGCAGTGGCGCAGCCGCATCTTGGCGACGGCGTCGGCCACGCGGGCGGGCTCGCCGAGGTCGAGCTCGGTGGGGCGGCCGGTCTGGATCGCGCAGAAGTTGCACGAGCGCGTGCAGATGTTGCCGAGGATCATGACCGTGGCGGTGCCGCGCGACCAGCATTCGCCGAGGTTGGGGCACTGCGCGCTCTGGCAGACGGTGTGAAGCTGGTTGTCGTCCGCGAGCTTGCGCACGGCGGCGTAACCGGGGCCGCTGGGCAGTTTGGCGCGAAGCCAGGTGGGTTTGCGGGTCGTATCCATCGAGTTGAACGAAGAATTAACCACAGAAATACACGGATGAACACCGAATTTTTCACGATGCATGCTTAACCACTGATGAACACTGATGGACACTGATCAGGATAAGTGGAAATCAGTGTCCATAAGTGGTTCAAAACATCCGGTAAAGAGAACGTGCTTTTCTTCGGCTACGGCAGAGTTTTCCGTTTGCGCCGGGGCGGGGGCGGGCCACGCTTGCGGGTTTCATGAGCGATATCCCGACCGACATCAGCCACGACCAGCACGCCGTACGGCGGCAGAAGCTTGCCGACCTGCGCGCCGCGGGAGCGGATCCGTTTCGCGCCAACTTCGCGCCGACGCATTTTTCGGCCGACGCGATCAAGCTCCACGTGGAGGGCCAGGACAACGCCGTGACCGTCGGCGTGGCCGGGCGCCTCGTGGTGATTCGCGACATGGGCAAGAGCCAGTTTGCCAAGATCCTCGACCAACAGGGCCAGATCCAGCTTTACCTGAAAAAGGACGTGATCGGCGACGAGGCCTACGCGGCATGGAAGAAACTCGACCTCGGCGATTTCCTCGGGGCGGAAGGAACTCTCTTCAAGACCAAGAGCGGCGAAATCACCGTGCGCGTGACGCGCTTCGTGCTCGTGGCCAAGGCGCTGCGCCCGCTGCCGGAAAAATGGCACGGCCTGACCGACCCCGAGCAGGTTTACCGCCAGCGCTACCTCGATCTTATCGTCAACGAGGAGTCGCGCCAGCGGCTCATGCTGCGCCCGCGCATCGTCTCGCACATCCGGCGGTTCCTCGAGGAGCGCCAGTTCATCGAGGTGGAAACCCCGGTGCTGCAGGCCATCGCGGGCGGTGCGGCGGCCAAGCCGTTCACCACGCATCACAACACGCTCGGGGTGGACTTTTTCCTGCGCATCTCGCTCGAGCTTTATTTGAAGCGCCTGCTGGTCGGCGGCTATGACCGCGTGTTCGAGATCGGCCGCAATTTCCGCAACGAGGGTGTCTCGCGCAAGCACAACCCCGAGTTCACCATGCTCGAGGTTTACCAGGCTTACAGCGACTACCGCGGCATGATGACGCTGGTGCGCGACCTGTTCCAGTCGCTCTGCCGCGACGTACTCGGCACAATGAAAGTCAAGCATGCCGCGAGCGGGCAGGAGATCGATTTCGGCGGCGAGTGGCGCGAGGTGCGCTACAAGGAACTGATTCGTACGACCACGGGTGATGCGGACTGGTTCAGCCGCAGCAAGGCCGAAAAAATAGCCGGCGCCGAGAAGCTCGGCCTCAAGGCCGAGCCGCACTGGGAGGAGTTCGAGATCACCAACGAGATTTTCTCCAAGAAAATCGAGCCCGCGCTCATCCAGCCGACCTTCGTCACGCACCTGCCCAAGCAGCTCGTGCCGCTGGCCAAGCTTTCGACCGACGATCCCGACACGGTGGATGTGTTCGAGCTTTGCATCGGCGGCATGGAAGTCGCCCCGGCCTACTCGGAACAGAACGATCCCGACGCGCAGCGCCAAATGTTCGAGGCGCAGGCCGGGGAGGAGAAACAAAACATCGACCAGGAGTTCCTGCTTGCGCTCGAACACGGGATGCCACCCGCCGGGGGCATGGGCATCGGCATCGACCGCCTCGTCATCCTGCTGACCGGCGCGGAAAGCATCCGCGACGTGATCCTGTTTCCCCAGTTGCGGACAACTGGGGAAAAGGGCTGAAAAACTGAAGGGCTGAAAGGCTGAAAAAATACAGAATCACGGAGTTTTTCAGTCTTTCAGTTTTTCAGCCCTTCAGCCTTTTTCCTCCCATGCCTTGGTATCTCTACCTTGCCCTGAAGCAGCTTTTCCCGAGCGGGCGGAGGTTTTCGTTTTTCACCTTCATCTCGATTCTCGGCGTCGCGTTGGGCGTGGCGCTGCTCGTCGTGGTGACGAGCGTGATGGGCGGTTTCGGCTACGAAATCCGCCAGATGATCGTCGGCACCGAGGGCGAGGTGCAAATTCGCGCGCAGGGGGTCATTGAAAATTATCCCGAGCTGCTGAAAAAAATCGACGCCGTGCCCGGTGTCGCCGCGGCCACGCCCACGGCGAGCGGCGTGCTCATGCTCCAGTATCAGGGCAAGCCCGCGTTTCCCGCCATGCGCGGCCTCGACCTGGCCACGGTCGAGAATGTCGTCCACCTCAGCCATTACCTGATCGCCG
>Ga0210387_10000618_pt1 | contig 25592 bp, 20 predicted proteins | sample IncBWC7OmetaG_FD_160108 | JGI IMG/M metagenome (GOLD analysis project Ga0210387, IMG submission 160108) | Forest soil microbial communities from Barre Woods Harvard Forest LTER site, Petersham, Massachusetts, United States - Inc-BW-C-7-O ...
GATCCCCGGGTAATGACGCCCACTCGGAAAGCAGCCGTGATCGGCGCTCGTAACTCTCAAAGAGTGCCGGCCTTGGGCTTCGCTACCTTGGCGCTCACTTTGGCCGAGGTAGCCGGAGCAGCGCTTCCGCTCGCGACCGCACTCGGCGCCGAGCTCGGCGCGTCTTCTGCGGCATGCGGCGCGGGCGTACCGCCCATCAACTGGATCTCGAGCGAAACCCAGTCGTCGATGTCCTCTTTGAAGTCACCGGTGTTTTCGAACTTCCGACCATTGATGAAAACCGACGGGGTGCCGGAGAGCTCGAGGTGCTCGCCTTCCTTGCGGTCGCGCGAGACGAAGTCGGCCACCGCCTCGCTGTCGCGATCTTGGATAAAGCGCGCCATATCGAGACCGATCGATTTGGCATAGCGCTCGACGTTCGACGGCTCGAGCTGTTGCTGGTTGTCGTACAGCACGGCGTGCATTTCCCAGAACTTGTTCTGCTTGTACGCGGCGACCGCCGAGCGGGCGGCTTTTTCCGCATATTGATGCATGCTGAGCGGGAAGTTCTTGAACACGAAGCGCATCTGGCCGTCGTAGCGCTTGTACAAATCGTCCAAGATGGGGCGCGCGGCTCCGCACGCCGGGCACTCGAAGTCCGCAAATTCGACGAGCAGCACGGGCGCCCCTGCAGGGCCCTTCGCCGGCGAATCGTCGAGCTCGATGTTCTTGACCGCGTCCGGAGAAAAACGAGCTCGATAGGCCGCTTCGATCTGAGAGCGCGTGCGGCCGCGCTGGACCTGTTTGACGAGGTAGCTTGCCGCGGGTGCGCACTGCTTACAGCTTCTATTTTCTTGCACGCACTGCGCTAAGTTGACCGGCTGATCCGGACACGGCGCGAGCAGCTCCGACACGTAGCGCGACCAATCGGATTTCTCGCGACCGGTCAGCGCGGAGGTATCGACGCCATTGAGCGTCACGTCTTTCACCTCGGGTCGCGTTGGGGCTGCTTCCGAGCCGCCCTCGCCGGGCGAACGACAGGTGGTCAATTGGGAATTGAAGAGGGCGAAACTCAAGGCCGCCCCAGCCAAGCGCAGGCTGATCATTGCGGGGCCGAGCGTAGTCTCGACTCGGGCGGTCTTGGAAGATGGATCGCGAAGGAACCGCGCTAACTCGCCGATTTCGCCGCTTTGTCGGCCACTTCGGGATTTTCTCGCCAAAATCCGAGTCCTTTCGAGCACCGCTGGATGGCGAAGGCGCGGGGAGTCATGTAAATCGCACCCTCCGGCATGTCGGACGTCTCGACGCCTTCCTACCCTCCAGATTCCGCCCAAGGCATCGCTCCGCCACCTGGGGTGCGACGCACGATTGCGGTCGGCGGCGGGCGTGGCGGCGTTGGCAAGAGCGTAATCGCCACGAACCTCGGCGTGTACGTCGCGCAACTCGGCCGCTCGGTGCTGCTCATCGACGCCGACCCAGCGGGCGCGGCGCTGCACACCGTGCTCGGCCTCGAGCTGCCCGATTTGCCCGAGTCGAGCGAGGACGCCGAAGAGGACGAGCTCGTCGCGCTCCCCACTCAAGTGCCGGGGCTACAGCTCGTGCCGCAAGGCTACCGGGTGGGCTCGACCGTGCCGGTGCGCCCGGGCCGAAAACCACGCTGGGCACGTCAAGTCGACAAGCTCGACATCGACTACGTGATCATCGATCTGGGCGCGAGCACCGGACCCGCCACGCTCGACCTATTCTTGACGGCAGACATCGGGATCAGCGTTTCGTCACCCGAGCCACCGAGCATCGAAGCCACGTACCGCTTTACGCGCGCCCTGTTTCACCGCGCCATGCGGCGATTGCTCAGCAAGGACCGCTTCAAAATGCGGCTCTTGGAGCGCGCCGAGGCCGATCTCGGGGCATTGCCCGCGCCCCAAGATCTGGTGCGCGCGCTCGCGCGTTACGACTCGAACTTGGGCGAGGTCGCAGCCGCCGAGCTGACCAAGCTCAGGCCTCGGCTGATCGTCAACAATTGCCGCTTGCGCGGGGACAACGAGCTCGGGCCGGCCATGTGCGACATGGCTGAACGCTACTTGGGCGTGCACTTCGACTACGTCGGGCACGTCGAGCAAGACGACGCAGTGTGGCTGAGCGTCGCGCATCGTCGGCCGGTGCTGATCGACAGTCCGACCAGTAAGAGCGCGCGCAACCTGGAGCGCATTGCGCGGCGTGTGCTGGCTCTGACGACCACGCGTGAGCAACAACCAAAGATGCCGACGCTCTCGCTCGTGCCGGCTGAACCGAATCTGTATGATGTGCTTTGGACGCATCAAAGCGCGAGTGATGAAGATTTACGCCGCGCGTACAAGCGCCAACGCGAGCTCTATCAAGCCGGCAGCCTGCCGCTGACTTCTCTGCTGCGCGGCGAGCAACTACGCACCGAGCAAGCGCGGGTCGAAGAAGCACACGACACCTTGCTCGATCCACTGCGCCGCAAGGCCTACGACGCCTCGGTATTTCCGTCGCAGCCAGCCGAGGCGCCTGCGCGCAACGCGGCGCTCGACAGCGCGCTCGAAGCCGAACGCACGATGCTGCAAAAGGAGCTGGCGCGCGAGATCAACGGGGAAACGGAGTTCACCGGCACGCTGCTGCGCAAGGTCAGAGAATCTCACGGCATCGAGATTTCCGAGATCGCCAAGCTGACGAAGATTTCGTCCACACACTTGCTGGCCATCGAGGCCGAGCATTTTTCGGAGCTGCCCGCGCTCGTGTACACGCGCGGCTTCGTGCAGCAGCTCGCCAAGTTCCTGAAACTCGACGCCACACAGGTGTCAAAGACGTATTTGCGGCGCTTGCGCGAATGGCGCGCGCTGGCCGACGGGGACTCCCAGCCTTGAGCGGCAAGGGAGAGCGGGGGCTCGACCTGCCGCGCGACTCGGCGTTCACGATCGCCGTCTTCATGGTCGCGCTATTGCCGCGGCTGTTCGTGGCCATCGCGTGGGCAAAAGAGCCGGTCTGGGACGGGCACTACTATCACTTTGGCGCCGAGCGCATCGCGCGTGGCCTCGGCTATTCGGAGGACGTGCTCGCGCACGGTCAACTGCTCTGGAAGCCATGGGTGCACTACCCCGTGGGTTACAGCGCGCTGCTCGGGCTCGTGTATCGGGTGTTCGGCTCGGAATTGGTCGTGGCACCCGTAGTCAACGCGCTGACTGGCGCGCTGCTCGTGGCCGTCGTGCACCGCTTCGCGCGCTACTACTTGAGCCGCGAACGCGCGCGCGCTGCTGCTGGGCTCACCGCGCTGCACCCGGGCTTGATCGCGTACTCGGCCGTGGTCATGACCGAGCCGCTCGCGGCGCTGCTCATTCTGAGCGGAGGACTCGCGGCGCTGCGTTTCCGTGGGCACTGGCAAGGCATCGTGTATGGCGGCGCGCTGCTCGGGCTCGCCACGCTGGTGCGCCCGTCGAGCTTACTGGCTGGGCCGCTCTTGTTCTTGATCCAGCCGCGTCCGTTTCGGCAAGGCGCCCTTCGCGCCGCGCTCAGCAGCCTAGTGGCGCTCTTGGTCGTCATGCCGTGGACGATTCGAAACTGCGAGCGCTTGGACGGCTGTGCGCTCGTCTCCACCAACGGCGGTTGGAACCTCGCGATCGGCGCGATCACCGAGACCGGCCGCTTCCAAACGTTGCACGCGAAGGACGGCTGTCCCGTGGTAACGGGCCAAGTCCAACAGGACCGCTGCTGGGCAGAGGTCGGCCGCGCGAAGATCGCCGCGAATCCAGGGCATTGGCTGGGGCTCGCGCCGCTCAAGTTGGCAGAGACCTTCGATCACGAATCGTTCGCGATCGAGTATTTGCACGAGGCGGATCCCGCTTCTTGGCCGGAGGCGCGGCGCGTTGCGGCTCGAGACTTGCTCACGGCGTTTCACCGCGCACTCCTGCTGTGCGCCGCTTTCGCCGTGCTGGCATGGCCGCGTTGGAACAAGAAATTGGAGCCCGCATTTTACGTGCAACTCGGGCTCGGCGTTCTGTTTCTGGGTATCGGACTGTACGCCGCATTGAGCGACGCGCACTCGTTCTACTTACTCGCGGTGATCGCGCCCTGCGTCGCCGTGCTCGAGCTGCCTGGGCGGCCAACGCCGAACGAGGCGGGCAACTTCCTCTTGGCGTTGCTCGCCGGGACGGCGCTGACGCACGTCATCTTCTTCGGCGAGGATCGCTATCATTTGGTGGTCACGCCGATGCTCTGCATTTTGGCGGCTGCGGCGTTGCGCCCTTCGACGCGCTCGCCAGCCGAGCTCACGCCACCGTAATCGGGCCTTCACTCTCGGCGAGCGCGCGGTGACGGCGCTCCAGCTCGAGCGTGACTTCACCGCTCTGGCCCCGACCAATGGCTTGTCCGTCCAGGCTGCGCACGCCGATCACGCCTGCGCCCGAGCCAGTCAAGAACACCTCGTCGGCCGCGAACAGATCGCGCCGGCCGAGAGAGCGCTCGCTAACGGACAGCCCAAGCTGACGCGCAATTTCCATGACCGCACCACGATTGATGCCCTCGAGGCAGCCATCGAGCGCGGGCGGCGTCGCCAGCACTCGACCGCGCAGCGCGAACACATTCGCGACAGCAGCCTCTGCGACGCGACCGCTTTGATTCAAGAGCAGCGCTTCGTCAGCGCCTTGTCGACGCGCTTCTTGTTTAGCCAAGGCCGAGCCGAGGTAGTTGAGCGTCTTGATCGCGACGTCTTGCACATCGGGGTTCGGGCGCCGATGGCTCGAGGTGATCATGGCTAGGCCCCGAGCGCGCTGCTCCGCGCTGAAGAGCCCAATTTCCGCGACGATGCACACCACCGTCGGCTTCTTGCAGGTGGTCGGATCGACGCCGAGCGGTCCTTCGCCACGCGTCACGAGCAGTCGCACGTAGGCTTCTTTTTGCGCGAACGCGCGGACCGTGTCGGTAACGATACGCGCTTGCTCCAGCTCGTCGAACGGAAGCGCGAGGCCAATCGTGCGCGCGCCCAGCTGCAGACGCGCCAAATGTTGATCCAGGCGAAAGATGCGCCCGGCACGCACGCGGATCCCCTCGAACAGCCCATCCCCATACAAGAGCCCGTGATCGAGCACGGAAATCTTGGCGTCCTCGTCCCTCACCAATAGCCCATCGATTGACACTGTCTTTTTCATTTTCTCGTCACCCTTCGACACTCGACCGCTCGCTTCGGAACGGTCAACCCAAGCTGCGCGACACGCGCTCCGCCACCGCACGCGTGACGGAAATGGCCTTTTTCAAGCCGACGCCGTGCAAACGCACGGCTGGCCCTGCGCACGTGACACAGCCCTGCAATGCCTCGCCCAAGAAGATTGGCGCCGCGACGACGGTCAGACCGGGCAACCATTCGCTATCGTTCACGTCATAGCCGCGCTCGACCGCTCGCTTCACAAGCGCAGCCGAAGCGCGCGCTGCCGTGGGACTACCCGCCAAGAGCTGCGGCGCGAAGCCCAAGTACAAGCGCCCGCTGGCGGTCACGTCCACCGGCACCTCCGCGCCTACGTCGGGAGCGACGCGCAACATGCCCGTGCCTTCGACCTTGCTCAGCACGACCAAGCGCCCCGCGCGCGCCTTGACCAGGAAGAACGTCTCACCGAGCGTACGCGCGGCACGCTCGAGCTCGAGCTCGCAGGCACGCACGATAGGATCGAGCGCGAGTGCGCCGAGCCCGAGCCGCACGAGCCCCATGCCGAGCGCGTAGCGCCCGTCGACCTGCTGCTCGACCAATGCAGCGCCCAGCAACGACACCAGCAAGCGATGCGTGGTCGGCTTGGGGATGCTGAGCGCGCGCGAGAGCTCAGCCAAGGCGAGTGGCGCGCGCGCTTGGTGCAGCACCTCGAGCACGCGCAATGCTTTATCGACGGTTCCTGATCGTTCCATTATTCGGAATAGCGTTCCATTTAAAATATAGCGCAGCACCACGCGCGCGCCACTTTCGGAACGGAGACACGCACTACACAGGCCAGGATGCCGCAAATTCGGAAGCCCGAGCCTGCTCGGCGCCCTGAGTGGTCAGTGTAAGGCGCGGCGACCTGGCGCGTTCTTTGATCAAGACGATCATGACGCTTCGAATTTCCAGCACCGCGCGTTGCCTCGCAGTCGTGCTCACCGGCTCAACCCTAGGTCACGCCGAACCGCGCTTCGCGACACCCCCGGACGAAGACGCGGCAGCGGACGACTCTCACGACGCTCGTCACGACGAACCGCCCGTGCACTTGGACGACTCCGGAACGCACGCCGAGCACGCCGACGCGCAAGAATCCGCGCTTCGCGTCAGCACGGGTCCAGTGCTGCGCGCCACGAGCGACCACGCCGACGGCGGCTTTGGTGCAGCCATCGATCTCGGATCCAGCGCGGCAGGCGTGCGCTTCACGGGCAACTGGATCGGCGTGGGCGGCGCGCGCGGGCTAGCGCAGTACGACGCTCAGCTTTGGCTCGACTTCGGCGCCACACAGCGCTTACATCCGATCATCGCCGCGGGTGCAGGGCGCGCTCAGCTCGACATGGCGGACGCGCAAGGCGTCGTGCACGACCGGGCCGTGGGCGTCGGAACACTGCGCGCCACGCTCGAATACGCACTCCCGATCCGCGATGCCGATGCGCGCGCCGGCCTCGATGTCGAAGGCGTGCTGCCGACCATCGTCGGGCAAAGCTCAGCGCAAATGGGCGACTGGCTGCTGCTCACGGCGCGCATTGGCGTCGGGTTCTAAGCCGAAATCAAGGTTTCGGGGTCTTGGCGGGGTCGTGCCAGCGGCTGCCTGGTGCGAGCAGGCGATTCGCGTCACCCGGCCCCCACGAGCCCTTTTCGTATTCGTAGATGGGCGCGGCGTTACCGAGGATCGGCTCGACGATCTTCCACGCGGCGATCACGCCGTCCTCGCGCGCGAAGAGATTCGCGTCGCCCTTCATCGCGTCCCCGATCAGGCGCTCATAGGCGCCCATCTCGGTGGCGGTTTGATTGGACAGGTAGAGCTCGACGTTGTCGCCCGACATCGCCTCGCCCGGGTGCTTGGCGCGCGCACCGATCGCGATCGCGAAGTCTGGCCCCAAGCGAAAGCGCACGTAGTTCGAGCGTTCCGCGAGCGGCTCGGAGAACACTTGATGCGGCGGCCGGTGAAACTCGACCAACACCTCGGTCGCGGTGACAGGCAAATTCTTGCCGGTGCGCACGTAGAAAGGCACGCCCGCCCAGCGCCAGGAATCGATGTGCAAACGCAACGCGGCGAAGGTTTCGACCGTCGAATCCTTGGCGACGCCCTCCTCTGCGCGGTAACCGCGAAACTGACCGCGCACGACATTGTCCGGATTGAGCGGGCGAATGGCTTTGAAGATCTTGGTCTTCTCGTCGCGCAAGGCCTCGCGATCGCCCGCGGGCGGCGGTTCCATCGCTAAAAAAGCGACCACCTCGAGCAAGTGATTTTGCACGACGTCGCGGATCGCCCCCGCCTCTTCGTAAAAGCGACCGCGGCCCGAGACGCCGAACTGCTCGGCCACCGTCACCTGAATGCTGGCGACGTAGTTACGATTCCAAATCGGCTCGAACAGCGAATTGGCGAAGCGGAAGTACAAAAGGTTCTGCACCGGCTCCTTACCCAGAAAATGATCGATGCGAAAAATCGCCGGCTCGCCGAAGACGCGGTGCAGCGTGTCGTTGAGCACCTTGGCGGAAGCCAAATCACGACCGAACGGCTTCTCGACCACGACACGCGCACCCTCTGCGCACTTGGTCGCGCCGAGCAGCTCGACGACTTCCGGGAACACGCTGGGCGGGATCGACAAATAGAACAGCGGGTGCTTGAGGCTGCCGAGCGTTTCACGGATCTTGGTGAACAGTTCGCTCGTGCGGTAGTCCCCGTCGACGTAACGCAGATTGTCGGACAGGGCCTTGAACGCGTCTTCATCGACGCCGCCACCGTACTCTTGAATGCTGGCGCGCGCGCGCTCGCGCAACTTCTCCAAGCTCGAGCCCCCGCGTGAAACACCCAAGATCATACCGGTCTTGTGACCGCGCTTGATCATCGAGTGGAGCGCCGGAAAGATCTTTTTGTAGGCGAGATCCCCAGTTGCGCCGAACAAGACGAACGCGTCGCTGTTCACTTCGCTCATGACTCAGCCCCCTGCCTTTCCTTCAATGTGACCACCGAACCCAAAGCGCATCGCGGACAGAATCTTGTTGGCGAACTCGGCTTCACCGCGCGAGCCGAAGCGGTCGTACACCGCAGCGGTCAAGACATGGGCCGGCACTGACTCGTCGACGGCGGCCTGAATCGTCCAACGGCCTTCGCCGGAATCTGCGACGCGACCCGAGTACTCGGCAAGTCCCGGACTCTTGGCGAACGCAGCTGCCGTGAGATCCAAGAGCCAAGAGCTGATCACGCTGCCGCGCCGCCAGAGCTCGCTGATCTCGCCCAGGTCCATGTCGTATTGATAGTGCTCGGGGTGTTTGAGCGGGCTCGTCTCGGCGTCATTCGCGCGCACGCCTTTGCCCGCGTTCGCGTGATGCAGGATATTGAGCCCCTCGGCGTACGCCGCCATGATTCCGTATTCGATCCCGTTGTGGATCATCTTCACGAAGTGGCCCGCGCCGACCGGACCACAGTGCAGGTAGCCGTGCTCGGCGGTGCCCTTGCCTTCGGGGCGACCCACCGTGCGCGGCGCGCTGTCGATCGAGGGCGCCAAGCTCTTGAAGATCGGATCCAAGCGCTGCACGACCTCCTTTTCGCCACCGATCATCTGGCAGTAGCCGCGTTCGCGGCCCCACACGCCACCACTCGTGCCGACATCGACGTAGTGGAGTCCTTTGGGGGCGATCTCCTGCGACCGGCGGATGTCGTCCTGGTAGTGCGAATTGCCACCGTCGATGACGATGTCGCCGGGCTCCAGCAACGGCGTGAGCTGAGCGATGGTCGAGTCGACGTAAGCCGCCGGAACCATGAGCCACACCGCGCGCGGCTTGCTCAGCTTCTGCACGAAATCCGCCAAGGTCGAGGAGCCCGTTGCGCCTTCCGTCGCGAGCTTGCCCACCGCGTCTGCGAAGACGTCGAATACGACGCACTGATGGCCTTGATCCATCAGACGCCGCACCATGTTCGCACCCATCCGACCGAGACCTACCATTCCAAGCTGCATGATTACTTTTCCTCGTGGTCGCGAGCCCAAAGATACGCGGGCGAAGTGGCAACATTGTGCCAAGTCCCGGCGCTCGTAAAGCTCCGCGCCCGTTCAGCAAAATGGCCGACGTGTGCATCGAGCAACACGCTCACCGAGCCACGGTTCGGAAGTCATCCGTTCGAGCTCAGAGCGTTTCGCAGCACGTCCGAAGCGCCACAGAGCGGCCACTTGGCCGTAACACTGGCCTGAACAGCAGCACTGTCCGATTGCCGGAAAGGCCGGCACGGCTCCGGGTTGGCCCTCATCTATGTCCCGGCTCGGCCGTTCGTGAGGAGAGCGTACGAAAGCTACAACGGCAGCAACAAGGCCTGGGTGTTAAGATTCCCGAGCGACATGGGGCACGAGCCATCGACTTTTCACGCGAGGCGAGCCTGAGCAGCTCGACGCGACTGGCGCGCGCCAGGCGCACGTTGCCGCCCACCGGCGCCGGACGCGAAGAACTGCGCATCACGTTGCTCAAGCCGTACCTGCTGCGCTTACGCGACGAGCGCGGTGACAGTGCTGTGCCCGCATTGCTCGCGACAGTGGGGGTGCCCCCCGCGCTAGTAGACGACGACTCCGCCTGGATCTCGCTAGCTGCAGCGCGGCGCACGCTGGCTGCGTTGGCCACCGCCCTCGGTGACCAAGCGCTCGCCACGCGGGGCACCTGGATGACGCATCCAGAAACCCTAGGCGCGTACGTGCGCATGCTACGCGTCGCGTCCATACCCGAGGATGCGTACCGTTACTTGGCTGCGAATTCGGCAGAGTCGACGCGCATCGGCTCGTACGAGCTCGTGCACGCCGATCGCAACTCGTGCGAAATCGTCTATCACCCGCGACCAGAGCTGGAATCGGAGCAAAACGACGCGCTCTTGTGCATGACCCGGCTGGCCGAGCTCAGCTCGGTGCCCCGCATCTGGGGCCTCGGTGACGCCACGATCGAGCACGCTGTTTGTCTCGCCAAGGGTGCCAATGAATGCCGCTACGAGATCCGTTGGGATCCACCGCGTCGGCACCGAGTCGCGCTCGGCGGCGCGCTCGGCGGCGTGACCTGTGGCGCAGCTGTTTTGGCCTCCGGCAGCCAGCTCGGAGCTGCGATAGGCACGCTCGTCGGCGCCGCGTTGGGCGGAGCGATCGGTCTGCTCACCGAACGCGTGGAAGAGGAACGCGCCGCGCGTGTGTTCGAGAAGAATCGCATCGCGGCACTCGAGCGCGGACTAGAAGCGCGCGGGCACTTCCGCGACGCGGCAGGTGATTTGGCGGGCGAAACTCTGGGCGGCAAATACCGCATTTTGCATCGCATTGGCTCAGGTGGCATCGGCGCCGTGTACGCCGCCGAGCACATCGGAATCGGCGCCAAGGTCGCGATCAAGGTGCTGCGCGGCGCCGCCGCGGTCGACGCCTCCGAGATCGCACGGCTGCGCCGTGAAGCGCGCGTGCAAGGCTCGATCGAGCAACCCAACGTCGTGCGCACGCTGGATCTCGACCAGATGCCCGATGGCTCGATCTACGTCGTGATGGAGCTCTTGCACGGCATGAGCCTCGCGCAACGCCTGAAGGCGCAGGGTCCAGTTGCTCCCGGCTTCGGGATCCCGATGTTCATCCAGGTCTGTCACGCGCTCAGTGCCGCGCACCAACTCGGCATCGTGCACCGCGATCTGAAGCCGGGTAACATTTTCATTTGTGAAGACGGCAGCATCAAAGTGCTCGATTTCGGCATGAGCAAACTGGGCGAAGCCGAATCACTCACGCAAGACGGATACACGCTGGGCACACCCGAATACATGGCGCCCGAGCAATGTATTGGCGCTCCGGTCGACCCGCGCACCGACCTGTACGCGTTCGGCGTACTGATGTACGAAGCCTTGACCGGGGATTTACCAATCCGCGGGCGCAATCGGCGCGAGCTCTTGGAGCTGCATCAACGGGAGATCCCGCGACCGTTGCGCGTTGCGCGGCCCGATCTCGAAATTCCAGAAGCGCTGGACGTCGCCGTGATGCTCTGCCTGCGCAAACGCGCCGCCGAGCGGCCGCCCTCTGCGCGCGAGCTGGAGCGGCTCCTCGCTGCTGTGCCGAGCGACGGTTTGCTGCAGGAGTATCCGCAGTCCGTCGCGCGCCAGCGCATCACTCAGTCGTCGTCCGCGAACATTCGCTTCGGAGACTGAGCGCTAGGGCGCGGGCGTGGCCTTCTGCGCCTTGATGTAGCTCGCAACCGCACCGAAACGCTCGGTCCAAATGCTGCTCTTGTGCGCTGCGAGGTAGCCGAGCAATGCCTCGTGGGCGTCGGCTTTCACGTCGAGGTAGTCGCCCGCAACGCCGTGGAAGACGAACACGACCCAGCCGCCCGAGCTCAACGCGCGGTCCACCCACTGCGTAAGATCGGCGCCACTCTGGTTGCCCATGGGACTCGGCACGTTGAACAGCGAAACCGTACTCGGATCGGCAACGCTGGACCCGACACCACGCGCGGCCACGAACGCCTGCTCGACCAGCGGCGCGTAGTTGATCCGCGTTTCACCGATCCACGTGGAACCGCACGGGTAGGCGAACGAAAATGGCTCTTTCTGCCCCAGATCTTTGAGCTGCTGAATGTTCTCGGCGAGCTCTTTTTGCATGCGCTCCAAATCGTAATCTTGCAACGCGAAGCCGGGCTTCACCCAGCTCTGCGCGCGGTCGCATGGGTGATACATAGTGTGCGAGCCGAGCTCGTGCCCCGCTGCCACCAAACCGCGGTACACGTCGGGGTTTGCCTGCAAATAGGGTGACGTGCCCGTCAAAAAGAAGGTCGCGACCAATCCGTGCTTGGCAAGCGCGGGGACGGCATTGTCGATCTGACTTTGGAGCGCGTCGTCGTAGGTGAGAGAGACGGCGGCGCGCGCGCCATGGGGCCAAACGAAAGCGTGTAGCGGCGCCGCGGCCACGCCGGGGCTCGGAGGCTGTGCGGCCCCCTGCGCCGTCGGAGCGGGCGCAATGCAAGCAGAGAGCAAGCACGCCAGCGTGAGGCTGCGAACAGACTTGGAAAGGGGCATCAGGGGAACTCGATTGTAGCCGGAAATCCGCCTCGGTAGCGCCCGCCGCGCGCTATGCTCGCGTACATGAGCCAAACGCTGGCCGATGTGGTCGCGCTCCTCGAGCAGCTCGCCCCCTTGGATTTGGCCGAGGAGTGGGACAACGTCGGGCTGTTGCTGGAACCCAGCGGTGCCCGGGCGCGCTCCGTCACTCGCGCCTTTTTGTGCATCGATCTCAGCGAAAGCGTCCTCGCGGAGGCTCTCGAAAAGAAGGCCGATCTGGTCATTGCTTACCATCCGCCGATCTTCAAGGGCCTCAAACGCCTGCGCGCGTCGGCCGCAGACGAGCGCGTCGTGGTGCGGGCGCTAGAAGCGAAATTGGCCATCTACTCGCCGCATACCGCGCTCGACGCCGCCGCGAATGGCGTGAACGACTGGCTGGCGCGCGCAGTCGGCCCCGGCGCGTGTCGAGCGCTCGTGCCGCACGCGAGCAAGGCCAGCGAGCTCAAGCTGGTGGTGTTCGTGCCTCGCTCACACGTCGAGGAGCTGCGCCGCGCGCTGTCCGTCGAGCTCGGCGCCGGGCACATCGGCAATTACTCCGAATGCAGCTACGAGCTAGACGGCAAAGGTTCGTTTTTCGGTAACGACGCCGCGACACCACGAGTCGGTGAACGCGGACGCCTAGAATTCGCCGCTGAAGTCCGCCTCGAGATGCGTTGTTCGGGTAGCGCGTTGCCGCACCTGGCGCGGGTGATCGCGGCGCATCACCCGTACGAGGAACCGGCTTGGGACGTCTATCCACTCGCGACCCCGCCGCAGTCGGAGGTCGGCGCCGGGCGCTTGCTCGAGCTCGCCACGCCGATCTCTTTGCCCGAGGCGATCACGCGCCTGAAAGCCGCGCTGGGCGTCGCTACGCTGCGCGTCGCCAGCAGCGGCCGGCAGGACGCTGGCACGCCGATAGAGCGTGTCGCGGTCTGCGCCGGTGCGGGCGGCAGTCTGTTCGAGCACGTCCGCGACGTGGACCTGTTCGTCACCGGGGAGATGCGCCACCACGACGTGCTGGCCAAGCTGCGGGCCGGCGCGAGCGTGGTTTTGTCCGAGCACAGCCACACCGAGCGCGGGTTCTTGCCGGAATTTGCGCAACGACTGCGAGAGCTCAGCCGGGGCGAGCTCGACATCGTGCTCTCCACGCAGGACGCCGATCCGCTGCGTACGCTGTGATTTATTTCGGTAGTCGCACGACCACTCCCGGTGCTGGCCGATTCCACCTACACTCCCGCCCGTCATGAAGCGCCTCCCTGCTACTCGCCTCGCGCTCGCACTCGCGGTCTCCGTTGCCTTGGGCAGTGTGCCGCACACCGCGAGCGCCTTCACGCACGTCGTCGTGCAAGGCGACACCTTGGCGTCGATCGCCGAGAAGTACTACGGCAAGATCCAGTACGAAAAATTCTTGGTCGACGCCAACCTGCTCGGCATCGAGGGCGGGTCACCGATCGTCAAGGGCATGCGGCTCGAGGTGCCCGCCGTCGGTCACCGAGTCGTCAAACACGGCGATACTTGGGAAACGCTCGCCGCCGAATTGCTCGGCGCTGCCAACCGCTCCGACGTGCTGTCCATCGCGAACGGCTCGAACCCGTGGCTCACGCCGGAAGAGGGTGCGGAGCTGGTCGTGCCGTACAATTTGCGGGTCCTGGTCTCGGGCAGCAACGAGACGCTCGTCACGATCGCCTTCAAGTACTACGGCGACATGAACAAGGCTTGGGTGCTCGATCGCTACAACGGCCTCAATGGCCACAAGATCGAGCCCAATGACGTCGTGCTCGTCCCGCTCACTGATCTGCCGCTCAGCGAGCTCGGTCGCAAAGCCGCGCAGGAGTCCGCCGGCAATACCTGCTCGGAAGCCCTGGGCACGGTGCGCGACGCACAGCGCAAAGTTTCGCAGGAAATCCCCGCGCTGATCGCGGACGTGAAGGGCGGGCGCTATGTCGATGCGGCGAGCCGCGGCAGCCGTTTTCTCGCTTCTGGAGCGCTCACCGAGCCCGAGCAAGCCATCGTCAATCGCCAATTGCTCGAGGCTTATGTCGCGCTCGACGCAACCGGGCTCGCCACGCAGGCGTGCACGGAGTGGCGCAAACGCGACAAGCACGCGGCGCTCGATCCCGTCGAGCTCAGCCCGAAGATCCTGGCAGCCTGCGCGCGCGGAGGCATTTGAGCGACTCGCCTCGAGGCGCCCCAACCGGCGAGCTCCGTCGCGCGCTCGACTGGGGCAAGCTCGCGCCACTGCGGCTGCACGCCAAGAGCGTGGCCGACGGCGTGTACGCGGGCGCGCATCGCAGCCGGCGGCGCGGCGCGGGTATCGAGTTCGGCGGCCAGCGCAGCTACGTCCCAGGAGACGACCTACGCTTCATCGACCGCCATGCGCTGCTCCGCCACGGCGAGCTACTCGTGCGGCAATTCGAGACCGAAACCGACCGCACGCTGTGCTTGCTGGTCGACGCGACCGCCTCGATGAGCTTCCGCGGAGACAGCGCGCCCGCACCGAAATACGCCTTCGCCGCCCTGATCGCCGCCGCGCTCACGAAAATAGCGGTCAGCGCGGGTGACCGCGTGTCGCTCGATTGGCTCGGTGGCGAACGCACCGTCGAGCTCGCCACCGCCGGCGGCCGAGAGGCGTTCGAGCGCGTCGTTGGCGCGCTCGAGACCGCGCAGCCAGGCGCGGACTTGCGCACCGACCTAGGCGCCTTGGAACGCGCAGTGGCTCGCGTCGAGCGGCGCGCGCTGCGTGGCGCGAGCGTGGTCGTATTGAGTGATCTACTGGATCTGCCGGACGGCGCGCTGGACGCCATCAGCGCGCTCGGCGTGCGCGGCAAGACGTTGATCACGCTGCGCGTGCTCGATCCGGTCGAGCTGAGCTTTCCGTTCACTGGTCCAGTGCATCTCCGCGCGCTGGAAGGCGAGGCGCGCGTCGAAACCGACGCGGCCAGCGCGCGCCCGCAGTACCTGGCCGCGCTCGAAGCCCAAACGCGCGCCTGGTCCGAGCGCTTAGTCTCGCGCTCGGGCTCGCTCGTCCGAGCCAGTACCGCGGACGACCCGGTAAAAATCGTCAGAAATGTGCTCGACGCGCTGGGAGGTCGAGCGTGAGCTTTCTGGTCGCCGCCGCCCTGGGTGTCGGTCTGTTCGTGGTCATCCCGATCGCCGCGCACTTGCTAAGACGCGGCAAGGTGCGCGAACGCCCGTTTCCGCCCGCGGCACTCGTGCCCGCGGCGCGCTCGCTCGCCCGCGAGCGTGCCACGATCGAGGATCGGCTGCTGCTGCTGCTGCGCGGGCTCGTCATCCTGTGTTTGGCCGTGATCGGCGCGACTCCCTTCGTGCGTTGCTCGCGGCTGTCTCTCGCGCGAAGCTCCGGCGCTTCGGTGGCGTTTGCGATCGTGCTCGACGACTCACAGAGCATGCGCGCGCGAGGCTCGGACGGCGCCCGCTTCGATCGCGCCAAGCGCGCGGCGGAAGAGCTGCTCGGGTCGGCGCGCGAGGGCGACGCGATCGCGATCGTGCTGGCCGGGAAGCCAGCACGGCTTGCGCTTGCCGCGACCACCGATCTGAGCGCCGCACGTCACGCGTTGAGCGAGCTGGCAGACAGCGATCGCAGCACGGATCTGGAAGCCGCGGTCGGCATGGCACGCTCGAGCTTGGCGGGCTTGTCCCATCACGACAAACGCGTCGTGCTGCTCAGCGATCTAGCCGGCGGCGCGCTACCGGATGGCGAGCCTGCGCTCTGGGTGCCCGTCGCCGGGCTCAGCACCCCGCTAGAAAACTGCGGGATTTGTTGGGCAGAACGCCATGGTCGCCGGATCGACGCGCGCGTCGCCTGTACCTCGGGCGCCGCCGCCGGCGGACGCAGCCTCTCACTCGCGGGCAGCAAGAACGCGACGCCCGTGCCACTCGCCGCGCGAGCCGGCATTCAAGATCTGGGGCTCGATGTCGATCCCAAGCTCGAGCACCCGGTGCTCGAATTGAGCGGTGGCGACGCGTTGGCCAGCGACGACCGCGCGTCGGTGGCCGCAGAGTCCGCCGCACTCGGCGTGCTCGTCGTCGCGGACTCCCCGAATGCGGCAGCTGAAACGGGCGGTGCGCCCGTCGTGGAGCAGGCGCTCGCCGCTCTCGAAAGCAATGCAGTGCTGCATCCCGCCGCACTCTTGCCCGATGACCCCAGTGAGCTCCGCGGCAACGCACTGGTACTGCTCGATGACCCAGGCGGTATCACCCCCGAAGCGCGCAGCGCATTGGTCAGCTTCGTCGAACAGGGCGGCGTCGCGGTGGCCTTCCTCGGACCGCGCGCGGAGCAAACGCCGCTCGGCGCTACGCTCGAGCCCTTCGTGCACGGCGTGGTTCATTGGGAGGGCACCGCCACCGGCGGCATCAACGACGGCTCGCTCGCTTGGCTCGGGCCCGAGTCGGCCAGCGTTCATGATTTAGCGCTCCACGGGCGAGCCGGGCTCGCCGCAGCGGATCTGCTGGGAGCCAAGATTTTAGCCACTTTCTCGGATGGACAGCCGTTCTTGACCGAACGCGGCCTCGGCCGCGGCGCGGTCTTCACGATCGCCTTGCCCACTTCGATCGAGCAGAGTGATTTCCCACTGCGGCCCGCGTTCCTCGCGCTGCTCGACTACCTGGTGGCGGAGGCGAGCACGCGCCGGGGTGTCACGCAGAGCGTCGCTGGCAGCGAGTGGCTCTTTCCGGCCAACGCGAACGTCACGATCGACGGCCCGCGAGGTTCACTCGCTCCGCACGAGCACACGGCGGTCAGCGGCGGCGCGCAAAAATCCTTCACGCCCGTCGTCGCAGGCCCGTACGCCGTGCGCATCGACGACCGTCGTGAAGACCGCGTCGCAACCATCGACCCCAGCGAGATCACGACCTTGCCGCGCAAGTCTCCGGACACCGCTGCCTTGGCGCGAGCGAACGGCAACGTAGGCAGCGTCGATGCCTCGCCCGAGCTCGGCTTCGTGGCGCTCGCGCTCCTGGCGCTCGAGCTCGCGCTGCGCCTGTTCCGACGTGTCACCCGTGAGCGCAGCGTTACATCCGCTCCGGCGCGGCTATCCCGAGCAGATTGAGGCCAGTCGCCAAGGTCAGCGCCGTCAGCTGGCACAACGCGAGACGCGACGCGCGCTCCGCGGGCTCTGCTTTGAGCACCGGGCAAGCCTCGAAAAAACTCGAGAAACTCGAGGCCAAACCATACAAATACACGCACAATTTGTGCGGTTCGAGCGTCGTCTCGACCTCCGAAAGCGCACGTCCGAAGGCGAGCAATTCGAGCGCCAGCGCCCGCTCCGCCGGGGCGCCGAGCGTGATCGTTCCGGCTCCGCCTTCTCCGCCGGCCTTGCGGAAGATCGAGTGAATGCGGGCGTGGGCATATTGCAAATAGGGACCGGTGTTGCCCTCGAAGGCAACCAAGCGCTTCCAGTCGAAGACATAGTCTTTGATGCGGTCGCTGCTCAGGTCGCCATATTTGACCGCGCCGATGCCCACTTGCCGCGCGACGAGCAGCCGTTCGGCTTCCGGTAAATCGGGGTTCTTCTCGAGCACCGCCTGGTAAGCGCGCTCCACCGCTTCCTCCAGCAGCGCGATCAGCTTGACGCTTTCACCGCCGCGCGAAGCAAGCTTCTTCCTGTCCTCACCGAGCACGGCTCCGAACGCGACGTGCTCGGCGCGCGTGGGCGGCGCGAGCCAACCCGCCATTTTTGCGACCTCGAACACCATCGCGAAATGCTGCTGTTGCTCCGCGAGAGTCACGTACAAAAGGCGCGTGCCGTGCAGCACCTCATGCCGATAGCGAAGCGCGGCCAAGTCGGTCGCGGCGTAGCCAAAGCCGCCATCCTGCTTGCGCACGATCAACGGCAAGGGTTCCCCGTCCCGCCCTTTGAAACCGGGCGGGAACACGCACAGCGCGCCTTGGTCCAGGACGGCGATGCCGCGCGCCTCGAGATCGGCGGCAATTTCCGGCAATTTATCGTTGAAAAAACTCTCCCCGCGCACGTCCGCGTCGACCAACTGCACGCCCAGCTGCTCGAACACGGCGGCCATGTAGCGTTTGGAGCTGTCCACGAACTCGCGCCACAATTTCAGCGTCGCGCCGTCGCCTGATTGCAACTGCACTACGCGCGTCCGCGCGCGATTGGCGAACGTCGCGTCGGTGTCGAACTTAGCGCGAGCGGCTTGGTAGAATTTGCTGATCTGACTCGGGTCCAGGCCCGCCGCGCCCTCCTGCTGCACGTCGAGCAAGTGCTCGAGCAGCATCCCGAACGGCGTACCCCAATCGCCGATGTGATTTTGTCGAATCACCTCGTGACCACGAAACGCTAGCACGCGGCACAACGTGTCACCGATGATGGACGAGCGCAGGTGCCCCGCGTGCATCTCTTTTGCGATGTTGGGCGACCCGTAGTCGACCACACACACTTCGCGAACCTCGGCCTTTTGCACGCCGAGCGCCGGATGCGCCAGCATTTCGCTGAGCGCCCTGGCGAGCGCGTCGTCACGCAGCGTCAGATTGATGAAACCCGGGCCCGCGATCTCGATGCCCTTGTCGTCGCACAGATCCTTCAAATCCAAGTGAGCCAGCAACGCTTGGGCGACGTCACGCGGCGCGCGGCGCAGCGCCTTGCCCAAGCTCATCGCCACGTTGACTTGGTAGTCCGCGCGATCAGAGCGGCGCAGGAGTGGGTCCGTGTCTTGGTATTCAGTGCCGAAGGCTTGTGCGAGGGCCGACTTGAACCGGTCACGCAACAGGAGCTCGGGGTGGGGCATGCGGCTCATTTACTTCCCGTTCCTGCGCGGAGCAAATCTTCCAGCGTGGTGCAGCTCGGGAACTGAGGCGCGTGCTCGCTCGCGATGTCCGCGTGATTCCGGAGGCACGGCGTGATACGTGGCAGCCCCATGCGCCGCTTCGTTCTCGCCCTGCCCGTACTGCTGCTCGCTTGCCACTCCGCCGGACCCTATGGCTACAGCCGCACCTATCAGCCACTGAGCGCCGAGGACAGCGCCGCCAACGGCGCCCGCGAGTACGACCCAGTGATGGCCGCGCGCGACAAAGAGGACTGGAAGAAAAGCCCGGTCAGCATCTTCGGCATCGTCAAGGCACGCTCGCAGTCCAAAGACGGCGGCGCCTATTTGACGCTCAGCATGCGCACCTTGAGCGACCGCAATTTGTGCGACGACTTCGACGAAGACACGTGCCGGGTCACGGTCAGCGAGCATGAGCACGCCGTCGTGCACGCCAGCCTCAAGTTGAGCAGTGAGGACGACATCGGCGAGCACAGCGTCGGCAAAGGCTCGCTCGTACGCGTGATCGGTAAGCTGAGCGACGAAGTCGACCCCGACGATGGCACGCCCGTTCTGCGCGCCACGTACTACCGCCATTGGCCGCGCAATTTCTTCGTCACGACGGCTGACAAAGATCACATGCAGCGCTGAGTGTCGGCCGGATTTGAACGCCAGCCTGCGCATCGCCCAGCGCGGCCCCGCGACGCAGAATCTGATGTTTAAGTTTGGACTTCGGATTTGATCGAGGCAGGGCATCCGACGCCGGCAAACCCGGCCACTTATCCGTTCCCGCGCTCGGCGCGCCGCGTGCCGCAGCGCCGACCCGGAGCCCGTGACCCCGCAAATCGAGCGAGTGCACACCCGCCCAGTGCGCCATCCTCGTGATTTAGCGCGCATTTTAGGCGGCGCTCAGGCAGGCCGCGCCACCTCCGAGGCGAGCGATGGACCCATTTTCTTTGGCGGTGCTAAAAGCCGAGGCGTGCCGCGTCCGTTCCGACCCCTCGCCCGACCCCTGTCGCTTGCCCGTGCCGCGTTCATCGCATCGGCGGTACTGGGGCTGTCCGTACTTCCGACCCGCCCCGCGGAGGCCACCGTCGTCGAACGCGTCGTGGCCGTGATCGGTGACCGCGCGATCCTGCTCAGCGATCTGAAGTCGCGCGCGCAGCCGTTCATGTTGCAAGTCACGCAAGGCGTACCACCCGGCGCGCAGCGCAACGCGGCTATCTCCCAAGTGTACAAAGGCGTGCTCGACAAGATCGTCGACGAAGAGCTGGAAGAGCGCGCTGCGATTCAAGCCAAAATCACGATCTCGAGCAAAGAGATCGACGAAGCCATCGCGCGTGTCGCGGGGCAAAATCAGATCACGCCCCAGAAGCTACTCTCCGAGGCCGCAAAGACCGGCATCACCGAGCAGCAGTACCGAGACGAGCTGCGGCGTCAGCTCCTGCAAGCGAAACTCGTCAACGTGCGTTTGCAGGGCCGCATCCGCGTCACTGATGACGACCTGAAGCTCGCCTATCGCAAGCTGGTGTTCGAAGAGCGTCAACACCTGGGTCTGCGCGTCGCATGGATCCGCATTCCGAGCGGCGCCGACGGCGCCGGGCGCGCGCTCGCCGAGCGCGTCGCTGAGGCCGCACGCATTCAGGATTTCGCCAGCCTGGCCCGGCAATTCTCGCAAGATCGCGCGACGAAAGACGCGGGCGGCTTGTTGCCACAAGACAAGATCACCGATCTACCGCAAGCAGTGGCCCGCGCCTCACTCGCGCTCGAAGCGGGGGAGGCCTCACCACCGCTGCACGTCGACGACGACTTCGTGATCATCCGCGTGAACTCGCGCGACGCCTCGCAGTTGCCATCGTTCGAAGACGCGCGGCGCGAGCTGGGCGACCGCGTGTACATGGACAAGATGGCCCAGGCGCGACGCACCTGGCTCGACGGTCTGCGTCGTCAGAACCACGTCGAAGTGCGGCTCTAGTGTCCTGAGAGGGTGATGGCGATCGTGCGTCGCCACGTAGTCAATCACACGTCCGAGAAAGTTCCGACGTGCCTGGCGCGCGACGTCCAGCCCGCCCTCTACCGCGACGCGAAATCCGATGTTGAAGTTTAAACTTCAGATTTGAAAACGAAACAGCCGCCGCCGACGCCTGTCGAAATTCAGCCCGCAAATCGCGCAATGCGCCTTCGAATTCGGCCACCACCCGGCCGTTGTTCTGTTTTGTTAGTGTCCTGAATCTGGATTGAGGACACTAATCGTCCGCGTCGCACACCAGGCGATAGATTTTCTCGCGCGCGACGCCGCGCGCCACGATCCGCTCGGCGCCGACTATCTCCGCGCGCACGAGGGCGTCGAATTGATCGAGCGGCAACGCGCCTCGAATGCGGCGACCGTTCACGAAGAAGGTTGGCGTCGCGTTCACGCCGAGCCGTTCGCCGAGTGCCAGGTCAGCGTTGATGCCCGAGTCGTGCACGCCGCCGCGCGCGGCGCTGAGCAATAACGCGCCATCGAGCCCCGCCTTCCCTGCGAGCTCAGCGAGCGCGTTGTCGTCCACCGCGCCGGCGCGGGCAAAAAGCTCGTCGTGGACCGCCCAGAACCCGACATTCGAGCCCCGCGAGCCGGCCTCTGCCGCGAAATTGGCCAGTAAACGAGCGCTCGTGTGCTGGGACAGCGGGTAGTTCTTCCAAACCAGCCGGAGCGCGCGCGGATAGCGCGCAAGCAGCGTTTTGAGCGTCGGCTCGACCTGCTTACAAAACGGGCACTCGAAATCCGAAAACTCGACCAGCGTCACGAGCGCGTCCGCTGGACCGCGCGTCGGCGAGTCGGACACTGGCGCGCAGACACGCGTCGTGTCCTGGTCTCCGACGCCAATCAGATTGCTGCTCGTACGGGTCACATACAAAGCCTTGGCCGACGCACCAGTCGCCAAAACCCACGCCGCAGAGCGGCGCTCGTCGAGCAGGAGTTGCTCGAGTTCGGCTGGCGTGCGCTCGCCTTCGACGCGCAGCCCGTTCATGAAGGACAGTGGTGTCGAGCGAATCGCAAACTGTCCGGCCAATTCGAGATCCGCCGCGACGACTCGCTCGCCGATGCCGGCCAACTCGGAAAGCGACACACTAGCGAAGCCTGCTGCGTTCAGGATCTCGCTCAAGCGCTCATCGGTCAACGCAGTGTCGTCCTGCGCGATCTTGTGGAGCACGTTGAAAAACGCCGCGGAGCCGCGTTGCTTCGCGAGCCCCGCGAGCACGCGCGCGGCCTGCAGTGCATACGGGTGCTCGCGGAGCGGTCGCTGACGAAACACGATCCGTAAGTCGTCCCCGAAGGTAATTTTAGCGGCTTCCAACGCCCGCCAAGCGTGACGCGTGTGCGGACAATCCAGATCGCCGAACAGCACCCAGGTCAGCGGCGCATTGCGCGTGCCCCAGATCGGCTCGCTCCCTGACACCGGCAATGCTGCCCGAGCTTCCTCTGGAAATGTGCTGGGACCGACACCGGGAGGCACGAGCGGCGCATGGCTGATCGCCGAGCGCGCTGCAGGCTTGTGCTTGGGTGTTGCCGACGAGAGCGGCGCGGGCGGTGGCTCGTCGTCGCTGGGGCCAGGGATCGTGGGTCGCGGAGCCACGGCAGCTGGCGGAGCGTGATGCCTCGACGCGGAGAACGAGCCCAGCGGGCGCTTGTGATGAATCGCAAAGACGAGCGCGCTGGTTACGCCACCGATCATCAACACGAACCCAACGATCACGACGAGCAATGCGAAGATCGTGGCGTTTCTGGACGCTCGCAGCGGCGCCTGCACGGACGGGGCCGGCACCGGCGCTGGCGGCAGCGGACGCTCAACGAGCGGCGGCTCGGGCTCAGTCGGTGCGCTCGGCGGCTCAACTGTGACGGGCGACGCGGACGACGCAGACGACACGGACGACGCAGGCGACACGGACGACGCGGACGACGCGAGCGTCTCGGGGGCGGCCTCTGTTTTCGCTTCGAGCTCAGCGCAGCGTGCAAGCTCCGCCGCGATCTCCCGCACATCGACGGGCCGCAAGCGCGGGTCGGCCGCCGTCGCTCGCGCAAGTACGGCTTCGAGCTGGGGCGAGAGCGTCGGACTCGCTGCCGAAGCCGTCATTTCCGTCGCTTCGGGCGCCGAGAGCAGCTCGCGGAGCACCCTACCCAAGGCATACACATCGCTGTGCGGACTGGGCGGCAGGAGCGCGTTGCGCAGCTCCGGCGCGCGATAGTTCGGTGCCACGAGCTGACTCGCTTCGCCCGCTGCGCCGAAGCGCGTTGCCAACGCGGCGACTCCAAATCCAAACAAGGCGTCGCCAGGGCCGCCGTCAGCGATGAGCTCGGGGCACACGCAACCATGCGCGATGCCTTGGTCGTGAAGCGGACCGAGGGCTGCCGCGACACGCTGCGCCAACGCGGCAACACGCGGCACAGCCCACGGCACGGCGCGCGCCTCCGCAACGCTGCCCGACTCCGGCGCCGCAAAAGCCACGAACGCAAAACCGGCGTCGACTCCCGATGCAATGGGCCGCGCGAGCCCGGGCACGCCCAACGCAAAGCGCACCTGCTTGTCGAGCGCGACTTGGATCTCGGCAGCGCTCGCAGACACAGACAGCAACACCAACCAGACGCGCCGACCGCCGTTCAACTCCTCCGCCACCACGATCGAATTTGCGGCCGCAGCGAAATTCTGGAGGACTCGGAACCGGCCATCCAACACCAAACCGCGCGCCAACATCTTTGTCAGTTTGACACGGCCGCGCAATCGCCGCGCTGCCTTCGACGCTTCACCGGAAAACCGCTGATATTCAAAGGTCGAGAAGCTACCCCCAGCGAATTTGGGCCCTCTATGCGGTGGTGGATCTCCGGGGTGCACGACAGCCAACCGCGACGCAACAGGCAGGACACGACATGCGTCAGTCGAGACGTTCCGGCTCACGAGGCAAATTTGAACAGTTCTTGCCGCCCGTCACTGCGATGAGTGGATGCAACAACGTATGTCCAATTCATTGCGGGATGCGTAGGAAGCAGATAGCCACACTATAAACAACGTGCTTATCACACTGACGACTTTCGCCGCCCGAATACCGAGTGATTCAGCTAGCAAGTCGCACTATGAATACGACGACGTGCGGGCACTCGCCCGTAGCGGGGAAAATAGCCTGGCGAGTTCCGCCAATGTCCAATACTCCAATACATAGGGAGGCAAGTCATGATCAATCTCAGAACGGCAGTGCGCATACCCTCACTCATAATGCTGGTCTTAGCAATTAGAGAAACATCAGCTCACGCTCAAACGCAAAACACCTTTTTTGGCACGGACGCGGGGATCAGCTCAACAGGAGACTTCAACTCGGGGTTCGGCTTTCAATCGCTTCTTTCCAACACGTCTGGCCAAACGAACACTGCGATGGGATGGGACTCACTCGTTTTCAACACAACGGGTGCGGGGAACGTGGCCGTTGGCGAGAATGTAATGCGCTTTAATACGACTTCTTCGGAGAATACTGCGATCGGCCACTCCGCCATGCTCCACAATAACGCGACCGGCAATACCGGGATAGGTTCAGGAGCGCTGGAGAGCAACACGAGTGGCGTTGACAACGTCGCGGTCGGCTACCAAGCGCTTGTTTTTAACACGGTTGGTTCCGACAATACGGCGCTGGGTTACAGCACGCTGGCCGCCGGCTCAGGGGTGAATGCTCGAGACAACACAGCAATCGGCTCCTTCGCCCTCGCATCCATTTCCAATGGCCCCTCAAACACCGCCGTCGGGGCTTTCGCCATGGAGAGCGCCGTGTCCGGAAACTCGAATGTCGCAGTAGGGTGGCAAGCGCTCTCGTCGCTTGTCAATGGCACCGATAATGTCGCAATCGGCGTAAACACTCTTGTGCAAAGTGACGGAGGCAGTAATACGGCTATCGGAAATGAAGCACTCAATCTAGCTACCACTGGAAGCTCTAACGTCGCGGTCGGCTTGAACGCCGGAATCTCGACGGTTACAGGCTCCAACAATGTCGCCGTGGGAGTTCAGGCGGAGCCAACTGGAGATTTCTCAGACACGGTGGCCTTGGGTTTTCAATCCAGTCCTTCGCAAAACGGGGACATCCGATTGGGAAACAACACGAGCACGACTCGAATTGGCGGATTCCAGGCCTATACGAATCTCTCGGATGCGAGATTCAAAATTAATGTGAAAGAGAACGTGCCTGGCCTAGAGTTCATTAGGCGACTTCACCCCGTTACTTACAATTGGGATATGAACAAGCTAGCCGAGTTCGACGGTAACGCGCGCTCGGTATCCGCCATTGGCGAGGCGCTACGCGAGCAGAACGGAAGGCAGCTCAATACCGGTTTCCTTGCGCAGCAGGTCGAAGCGGCAGCGAAGGAAATTGGCTATGACTTCAGCGGGGTCTCGAAGCCTGGTAGCGAGAAGGCTACCTATGGCTTGGCCTACTCGGAGTTCGTTGTGCCCTTGGTCAAGGCGGTGCAAGTGCGTATTCCGCTCCACTTGAGCGCTGAGTCCGGCAGGACTTGAGCAGCGATTCCGATGCACTTGAGCGCGATCGGAGCGCAGCGACGAGTGACTGGGGTCAGGCGGAGGGTTGGGG